>Ga0172372_10000250_pt1 | contig 83762 bp, 60 predicted proteins | sample LakKiv5m_2_FD_114544 | JGI IMG/M metagenome (GOLD analysis project Ga0172372, IMG submission 114544) | Freshwater microbial communities from Kabuno Bay, South-Kivu, Congo - kab_092012_9.5m | ecosystem: Environmental > Aquatic > Freshwater > Lake | place: Democratic Republic of the Congo... | reverse complement strand
GATCCTGTAAAGCCCTGGCTAAAGATAGTTGGAGAAATTATAGCATCTGCCGTAGTGGTTTTGCTGGCAGAAGTAAAGATTACGAGTTTTTACGAAGTCCTTGAAATAGGCAGCATTACTGAATTAAGCAGCATTTTGTTTTCTATATTTATTATCATTGCTGTAATTAACGCCTTCAATTTGATTGATGGCATTGATGGACTTTCAGGAGGATTGGGAGCAATAGCGTCTCTATTTTTCAGCATATATTTTTTTTATGTACAAGAGGAAGCCCTTGCGATTTTGTCAACTGCTCTGTTTGGAGCCATGTTAGCATTCTTATATTATAACAAAACTCCCTCCCGGATTTTTATGGGAGACACCGGATCTTTGATACAGGGATTTATTTGTGCTGTTTTGAGTATTGAATTTATTCAAATTCAGGAAAGTCTTACAGTAACGACCTTTTGGACAGGTATTTCAGGACCCGCAGTAGCTATTGCGGTCCTCGGAGTGCCTTTGTTTGATATGCTTCGGGTCATTATACTCCGAATAATTAAACAGCAATCTATCATAAGACCAGATAGAAATCACATTCATCACCTTCTTGTAGATTTGGGTCTTAGTCACACCAGAGCATCTTTAACGCTTATATCTTTGCAAATCATAATGGTGATTGTAGCTTGTAGCCTGAAAATGCTTTCACCATCCATCCTGATATGGATTATCTTTGGGATAAATATGGTTTTTGTAGGAATAGTTTCCCTACTTGCTTCCAAATTCAAAACCGAGAAAACAGATAAAGAATAAATAAAAAGCAGATATGCTCAACAAAGGGAATGGTAATTATTTTGCGAATTCCATATGGCGTTGATAATCAGTCACTCAGAGAGTGACAAACTAAAATAAAAATATGAAATCTTGGTTTTTTGTTTTTATAGGTGGGGGTGCAGGCAGCTTATTGAGGTATGCAACAGCAAAAATTTTTGAGGATTTTAAATTACTTGGAGGATTTCCCCTTGCTACATTTCTGGCAAATATGCTAAGCAGTTTTATTATCGGCATTTTGCTTAGATATATGCATAAATCAGCACCTGATAATAGTCTATGGCTTTTTTTAGCAGTAGGATTTTGTGGAGGATTCAGCACATTTTCGACATTTAGTCTGGAATCTTTTAGAATGATTCAGAATGGCCAATGGCTGTTATTTAGTTCTTATATTCTATTAAGTATTATCTTTGGAATTATTATGATTTTTCTTGGATATCAAAAGATTTTATAAACATAATTCAAGATTTTTATGAGATATCTTTTTTCTTTATCGTGGTTAATTATCCTTCTTTCAGTAGGCGCAATGCACGCTCAGAATGAAATTTTTACTCCTGAAATGCTTTGGAAAATCAAACGCGTTTCTGCCATAGGTATTACTTCAGATGGCAAGAGTGTGGTGTATAAAATTTCTACACCCGATTTACAGCAAAATATTTTTTCGAGTAGTTATGCTATTATAGGTATTTGGGATAAGTTTAATGCTGAAAACTGGAAACCTTCCTTAATTGAAGATTACAAAAAATTAGTTCCGGATAAAAATATTTCTCCCGATGGTAAATATATTTTGTCTCATAAGGAGGTCAAACTCAGGAAAATCCATGGTAAAGATTTTTATCCTGACCTGGATAAATCAACTGCACAAATATATGATGCGCTGGATTACAGGCACTGGGACACCTGGACAGAAGGGGTGTTTCAGCATGTTGTATTTAAGGCCATGGCTACAGGCACCGACATGCTAACCGATATTATGGAAAGCCAGCCGTTTCATTGCCCACAAAAGCCATTTGGGGGAGACGAAGATTATATTTGGAGCCCAGACGGTAAGCGAATCGTATATGTCAGTAAAAAGCTCGAAGGGACAGCCTATGTCCAGAGTACAAACACTGATCTTTACAGTTATGATCTGGCTACTGGCAAAACGGATAATCTAACTGAGGAAAACAAGGGATATGATACTCATCCTTTGTACAATAAGCAAGGTGATCTCGCTTTTTTACGCATGAAAACAGATGGTTATGAGGCAGATAAGCAGGACTTAATGGTTTTAAGATCAGGTAAAGCTATAAACCTTACGGCGCAATGGGATGGAACTGTTCAAAGTTTTATCTGGTCTGCCTCAGGAGACAAAATTTATTTTTCTGCACCTGTTGGGGGTACTATACAATTGTTTTCTGTTTCTCTGAACGAAAAAGCAATCAATAGTCCAGACGTAAAGCAATTAACACAAGGTGATTTTGATGTACAGACGCTGGTAGGCGAAAGGGATGGTTTAATTGTAATGACACGAACAAGCATGAATCATGCTGCGGAGATATTTACATATGATACCAATACAGCAAACTGGAATCAATTGACTTTTATCAATCATGATATATACAAGAGCATTTCAAAAAGCAAAATTGAAAAGCGATTGGTCACTACATCAGATAATCAAAAGATGGTTACCTGGGTAGTTTACCCTCCGGACTTTGATAAAAGTAAAAAATATCCGGTACTTTTATATTGTCAGGGAGGGCCTCAATCTGCCTTAAGCCAGTTTTATTCTTTCAGATGGAACTTTCAGCTGATGGCTGCACAGGGTTACATTGTCGTCGCTCCAAACAGGAGGGGTATGCCAGGACACGGAGTAGCGTGGAATGAACAAATCAGCAAAGACTGGGGCGGTCAAAATATTCGCGATTACTTATCAGCCGCAGATGATTTGGCCAAAGAATCTTATGTAGACAAAGAAAGAATGGCCGCAGTAGGTGCAAGTTATGGGGGATATTCAGTTTTTTATCTTGCAGGTGTCCATGAAGGCAGATTCAAAAGCTTTATTGCTCATGATGGAGTCTTCAATACTCAAAGTATGTACGGAACAACGGAAGAAATGTTTTTTGTAAACTACGATTTTGGCGGTCCCTACTGGGATCCAAAATTCAAAAAAGCATATCAGGAATTCAATCCTGCAAGTAAGGTGCATTTATGGGATACTCCAATTTTGATTATACAGGGAGAAAAGGACTACAGGGTTCCAATAGGACAAGGCCAGGAGGCTTTTACAGCTGCCCAGATAAGAGGTATAAAAAGCAGACTGCTCTATCTTCCAGATGAGCATCACTGGGTGATTAAGCCACAAAACAGTATGGTGTGGCAAAGAGAGTTTTTCAGATGGTTAAAGGAAACCCTTTAATCATTTACCTGGTTAAGATTAAGGATTTAAAACCATTTCATGATGGGGAATGCCGTCAAGAAGGTATTCCTTTCCTATTGGGTTAAAGCCAAAATTCTGATAAAATCTCAGGAGATATGACTGTGCTTCAATTTGAATTGGTATTGCCGGATATAATTCCAGTGTTTTTCTGATGGCTTCATCCACCATTTTTTTGCCCAGTCCTGTACCTCTGGTCTCGGGTGCTGTAATAATCCGTCCGAGAGATGATGATTTTTCAAAACTTATTCCCGGCGCCAGGATGCGGCAGTAACACAGTAAATCACCCTGTATGCTCCATCCAGACATATGCAAGGCATCATGGTCCTTGTAATCCGTATCCAGATAAATACATTGCTGTTCTACAACAAATACCTTATTTCTAAGGTCGAGAATCTGGTACAACGCCTGCGCAGATAGCGCTTCAAATGGCTGAAATAAAAATGTCATTGTTAGAAATTTATCTAATTACAGCAACAGAAAATCTGGTAGAAAAATGGTCTCCTTCAGCATGGAAGCAATTAATAAGTAAAACATATATACCCGTTGTTACTGGCTGTATATTCTCATCCATACCATCCCATTTTAAAAATCCTTGAGTTCCCATTAATTCATTTTTAACAGGATTACAAACAGGTCCCCCGTCACTGTCAAATACGAATACAGTGGCAAGATAACCAGATTTTTCCATTGAATAGTTGATTTTTAAAAGCTCAAGGGATTCATCTGACACGGGGATAAAGCTATCCGAAGAAAGCCATATTGATTTATTTTGTTCTTGTGTTGAGGCTTGATATACGGAATTAAGATATCCCGGGGTGGCAAAATTTGTACTTTTTGAGGCAGAATGCCAGTTGAGGGAATTGTTTGACGGTCCTGATGGATTGATTCGTTCAATGCTGATTCCCCGGGTGTTTAAGAGGAGAGGGTGATGCCAGGATTTTTTATAATATACAGAATCAATAAATGCATTCATCTTTTCGGTATTTGAGATACCCACATAGGCATCGCTGATATTCAAAGCGGGAAGATCTGCCTGGCAAAAACGGGCCTGTGCAGGGACTGAATATGTTTCTTTGAGTTTAAGGGTATCCTCAGAAATAGCAAGAAATTGTTTTGGAGGTATTATTGTCCCTTCCGGAATTAACACAAATTCTTCTTTAGTAATATTGTAAAGAGATAAAGAAGAAAGGTTTAAATAACTTCCGGTTGTGTTACACACTTCAATAAAATCTCCATTTTCATCATAGGGATCCGTTAGAATTTCATTTATGACAATATCACCCGGATTTGGTTTTTGTGCATATATAAATGACATGGCAGAAAAGCCAATATTGCCACGTAGATCACTTAAATTAATGCATTCAATTATTTGTATAATGGAAGAATCAAAAGGCTTTTTGAATACCAATTTTACCTGAAACGGATACTCATCCTCAAAGAAAATGGAATCAGGAAAGTCATTTTGTTCTGTAATAAGGTAATTGGATTTTTCGGTAGCCTCTTTTCTCCTCAATATTTCAGAAAATATAAGTTGAAGGCTAATACTATCAAGTACGTTGACTTCTAAAAGCTGAGGTGCAATGGAATCATTTAAAGGTTTAATTATTTTTATATCGTCCATATAAAATGCATCCAGCCTGGAGGATGTATATTTCAATTGGATACTAAATATGCCACTATCCGGTAAGTATGGCTGGTTGTCCTGCAATAAAATTTCATTCCTGAAATATTGGTTTCCGGTATAGTCCGTTTCAATTTTCCATAGTCCACTTTGGTACATTGTCGAGCGAATTCTAATGATTACCGGATCTTTTGCTATACCTCCAATTTTACCTGCACCGAGAAGCCTGATATTGCCATCAGTAATTTTATAAAGTTTAATCTGATCCTGAGTGCCATTTTCGCCCATTCTCAGGAAATAGCCATTTTTTGCATTCAGTGGCTGGTCGTCTGCCCAAAGATAAATTTTAGAAAAATTATTGTCACTGGGATCGAAAGTCATTTTTAGATAAAATTCTACCTGGATGCTGTCCTCAGGTACATCAAATATTGTAAAAATTGTAGATTCGCCGGAATGAAGGGCGTTAAGCTGGAGTTGCCCATCTTCATTAACCACAAAATGGTGAAGATCTCCCTTCCATTTGGGATATTGCAAATTATTTCCTTCATTAAAATTTTCAGTAAACTGTGCATAAAGAGGTAATAATGCCCAAGTTGTGCAAAGGAAAAACAGAATAATTCGGTGCATTTTTTTCATTAGTAGTTTTTTGAAATTGTATCTTTGCAGCCCTGGGTTTTAAAGAAATAACCCTGGAATGCAAAAAAAAGAGTAATTTAGGGAAGGAGCTTTTTTAGGATAGTTTTTTTCCCAAACTTTCTCCAAATGTAGGATAAAAAATCTTATATGATTTTTTTTGCCTATTAATATAAAGTTAAAGTTGTCTAGTCTCAATTGTAGCTCATGAAATTAGCTGTTGTTGGTGTTACAGGACTTGTAGGGGGTGTGATACTTGAAGTGCTGGAATCATATTCCATTCCGGTAACCGAGCTTATACCAGTTGCATCGGCAAAATCTGCAGGAAGACAGATTGCCTTCAGGGGGCAAAGCTATGAGGTATTAACTTTAGATGAAGCATTAAAGCGACGTCCTGATTTAGCTATATTTTCGGCAGGTGGTGGTGTATCACTTGAATGGGCGCCCAAATTTGCGGAACTAGGCTGTACGGTCATTGATAATTCTTCTGCTTGGCGAATGGACATTGGCAAGAAACTTGTAGTACCTGAAATCAATGGCCATTTGTTGGACCGAACCGATAAGATTATTGCAAATCCTAATTGTTCGACTATACAAATGGTTATGGCACTTGCGCCACTGCACAGGAAGTATAGGCTGAAAAGGCTAGTCATTTCTACCTATCAGTCCTTTACCGGTACAGGAGCCAAAGCCGTTAAGCAGTACAATGCTGAAAAAAATAATCAGCCATTGCCAAAAGAGGAGATGGCTTATCACTATCCTATTTTTGAGAATTGTATTCCGCAATGCGACATATTTCTCGAGAATGGGTATACTAAAGAAGAGATGAAACTCGTTCATGAAACGAGGAAAATACTGAATGACGATACCATCAATATTACAGCAACTGCGGTGCGGGTGCCAGTCCATGGCGGTCATTCAGAGTCCGTTAATGCGGAGTTTCATCAACCTGTTGACCTGCCCGAAGTAAGAGAAATTATAGCTCATACGGAGGGAGTTACCTTATTGGATGATCCGGATCATTTCATTTATCCTATGCCATTAATAGCTAAAGGTAAAAATGATGTTTACGTTGGCAGACTTCGAATAGACGATTCTGTCGAAAATGGAATCAACCTATGGATTGTTGCTGATAACTTAAGAAAGGGTGCAGCAACGAATGCGATACAGATTGCAGCATATTTGATTAAAAATGACCTATTGTAATTACAGTTTGTTTACTTTGATGACACTTAATACCGAGAGATAATATGAGACGTAAAATTGTACTTTGGGGTGCCAATAAAAAGGATGAGAGAATACTTGTGGCCCTGGAATTAATGGAAAAAGATAATGTTGTAGACATTTATACTTTTCCTGAAGCGATCGCCACAGAATCCTTTTATAAGGAAATGACTGAACGCTGGAAGGAGGATAAAGAGGTTGAATTCCCTTCCGGGTATACAAAAATTGAGCGAAAATTGTCTGTTTCCGATAGCTTATTACCAGATGAAATAAAGGTTGAACGTCCTGACATTATCACCAGGGCTCAGGCAGAATGGCATTTTGTGGTACTTTCATCTAAATTGTACGGTTTATACAAATCTGAACTCGAGGAGTTTAAAGATAAAATAGATGCACTCAAAGCTTATGACAGTAAGATCTGGGAAGAACTAAAGACTTTCTGGAATAAGGTGCAGAATCAAATGAATGAAAAAAATCTTTTCAGAGAGCACGGCGCATCACTCAGAGAGCGCACAAATCTGCTTTTCGAAAAAATGAAAGATCAAAAGAAAATCCTGGATCAGGAACTCGAAGGTCGTTCAAAGGAGTTTTTTGAACAGGTAAATAAGGAAATCATTGAAATAGAGGAGAAAATAGAAAAAGGTCTGGGATTACAGCCTTTGTTTGATGATTTGCGCAAATTACAGGATAAAGTCCGGTCAATAAAATTTACGAGAGAGCATAGAAACGAAGTGGCCGATAAAATTGATGTTGCATTTAAGAAAATCAAAGCCAAAAGAAATTCAGGAGAACAGCTGGTACAGCAGACAAACAGGCTGGAAAGCAGATATAATGGGTTACTTGCGGCTATACAGAAAATGGAAAAATCCATTCAGCTTGATCAGAGAGATCTTGATTTTCAATCCAAAAAAATTGAGGATAGCGACGGACAGTTGGAATCACAGTTGCGTCAGGCTAAAATCAGAATGATACAGGAAAGAATATCATCCAAGAGCGAAAAGCTTGATGATATGTACAAGACCAAATCAGAACTGGAATCTAAACTTGAAAAAGAGAAAAAAAGACTCCAGAAACTGGACAAACAGGAAAAGGTTGATGAAGCAAAAGAGGTTATTAAAAAGAAAATAGCTGAAACAATAAATGAAGCCAGGGAAGAGATGGATAAAATGTCTGATAAGCTTTCCAGGGCAGCGGCAGAAATTGGCAGCAAGAAGAGTGTCAAAAAAGCAAAGGATAAAATCCAGGAAGGCATGGTGGCTGGAGAGCATATGATTGAAGATATAGTGGATTCAGTCAAAGCAGCAGCTGAAGTTGCGGAGGAAAAGGTAGAAGAACTTTCTGCAAAAGCAAAACTTAAATATGATGAAACCGCTGACGCCGTAAAAAAGACTGCTGATAATGTGGAGCAAAGTGCTGAAGAAATTAAGGAAGCGGCTGAGCATTTTGTTGATAATTTATTGGTTAATATAAAGGCAGCAGCTGAACTTGCCGAAGAAAAGATTGAAGAACTGATTGAGTCCACCGAGAAAAAGAAAAGCGATAAGCAAGAAGAAAGCGACGAGAATTGAGCATGTGGCGACCACACAAAACAGGATGATTATTTCTCAAGTGAATTTCATATGGCATTGATAAACAGTCACGCAGAGCTTGACAAACTAAAATTAACATATGAAAGAATAATTTTCTTGCGGGGTTTTGCTTTAAGACCAGCAGACTTTTCAGGATTCAATGTCAGAAATTATGAATACTCAACAAATTACAGGAATAGTTGGTGCAGGAACTATGGGTTCAGGTATAGCTCTTACAGCTGCTGCTTCAGGCGAATCTGTAATAGTATTTGATAGTGTTGATACTGCGCTCCAACGCAGTGATGTGATGATAAAATCTACCTTAAAGCAGTGGGTAGAAAAATCAAAAATTACTTCAGAGCAATCAGATGAAATATTTAAAAAAGTTCATTTCACCTCAGATTTAAATGATCTGAGTTCGTGTACACTTGTTATTGAGGCAATAACAGAGCAAATTCAAATTAAATCTGATCTTTTTAAAAAACTGGAAGATGTTGTTGCTGCAGAAACTATTCTGGCAACAAACACTTCTTCACTTTCTATTACTCTGCTGGCATCTGGTTTGAAATGTCCCGGACGATTTTTAGGACTTCATTTTTTCAACCCGGCTCATATTATGCCTTTAGTGGAAGTTGTGAGTGCTATACAGACACAAACAGGCATTGCTGAATCAGCTCGTAGGAGGGTGGAAACCTGGAAGAAAATCTGTGTGAATGCCAAGGATACTCCGGGATTTATTGTCAACAAGGTAGCCCGACCGTATTACAGCGAGGCGCTAAGAATCTTTGAAGAAAACTTAGCCAATATTCCGACGATTGATTTTGTTATGACCACTGTCGGTGGTTTCAAAATGGGCCCTTTTCAGCTAATGGATTTTATAGGTCACGATGTCAACTTTACAGTAACTGAGACTGTTTGGAAATCATTTTTTTATGATAGCCGTTACAGGCCTTCACTTGCTCAGCAGAAACTTGTCGAGGCAGGATTTTTAGGTAAAAAGTCGGGTAGAGGATTTTATGACAGTCAGATTTCAGCGTCGACGTACGAGTCACAGATTAACCACACTAAGGATCTTCACATTATGATATTTAACAGAATCTTTGCTATGCTGGTCAATGAAGCCGCAGATACGGTATACCGAACAATTTGTTCAAGGGAAGATCTTGAGCTTGCTGTTACAAAAGGCGTAAACTATCCAAACGGACTGTTTGAATGGGGAGAGGTCTTTGGTTATGGAAAAATTATTGATATCCTGGATACCCTGCAGGAAAGATATCGGGAAGAAAGGTACCGGGTTTGTCCCTTATTAAGGGATTTAGCAAAAGTTTAACAGGTTTTTTGGAATTATTTTACAGTGTTTATTGTTTAAAACAGGTTAATCCTTAACAATGAAAACATTCAAATTTATACTGCTGGCCTTATTGCTGTCATTATTTTTCTGGATTGGATATCAGTTTCCTAAAGATTGGTTCGGGAGTGGGGAAGAATCTGTTGAAGAGGTCTTGGATAACGCTGGACATACAAACAGTCCGGACAGCACATCCCGCCTCCGAAAGGTAGACCCTGTAAAATATTATACCAATGAGGAAGAAGCCACAATAAGTCTTTTTGAAGCATCAGCTCCTTCTGTGTGCTTTATTACCACAACTACCATGAGCCAGGGATTCTGGGAACGAAATATTATGGAAATTCCATCAGGTACCGGATCAGGCTTTATCTGGGACAAGCAAGGGCACATTATAACTAATTTTCATGTAATTCAGAGGGCTTCAAAAGTAAAAGTCACGCTGTCTGACCGAAGTGTATGGGATGCAGAACTCGTTGGTTATGAAGACAATAAAGATTTAGCAGTTTTAAAAATTAAAGCACCTGAAGAAAAACTCAAGCCTATACCAATTGGAAAATCATCAGAATTGCGGGTAGGTCAGTCCGTATTTGCGATAGGAAATCCTTTTGGCCTGGACCAAACATTGACAACTGGTGTTATCAGTGCTTTAGGCAGAGAAATAACTTCACTTACCGGCAGGCCTATCAGGGATGTAATTCAGACGGATGCAGCTATTAATCCAGGTAATTCTGGTGGTCCTCTACTTGATAGTTCCGGTCGCCTTATTGGTGTAAATACAATGATTTACAGTCCGTCAGGGGCATCTGCAGGAATTGGGTTTTCAATTCCGGTAGACGAGGTCAACTGGGTGGTTTCAGACCTTATCAAGTATGGTGAATTGAAGCGTCCGATTTTAGGAATCCAGCTTTTACCTCAGCAGTATGCAGAAAACTGGGGTGTTGAAGGCGTAATGATCTATGGTATAGAGCCCGGTAGCCCTGCGGATAAAGCAGGTTTAAAAGGTATTTCGAGGGATGTATTTGGAGAGATTGCAGCTGGTGATATCATTGTAAAGATTAATGAACTTGAAATACGCAATCCTGACGATCTTTTTCTGGCTCTTGAAAAGTTTAGTCCAGGGGATAAAGTAAAATTAACGTATATACGTAACGAGAAGAAATCTTCGGTTAATCTGGTGCTTGCATCTTCGCTGGATTAACGTAAACCTACGCCCCTGCAAGCGCTCTGACGTTGACCATCACAGCTTCGGCTAATTTATTGGCTTTTTCCAGAATGTTTTGTGCTTGACTCAGTGCGTTTTCCCTAAAGGCTTCATCTTCAAAGCCCTTACAATTAATACAAACATTCAGATAGGCACCTTCAACGGCTGTCCGTGCGCATAGAATACCTACGCCTGCATCCGTGACAGAATTTGGATTACCTCTTTCTGCCATTTTTGATATCATTTCCATGGATTGCCAGGAAGTCGCCATGACCTCTAATGGTATGTTGATGGCATGTTTGGTAGCAGAAGCGATGGCTTCTTTTCTAATTAGCTTTTCTGCATCATTATTTTTAGGTAACCTAAAAGCATCCATAATGCCATCAAAAGCCCTTGTATCTTCATCAACCAATTTTAGTAGTTTATCTTTAAGTATCTGACCTTGTACTGCAACTTCTGAAAAATAATGGAGTTGATCTTCCCATCCCTGTTTTTGCGCGCTCAAATTAGCGACCATAGTTCCAAGTGCAACTCCCAGCGCTCCGACATATGCCGAAATACTTCCTCCTCCTGGGGCAGGGCTTTCTGATGCTGTTTCATCTGCAAAACCAATCAGATTTTTATGTATCAGTGGTGAAGCACTTTTATCTTCCAGTAAATATTCAATAATTTTTTTCTTTGGTTCAAATGGGCCAAGTTCATCAAGCCCTAAACTTTTTACTGCAATGTGGATTATATCATCTTCAGATATACCTGCAGATCTTTTTTGTTTTTGCAGGAAGTATTTTCCCGCATCTATAAGTACCTGTTTTGGGACAAGCCCGACAAGTTCTGATCCGGTTACTCTCATACCCCTTGTGCTTGCACTGTTGCAGCAGGCTTCAAAAGCCTCATGGAGAGCAGTTTCACGTATATTGGTCAGATTCATTGAGATCTGGGCAATACCATATTCCTGGATAAACCATCCGATGGCCTTTACGGATTTGCAGGTTCCGGGAATACGCTCCGGCATTCCGTCAATACCGATAACAGGTTTTCCGGATGTTTCGTCCTTTTTAACTCTTCCGTTTTCCCGCACATCAAAGGCGATAGAATTGGCTCTCCTGACTGAGGTAGTATTAATATTTACATTGTAGGCAACCAGAAAATCTCTGGCTCCAATAACGGTAGCCCCGGATTTTTTATGGAACATTGCAGGGCCATAGTCCGGTTTCCAGTTGCTGTCCTGCAATTTGGCCTGTAATCCCTCATACTCCCCTGAACGGATAATAGCTAAATTTTTGCGTTCCGGGCTAGTTGCAGCTGCCTCATACATATATACAGGAATATGTAATTGATCCCCTACCATTTTACCTAGTTTATGGGCATATGCAGCAGTTTCTTCCATGCTGATTCCGGAAACCGGTATGAGCGGACAAACGTCGGTCGCACCCATACGTGGGTGTTCTCCTTTATGTGCGCTCATGTCTATCAGCTCTGATGCTTTTTTTATGGCTTCAAAAGCCGCTTTTACCACTGCATCCGGAGTGCCTACAAAGGTAACTACAGTTCTGTTAGTGGCTTTGCCCGGATCTACATCCAGCAGCTTTACACCTTCTGTTTTCTCAATTTCGTCCGTAATCTGTTTAATGATATGCAAATCTACGCCTTCACTAAAGTTGGGAACACATTCTATCAAAGGTTGCAAAGTCATAGCTTTAATTTTTGGCAAATTTACACATAATCAGCAGGAGTCGGGGAATCAACCTTGAATAAAGAATTTTAATTTTTGGAATTAATATGCTGCCAGGCGTTTGAAAAATGGAAATGTGAAGGAAAACAGAATAATAATCGCTGTTAATTTATTTTTAAATTGCCGGATTTTATATTTGCAAAAAGATTGAGAACCCAGCCTGATTTAGTACGGATCATTTATTTTTTAAAAATGGTTATAAATGTTGATTTACAGAATTTGGCGAAAAGGATATGAAATGAGCATGAGGCGATCACGCAAAACAGGCTGATTATTTCTCATGCGAATTCCATTTGGCCTTGATAATCAGTCACTCAGAGAGTGACAAAATAAAAATAAACATATGAAATGAGCATGAGGCGGTCTCACAAAACAGGATGATTATTTTTCAATCGAATTCCATATGGCCTTGATAATCAGTTACTCGGAGAGTAACAAACTAAAAGTAAACAGATGAAACGCTCACGTCTTGGTGTGGGCTTTGCTTTATTTTGTTGTACGGGACTTCGACTCCCTCAGGCACAAGTAATTGCAAAGTTCCACGCTTTTTTTATAGTTCAAAAATGATAACAAAAAATGTTCATTAAATAGTTTTAAATTCTAATAAATTTTATATTTTTATGTCTTAATGTATTTACTACTTATATTATATGAAACGAAAACTACGCATATCCGGAAAGCATAAAATATTCATAATATGAATAAAAGTCACTATACCCTCTGACGTGAAAAACTGCAATGATTACGGCTTGAATCAGAGTTAAAATCTATTATGTATTAATCCCGTCTTAATTGATACTTTAAATTTTTGTGAGCATGGTTTTATGCTCTTTTAGATATAGTACTGAATGATGTATTTTTACCTTAAAAACAATGCAGGAAGTCATCAGCTATATCGACAAATCACCCTGGAGGGAAGAACTTCTTCTACTCCGTGAAATCATCCTTGAAACCGGACTAACCGAAACCATCAAGTGGGGAGCTCCTTGCTATATGCTGGGCAAGGATAATGTGGTTGGCCTTGCCTCATTTAAATCATACGCCGGGTTGTGGTTTTTCCAGGGGGGATTACTGAAAGACGAGGGAGGCTATCTAATGAATGCACAGGAGGGGAAGACTAAAGCCATGCGACAGTGGCGATTTTACCATACAGATGCAATCCGCGAAGCCCCGGTAAAGGAATATATTCAGGAGTCAATCGTTTACTTTAGTCAGCATATCAAAATTGCGCCCGATAGGTCAAAAGTGGATGTTGCTCTGCCAGATGAGTTGCGAAATGCCCTTGAACAAGATGGAAAATTAATGGAAAACTGGGAAAAACTTTCGCCAGGTTGCAAAAGGGAGTATGCCGGCTACATTGCCGAGGCCAGAAAAACTGAAACTAGGGTAGCCCGGGTATTAAAAATAATACCATTGATTTTGGAATTGAAGACCTTGAATGAACGATATAAAAAATAAGGGAGCCAAAAATGAGCATAAGCCGGTCACACAAAACATGATGATTATTTCCCATGCGAATTCCATATGGCCATAGAAAACCAGTCAAGCAGATCGTGACGATTTAAAAATAAACATATGAATATTTGTCAATTATTCTGCGAGAATTTGCATTATCTTTTTCAAAAAATTAATTTATTTTGAATGCAAAGCCTAAATTCTCAAGTTCCTGTATAAAGAACCCATCTGCATTTACTTTAAAGTTGCCTGAAATAAAATCTAAGGCTATATCACTTTCTTCGTCGACAAACTTAAATTTTAAGGTGTGGGGACCAGATTTTTCTGTAGCCAGCCTTAGCATTTCTTTGGTAGTAATATCATTGATTTCTTCCAGGGGAATACGAACGGTAAGGGATTTGATAAATGTTTTTCCAACAGTATCCAGCAGCATAATTTCCTTTGGCCGGAAAAAAAACCGGTCAGAATTATATCCCGTCTGATTTATGCCTTCCACGTATAACACGTTGCCTTTATTAACGAGGTGTTTCCAGGATTCATGGTTTTCATTATAGAGGGAAATCTGAAATTCTCCTGTAAAATCCATCAGGGTAAATCTGGAGTACGGAACGCCTTTTTGAGTGGTTCCAAAAAAGACATCCTTGACCATACCTCCGAGTTTGAGTAGCTTATTTTCAATCTGATCAGCCTTTTCGAGCGGACAATTAATGATATATTTAAATTCGAGGGCATAATCATCCAATGGATGTCCGCTGATATATATACCTGTAACTTCCTTTTCTTTTTCCAGTTTTTCAATTTGATTCCATTCTTCTACAGAAGGAGGTTTAGGTTCACTAATCATTTCCATGAGTGTATCTCCAAAAAGTGATGCCTGCATGGATTCCTTCTGACTCTGGAAATGATTGCCGAATTTCAGCAGATTTTCCAGAAAAGTTTCCCCTTTTTCATTGGGTTCAAAGTATTGTGCTCTGTAGAATGCATTCAGATTGTCAAGTGCTCCAGCCTGTGCCAGACTTTCGAGGCACCTTTTATTTACAGAACGAAGATTTAATCTCTGGACCAGCTCAAAGATGGAAGCAAAGGGACCTCTTTTTTGCCGTTCTGAGACAATTTCTTCAACCGGCCCCTCACCAACCCCTTTCAGAGCTGAAAGACCGAATCTGATGGCATCATTTTTATTGACTGTAAACTTGATATTACTTTCATTGATATCAGGACCAAGCACGGGAATTTTCATGCGTTTGGTTTCCTGCAAAAAGAAGTCGACCTTGGATATATCGTTTTTATTATGATTGAGTACAGATGCCATAAATGCGGCAGGATAATGTGCTTTGAGGTAGGCAGTCTGAAAGGCTATATATGCATAGCATGTTGAATGGGACTTATTAAATGCATAGGAAGCGAAGGCTTCCCAGTCTGTCCAGATTTTTCTGACAATTTCTTCGGGGTGTCCGTTTGCGGTGCAGCCCTCTATAAATTTGGGCAACATTTTATCCAGTACGGCCTTTTGTTTTTTCCCCATGGCTTTCCGAAGCATATCGGCATCCCCTTTTGAAAAACCTGCCAGTTTTTGTGACAGCAACATTACCTGCTCCTGATACACGGTGATTCCGTATGTTTCAGATAGTATCTCCTCCATGTCAGGCAAATCAAATTTGATTTCCTGTTTTCCGTTTTTTCGTTTAATAAAATCCGGGATATACTGCAATGGTCCAGGTCGGTACAGGGCATTCATGGCAATGAGGTCTTCAAATCTGGTTGGCTGCAGCTCTCTCAGGTATTTCTGCATACCGGTAGATTCATACTGGAAGATCCCGACCATATCTCCGCGTTGAAAAAGTTCGAATGTAAGCGGATCATCCAGTGGGATGGCATCAATATCTATTTTTTCACCATACCTGTCAGCAATTATTTCAAGGCTATCCTTTATAATGGTAAGGGTTTTCAATCCCAGAAAGTCCATTTTCAGTAATCCGGCTTCTTCAGCTACACTATTATCGTATTGTGATACCAGCAATTCTGAATCTTTGGCTACAGAAACTGGCACATATTCTGTAATATCTCCTGGGGTAATGATAACGCCGCATGCATGTACGCCAGTACTTCTCACTGATCCTTCAAGTTTTTTGGCAGTCTGAATCATCTTGCCAATATCATCTTTCTGATCTGAAAGTTTTCTAAACTGGTAGGCTTTTTCAACATCCTCACCCGAAAGTGATTCTTTAAGCTTACTGTCTACATCGTCTTCGGCAAGAATTGCCTGCAGTGTTGCGGACAGATGGGAGGGAAATGTTTTTGCAACCTTATCAACCTCACTCAATGGGATATTCATCACCCTGCCTACGTCACGGATTGACATCCGGGCAGCCATTGTACCATAGGTAATGATTTGAGCTACCTGGTTTTTACCGTATTTGTCTATAACATAATCTATTACCTTAGATCGTCCTTCGTCGTCAAAATCTATGTCGATATCCGGCATGGAAACCCTTTCGGGGTTCAGAAATCTTTCAAACAGCAAATCATACTTTACAGGATCGATGTTGGTGATTCCCAGGCAATAAGCCACAGCCGATCCCGCTGCAGATCCTCTTCCCGGACCGACAGATACGCCCAGGTGGCGTGCGGCACTTGTAAAATCCTGAACAATAAGAAAGTATCCGGCATAACCTGATCCATTTATGACGCTCAGCTCAAAATCAAGTCTGTCTTCAATAGCACGGGTCAATATGCCATATTTGCGTTTTGCACCTTCGAATGTAAGGTGTCTGAGGTATAATTCCTGTGAATCAAAGCCTGCAGGAAGCGGAAATGCGGGCAGCAATACATCTCTTGCCAGATCAAAATTTTCGACCTTACCTGCGACTTCCATGGTATTTTCAACAGCTTCCTTGACATCTCCAAACAAGCGGTTAATTTCTTCCTTGGTTTTAAAATAAAAATCCGAACTGGGGAAATTAAATCTTTCTTTTTCTTCAAGCAATGAACCAGTGTTGATGCAAAGCAATACATCGTGGGGTTCCCAGTCTTCTTCTTCGACATAATGGGCATCGTTTGTAACGATGGTCTTGATATTATATTTTTTTGCAAATCCAAGGAGCACCTGATTGACATCTTCCTGGCTCATGCCGGTATCATCAATTTTCTCCATGCCGCGGTGACGCTGCAGTTCAATATAATAATCTTCTCCAAAAATTTCGAGCCACCATTTTAATTTTTCTTCTGCCCCGGAGATATCACCTTTCAGTATAGCCTGAGGAACTTCCGCTCCTATACAGCAGCTGGTAGCGATGATTCCGTGATGGTATTTTTCTATAAGTGATTTATCGATCCGAGGGTATTTTCCATAAAGTCCCTCCGTAAATCCAAGAGAAGCGAGCTTTGTCAGATTCTTATATCCTTCCTGATTTTTTGCCAGCATCAGCTGGTGGTATCTGACATCTTTCTGACCTCTTGATTTTTCGAATGATTTGATATGCCGGTCTTCCGTTATATAAAATTCACATCCGATGATGGGCTTTATGCCCTGGGCCTTTGCTTCTTTAACAAATTTAAAAACACCAAACATGTTGCCGTGATCTGTAATGGCTACAGCCGTCTGTCCGTCGGATTTGGCTTTTGAGATCATGGTTTTAATGTCCGAAGCACCATCGAGCAGTGAAAACTGCGTATGACAATGCAAATGACAAAAGTCTACCATGATTTGAGATTGAATTTATTGGTTGGCAAAAGGGATACAAATATACGAAATTCTGCTAATTTTTGCCAGGTTTTTCATGTAATGGTTGGGCTATTTCTTTACTTCTGCTTTTGAAATTACCAATTCCAGGGAGAGCACACCTTCCAGGTCATCTTTTCGACCGTATTGTTCTGCCGTAATGGTATACTTCCCTGGTTTTTTAAAAAAAATATGTTGTGAGAGCAAAATTGGAACCATACATTCTTTTCCTGAACAATTACCTGTCCATTGATTCAATTTGTCTGTGAGATCAAGCGACACCAGATGATTGGTGGAATTGCTGTCTGGAAATATTGTCGTCATTTTTGTGTAGACATTCTGAAATGCAAAATCCTTACTATGTGTTGTGTTCAAAACAATATCATAGGCAGGTATGGTATCTGCTATTTCAAATTCAAAATTTATTTTTTCACTGTAGTCCCAGGGACCTTCTATATTTACTTTATGGCTGTAAATGATTTCCGGGCCACAGGAGCACAGTAATAAGGCAAAAGTAACAGCAGTTAAAATGGAATTATAATTCAATGTGTAAACAATTTAAGGTCAAAGTTAGCTTCAAATTATTAAAAGCCTTCCAGACTGGAAAAGATTTTCTTAATTGGAAGGATTTATAAGGGCTTTTTTTTAAAAAAATGTATTTTTGCAGTATATAAACTCGGTATTATGTCTGCAAATAGTGATTTTGGAAAGAAAGGTGCCATATTTGGCAAGATCATTTTGTCTATCATCCTGTTCATCATACTCTGGATCTGGATCTATCAGAAGAATGGTCATTTTGTACCAAATTAATCTCACACTTTACGATATAGCTTCAGCATTTTAACTATGCTGAGGTAATTTACATATGTATAAGAATAAAAAAGTAGTTGTAGTTTTACCTGCGTACAATGCGGCTAAAACCCTGGAAAAAACATACAGGGAGATTGACTTTACAATTGTAGACGATGTCATTCTGTGTGATGATGCCAGCAGGGACAATACTGTTTCACTGGCACAAACCCTGGGCATAAGCCATATCATCCGGCATGAAACCAACAAGGGATATGGTGGCAATCAGAAATCATTATACAGGAAGGCGCTGGAACTGGATGCGGATATAGTGATCATGTTGCATCCGGACTATCAGTATACGCCTTTACTGATTCCAAGTATGGTCAACATAATTGGTGAAAATCTTTATCCTGTAGTTTTAGGGTCTAGGATACTCGGAAAGGGCGCACTCAAAGGCGGAATGCCTTTATATAAATATATTGCAAACAGGTTTTTAACCCTGACCCAGAATCTGCTTATCGGTTATAAGCTCTCTGAATACCATACAGGTTATCGTGCTTTTTCAAAGGAAGTGTTGCAATCTATAGCTTTTGAGCGAAATTCTGATGATTTTATATTTGACAATGAAATGTTGTCACAAATCATATTTAAGGGATTTGATATTGCGGAAGTTACCTGCCCTACGAAGTATTTTGAAGAAGCATCTTCCATTAACTTTGTCAGAAGTTCCAAATACGGACTTGGTGTATTACGAGTATCAATGGTTCATCTTTTTTGCAGAATCGGGTTGATGCGCTCTGCAATATACCAGTAAGCCCCAAAGATTGCCGGATGTTATTCTCCGCTGAAAAATTCTTTCATTCTTTCGAAAAAACCTTTTTCTCCTTCCGCAGGTGAAGGCTGAAAATTGGGCATACTTCTCATTTTTTCCAGAATAGCCACTTCATTGCTGTCCAGATTTTTTGGAGTCCAGGCATTGACGTGGATGAGCTGATCTCCGCGCTGATATGATTGTAAAGATGGTAATCCCTTACCTTTAAGTCTGAAAATTTTTCCGCTCTGCGTACCTGCAGGGATCTTTACTTTTACTTTTCCGGTGAGTGTTGGCACTTCTGCCTGGATACCCAAAGCTAGATCTGCAAAGTTCAGGTAAAGATCATATATTACATTTTGCCCGTCCCTGCTAAATTCTTTGTGTTGTTTTTCTTCAATACTTACCAGCAAGTCTCCTGCCGGCCCCCCGTTCTGTCCGGCATTTCCTTTTCCTCGAACTGAAAGTTGGAGACCTTCGTGTACACCAGCAGGTATATCAATTTCTATAGTATCTTCTTCAGTAGTTCGGCCATCTCCACGACAAGTATTGCAATATGCCGTTATAGATTTGCCGGAGCCATTGCATTTTGGACAAACAACAGTGGTTTGCATCTGTCCGAGAAAAGTACTTTTAATCTGACGCACATAGCCAGAACCCTGACAAGTACCACATGTGCTTACAGAACTTTTATCCTTTGCTCCGCTGCCTCCGCATGATGAGCAGCTAACCTGTTTTTTTACTTTAATTTTTTTCTTAACACCGGACTCTATTTCCTCCAGAGAAAGGGCTACTTTAATTCTAAGGTTACTACCTTTCTGACCTCCGGATCGCCCGGATCGCTGGCCACCTCCGAAGAAAGATTCAAACGGGCTACCACCATCCCCGAACATATGACCAAAGTGTTCAAAAATATCTTCAACCGTCATCCCATCGCCTGAATAACCTCTGCCGCTACCCATATTGTCTATACCAGCATGGCCAAAACGGTCATATTTAGCTCGTTTATCGGGGTCGCTTAGTATTTCATATGCGATAGCAGCCTCTTTAAACTTTTCTTCTGCCTCTTTATCACCTGGATTTCTGTCCGGGTGATATTCCATTGCGAGTTTGCGATAGGCCTTTTTTAGGGTTCCTTCATCAGCATTTTTATCTACCCCCAGAATTTCATAATAATCTCTCTTCATAAAATTGTTATTTGCAAGTTTCCGGCAAAGAAACTATTTGTCTTGTTCGAATGGAGTTTTATCATCTGATAGCTCACCATATTTTATTTTTTGTATGCATTACCGGCAATAGCAGCAGATGTCATTTCTATATTATTTGCCCACCACTACTTTGGCGTATCTAATTATTTTATCATGAAGAAAATACCCTTTTTCAATGGTGTCTAATACAACTCCTTTCAGTTCGTCCGATGGGGCAGGGATATCGGTAATGGCTTCATGCTGTTCCGGATCAAATGGCTTTCCGGTGGATTCCATAGGAGTAAGACCTTTCTGGTGCAGCGTCTGATATAATTTGTGATAAACCAGTTGTACTCCTTCACTGAAAACTTCGCCTGAATCAGGGTTTTCAGCACTCTTTTTAGCTCTGTCAAAATCATCCAAGACTGTCAGAAGTGCCGTTATTGTTTCCTGAGCTGCTGTTTTCATCAGGTCAAATCGTTCCTTAACTGTTCTTTTTTTGAAATTGTCAAATTCTGCAAACAGACGAAGATACTTATCTTTAGATTCTTCGAGTTCGGCTTTTAATTGCTCCACTTCCTGCTGGGGAGAGTTCTCTGTTTGTTCTGTTATAGTTTCGTCTGAAATGGGTTCTTGTAACTGCTCTTCCTGATTACTCATCGTCAATGGTTTTAAATGTATATATCGTTTTTATCAATTTTACTGCCATTTTATTTTTAAGCCAAAATGTCATAAATTTTATGCTTATTTCAGATATTTTGACATTTATTCTTCTTCCAGCCGGCTTTCCAGGTAGTTTTTAATTTCATATGGCGAGGCATTAACCGACAGAATTCTGCCTTCAGGAGAGATCAGGTATTTGGTTGGAATCTCCCTTACTTTATACTGAAGAGCTAATGGACTGTCAAAACGCGCATCCTGAAGGATATGGTATTTCCAGTTCAGCTGATCTGATATGATGGCTTTCTCCCATGAAGATTTATATCTTTCTATGCCCACAGAAACAATTTCGAAGGAGGAGGCATCTTTAAAAGATATGCCTTTAAACAGGTTGTACAGTGCGACCAGTTCCGGATTTTCTCTTCTGCAGGGTCCACACCAGGAACCCCAAAAGTCAAGTAATACATAGTGTCCGCGCAATTGACTGAGTGAAAACAAACTTCCATCCTGCAGATTAGCCTGAAAATCTTCTGCCAGTTCTCCCGAATCATACCTGGGCAATCTGTAAATATAATTTCCTGTGTAGGCCATGATGGCTACAATAACAACTATCAGCCAGCCAAATTTTTTGATCATCACATGTTATTTCTTCAGTATAATACCCCAGGCAAGTACTATGTTCAAATTATTGTAACTTTGTTTACTAAAAAAGTGATATGAAGAGGAGTTTTGTTCCGGAAGATATGGCTACCAAGGACTTGCATCAGCTGATTATTGGATGTGTGGCGCCCAGGCCTATTGCTTTTGTAAGTACACGGGACGAGCACGGTCTTTTGAACCTTGCCCCATATAGCTTCTTTAATGCCTTTAGTTCAAACCCACCTATCCTTGTATTTTCTTCCAATCGAAGAGTGACTAATAATACCACCAAGGATACGCTTCACAATGTGATGAGTACAAAAGAGGTGGTTATCAATGCGGTATCCTTTGATATTGTCAGGCAAATGTCATTATCCTCAGCGGAATTTCCACCGGAAGTCAATGAATTTGAAAAAATAGGACTTACACCTGAAGAATCTGTAATTGTTGGAGTTCCCGGAGTAAAGGAATCGCCTGTAAATATGGAATGCAGGGTAAAGGAAATCATACCGCTTGGAGAACATGGAGGTGCGGGTCATCTCATCATTTGTGAGGTTGTTCATATGCGGATAGCAGATCGTTGTTTTACAGAGGGCAAACTGGATCCCAACAAACTAGATCTGATGGCCAGAATGGGACGAAATTATTATGTCAGAGCAAGCGGGAGTGCCATTATGGAAATATATCAGTCTGTAACTGAAATACCTGTTGGTTTTGACAGGCTACCGCTTTCAATCAGGCATAGTGATGTACTTACTGGAAATCAGATTGCTGTTCTGGCTTCTTTTACGACGCTGCCCGATGATCAGGAAATTGAAACCTGGAAGGAAGGTGAAATATCGCAATACGAGGCATTTACCAATGAAGCCATTCACAGGAAGGCTGCTTCCTTGATTCAGGATGGAAAGGGGAGAGAAGCGCTGTGTCTTTTGACATGGTATGACCAGCACATGAATCCGTCTGCATAACCGGTATATTCGGTTTTACTATATATTTTGATATACGTATAATAATTGCCTGTTTTAAATCGTTTTTAGAAAAAACGATATGTATCAGATCATTGTATTAATATTCATATTCTGTTGTAATCTGAATGCGCAGCATTATAATACTTCTGCGGGTCTCAGGTTTGGTACGGATATGGGTATTGCTGTCAATCAGAGATTGATGAAGAAGTCTACCCTTGAGCTCCTCCATCAGCCAGGGTTATTTACGCCGGACGCCTATACATCACTCACTTACAGGAGGCATTTACCGATATTGAGCCGTAGAATTAATTTGTTCGGAGGAATGGGCGCTGCTGCATATTTTCCATCAGAAAAGAGTACTGGTGATTTATTTCAGACAATTACCCCTGCCTTTGCGGCCACTGCGGGAGGTGAAATCGTTATTGGGCGCATACAGGTAGCCTACGATTGGTCTCCCCACCTGATGATGGGCCAGGAATACCAAACTGGCAGGTGGCGATCCAGTAATGCGATATCTGTAAAATATGTTTTACTAAAACCTAAATCGGCTTTAAAATGCAGTAAAGAAAAACTGCTCAAAAAGAAGTAGCGCCAAATCTTAATCTAAAAAGAGGTTATTCTCTTTTTCCGGAATTTGATCATCCTGCTTATTGAGTCCTGTAATATCGGCAAAACAAGCATAATCTGCCGCCATAAACACAGGATATGTAATCAATATTCCTATCAGTAAGCCTATAACACCAAGAAAAATGACTAAAATACCGAGAATCATAAAAATGAGATGTGCAAACCAGTTTTTATTTACAATCAAAAAGCTTTCTTTAAGGGCTTCCAAAGGGCTGAAGTCATAAAAATAAGCCAGTGCCATGGCCCATCTAAGGCTTACTGCAACGTACATATAAATAATGAGAATAATCAACCAAACAAATCCTACTTGACTAATTTCATTCCATATTTCTTTGATTGCCTCAGGATCCTGGCCGTTAAAGTCCATTAATAAATCTCTATCGATAATCAACAGCAAGGGCGAGGCAATAACCAAATAAATAGCCAACTGAATAAGATAGGTACCCAACAGGGGGAGTAGTTTTTTAAATCCGTCAAAAAATCTCGCAAAATCTGTATTTCTGTCCAGGTCTATTTCTCTGCAAAAAACCATAAATCCAACGGAAAGGGCCGGAGTTATTATCATATTTAAAACTCCGCCAATAGCAGGAATAAAAGAGAGAATGATCGAAATAAGAAAGTAAAGTAGGGTAAATCCGATAAGTTCGCCCGGATTTGATTTGAATAATTCAAATCCCTTACCGAAATAATTACCTGTATTAAAACTGTAGCCATTTTCTTTGGCTTCCTGTAAGAATCTTCTACTTTCCATGATTTTGGAGTTTTGTTTCCTAAAATTATCTTTTTGTACAGAAAGATTGAAATATTTTACCTCAATTTTTTCGGAAATGTCTGATTTTTAGACCAATGGGTGTATTTTTTCTATAACAGAACGTACATATTCAGGAATTTCTTCAGCATGATTGGTATGACCGGACATAATATCCTGCCATATTTTTGTAGGATTTATTTTTAGTAAATCCCTGTTATATTGTTCAACGGGAATAATTTGCTTGCTTTCAAGTAAAAACCGGTATAAAAAGCTGATTTCCTCCGGTATGGTCATATTCTCTGCCATGATGATGGTATTATTTTCAACATCCCATGCGGGATAAGTATAAATTTTAATATTTTGTGTAAACAGCTCTCCGAAAGCTGCCAGTATACGTCCGTCTTTATTTGAATGATATTTTTCAAAAATAATGTTACTGAGTTCTTTCACTCCTATGACAAGACCCAGGTGTACCATTTTAAAATCTGCCAGGTAGCTGATCAGGTCAAGATGATTTTCATATCTGGATATCAAGATATCGTATCCAAGTGCAGCCATCATATCGGTGCGCAGGATAAAATCATTTTCCAGGTCATCCTGCAGTAAATAATCGAATGGCAGTTCGAGCATCAAATGATGTTTTAAGGCATCTTTGCGTGTGTCGCTGATAAACTGGTTATAGCAGTGATTTAGGGCATCCAGAGTGGTGAGGGTAGGGGGTTTATAATGACCGCGAACCAGCATTAGGGCATTTTTATACAAAAATTCTGATGCATGAATGCTTTTGCCCCGGGGATCAAACATAGTCACATTGGTGAGTCTGTGTTTGATAAGATATAAAGCTAGAAGCTTATGATCAAAAAAATTAAAGCAGTCGCCTTGAATTCTGAGCAGATCTACAGATACGCGGTCTTTGAGGTTGTCGCCCAGTGACCTGACCATTTTTTCAGGATCCTGTGCATAATAAAAACAGGCATAAATCATATTTACACCCAGAATGCCTATAGCTTCCTGCTGCATTCTATTGTTGGTGTCCAGCATTTTAACATGCAGAACCATTTCATTTACAGGACCGTCGGGGTCAAGCCTGAACCTAAGACCAAGCCAGCCATTACCTTTGATGGTACGGGTGTAATTTATAGCCTGAATGGTATCTGCAAAAACAAAGAAGGTAGCATCAGGTCGGTTCGATTTGAGTCTCTCTTCCATAAGCTCCCATTCGTGATCAAGCATTTTGTAAAGTCTTGATTCGCAAACGTACCGTCCTAACGGCTCTGGTCCATATATGGCGTCTGAATATGTTTTATCATACGCTGACATGGTCTTTGCAATTGTTCCTGCTGCGGCTCCGGCCTGAAAAAAATTTCTTGCGACTTCCTGCCCGGCTCCGATTTCTGCAAAGGTGCCGTAAATGGGATCATTCAGATTGATTTCCAGTGCTTTTTGCTCCGTTTTGATCATTTGATAAGACATACACAAACGAATCTGCTGGTTTATTAATAACTTAATCGATTACAGTCAGATGAGACAGGATGCTTTTGGTTTCCAAAGGTAGTTTTAACAAAATCTGCGCTACATATACCCCGGGTAATACTTTCGAAGATGAAAGATTCCAACCCGCATTGATCTCATTGGCGGTCAGATTCCGGCCCGAAAAATGAACATTTCCCCATCGGTCGTAAATGGTTAGATCATATAACAGAATTTTGTTTCCCTGGATATAAAAAAATGCATTTTCTTGTCTCTCAGGATTCCTTTTGATGGCGTTAGGTAAAAAGTAGGTTGCTCTGAGATTTCTGAGTGTTACCGAATCTGTTGATGTGCATCCATTTGCATCTGTAGCGGTAAGAATATATATTCCTGAAGGCAGGTTTGAAAGTGACTTTTGGATATCTGATAAAGCACTTTCCTTTCCCGAAACCGGCCCGGTCCAGGTCACATCGTATGATGGCGATGTTCCGGAAACTTTAAATGAAATAATGCCATCATCATCTTTTTCGCTCACGGCCGGTTTACTTTCATCCGCGCTGATTTCGTTGAAATGAATCATAAACCTTATACTGGCGGTATCCGTACACAAAAATGACGGATCAGGGGTAAATACCAGTTTTACCGGTCCTGATTTGCCTGAAGGATTTAAAATAAAATTATCACCGATTTCTGCCAGACCTGAAATACCTGACCATTTGCCGGATATTCCGTTTTGTTTATTTGGGATGACAATATTGCCATTTTCTCTGCATAAAGAGGGTATAGGGTCCAAAACAGGCTTTACAGGTGCAACAGCAATAACTTCAGTTTCCAGCACTTCCTTGCAGCCATCTGCCCGGATTACAGTCACTGTGTATTTGCCTGCTTTTGCAGAAGTCAAATTGGTTATTGTAAGTATATCTCCGGAAATTTCATTGCCAGAGGGATTTTTCCATAGGTATGCAATCCCTCCTGATGCTTTTAGTGAAATAGTCTCTCCAAAGCAAGCAGGAGATTCATTATCGATGGTTGCAAATTTTTCCTGTAAGACATCGACAGATATTTGTTTGAAAATTGTACAGTCAGCAGTTTTTATTTCCACTGTGTAGACACCGGACATATTTTCTGCAATATTACTGAGTGTTGGATTTGGGAGGTTGCTGGTAAAACCTTCAGGACCTTTCCAAATATAACTTAAGCCGCCAGAAGCTCCTAGCTGAAGTTTTCCACCTACACAAGCAGGGGAATTTGCAGAAATCTGGCCTCCGGAAACTATACCAATTTCTTTGGAGTAAGTTGCTTTACACCTATTAATATCAGTGACGATAAGGGTGTAGGTTCCTGCATTTGTAGTATTGAAGTTCTGAATTTCAGGATTCCGGACCAAGCTAGTAAATCCATCAGGTCCGGACCAAAAATAGGATAGAGCCTGCGATTCTTCGGCATTGAGCAATAGTTTATTTCCTTCGCACAAAGGTCCATTATCTGAAAAAACTGCATTGGTTCTGTACTCTTCAATACACCATTTTGCGAAATCTCCCTGGAAAATCATGGCCGAATTGCCTAAAAAATTATAACCTGTAGTATTGGGATTGTCGCTAAATTTAAGTGGACAAAAACGCCTTAAATTTTCAGGAAAGCACCCCTCCAGCATATTATTCTGGACATATATTCTTCTCAGATTTATCATTTTCCCAAATTCTTCGGGAATAGCACCGGTAAGTTTGTTGTTGAACAAATGCAAATTTCTGAGTTCAGTAAGATTTCCGAAACTGGCAGGTATAGACCCTTCCAGTAAATTATTGCCCATGAGTAAACTCAGAAGTTTTGAAAGAATCCCCAGTGATGAGGGAATAGCACCGGTAAGTTTGTTATCTGACAAATTCAGACTTACCAGGTCGGTCAGGTCCCCCAGGCCTGCAGGTATATTACCTGAAAGCATATTATTATTCAGCAAAAGCTTTTGTAGTTTTTTAGCCTGGCCTAAATTTTCAGGTATATTGCCTGTCAGCTGGTTGTCCATAAGCCATAGCTCGGTCAATTCCGGAAGGTTGCCAAGACTTGCGGGAATAGATCCTGTAAGTTTATTTTCATTGAGGTAAACAAATCTTAAGGTGGCGATTTGACCTAATTCAGCCGGGATATTTCCACTGATCTGATTTTGTGTGAGATTCAGAACTTTAAGACTTTTTGAGTCACCTAATGCTGGTGGAATCGGGGATGTGAGCCGATTTTGTGAAATCAGCAATTCTTCGAGTGCAGACATTTGACCATACGATGGGGGAATGCTTCCTTCCAGTTCGTTTTGATTCAGATAAAGCAACCGCAGGTTTTTTAAATTTCCCAGGGATGCCGGTAGATTTTTAGTAAAATAATTTAGACTTAGATTAAGAATCCTGAGATTTGACAGCATCCCCAGGTCTCTGGTCACGGGGCCTCCGAAAATATTGTTGGAGAGATTTAATTCTTCCAGTAGCGTCATTTTGCCGAAGGCCGGGATAGAATCTGATGAATTGGAAACGGTAAGTCTGTTATCGGCCAGATTCAGCCTGATTATTTCGCTGAGCAAAACTATAGAATCCGGAATTGGTCCAACGAGTTTATTGGTAGCAAGGTTAAGTTCTGTAATGCATCCTCCAGAATTTGTTTTTATGCCATACCATGTCGACATGGGCATAGAAGAGAGCCAGTTATTTTTTTTAAGCCATTCATCACCCTTGGTCTCTTTGTACAATTTGATGACGACGAGCGAATCCCGCAACCTGTTACACTGGCCGAACAACCCGGCAGCTTGCGCAGTTACTATTAAAAAAAGTATAACAAAGCGAAATGCAAACATGCTGGTATTGGCTTAGGGTTGATGAATCAATCAGATAATTAACATTCCCACGAGGAAAAAGTTAAGCTTTATCAAGGTAATGTGGTAAAAGGATACTTATTCAATAAAATCCTCTCCGGCAGAATTGTTTCTTTGGTCGCTATCTGTATGGGGTAAGCTGAGGTGATGCAGGGCTTTCAGAAGCTCTTTATTGGAAGAATTGATTTCTTTTATCATATTGAGTAAGGAGGAAATGCTCATTTCTTCACTCGATGCCACCTCTACGAGTTTGTAAATATCCTCTTCCTCATGTCGTATCATAAATTTTTTCAGCAATATCAGTTTTTCGTGAATTTTTTCTGATGGCATATCGCTGGTAAAAAATTCATCTTCAAGGGCATCATAAAATTTGTCCTGATATGACATTATATTGAGATAGAAGCGATAATAATCATCAGAAGCAATTTTTTGCAATTCCTCCATATTGTGAATGATATCCTTGATGTTTTTTGTTGATTGTCCTGCATATCTAACGCCTGTAATCAAGCTGTTTGCCAGTCTTTGCTGTTCTTCATTCAGGGGGTGTTGACAGAGACTACGGTAAAATTTGATAAGTTCATTTTCATACGATTTCAGATCTTCATAGGAGATTACTTCTTTCACATGCAACACCCTTATGTCAAAAAATCTGCGGTTTACCTGGACTGCAAAAAAAATAAAGCGCTGAGCTTCCATGGTAAATGCTTCCAGAGCGGGATTAATTTTTTGATGATCGGTTTTAGAAATGTACAATGAAAAAGCAGTAGCTCTGACTTTTACAGCTTTGTCAAGAAAATCTGCCAGTAACTTAGTAAAAGGCAGGATAAACAGAATACCTGCGACATTCAGCATAGAGTGAAATGCAACCAGGCCTGTAAGATCGTCGGATATTGAAAGCCAGTTTCTAACCACATAAATGAAGGCAGGCATCGCAGTAAGCCCAATTACAGCTACGATAATATTTATGTAAATCTGAGACCATCCAACTTTTTTGCGAATGGCATTACTTTTAATGGTGCCAATCAAAGCTGTAATGGTTGTACCCAGATCAGCACCTACTACCAGGTAAAGGGATTGTTCAAAAGTTACAAGACCAGTAGACAGAGCAGATAAAAATATCATCACTGATGCAGAGCTGGACTGTATCAGTGCAGTCAGGCATAGTGCAAACAAAAAGAAAACCATGTGGTGTTGATTTTGTAAAATAGACATATCTGTATGTTCGACTACTGAACTTACCCCATCCTTCATAAAATCAAGCCCCATAAACATGAAGCTGAACCCAAGTAAAAACTTACTGATATGCTTAACCCGGGGTTGTTTCAAAAACAGAATTCCGGCTCCACCAAAAGCCATGAGTGGCAAAATAAATGCCTGAATATTGGTTTTAAATCCAAGCCAGGAAATAAGCCAGCCTTTTGCCGTAGTTCCCAGATTCGCCCCCAGTATAATGCCTATTCCGTTATTTAAACCTATAATCCCTGCACCGGCAAAGGACATGACCAGAAGGACTACCATGGAACTACTCTGTAAAATGGCGGTGATTCCCGCACCTGCAAATACGGCTTCCAGTCTGTTTGTGGTGTGTTTGCGGAGGAATTTTTTAAAAGTTCTGCCTACCATTGTACGAAGTGCCTGTTCGAGCATTGACATTCCATACAAAAAAAGTATCAGGCCAACTGCCAGATACCACCATTTTATGTCAGCAAAACTTTCCAATTACACCATTATTTATATAAAGGTAGCCAATAGGGATATGTCAGTTACTATTTTTCTATTCAATTTTTGCAGAGAACTTTATTTTTCGGAATTTTGAACCTGGTCGTACAGCAGTGCAACCTCTTCCGGAGTAAGTGATCTCCATTTGCCAGAGGGCAAATCCTGAAGATAAATGTGCATAATTCTGATTCTCTTAAGCCTGGTGACATGATAACCCAGATAATCACACATCCTTCTGATTTGTCTGTTTAATCCTTGCGTGAGAATGATGCGGAAGCTGTTGGTTCCTAATTTTTCAACAAAGCAAGGTTTGGTCATTGTCTCGAGTACGGGAACTCCCGAACTCATATTCCTGATAAATTCAGATGTTATCGGACTATTTACGTAAACGATATATTCTTTTTCGTGCTCATTTCGGGACCGAAGAATTTTATTGACGATATCTCCATCGTTGGTAAGCAGGATCAGACCTTCTGACATTTTATCGAGCCTTCCTACAGGAAATATCCTTTCCGAAAAATTTAAGAAAGAAATGATATTGTCGGGATCCCTAAGGTCTGTGGTACAGGTCACTCCCGGGGGCTTATTCAAGACCAGATAAAGCAGTTCCGGTTTTTTAACCAAAGGTTTGCTATCGAGCAGCACTTCATCACAAGGCATTACCCTGTTGCCTTTTTTCGCAACTACACCATTAATGGTAACTCTGCCTTCTTCAATATAATTATCCGCTTGTCTGCGGGAACAAAAACCCGTTTCAGCAATAAATTTATTTAAACTTTTGCTATCGTCCATGTAGTATTCAGCTCCTTACATATTTAATCCACCACAAACACTAATCACCTGACCGCTGACATATGTCCCCATTTCGCTACCCAGGTACAGGCAGGCATTGGCTACATCGTCACCACTACCGAGTGTTTTCAACGGGATGGCATCCTCATAGGATTTTCTTTGCTCCTCTGTAAGTACGTGAGTCATATCTGTTTCAATAAAGCCGGGTGCAATTACATTGCAGCGAATATTTCTTGATCCTACTTCCTTGGCGATTGACTTGGAGAATCCAATAATACCTGCCTTGGAAGCGGCATAATTAGCTTGTCCCGCATTGCCAAAAACGCCTACTACTGATCCCATGTTGATGATGGAGCCTCCCCGGTTTTTCATCATAGGTTTCAAAACATGTTTTGTCAGGTTAAAAACTGATTTGAGATTGGTTTGTATCACCTGGTCCCATTGTTCTTGGCTCATTCTAAGCATGAGGGTGTCTTTGGTGATCCCTGCATTATTGATTAGTATATCAACAGAACCAAACTCGGCAACTACTTCATTTACAAGTTGTTCTGATTGTGCATAATCTGCAGCATCAGATTTATATGTTTTGATTTTTACACCATATGCATTGGACAATTCTGAGGCGAGTGCCTCGGCTTTTTCCGATGAAGACACGTAGGTAAAAGCTATATTTGCTCCTTCGCGTGCGAATGTTCTGACGATGGATTCTCCAATACCTCTTGAACCTCCTGTAATAAGTGCAACTTTGGATGTTAATATTCCCATGATCAATATTTTTGGCAAAGTTATTATTTATCTGACAATTGCCAATGTATTGACTGTTTAAAAGAGAATAGGCTATTACTCAAACGCTACAATTCCGGATGATTTCTTAATCTGTCCGAAAGAGACTGCTATTAACTCATACTTTTCTGAAGACTGACCCGCTTGAATTTATATGGTAAGCCAATCAAAGAAGACTTAGGACATCATTTTACTATCCTGTTGCATGAAAAATGGCCATTATCTGAAAATACTGGTAAGGTCATGAGGGTGTTCAAAAATTAGAGCATTATCGAGACAATATTTTTCTGTAATATCTGCAACGAGTGATTTTCTAACTACAGCTATAATTATTTGATCTGGTTTTTGATCCAGAAGTATACCTGAAAATAAATCATGAAATCCTTTGTCTTTGAGCTCAAGTTTACCCAGCTCGTCAATGATGATAACATTATGAGTGTTCAATTGATCTTTAGTCCACAATTCGGCAGAATCAAAACTTTCCGGAGAAAGCAGGTATCGGCCAATGGATATGCCTAGAATTCCGGAATCAGGTTCCAGTTCGAAGGGGTGAATTTCCTGAGTTTTGCAATTAACTATATATTTTTTTCCGTCGCGCAGGGTAGGAGTCACAAAACCTCCGGTTCTTCCGGGATGTGTTTGTATCAGATTATACAAACTGGTACTTTTGCCTGTTTGAATTTCTCCGGAGTAGAGGTAAACCATAGCAATAAATTATAAAACTTTTATGTTTTGTAGAAAATAACGCCGAGTAATAAGGCTTCAAAAAAGACAATTATTTTATCGGTTCCTGAAGCTTTTTTGCTTTGTTGGCTTGCAAAATCTAAAACAGCGCTGATTTGTGGGAAAAGATCCATGGTTAGCTTAAGGTTAAGTTGCGAGGCAGATTGTTTTTTTGACAGCCATTTTTGGAGGAAGTATAAAAGGACAGGGCTGAATACTTTATACAGCAGGAACAAAATAATAAACGAGCGGAGTAACAGGTAAAGGGCATTTTTCCAGATTTCGCTACCGCTGTATAAAACGGCCGAAACAAGTATTATAGTTATGATTAGTAAAGCAGTATTTTTTCTGAAAACGGACTTTTTAGATGGGTTAGGTGCATTTAAAGGGACTGCATTTTGCTGTATATTTTCGTACAGTAAAACTTTTTCGGGATTATTTAAAATCTTCAACAAGTGATTAATAATCAATGCAATACATATTCCGGTTATTGAATAAATAATCAGGTACAATCCAATCAGGATGTTGCTGGCGCTATAACCCTGATCAACGCCAAAATTTTTTAGTACAGAGTCACCAAAACTATTGACAGCATCCCAAAGCGGATTGCCAAATATCAGGGTAAGAACAAGGAGTTTTTGCAAGGCAGATTCCAGCATGCAAATCATGCATACGAAAAGAATCGATATAGATCTGAGGCCAAACCACCGGTAAACAAGCATGGCGAAAAGTCCTTGAAATCCGACAGCGATGTAAGCTGTAAAGGGTGTATGCGGACTTACAGACAATTTTATCAGACATACAATCATCATGCTACGAACAATATCTTTCTGCAAATTGTCGCTCAGGCGCGCTATCAACACCACAATAATGCATGCCAGTCCTCCGAGAATCAAACCGGTAAAAGGCAGCTTCATCATATGCATTACTCCGCCAATACCACATTCACTGAATGCCCACAGTGCGGTAAGTCTTTGTATGGCTCCTTTTGAATCAATGGCAGGCTGCATGTATATTGAATTTCAGGGTGTCTCCTCTCTTGATAATTCCGGAACCGATGCAAAGGGCATTTGCTCCGAAATAAACATGATTGTCTTTTTTTCGATAGGCAGAAAGTGTCTTCAATGGTTCCTTCGTGCTCAGACCAGTCGATTGATCAACATTAACCATAATACAACGCCCACAGGGCTTAACGGTATTAAAATTTGCGGAACCAATTGAAAAAGGTTCAAACAGGTCTTCTTCATGAGGAATGTGTGTATTGACAACAATATTGGGTCTGAACCTGCTTAATGACACAGGAGTCTGAAGTCTGGCATTAAGTTCCATAATACTTGCGGTACCTAAAATCAGGTATGGATAACCATCTGCCATAGTTACTGCAACCGTTTTTTGTAGTTTGGAAATAAAATGCATTCTGCTTTTGTTATCTGCTTGCCTCACCAGAAATACGCGTATTTGTAACATATCTGAAAACCATTCTGACAGGTAAGTGGGTGTTTCGAATACTATGCTTTGATCATCCCAAACACCAATGAGATGGCGATTTGGTACAATTTCGTCATAGTCAAATGAAATGGACTGGCCTTCAAAGATTGCGGTAACTTTATTTTCCATGATTGACGTACTGAAGCGTGCGAGGATTGGAAAATCCCGCTGACTAATAAAAGATTTATAGTCTGTAGTAAGCAACCATGTTCTGTCGAGGTGAAAACCCTCCGGATTTGCCTCCCACTGTTCCGGTGAAAACCCACCCAGGCTTTTCACCGGATAAATATGAAGTTGCGAGATGGAATACATTATTTGCTTTTGGCTTTTCTTATGATTCCAAGCGGGTACACTTCCAAAAAATCCTCATCACTATACAATACGCATCTTATGGTGTTTAAGTTGGATACGGGAGGAATGGAAATGTTTATTTTATCGTAAAAAATTAAATTAAATGTCTTTAATCCGGTTGGTGTATAATAAAAAACATTTCGACCATCAAATTGAGTGGTGCGAATATCTCCGGCTTTAAAATGCTTTTTAAACATTCCGTTTTCGTCAAAAATAAAAAACCCCTGTTTTGGATCAGTCAAAATTACGGCATCTTCTGAGGTAGTAATTTTGACAATATTTTCTTCTGACATGCCAAGTTCTGCCATCGATTTTGATTCAGACAGTATTTTTCCAAAGGCATCTATTTTTATCAATTGATGACTTTTAGAGCTAAAAACCCAGTATTGGTCTTCCGGGGCAGCTGCCGTGGCAGTAATATTTTCAAGGCCAATTGCAGACAGATCTATCTGTGCTAGAACTGACAGGGTGTTGTCCAGTACAATGGCATATTGTTTAGATTTATAAAATACAACTACCTTTAATGGATTACTTACGTCAAGAGCTTCTATTTTACCTTTTTTTGAATTGGAATATTTAAATGACAGTTTATTTGACTCAGAATACATATAAACAGCCTCTTTTGGTGTTACCATGTAAAGCCTTCTCAGCGCATCGTATTCCACAATGCCTGTATTCATGTTGATATCGTACTTGATCAGGGGTTCATCAGAAGCTGTTTTTTTGGAAGTTTTACATCCGCCAAACAAAACAGCTACCCAAAAAAGGATTAAAATGCGCATATTTTCTAACTTTTATACATTTGTAATTAAATGTTCGTGATCGCTTTCAAAAAATTGAAGGGATAATTCACTTCCATCAAATATACCATAAGAATAATGATAAATCCAGTCACCCAGATTAATATACATCGATTTATCGTTGGATAGTCGCCAGTACACAGGTAAGTGGCGATGACCGAAAACCATATAGTCATAAGGTTGGGACAATATAAGCTCTTCACAATATTTTAGCAGCCATTCTTTATCTTCCATCCATGGTTCTTCAGCTGTCATCATGCGGCTTTGCCTGCTAAAATGCTTCATAAGAGCAATTGCACTATTTGGGTGTATTCGTGCAAAAAGCCATTGGCAAACCCTGTTGGCAAAAATATGCTTAATGAATTTATAGCCGTAATCTCCGGGACCCAGCCCATCTCCATGTCCGATGAGAAAATGCTTTCCTCCGATGATTTTCTCTATAGGTTTTCTGAATATGGGGATATCGAATTCCTCCTGCATGTAATTAAACATCCACATATCGTGGTTTCCTGTAAAGTACGAAATTTCAACGCCATCATCCCTTAATGCTGCCAGTTTGCCCAGCAGCCTGGTAAATCCTTTGGGAACAACCCTTTTGTATTCAAACCAGTAATCAAATACGTCACCCAGCAGATAGAGGTGTTCCATTTGTGGCGCATACTGATCGAGCCACCGAACGATTTTCTTTTCCCTTTCAAGGGAAGACAGGTGTCCGTCGGTGCCGAGATGAAAATCGGATATGAAGAAAGATTTTTTTTCCAAACTGACAAATTATAATCAGGACTCCTGGTCCACAAATCTTTTATCTGCCGCCATGACTTCGCCGCAGTTTTTGCAGGTACGCATGTCACTGGAGTTGTAGTATTCTCTGAATCTGGGAAAAAAATCCTTTTCAATATTGGTCAGGTGAAAATAGGATTCGTGGAGTTTGCTGTTGCATTTATCGCAAAACCAAAGGAGGCCATCCTGCTCTTCGGGCTTTCTTTTCAGTTCAATAACCAGGCCTATTGAGCCCTCAGACCGGATGGGGGAATGCGGCACTTTTGCCGGCAGTAAAAACATTTCACCCTCTCTGATTGGAATATCTACAGCCTGGTCATCTTCCTGGATCCTGACAACGATATCGCCTTCCAGCTGATAATATAATTCTTCCGTTTCATTGTAGTGGTAGTCTTTTCTCGCATTTGGTCCTGCTACGATCATGACGATATAATCTCCTGCTTCTTTGTAAAGATTTCTATTGCCTACAGGTGGTTTCAATTCGTGCCTGTTTTCAGCTATCCACTGATGGAGGTTGAAGGGTCTTCTGATGGCCATAAACATTTGTTTTGTATGGTGAAAATAGGATATTTATTTGATAATACATCCTTATTTGTATTTTGATCCGAAATGTGTGGTTGGAAATTAGGTTTAAATTTTATTTTAATAAAATAAGTTTGGGGCACCTAATGATTACTTCATATACTGATATTCTTACTTTTTTTCCTTCAGCTGAAGCTTGAGTTTTAAATTTTATTTATTTAAATGATGAGTGTTTGTGTTCTCATTCGAGCTTTTGTTGTAGACCAGAATATTACTTTTATTATTTGTATCTTACTTTTTTTCCTCCAGGGGAAGGGGTTTGATTTAAATTTCATTTATTTTAATTTTAAGATTTTGTGTTCTCATTCGAACTTTTGTCATAGATCAGAATCTGTCATTTCATCATCCCTGCCATACTTTTTTGCTTGATCAAAAAAGTATCAAAAAAATCAAGACGTCCTGTAAGGCGATTGCTTCGCACCGCTGCCTCCCGGACCTACTTGCTACCTCCGCCGGTAGTATGGTGCTTGTTTGGTCTTATTGCACTATTGATAGTTAGTATTGATTCTGATGTTTTGGGTGCTTTGTCCGACGTACGCAAATCCGGTCCTCCATCAGCTATCGCTGTACATGACGTCGGATAATAAAAAATCCTAGGTCTTAGATCCCAGGTCATGAAATGGCTCAAACAGTTTTTTGTTTTTAACGCAATTTCTGAGTTTTTTGGCTAAATTAAAAAAGGTCGAAATTTTGTAAGTCATTGATATTTAGACATTAATATTTCCCAATTCCCATACCCTAAAATATCCTAGGACCTAGGTCATAGGTCCCAGGTCATGAAAGAAGCTATCGCTGTATGTGACGTCGGATAGTAAAAAATCCCAGGTCATAGGCAGGTCCTAGGTCAACAAAAAAAGGTTCCAGGACAAAAATACAATGCATTGGAGGAGTTATCGAAGGTAGTACGCATGAAGTCTAAGTATGCAATTGTACCTGAATTTTAAATCTCTTGTATTAGAAAATTATTTAATTTATATTCCTAAAATGATTATTTTTCGCTCTCTTAAAATAAAGAGAAAACCGGGAGTAAAAATCATATTTTGTACCTATAAAACATAAAATCTGAAAATGATAGACAGGTGGACAAAGGCGTTTAGGGAGGTGAATGAGGAAGTAAGACTGATTCTGGAAGACAATGGTGATGATATATTGCAAAAGCAGATTGATGCGGGAAGCTGGAATATACTCGAACATATCGACCATCTTTCCAAGACCAACAGGAGTTATTTTCCGATTTTCAGGCAGGTGCTTTCGGGAAAATATCAAAGGCCATTTATAGGACAATTTGATTTTTTAGTCAGTTATCTGGGGCGGGTAATTCTTAAATCGGTATTGCCGGACAATCCTAAAAAATCCAAAACGTTAACTGTTTGGTATCCTGATAAAACATGGAATAACAAGGATGTATGGAAGCAATTTTCAGAACAGCAGCAATATATTTTAGAAAGTATTCCTGCTCTTTTGCCCCATATGGATAGAAAAGCTGTCATTCATTCTCCCGGAAGTCGTGTGGTAGTATATAGTCTGGAAGCTTCCATGGACATACTGCTAGCCCATGAGCAGCGGCATTTGGTTCAAATCAGGGAAATTTTAGGAAAACAAAAGGGCTCCGAAATGTATAAATAATTCATAAATTATTGTTTTATTTAGGGTGGTTAAACTTAAAAAATCTCCTTAAATTTATGGTTCAGCGTCGCATTTTGCTCCCATCTATGTATAGGTTTCAGGCGAAATCTTTTTTTTAAGAAAAATTACGGTTTGGTGCGTATATCATATTCGCCAATCAGTCGCATACCTTCCAGGGTTAAATTTTTATTGATGGTATAAAAATCCTGTTCAAGCGGGTGCAGAACGGAGGAAAGTCCTCCGGTACCGATAAGTATAAAATTTGGACCAAGTTCTGCGCGTATTTCTGAAACTATTTCCCGTACGAGGCCCACATATCCTCTGAGTATGCCTGCCTGAATAGCTGTAGTGGTGTCGTGTCCAATGGCTGAAGGAGGCATTTCAAGTGGCACCATAGGCAACTGTGCGGTTTGATCCACCAGTGACCTGACAGCCGTCTGAAGTCCCGGGGCGAGGGTGACACCGATGATACCTTTACTTTTGCTGGCAATGGTAAAACTTAGAGCGGTCCCAAAATCAGCTACGATGACCTCATCCCCATACAGATTTAGCGCTGCGTAGGCGTCTGCCACCAGATCAGACCCAATCTCGTATGGTTTTGGAATGATCATATCCAGCTTTATGAATATTTCAGGGCTTAAAAATACAATATAACAGGCTGCCAGGCTTTGAACTGCAACTTTTATGGTATTGTTTATATCAGGAACTACACTGCTGATTACTGCCATCTCGATTTTTGAAGGTTTCACATCCCATTCCATGAGCAGATTTCGCAATGCATTTTCATAAAAATTGGACGGTTGTATATTTTTAGTCTCGTATCTGAATGCATTACGCCAGTCTCCATCTTTGTAGATTGAAATCACTATGTTGGTATTTCCAATATCCAGTGCCAGAATCATGACAAAATTTTAAAACAATGATACGGAAATTTAAGGAATAGAAAATAATTACACGAGGTATGTATGGATAAATCCTCTTTATTATGGTTGGTTTTATATATTAAAAATAAATTTAATACATATATTATTGTAATTAAATAATATATGTATAATATAAAAATTTTATAAAAAATATTAGTACTAAATTATAGTTTTACATATTAAATTTTCTTAGATTTATTGCGAAGAGTGTTTCCATAGAATAATCTCAACCAACCAACCTAAGATTTGCTTGACTCCTTGACTCAGCCGGTTGATGACAATCACTTTGTTGCTGTAAAAATTGGTGATGTCAATGGTTCTGCAAAGACTGATATCATCGGAGCAAATGCTGAGCCGAGGAATAATGACGCACTGATATTCAAATCGGAAGATAAGCCTGTCGAAGCTGGCGAATTGGTGTATGTACCTGTAACAAGTGATGATTATCGCGGAGTGATGGGTTACCAGTTTACGCTGGAATTGAACCATGCTACTTTTGAGGGGCTTTTACCGGGTGCTCTGGCAATTTCAGAAAGTCAGATTGGAAGAATCAACAGCCGGAAAGTAACATTCAGCTACGATGATGCCTTTGGATCTACGCTGGGCTCAGATCAGATATTATTTACCTTGGTTTTTAAAGTGCAGAAAAATGCTAATCTGAGTGAAATTATCAATGTAACATCAGATATCACTTCTGCAGAAGCATACTACGAAGGATTGTCAGTTGTTTCGCCGTTACGCCTTACATGGGAGAAAGCACCTCTGATTTCAGAAGATATCATATTGCATCAGAATGAGCCAAATCCTTTTGTAAGCAGTACTTCAGTAGGCTTCGTAATTCCGCAGGACGGACGGGTTACCTTAAATATATTCAATATGCAGGGTAAGCTTATTCACTCCAGACGGATTGATGCTAAGCGTGGATTAAACACAGAAGTCTTTACGGCAGAACAGATAGGAAGTGCCGGATTGTATTACTATGAATTGTCTGCTTTCAATAAGACGCTGGGCAGGAAGATGATACGTATTGAATAGCAAATTATTTACAGATACGGGCATATGCCATGTGTATAAAATAAATAAGGGCTCAAATTTGAGCCCTTATTTATTATTGTGGTTGATGTAAAGATTTAATGAACTATAACACAACTAGTGTCCGGAAAATTTCCTGAAAGGGAACATTAACAATGCCGGTAAAGCGAATCAATCAGGATCTGATCAGGTTTCCTTCCGCATCCCAATTGGCTATCATATTTCTTTCTTCTTTCTTCAGACACACTTCAAGAGTTCTTGCATCATAGGATAGTCCATGTTTTTGAAGCACCTCTTCAGGAACCCCATCCCACTCATTTGGCCTGTTTCCAACATAACCCAGATCTGCAATGCCTTGCTTCGAGGTAAAGAACCCGGTTGCAGTAAGATTTCTTAGCTGGTTGAAAAAAGCTACCCCTTGTCCGTCTTCGGGTAATGCCTGATCCGGAAAAGCGATTCGGTCAATTATGGTCATTCGTTCTTCCTCTGAGCACGCAGTAAATTCCTTGTTATAGGAATCCAGGCTTCTGGCATTTAACCACATCAGTCCTCCCCGCATGGTTACCTGAAATTTGGGATAGTCACGCATCATAAAATCAATAAAATCAGGCACTCCCGCCTCAGTAGCGCTGCAGGAAATTTCGTCTTTGGGGATAATAATATCCACAAGTATATCTATCATTTTACGCTCCCGTTCTGTAAAAAATGTTTCCTCCATCAATTTGGCATCATGCAATTTTTCTTCTTCCGTTCTGCCATAATCGAAAACAAGTTTCAGATTTTTCGGGTCTTCACCTTTTGGAGTACATCCTGTGGTGAGCAGGTACCCTGCTCCAATAGAACCAGCAATCAATAGTTTTAAATTCTCTCTCCTGTCCATGGTTTATAAATTTAATTTTTTGATTTGATCTACTATATAGTCCGAAGTTCTCCAGGATAAGGCAAGAATAGTCCACGTTGGATTTTTATCTGCCTGAGAAACAAAGCTTCCTCCATCAACCACAAATAAATTCTTACACTCATGGGCCTGCCCGTAAGAATTTAAAACGGAGGTTTTTGGATCATCGCCCATTCTTGTTGTACCTACTTCATGTATTATTCTTCCCGGGGCTGCCAGACCGTATTGCGCATCTGCTCCCGGTTTGGTTCCCATAAGTTGTCCTCCCATATTGGTGAGTATTTCTTCAAAAGTATCCTGCATGTGTCTTGCCTGTTTTTCTTCGTGTTCTGTCCATTTATAGTGGAACCGCAATACCGGGATACCATATTTATCGACTGTATTAGGGTCTATTTCACAATAGTTGTCATACTGAGGGATACTCTCTCCTCTGCCGGACATTCCGACAAAGGCTCCGTAAATTCTTCTTATATCTTTTTTAAGACTGGCCCCATATCCTCCGTTAGGGGCAGGAACGCCCATTTTATCGAGTAGAAGCTTTCTGTTTTGTTCCATCCCAAAGCCAAAGCCATACCCTGGCATGCCCATTCCACCCCAGTATTCAATATGATATCCTCTGGGGAAATCCAATTTTTTGTTGTCCAGCCACCAGGGTGAATATACGTGAAGACCGCCGACACCATCTTCATTGTATCTGTCTCTGTCCAGAAGCGATGGCATGAAGGCCATTCTGTCTGCTCCGGTGGAGTCATGCAGATATCTTCCGACGACACCACTGCTGTTTGATATGCCATTGGGATGATATTTGGATTTGGAATTCAGCATAATTCTTGCAGTTTCACAGGCTGATGCTGCCAGTATAACTACTTTGGCACTGATGCGGTATTCTTTCATGTCAGGTTTGTAGATATAAGCAACACCTGTCGCCATGCCTTTGTCGTCGGTAAGTACCTCGCGCACCATAGCATAGGTGTACAAATCTGTTTGCCCATTTTTCATGGCAGGTTTGACAAGGCAGGTTGATGACGAAAAATCAGCATACACCTGGCATGCCCTGTTGCATTGTGCGCAAAAGAAACATACGCCGCGGTCGTTGTTTATTTTTCTCGTCAATACAGATAAACGGGAAGGAATAACCGGAACTTTCGATTTTTGAGCTCCTTTTTTGACATATAGCTCGTGAAGCCGGGGTTTGGGTGGGGGCAGGAAGAAGCCATCAGGCTCATTGTAAATTCCTTCTTTAGAACCAAAAACACCTACTAATTTGTCTACTTTATCATAATAAGGCTTTACATCATCATAGGAAACAGGCCAGTTATCACCCATCCCATCCTGATCTTTACGCTTAAAGTCCAATGGCCCGAACCTAAGGGATATCCTTCCCCAGTGATTGGTTCTTCCGCCAAGCATTCTGGACCGGAACCAGTCAAAAGATGTCCCGTTTTTCCTGGTATATGGCTCACCTTCAATATCCCATCCACCAATAGCGGCATCAAAATCTCCAAATGGGCGCACCGTACCTGCTCCCCTTCGTGGCGACTCCCAGGGCCAGCGCATTTGCGTCCGGTGTTCTTCCTTTGCCGGATCGTAGTCGCCACCAGCTTCCATGAGGGCAACTTTATATCCTGCTTCAGCTAGAACTTTTGCTGCCATTCCACCTCCTGCGCCGGATCCAACAATGCATATGTCGTATAAATCTTCCTTTGGTTTTATTTGAAATCCCATCTGTTCATCATTTTGCTTGCAATTTAAGGAATCACAAATTTTTTGTACGACTTTTTTGAAAAATGATTTTAAAGATTTTCAAAAAAATGCACTGAACCATATTGTTTTCAGTTGAAAATTGCGTGATACTTACATTTTGTACTTTCGCCTGGTTTTACATTGAAGTTTTTTAATGGCAACGTTATGCAATCATCCAATTGCTATTCCACCATACAGAATAGCAGATAATGATTGTTTTTTGTTGTATCTTTGCACTTTTTAAAATGAATTTTAAGCAGTATTTTCAATCAGAAAAATTAGTCGGAATCAAAAACCGTCTGAATGAATATTTGTCTCCGCTAAGGGAGCGGATCAATCCCTTACTGCAATGGTATGCCGAAAAAACAGAACCATTAAGGCAGCGCTGGAATGACTTTGCCAGCGCACATCCTAAAAAATCAAATGCAATTGCCTGGATGGCAAAAATAACAGGATATGGTCTGAAATTTTTATTCGGACTGATATTCGCTGTTTATATTGGCGTATTCGGGCATATGCCCAGTAAAAAAGAACTCAAAACAATTGAAACAGCCAATGCCTCAGAGATTTATACTGCTGATAGTGTTCTGATAGGAAAGTTCTTTACAGAAAACAGAACCAATATCAGTCTGGATAGCATGTCACCATATCTGGTTACGGCACTACTCGCTATTGAAGATAAGCGGTTTTTTGAACACAGCGGGATAGATATGCGTTCATGGCTGAGGGCATTTAAGGGCATAGCCACCAATCAAAAAGAACTGGGAGGTGGATCAACACTAAGTCAGCAGCTGGCAAAAAATCTATATCCCAGGAAAAATTACCTCATCCCGGGGTTTACCATGCTCGTCAATAAAATCCGGGAAAATATTACCTCCATAAAACTCGAAAAACTTTATAACAAAGAGCAGCTTCTCGCTTTGTATCTCAATACAGTTCCATTTGGCGGCAACAGGTATGGTATACAGGAAGCTTCGCGATATTTTTATAACAAGAAACCAAAGGACCTTACTCCGGATCAGGCAGCTACGTTGATTGGGATGTTAAAGGCAACTACGGCACTTGATCCGACCAGAAATCCAAATAATTCAAGGGTACGCAGGGATCTTGTTCTTTCGCAGATGCTAAAAAATAAGGACTTCAGGTTTGAGTCTTCTGAAATGACTACAATCTCAAAAATGATTCGACAGGGCATTATAACCGAAGATTCCTACAAAAACTGGATTCAAAGACCTATTAATGCCAGAGTTCATGAAGATATAGGTACAGAAGATGGGGCAGCAACTTATTTCAGAGAATATTTAAGAACAAAAGAGTTGCCACGAATACTCAACAATTTAATAAGGGAAGATGACAGACCATACAATATGTACACCGATGGTCTGAAAATTTATACTACCCTGGACTCCAGAATGCAGACACATGCTGAATCTGCCGTGTATAAACAAATGGCATACCTCCAAGATGAATTTCAAAAGCACTGGAAGGGGTATACGGAAGAAAAACCCTGGGGTGATGACAAATGGATAGATGAACAGGTGAAAAAAAGTGACCGGTATCAGTCTGCCCTGGATGCCGGCATGAAACCATCAGATATTGATAGTCTTTTCATCAGGCCGGTGCCTATGAAAATTATGATATGGAAGGATAAACCTGAAGAAAGAGACACCATGCTTACACCACTGGATAGTGTCAGGTATTATTTTACCATGCTCAATTGCGGATTTATGGCTATGGATTATAAAAAGGGCCATATTAAAGCCTGGGTTGGAGGTATCGACTTCAGACATTTTAAATACGATCACATCCTCAGTAAAAGGCAGGTAGGTTCTATCTTCAAGCCTGTGGTTTATACTGCAGCAGTTACAGATAGTGTAAAACCTTGTGAATATATCCGAAATGAGCGTGTTACCATAGAAGACTGGTCTCCCGGCAATGCCGATGAAACATATAACGGATGGTATACGGTTATGGGGGGACTGGCATATTCTGTAAATGTGATTGCTGCCAAAATGATTGAAAAGGTCGGTATCCAAAAAACCATAGATCTGGCACGCAGTATGGGAGTTACCGGTGAGCTGCCATTTGAATGGGGTATAAGCCTCGGATCAGCAGATATTTCCCTTTTTGATATGATGAAGGTTTTTGGTACCCTTGCCAACCAGGGATTAAGACCCGAACCGGTGAGCATCACCAGAATCGAAGATCGTTATGGCAACGTAGTCTATGATATAGAACAGGAAATTGCAAAGAATCCTGCAGCCGGGCCTCATGTGCAGGCGGTAAAGCCTGAAGTGGCTGCCATCATGAACAGAATGCTGCAGGCTGTAATTCATAGCGGAACAGGCAATCCGCTGAGAAGTCAGTTTGTACCGCATGGTGAATTTGGAGGAAAAACAGGAACCAGCCAAAATCACTCCGACGGATGGTTTATTGCCTATAATCCTGAGTTATTGACCGGCGCATGGGTAGGAGGCCCAAGTCCTGCAGTCCGGTTCAGAAATATGGCACTGGGCAGCGGATCAGCAACAGCATTGCCCATAGTAGGTAATTTCTGGTATAACCTTGTGCTAGACGATGAACTTACATCAATTACTAAATCGAGATTTACCTACGATCAGGCAGCAGCTTCGGTGACATCATGCCCAATGCGTATTGATATCGCCCCGGATACCTTGCAGATGCTTTTGCAGGATTCTACCGTCAGGGATTCTATTTTGTCGGGTGGGTATAAAAACCTCAGACAAATAACCAACGATCGTTTCAGTGTACCTGAAGGTGAGGTTCCTGCCGAAGAGGTGCCGGGAGATGAAAGCAACAGACAGGGAATTCTTCCTGAAAAAAGAAAAAGCGGAGAGATTCCTAAAAAAGATAATGGAAATTGATATGTAATATAACGCGGATGAATACATTTTTAAAAATGACTATCTTGCCTGTAAGAATATCACAACAAAATGTGATCCCGGATCTTATAGATTTATATCCTTCATTGTAAATACATCAAGGCAATATGGCCACACCACTGACCGTAGCATTTCATACTTTAGGATGTAAACTTAATTTTTCAGAAACATCTTCCATCCGCCGATCTTTTGAGAATCAGGGTTATCAAACCGTGTCATTTGAAGACGGTGCCGATATATATGTTCTCAATACCTGCTCAGTTACAGATTTTGCTGACAGGAAATGCAGGTATGAAGTCCGCCGGGCCCTTAAGTATTCCCCAAACGCCAGGATTGTTGTTGTCGGTTGCTATGCCCAGCTAAAACCAAGGGAAATAGCCGATATACCGGGCGTAGACCTGGTACTGGGTGCGGCAGAAAAATTCAATATACTGCAATTTATAGATGGTATTTCAGCTAGTTCCGGAAAGGGTATGGTGGTAGCCGGAGAAGTAAAGCATGCCAATAGTTTTGTCGATGCATTTTCATTTGGAGACAGGACAAGGTCCTTTTTGAAAGTGCAGGATGGTTGCGACTACAAATGCTCCTTTTGTACGATCCCCCTGGCGCGCGGTGCAAGCAGAAGCGACACCGTTGAAAACGTTGTAGCCAATGCAAGGAAAATTGCCGAACTCGGGGTGAAGGAAATCGTTCTGACCGGAGTTAATCTGGGAGACTTTGGAAACGGAACCGCAGTAATCGAGGGTACTAAGCCCAAAAAAGAAGCCTTGTTTATTGACCTGATTAAAGCACTTGACGAGGTCAAAGAGATTGAAAGATTCAGAATATCCTCCATTGAACCAAATCTTTGTACCGATGAGGTCATTGAATTTGTAAGCGGTTCCCGACGGTTTGTACCACATTTTCATATGCCACTTCAATCCGGAAGTGACAAGATTCTTAGTGCTATGCGGAGGAGATACAAATCGGCCCTCTATGCAGACAGGGTACACAAGATCCGGTCACTTTTACCTGAAGCCTGCATCGGAGTGGATATTATTGTCGGTTTTCCCGGTGAAACGGAGGCAGATTTTCAGGAGACCTATGATTTTCTTCAGGACCTGGAGATAAGCTATCTGCATGTTTTTACCTACTCAGAGCGTGCCAATACCGATGCAGTACATTTGACTGGTGTCGTACCTGTAGATATCAGACGCGAAAGAAATGACAGGCTCAGAATGCTTTCGGCGCGTAAAAAGGCTGCTTTTTCCTTGCCGTTTACCGGAAGGGATGTTGAAGTGCTTTTTGAACATGCAAGGGAAGAAGGCAGAATGCAAGGGTTTTCAAGAAATTACCTGAAGATTGATATGCCCGAAGAGCCTGGCCTAATTAATGAAATCAGGACGGTTACGCTTGGAGAATATGATGCATTGAATGATGTTTTTAAAGCATCATATTAAAATGCATTACTCAAATGTGTAAAGGAAGGTTTACCAATAGATATCAGCATAAGCTATATGATTAATTCCAAGCTGCAAATCGAAAGGTTCCCTTTTAACGGAGATCCAAACTTAAAAGCCTGGAATGCTGCAGATGAACTTCTGGTCTCTGTCTTTCAGGATATCAGGCAACAGGAGGTGGCTGTATTCGGAGACCGTTTTGGATACCTGACACTTCAACTACAAGAATTTCATCCAAATACTGTCATCAACTATAAATCTCAGCTCGCAGCGTTGACATATAATGCTTCAAAATGCGGCATTTCCCCGAATCGGCAGCCATCAGATATTTTGGAACCCCTTAAAACGGCCGTTTGGCAGTCAGGGATTATTCATATTCCTAAATCCAATGATCTTTTTGAAGTCTACATCAAGTATTTTGTAATGCATGCCCAACAGGAAGCCGTTTTATTATGTGGATTTATGACACGCCATTTTACACCTGCATGGCTCGACATGCTAAGCGTTTATTTTGATGACGTAAGCCAAACCAAAGCCGTTAAAAAGGCCAGGGTTTTGATATGCAGATCCATCAGGAGAAGACCGGAGGAGATATTAAAAATGACTTTTTATGAATATCATGGAAGATCATACGGACAATATCCGGGTGTATTTTCGAAGTCTCACATAGATGCAGCAACAGCTTTTTTGCTGGAGCATCTCATACCGGAAAAGGAGGAGTATGACCTGCTGGATATAGGATGCGGCAATGGAATCATCGGTATTTCACTCAAAAACAGATTTCCATGGGTTAATGTCAGCGGTACAGATGACAGTATTTTGGCTGTCGCTTCTGCCCGTAACAATGACGAGTCGTGTGACTGGCAATGGAACTACAACCTGGAACACTACGACAATGAATCTTTTGATATCATAGTTTCCAATCCACCTTTTCATCTGGAATACGAAACTGACCCAAGTCTTGCATGGAATTTATTGCAGCAGTCTGCGTATAAATTGAGAAGAGACGGGAGAATGCTGGTCGTATTCAACCGGCATCTGAATTACAGCACACAATTGATAAAGTGGTTTTCAAATTGTCGGAAACTGGCAGAAAATGAAAAATTTTCAATTCTGGAATGTAGAAAATAATATTACACCAATTATTTGCCAACAAGAGCAATTCTTTCCTTCAGATATTTTCCGGTATAAGAATCGCTGACCTCCAGAACACCCTCAGGTATGCCCTGGTATACGAGAAATCCACCGCCTCTGCCACCTTCAGGGCCCAGATCAATGAGATAATCAGCACATCTGATAACGTCCAGATTATGTTCTACAATCAATACCGTATGCCCCTGCTCTACCAGAGTCTGAAATGCTGTCAGTAATTTTTGTACGTCGTTAAAATGCAACCCTGTAGTTGGCTCGTCAAATATAAACAGCATTCTTTTTTGAGAATATTCCTTTGACATGAATGACGCCAGCTTGACCCTCTGGGCTTCACCTCCGGAAAGTGTGGATGATGATTGACCGAGTTTTATATATCCCAGCCCTACGTCTGATAATGGCTTAAGTTTTTGTACAACATCTTTTTTGAGGTGGAAAAATTCAAGGGCTTCATCGATTGTCAGATCCAGTACTTCATAAATATTTCTACCTTGCCAACTGACATCAAGGACATCTCTCTTAAATCGCTTTCCCTGACATTCTTCGCAAAGCAGTGTGACATCTGCAAGAAACTGCATTTCTACTTCGATGATACCTTCTCCGGCGCAAGCTTCACATCTGCCACCTTCCACATTAAAAGAAAAATGGCGGGGTTCAAATCCTTTAATTTTGGAGGATTGCTGGTCTGCAAACAATTTTCTTATACTATCATATGCCTTTACATAGGTAACCGGATTGGAACGGGAGGACTTTCCCATGGGATGCTGACCTACAAATTCGACAAGGTCAATATTTTTATAATCACCTGCGATTGATCCGTGTTTTCCTACAGGAGAGGCTATAGTGTCGTCAGTGAGTTTTTTCAGAGCCGGATATATAATCTGACTTACCAATGTAGTTTTGCCTGAGCCTGATACTCCGGAAATCACGGTCATTGCCTGGAGGGGGAAAGAGACATTTATATCCTTTAAATTATGCTCCCTGGCACCTTGAATATGAATGAAATGTGACAATTTTCTTGGTTGCTGGGAGGGGAGTATCTGCTTTTTGTGCAGCAGATATTCTGCAGTCAGTGTAGAAGCATGCTTTTTTATCAAATCTGATAAAGGTCCCTGAAAAACAATATTTCCTCCATGTGAACCAGCCATTGGACCAACGTCAATCAGATGGTCTGCCTGTCGGATTACTTCTTCTTCATGTTCCACCACAATAACAGTGTTGCCCAGGTCACGCAGCTTTTTGAGTACAATAATTAGTTTTTCTGTATCTCTGGGATGGAGGCCAACACTTGGCTCATCGAGTATATACATAGAATTTATCAGGTTGGAACCCAGGGTTCTTGTCAGATTGATTCGCTGAGTCTCTCCACCACTGAGTGTGTTGGCATGTCTGTCAAGGGACAGATAGGATAGCCCAATGTCGCACATGGTTTGCAGCCTGCTTTCAATTTCAAATCTTATGCGCTCAGCAAGTTTCTGATCGTATGGTGACAATCTCAGATTTTTAAAAAAGTCCAGCAATTCGCTTACAGGTATGTCTATAAGACTGGTGATTGGTCTGCTGTCTATCAGTACATAGCTTGCCTCAGATCGCAGCCTCCCTCCATTACAGACAGTACAGGTTGTTTTTCCTCTGTACCTCGATAATATTACCCGATTCTGAATTTTATAAGAGGCTTCTTCCAGTTCATCAAAGAAATCCTGAATTCCATGAAAATACCTGCTTCCCTTCCAGATTTTTCTTTTTTGCTCTTCCGTAAGGTCTTTGTATGGTTTATGAACGGGTATTTGATTTTCCTCGGCATGTGCAATCATCTGATTATAATACCATCTGCCTTTATCTCCCCGCCAGCAGGAAATAGCCTCCTGATACAGGCTTAAAGAGTCATCGGGAACAACTTTTTCAGGATCAATTCCAATCATTTTGCCATATCCTTCACATTGAGGACATGCGCCATATGGATTGTTGTAATTGAACAGCTGATGAGTGGGTTCAAGAAAAGATATTCCATCCAGTTCAAATCTGGACGAAAAATGGGTAAAAGTATTATCGGATACATCATGTATTATACAATCACCCTCGGATTCAGAAAATGCGGTCAGTATGGAATCAGAAATACGCTTTCTGTTTTCCTCCTCTTTTCCGGCAGTAAATCTGTCGATAAGGATATGTATTTTATCTTTATAAGTGGAGGAAGACTGCTCCAGATCTGCTGCATTTTGATCCAGAAATCCTTCAATATCCACCATGCCACCGGAAGTCCAGATTCTGTTGTATCCTTTTTGAAGAAGTAATTTAAGTTCGAATCCCAGTGATCTTTCGTGTTTATTTGATAAAGGTATAAGGACCTGAATTCTGGCATCATCATTTAAACTAAGTATAAAATCAACGACATCTGAAACTTCATGCTTTTTAACTAGCTGACCGCTCACAGGTGAAAATGTTTTGCCTACACGGGCATAAAGCAGTCTGAGGTAATCATAAATTTCTGTCAGCGAACCAACAGTAGAACGAGCATTTCCGGAGGAAATTTTTTGTTCTATGGCGATTGCCGGGCAAATGCCCTTGATAAAATCCACTTCGGGCTTTTTCATCCTGTCCAGAAACTGTCTGGCATATGAGGAAAGACTTTCCACATATCTGCGTTGACCTTCAGCATACAGGGTATCCATTACCAGAGAGGATTTTCCGGAGCCGGAAACTCCGGTTACGACGACAAGTTTGTTTTTGGGTATGCGAACTTCAATATTTTTCAGATTATTCGATCTTGCTCCCTTGATATGGATAAATTTTTTGAAATCGTCCGGATTACTTTCCGATTCCAGTAAAATATCAGATCGATTGTCGATTTTTTTTGTCATGTAAAAAGCTGCGTATTGCTATAACATCATAGAATCCTTTGTGTTTCTGTTTTATCAAATTAAACTTCCTCCAGCAGCATGAATTGGTATGGTGACATGACAAGGTGCTCGTGATCTTCACCAATAATCCACTCCTGTTCAGACCATAAATCTTTGAGCACTGTTTTTTTCATTGCTCCGGTTTCGCGGAAAGCAAACCAGGTCAGCCAAGCATCATGGGAAGCGTAATTAAACAGACAAAACATGGATTTGCCCCTTCTACTCCTTTTATATCCTGCAATATGCCTGTTGTGAGGCATCATCCAGACAACTTTTTGGTTGTCGGCAAAAATACTGTGTCTATTTCGCAGCTGGATTAGCTTTTTAGTCTGGTCAAAAATCAGTTTTTCCAGCGTACCTTTCTTTTTACGAAGTTCATTTTTTTTCCAGTCAATGACCGGGCGATGCATCCATCTGTTGTCATAACTTTTGCCGGGGTCGGTCAGATATGAGTAATCATTGGTATAGCCGATTTCATCACCATAAAACAGCATGGGAATGCCTCCCATAAACATACTTTGTGCCTGCATGAGGATTATTTTTCGAACAGAAATTTCTGTCGCAGAGGCATCATTTCTTTGTAAGGCATATTCCAGGCCAGACAGCGATGCAAGTGATCCGCTGATGCGGGCATCCTGATTTTTTGGATTTACACCAAACAATGCACCTTTTGCTGCAGAGCCCGGATGGTGACCGGAATAATAATTTTTTAAAAATTTTCTGTGTTCGAAAGGATCAAACCCTGCCCGTCTGATCATTTCATCGTCATAACCCAGTCCTATATCATCATGACACCGGACATAAGAAATCCAGGTAGTTCCCGGGGGTTTTTGCTGTATATCTTCCTGTGCGGCGAGCATTACCCTAACGTCGCCGGTAGCAAGGGCATCCCATTGGAGGGCCATTTGTGTGGCATTATAGGCCACATCGCATTCTCTTCCGTAAAACTGACCTTTGCCGAAATATTTCATGATTTCTTTCGGTGAAACAATTGCCTCGCCGAGGAGTGCCATACCCGGCGAAGCAACCTGAACACAGTGTTTGATCAACTGCAAAAGGGTATGTGCTTCGGGTAGATTCTGGCAGGTTGTGCCAAGTTTTTTCCATATAAATGCAGGTGCGTCAATTCTGAGTATGTCAACGCCCAGATTGGCATAGAAAAAAATGGTATCCAGCATGGCTATAAAAACTGCCGGATTGGTATAATTCAAATCCCATTGATATTTATGAAATACAGTCATTACCCATTTCCCGGATTGTTCATCATACGTAAAGCTTCCGGGGGAGCTATCCGGAAATATTTCGGGCATTGTCTGTTCAAACCAGTCCGGTACCGTTCTGTCGGGATACATGTAAAAAAATTCCTGATATACCTTATCACCTGATTTTGCGCGTTCGGCCCACACATGACAATGAGAGGTGTGATTGAGGACTATATCCATCATCAGGAGCATGTTTTCATCCTTCAGGTTGGCACTCAGCGATTTCAAATCTTCCAGAGAACCAAATCTGGCATCAGTATTTCTAAAATCAGATACCGCATATCCGCCATCACTTTCATTTTCAGGACTTTCCATGACAGGCATCAAATGCAGAAGATTGACTCCCAGTTCTTTGAAATAGGGCAATCTTTGACGGAGTTCTTTAAACGTGCCGCAAAACCGGTCAACGTAAAGGCTCATTCCCGTAATGTTACCTGACAAAATCCAGCCTTTCTCTTTTTCTTTTGCTGCGTCCTTATCCCTCAACAGGGCACTTCTGTTCTGGTGTCCCCTTAATATGGTGTCTAATAGTTCTTCAAGCCATAGATCTTTATCTTCTCGGTGTCCATAGATGGTCTCAAACAATTGATGAATGACCAATAGATTTGCTGAAAAACGCATTTTGAAGGCCTGATCAGAGTTGGCCTCTGACCATTTTTTGTCACTAAGCAATTCTAAAAGACGCTGATGCAATTCGGCCTGATACATAATTTTTTCTCAAAATTATGCTTTTCTGCAAATAAGCAAAAGTAAGCCTGTAGCTAAATTTTATTTCAACTCATGATTTGAGTGGTTTTGTTTATTTTTGCGCCTTTAATTTTAAAATATGATTTCAGTAGAGGGACTTACCGTTGAGTTTAGTGGCAAGACATTGTTTTCCGATATCTCTTTTCATGTAAATGAAAATGATAAAATTGCACTAATGGGTAAGAATGGTGCCGGCAAATCTACCATGATGAAAATTATTGCCGGAGTGCAAAAGGCTACCAGGGGTCATGTACGTACGCCCAAAGACGGGGTTATTGCCTATCTGCCGCAGCACCTCCTCACAGAAGACCATTGTACTGTTTTTGAGGAAGCCTCCAAAGCGTTTGAGGAGGTTTTTGCCATCAAGCGCGAAATGGAAGACCTTAATCATCAGCTCGAAACCCGAACAGATTATGAATCCCAGGCATATATGGATCTGATTGAAAGAGTGTCAGAACTTGGGGAGAAATTTTACGCACTGGAGGATGTAAATTACGATGCAGAAGTAGAGAAAACACTGCTCGGACTGGGTTTTAAAAGAGCAGATTTTGAACGCCCGACTTCGTCCTTTAGCGGGGGCTGGAGAATGCGTATTGAGCTGGCAAAGATATTGCTAAAAAAGCCTGATCTGATACTGCTCGATGAGCCTACAAATCATATCGATATCGAATCAGTAATCTGGCTTGAGAATTTTTTGGTTCATAAAGCCAAGGCGGTAATGGTCATCTCGCACGATAAGGCGTTTATTGATAATATCACCAACAGGACCATAGAACTCACTATGGGAAGAATTTATGACTACAGGGCTAATTATTCGCATTACCTGCAACTCCGTGAAGAGCGCAGGGCCGGTCAGATAAAAGCCTGGAAGGAACAGCAAAAACTGATAGCTGACAGTAAGGTTTTTATTGAACGTTTCCGGGGCACTTATTCCAAGGCTAATCAGGTAAACTCTGTAGAGAGGATGCTTGAAAAAATGGAAATTATTGAAATAGATGAAGTCGATACCTCTGCACTTAAACTCAGGTTTGCTCCAGCGCCCAGATCAGGTGATTACCCGGTCATAGTTCAGGATCTTTCCAAACAATATGGAGATCTTACGGTGTTCAAGGATGCAGCAATGACCATAGAGCGCGGACAGAAAGTCGCATTTGTAGGTCGCAACGGTGAAGGTAAATCGACACTGATCAAAGCCATTATGGGCGAAATTGATTTTAAGGGCAAGTGTGATCTCGGCCATAATGTCAAAGTAGGGTATTTTGCACAAAATCAGGCCGCAAAACTGGATAGCGAGAAAACGGTATTCCAGACGGTAGACGAAGTGGCAGAAGGCGATGTCCGCACCCAACTCAAGACCATTCTCGGTTGTTTTATGTTTTCGGGAGATGATATTGATAAAAAAGTTAGTGTTTTGTCAGGAGGTGAAAGAACCAGACTCGCCATGGTGCGACTATTGCTTGAGCCTGTAAATCTGCTGATACTGGACGAGCCAACAAATCACCTGGATCTTAAATCCAAAGATGTGCTAAAGGAGGCATTGCTTTCTTTTGACGGAACCCTTATCCTGGTTTCCCATGACAGGGATTTCCTCCAGGGTCTTGCTGAAAAAGTATTTGAATTCAAAGATAAACGGGTGCTCGAACATTTTGAGACCATCGACGATTTCCTCGAAAGAAACCGAATGGAAAGTCTTCGTGATATCGAAAAAAGACTCTAATGCAAAGCCATCCTATTCAGGCAAACTTCATGTAAAACAGCATTTTTTCCGCTAACATTATTTTGTAAAATTTTGTCAGTACTCCACTTGGCAGTGCATGGTAAAGGATTATATTTGTAGGTCTTAAATTTAATTTGAATATGCTTTCATTTCGCATTTTTGTGCTCTGTTTTGCCGGTTTGAGTTTTAATGCAGTTCTGGCACAGGATTATTTTTACCAGCATCTTAAGCCTTTTTCCAAAGAAACACCATCACCAGAGCAGTATTTCGGATTTGGTATTGGAGAGTATCATGTCAGGCATGATCAAATAGTATCCTATTTTAAAACATTGGATCAAATTTCCGAAAAAGCAGTTTGGATGGAATATGGCAAGACCTATGAGCAGCGACCTCTGGGCATGCTGATTGTTTCCTCGCCTGAAAACATAAAGAACTTAAAGCAAATTCAGCAGGATCATCTCAATCTCATAACCAATTATAACGCTGAGAAAGCATCTGAAGTTCCCCTGATTGTAAATTTAGGATATAGTGTTCATGGTAATGAGCCTTCGTCTACAGAATCTTCCCTGCTTATGGCCTACATTCTGCTGGCCTCTGATCACCCGGACATCAGGCAGATATTGAAAAATAATGTCATTTTTATCGATCCCGCTATTAACCCGGATGGACGGGAGCGACATACCCAATGGGCCAATATGTACCGGGCTGAGCAGCTTGTTTCAGACAAAGATGATGCAGAGCACAATGAAAACTGGCCTCGGGGAAGAACCAATCACTATTGGTTTGACCTCAACAGAGACTGGCTGCTGGCTATACATACGGAGTCAAGAAGTAAACTTACCTGGTATCACCAGTGGTATCCAAATGTCATTGGAGATTTTCATGAAATGGGTACAAACAGCTCTTTCTTTTTTGAACCAATGAAAACTAATGGTTCCAGGGATCCAATTATGCCCGTGGAAAATTATACGGAGCTCAATGATTTTTTTGCAAAATATTATATAAAGGCCATGGACAGTATCGGATCCCTGTATTTTACCAAAGAGGTTTTTGATGGTACCTATCCTGGTTATGGGTCATCCTATGGCGATCTGCAGGGTGGACTTGCACTTTTATTTGAGCAGGCCAGTTCACGTGGACATGTGCAGGAAACCCAATACGGGGACATGACATTTGCCTTTACGATACGCAACCAGTTTTTAAGTGGCATAGCCACGCTTGAGGCTGCAACAGCATATAAAAAGAGATTGAGGGAATACCAGCACCAGTTTTTTAAAGTTGGTATGACTGATAATAAGGGACATCAGGCCTACATTTTTTCCAGAGAGGCAGACCATACCCGCATTAAAGCATTTATAGATAAATTGCTCATCCATCAGGTAAAGGTTTATGACAGTAAAGATGGGAAAAGCTTTATTGTTCCCATAAAACAGCCACAACAGCGAATGGTCAAAACCTTCTTTGAGACTTACAGTGAATATCGAGACAGTGTCTTCTATGATGCCTCAGCCTGGTCTGTAGCCAATTTTTACGGCATTAAATACAAGCCATCGAAAATGATGCCGGAGACAGGAAAACAGATCGTGTCCATCAATGACTTGACTTCACCTGAACCGCCCGTCAAATCTGATTATGCCTATTTGCTGGACTGGCGTGACAGCGGCACTCCGGCTTTGGTTTATACGCTTCAGAAATCGGGTATACATCTGGCAGTTACATTCAGACCATTTAATGTAAAAACACACAGGGGTACATTTGAAGCTCCATATGGAACAATTATATTACCGGTTGCTAAACAGGAAATGACTGCTGATAAAATATATGAATTACTGGCTGTGCAAAGCAAGAAAACCGGTGCTCCTGTATATAGTATGGATTCTGGGTACAGCGAGAAAGGAATTGATTTAGGCAGCAGGCATGTGCAAGTCTTTGATATTCCAAAAGCAGCTATACTTGTTGGAGAGGGAACAGCTTCCTATGAGGCAGGGGAAGTGTGGCATCATACTGACCAGCGACTGCAAATGCCTCTGGTTAAATTACAGACACACAGGTTTAAGCAGGCCAATTTAAACAGGTATAATACACTTGTGATGGTTTCAGGGTCATACAACAGCCTGGATTCCACAGACGTAAAAAAAATTCAGCAATGGACCGGCCAGGGTAATACCCTTATATTATCCGGAAGTGCCATTAGCTGGGCTATCAAAAATAAACTTGTAAAAGAAAAGCTGGTGGAAGCGCCAAAAACGGAACCAGGACAGTTAAACAGATACCCTTTTGCCCAGGCTGATGAAATTTTGGGCAAAGATGGTATAGGTGGAGCATTGTTCAGCGTGGATGCCGATATTTCTCATCCGGTTTGCTTTGGGTATGCTGAAGACCGGTTGCCGGTGTATAAAAACAACAATATCTGGCTTCAGCCGAGTCAAAATCCCTATTCAACAGTCTCTAAATACAGTGCAAATCCGCATATTGACGGTTATATTTCTCCCGGCAACCTGAAAGACTATATGCAGAAATCAGCATCGTGTATTATTCATCAGCTGGGGCAGGGCAGAGCGGTGCTCTTTGCAGATAATCCGGTTTTCAGAGGGTCGCTTTACAGTACAGACCGTATGCTCACCAATGCTTTATTTTTTGGCAGCCTCATGAAAATTCCGGTGAGACCTGCTGGAGAAGAAGATTAAACCTGCGGTACATACCTCAAAACGATTTTATAAAAAACTCCAGAGGTTTGGAAAGTCTTGACTTCCATGCTTTTTCACTATGGTCCTGGCCCGGGTAAATGACATTAAGGGTTTGTTTGTCCGTATATCCTTTTTCATTTAAAATCCTTTCAAACTGAGACTGCAGCACGGGGTATGAAGCATCAAGTCCCTGATCACCGCAATCTGAGTAAATCAGATGTTTGTCAGGGTCCGGAAGATGTTTTTGGAGGTAATTGAAAAAAGCCGGAGGCACAGGATTATCCTTTTGATCAAAAATTCCAGGCCAGTGCGTGCTCACACACATAGCGCCTCCGAAAATTTCAGGATATTCACATAGTGCATACCAGGAAATCAGGCCACCCATACTGCTGCCACCAATGAATGTATGTTTTCTGTCCTTGTAAACTGCAAATTTTGTATCAATATAAGGTTTGAGTTCCTCCGTGATAAATTTCAGGTATTTATCAGACCAGGGTCCCTGAATATCAGGTATGTCTGAAAATTGTCTCGCCAGATTTACGATAAATTCCCTTTCTTTTTCGCCAAGTGATTCAAAAGGCTTTTGCGGAAAATATTCCGGATACCGGGTTTTGCCCGAATTCCAGATTCCGACCACCATTATTTTTTTAGCGGGAGTATGGCGGTATATTTTATCAAGAATATCGTCAATATCCCAGGCCTGTTTATTCCATGTCTTAGTACTGTCAAACAACATCTGACCATCATGCATATACAAAACTGCCATGGTGTCCTGTGGATTGTGATCAGGTATCCAGATGTCAATATAACGGGAACTTACCCACTGTGACTTAAAATTTTCGATCCTTACGATGGTACCGGAAATGACGCCGGGAACATCCTGAGCGTGTAACAGATGTCCTGTCATTAGTATGCAAATCAGAATTTGCAGTAATCTGAGGTTATTTTGGTGTAAAAACATAATGGCAATAAAAAAATTCACAATCCTGAAAAGAATCCTTTATTATAAATCTTGAGGTGTCAATATCTACTCTATCCGCATCGGTTATATAGTATTTTCCTTTTTCCAGCTGTTGTTTTCGGTAGGTTATTTTGTTTCTGCCCTGAGCGAGATAAAAGGCATTGACATACCACATATCCGAATTTCCCGAAATAAAAAGGTCACGAGTTTTATATTTTTCCGCTATGCGTAATGTTTCCTTTTTACAGACCGGGTTGTCACCCTTGGATGCTCTCACCGGAAGAACCATCACATCAAATCCTATGCGGAGGAACAACACTACTAAAACCAGGATAACAGGTCTGTTTGGCTGGTCCCTGAAATAAAACCATGCCATCAGAGCCAATGCCACAAAGAGGACAGATAGTTTTAAATAAGAGTTTGGAATAAATTTTATATCCGGAGTGAGAAAGCCGGCCAGCACGGAAACAGGTATCAGCAGAATGATGGTTTTCAGTAAATAGCTCAATACTTTGACGCGCCATGTGGAATATTCCTTTTCTTTTTCATAAAAAAAGAGAAAAATGCTGAAACTAAGGGGAATAAGCATAAGTATATAGCGTGGATATACTTCAGGAGATATCCAGTATACCCATAAGTTGGCAGCCAGTATGATGAAATTGAAGTATATAAAGTCGTTTTCGCGTATCGCTGCAAAAAAATCCTTTCTCATGCATAATACAATCATGAGTGACCATGGCAGGAAGTGATACAGATTTTCGAACGGGTAACTAACCAGATGAAGTAATACTTCTCCGGGGGTATGTACAAGTACCGTTCTACGCGTAGCTTGTTCCAGAAGAGGACCTACCGTATCACCGGCATCGCGATAATAATCATAAGCCCAGAAATAGCTGCCCACCAGCAGCATACTCCAGATGGCAGAAAGAAAATGAGCAGGAAGAAATATTTTTTTCCAGTCTTTACTATAGAAAAAATAACCCAGTAGTGATAAACCCAGAAAAGCTACGGAAGGATAGCCCTTGAGCAAAAATCCTAAGGCACTAATGGTATATGCAGAAAAATAGAATAAGGCATATCGCCTGACTTTTCCAAAAGTATACATCAGCATAAACATCAGATAAGTCATCATGGAATAAAAAATATCTATGAGCCCCAGAAAAGAGTCCCAGAATAATATTCTTCCACAGGTCAAAAACATCAGTCCGATCAGCCAGTTGTGCTGTGTAATTTTGAACTGTTTTTTGTGAAAAAAATAAATCAGCCAGCAAAACACTAATGTAAACAGAACGGTAGGCGTTCTGCTTGCCCATTCTGAGGGGCCGCCCCATATGTAATTGCTAAAGATGATGATCCAGTTGTACAGGGGAGGCTTTGAAAAATAGAAATCGCCATTTATCGTGGGTACAATCCATTGGTGAGAAATAGTCATCTCCAGAGCCACAATAGCCCGTATAGCCTCATCGCCAATAAAAGGTACAATCTGGAGATTCCACAGCAGTGCGGGCAGGGCTAAAGTAATGGCCAGAAAATAATATATAGCAGGCTTTTTAATCATTTTGCAGATTCGTCGGGCAAGTAGGTGAGTTCATTTAAATTGTCTTCCCTGAAAATTTCACGTGCAACACGCATCAGGTCCTCCTGTGTAATGCTTTGGTATATAGCACCTTCCTCATTGATGCGATCTGCCTTGCCCAGTATTTCGAAATAACCCAGCGCAAGTGCTTTATTCAAAATGCTGACTTCAGAATAAATCAGACTGCTTTCCAGGGTGTTCCTCAACTTGGCCAGTTCATTTGCAGGCACAGGAACATTCATCAGTTGTCGAAGCTCTTCCCAGATGGCTTCTTTGGCAAGATTCAAATCAACTCCCGGCATTGGTTTTCCTTCAATGAGCAATAGTCCGCAATCTGTATACCCGGATACAAATGCATCTATGGTACTGAACATTTTCTTTTCCTTATAAAGATGTTTGTAAAACCTTGAAGACCTGCCATTGGCCAGAAGATCTGTAATCAGGTCAGCGACGTAATAATCTTTACTCAATCTGTCAGCCATAGGAAAACCCATATAAATTGCGGGTGAAGGGACATCAGCCCGGATCGTTTTACAACGCTTCTCCAGTTGTTTGGGCTCCGGTGAAAAACTGATCTGGGGAATATTGCCTCGGGGAATATCGCCAAACCATTTTTCAGCCATTTCTACAGCGGCATCCGTACTTGTCTTTCCGGCTATGGTCAGCACCGCGTTGTCAGGTCGGTAATGGTTGAAGAAAAATGATTTGACATCTTCCAGCGTTGCCTGAGCTATGTGACTGATGTCCTTGCCAATGGTTGGCCAGCTGTATGGATGTTGCTGATATGCCATAGCACTTAGATGGTGCCACATATCTCCGTAGGGCTCATTGAGACATGTTTCCTTAAACTCTTCTATCACAACTTTTTTTTGTGTATTCAGCACTTTTTCATTAAAGGAAAGCTGCATCATACGATCTGATTCAAGCCAGAATGCTATTTCCATATTTTCTGCAGGCATGACGTCATAAAAATTGGTCATGTCATTATTGGTGTAGGCATTGTTGTCTCCGCCTGCCAGCTGCATAGGCTTGTCAAAATCCTTGATATTGGCTGATCCGCCAAACATCAGATGTTCAAAAAGGTGAGCAAATCCGGTTTTATCCGGATGTTCATGTTTGGATCCCACATTGTACGCAACACTTACGCAAACCAGCGGCGTGGAGTGATCTTCGTGTACAATAACCCGAAGGCCGTTACTGAGGGTATATTTTTGAAATTTTATCAATGCGTTCCTTTATTTATTAAAATAAACATTATTCAGAATGGCCTGCCACCACAACCACTATTTCTCCTTTAGGTGGCTTTGCTTTAAAATGGCTCAGCATATCGGCAGCATCCAGCGTGATGGTTTCTTCAAATATCTTGCTGATTTCTCTGGAAACACTCATTTTCCGGTGCGCTCCACAATAGTTGATGACCTCTTCAATACATTTTACCAGCCTGAAGGGGGATTCGTACAGCACGAAGGTGCAATCAAGCTTACTGAGGTATTGCCATCGTGTCTGCCTCCCTTTTTTATGCGGCAAAAACCCTTCGAAGTAAAATCGGTCGCATGGTATGCCGGAAGTTACCAAAGCTGGAATAAATGCAACTGGTCCCGGCAGGCAGCTCACTTTGATATTTTGTTCGACACATGCCCTTACTAAAAGAAAACCCGGATCTGAAATACCAGGAGTGCCGGCATCCGTGATAAGCGCAATTTGCTTTCCTTCTCCCAGCATGCGTAGGATGTTTTGCAGGCTTTTGTGTTCATTGAAAGCGTGAAATGCCTGTAATGATGTTTGTATTTTATAATGCTTGAGCAAAACACTGCTGGTTCTGGTGTCTTCGGCTAGAATTATATCTGCATGTTGCAGGGTCTGCAGTGCCCGCAGCGTAATATCTTCCAGATTTCCCAATGGAGTTGGTACCAGGTACAACATGAAATTTCAGATTCTGAAGTGTAAAAGTACAATTATTTCACTGAACAGCTTATAATGCTTAATTTTGAGTTAAATTGCTTACTGTTTGCATCATTATTCTGATTTTATTGTTGATAATAGTTAGTGTTTTTGACAATAAATGCTTAATTTTCAGGTGTAATTGTCCCATATAAGTTAAATTAACTATTAAATTATGGCAATTTCATTTGATCAGAAAGTCAGCCGGGCTAAGCAAGTCAATTTAAAAAAAGTCAAATGAATATTACCGCTATCCCTGTAAAAAGTAAAAGTGTTTTTATATTTTTTGTGGCTATTTTTTGGTGGTGTTTTAGTTATGCACAGCCCACAAATGACCAGTGCAGGTATGCTATAAAATTGCCGAATGCATCGGATTATTGTTCAAAAGATGCTGAATTTACCAATATCGGGGCAACTCCGGATCCTGAATTTGCGTTGGGGAATCAGCAATGTATCGGACTTAAGTGGCAAAATGGAGTCTGGTTTTCCTTTGTTCCAAAACAACCCGCTGTACTGATCAAGGTTTTTGGATTTGGTCAGGGAGGAACCTTGAAATCGCCTAAAATAATATTGTTTGAAAGCTGCAATGACTACCTCAGCTGTTCGCCAGGAAAGGATATTGGCATTGACGAGTTTTTACAGGACAATCTGATTATCGGAAAAACTTACTTTATCATGGTAGAATCCTCAACAGGGGGCGAAGGCACCTTCAAGCTTTGTGTGGATGATTTTATACCTGTACCCCAACCGGAAAGCGATTGTTCCAAGGCGGTAGTATTATGTGATAAATCCCCATTTGTCGTAGAAAGCCTTCAGGGTGCAGGCAGCAACAGGAATGAAATTGAACCGGGGAATTGTATTTTTGAGGAATTTCAGTCATCCTGGTATAAATGGACCTGTGACCAGTCAGGCTCTCTTACCTTTACGCTGACCCCCAACAATCACAGGGGTAGGGATTTTGTCAGTGATGATCTCGATTTTGCATTATATGAATTGCCGGGAGGCCTTAATGACTGCGGTAATAAAAAACTGGTAAGATGTATGGCGTCAGGTGCCAATATAGGGCCAAATGGACAGCCTGAACCCTTAAGCTTGTGGGTAGGCTGTAACGGACCAACAGGATTGCGACAAGGCGAAACCGATATTACAGAAACAGCCGGATGCAGCCAGGGTGACAATAATTTTGTCAGGCCACTCGATATGGAGGCAGGAAAATCATATGTGCTGATAGTAAACAACTTCAGTAAATCGGGGATTGGATTTTCCATAGAATTTGGTGGCAGCGGTACATTCCTGGGACCTAAAGTAGATTTTGAAATTCAGTCTCAAAATGCCTTTGAATGCGATAAAACCATAACTTTTATAAATAAATCCGAATCACTTACAGACCCCATTAAATCATATGTGTGGAACTTTGGCAACCGGTCCAATCCGGGAAGGGCTCAGGGTGTTGGGCCGTATGACGTGGTTTATGAGTCTTTTGGTGACAAGACTGCAGCTTTGGTAGTAGAGACAACCAGAGGTTGCCGGGTCACCAAAATACTTGATTTTTTTGTTGAACCATGTTGTAAGGATACGAGTACGCTTACACTTGATGGGTTGATTACAGATCTAAGATGCTATAAAATTCCTGAAGGATCAGTTGAAGCAAAAGTGATTCGCGGCGGAAGCCCTGAATTTGAATTCTCTATAGATGGTAAAAATTATCAGAGTAATCCATTGTTTCCCAACCTCAACGAAGGTACATATGAGCTTTTTGTTGTAGATACCAAGGGATGCAGACATGATACAACTGTTGTCGTCAATGGTCCACCACCTATCATTATAGATGCCGGTGAAAGTCAGGTCATCAATCTCGGAGATTTTACAAATATTCAGGGGGTTGTTATCCAAAGTGTCAACGGGGTAAAAAATGCAACATGGTCTCCGCCTGAGGATGTCATTGATTTTCGCGAAATCGATTATTTCGCGACGGTTTTTCCAAAAAATGAAACTGTGTATGTATTTACTATAACAGACGAAAATGGTTGCATTCAGACCGATACGCTGGTGATCAGAGTTAAGAAAAATTATGCCTTACATGCCCCCAACGTCATTAAAACCGGAAGGGGTGTGGCTGTCAATAATTTTTTTAATATTTTTGGAAACAATGCTATAAAATTCGTTGAGCGACTCGAAATCTATGACCGCTGGGGAAATATGGTATATCAGGGGGTTGATGAACGGGTCGGAGAGACCTCGCTGGCTACATTTAAATTCGGGAGTTATACGGATGGATGGGATGGACAGTTTATGGGAAAGGATGTCGAACAGGGAGTATATGCATGGCGTGCTTTGGTGAGATATATAGATGATGAGACCAGAAATTATGCCGGTGATCTAACTGTGATCAGGGAATAAAAGCTGCAGACACAAAATACTGATAATCAGAATGCTGGATAATATTTACAAATTAAGACCAAAAAACTTTAGGGACGCCATAAATCAAAAAAGAGCGCATGCAACCATTTAATTTTATCTCCATTCTGCTGGTCGTAGTCTTACTGTTTGATTCAGGATGCCGTAATGAGTCTGAAATTGATGCCTTACTGGAAAAAGATATTTCTCTGGATATTGAAAAAGGAAAAGGTATTCGAATGGTATACAGTGACTCAGCACAAGTGAAACTAATAGTTGAAGCACCTGAAATGGTCAGAAGTGCGGAATTTGGACAGCAAAAGGATTATTTTCCTGCCGGTATAATTGTTGAATTTATAGGTCCTGATCAGAAGCCATTTTCCTGGCTCGAGGCCAATGAAGCAGTGCGCGAAGAAAACTCAGGAAAAATTGTAGCTAAAGGAAGAGTTGTTTTTGAAAATAATAAGGATCAGAAACTTGAAACACCCGAACTAATCTGGGACGAACAGCAAAAAAAAGTGTATACAGATAAAATTGTGCGCATTACAGAGCCTTCCAGGGGCGATACGACGTATGGTTTTGGGTTTTCAGCAAATCAGGAATTTACAATCTTTGAAATCAGGAAAAAAGTACTGGGCAGAAGAAATATTGAGGATATAGTTTCCGGAATTGATTAATTTTGCTTCAATTTATTTTTGCGAATGATTACAACGGTTATTTTGGTTGTTATAACACTGATCCTTTCCGCATTTTTTTCGGGATCTGAAATTGCTTATTTATCTGCAAATAAACTCAGCATTGAGGTGCTAAAAAATAAAGGTTCAGGAAAAGGGCGCATACTGGCTGCCCTTTATGCCAATCCAAAGTCTTTTTTGAGTACCATGCTTGTGGGAAACAATATAGTTCTTGTAGTTTATACGATACTATTCAGTTCTATAGTTTTACCATTCCTAAGTTATTTGCTGCCTCAGAGTCCTCCTTTGGTCAATATGCTCAACACCCTCATTCTTACGGTGGTTATTTTGATTTTTTGAGAATATCTGCCTAAAACAATTTTTCGGATGTATGCCAACGAATTGATATTCAGGCTGGCCTATGTAATTAACTTTTTCAAATGGCTGATGGCGATTCCTTCCTGGATACTGACATCGTCTTCAAATGTACTGCTGAAGATATTTTTTCCAAAGATGCCAACTGAACTCGAACAGTCTTTTACAAGGCTTGACCTGGAAAAATATATTACAAGCAACGTTAATGAAGAAAAGGATATAGACAAGGAAATTCTTGCCAATGCACTGAATCTCAACCAGTTAAAAGTAAGGGATTGTATGGTTCCGCGCAATGAAATAGTATTTGTCGATAAACATGATGAACTCCAGGATATCAAGGAAGTTTTTGTACAGTCCAAACATTCCAGAATTCTGGTTACAGATGGCGACATTGAAAACATAGTAGGGTATTTGCACCAGCAGGTCTTATTTAAAAATCCTACGTCTGTCAAAAGACATATCATGGAACTTGAGTTTGTTCCTGAAGTGATGAATGTACAGGATTTGATGTATAAATTCATTCGGTCAGGGACTAATATTGCAGTAGTTGTAGACGAATTTGGAGGAACTGCGGGTATCATTACGCTTGAAGATATACTGGAAGAAATCTTTGGAGAAATTGACGATGAGCACGATGAAGAAGAGTTTGTGGAAAATGTGCTTTCAGAAAATGAATATGAGTTTTCCGGCAGGCTGGAACTGGATTATCTAAACAATAAATATCCGGGGCTGGACCTGCCAGAAGAGGATTATGTGACGCTTTCGGGTTATATAGTTATGACGCATGGGAGCATACCGGAGCAAGGTGAAGAAATAACTCTTGGAAATCACAAATTTGAAATTCTTCAAAAAAGCGATACAAAAATTGAAACCGTCAGGGTTGTAAAACTTTACGAGCAGCCCGATGAAGAATCGGAGTCTTAGCATAGGGGGGTGCCTGCAGACAGATACGAATAATACTTTTGTATGAGTAAGAAAGTCATTTGGACTATTATTGTACTGATGACCGGCTCATTGATAGGTGTCGGTGTTATCCAGTTTTTCTGGATTAAAAGATCTGTAGACCTGGAAGAAATGAACTTTAATGACAAGGTCTATTCAGCCTTGAATATGGTTCGCAATCATCTCAAAAAGGATGCAGAAGAAAAGATGGCTGTGTCTGCATGGCAAAACAGCACGTCTGACATTGCCGGCGCCGAAGTTAATTGGCGGCAAAATCAGCGTAACCGGGATATGGAATCGATGACTTTGCTGCTTGATCCAAATCATTTTCTTGAAACCATTGATAAGGATTTGCTTGATAAAATGTTGCGGAAGGAACTGGAAGATCTTGGCATTCTGATACCTTACGAATATGGTGTCTTCAGTAAGCAGGTGGGTGACTATATCATTATCAATGGAAATTACGTAGCTACAGCTGTAGCAGATACTACAAAATCAAGTAACCTGGCTGCCATCAATCCACTTGTCAAAGCGGAATACAAGGTTTCGCTTTTTTCAAATGAAATCAGTGAACCAGGCTATTTAAACCTGTATTTTCCTGGTAAAACAAGATTTTTGTGGTCTAGTTTTATTCCGATATTATTGATGTCATCACTATTTACAGGACTATTATTGTTCTGTTTTTCATTTACCATTTACATTATCTTCCGACAAAAAAAGGTGTCCTCCATGAAGACGGATTTTATCAATAATATGACCCATGAATTCAAAACACCTATAGCCACAATTTCTCTTGCTTCTGATTCGATACTGAGTCCTGGGATACTGGAAAGTTCAGAAAAGGTAAAACGTTTTATTGGTATAATTAAGCAGGAAAATGCCAGAATGCTCAAGCAGGTAGAAAATGTATTACAGGTAGCACAGCTGGATAAAAAGGAAATTCAGCTTAAATACGAACTGATAGACATGCACGAATTGATTGAGGGAGTAGTTGTAAATGCAGAACTAAAGGTTCAATCCAGGGGAGGAAATATAAAACTTAATCTTTTGGCACCAAAACATCATCTAACAGGAGATAAAACGCATTTAACCAACCTCGTGAGCAATTTGCTGGATAATGCTGAAAAATATACAATTGCTGTTCCTGAAATCTTAATTTCTACGCGTAATACCCGCAAAGGAATAGATATTTCATTTACGGACAATGGAATTGGCATACCAAAAGATGCTCAAAAACATATATTTGAGCGATTTTACCGGGTTCATACCGGAAATTTGCATGATGTGAAGGGATTTGGGTTGGGGTTGAGTTATGTAAGGGATATTGTAGAAGCCCACGGAGGCAGGATTTCTGTAAAAAGTGAACCTGGCAAAGGAAGTACGTTTCACATTTTATTGCCTATTTCTGGCAGCAGATAAAATAATTTGGTCAAAAATATTGTTATGATATAAAAATATGGATATGGGGAATAAAATATTATTGGTAGAAGACGATCAGAACTTTGGCGATGTATTGAGGTCTTATCTTGAAATGCATGATTTTGAGGTAGTACTGGCAACGGATGGAGATGCAGGATTTGAACAATTCAAAAAAGACAAATTTGACCTTTGCATCTTCGATGTAATGATGCCCAAAAAAGATGGATTCACGTTGGCTAAGGAGGTAAGGGCTGTTCAGCAAGACATTCCTGTTGTCTTTCTTACGGCAAAAACCCTCAAGGAGGATGTGCTGGAAGGATTTCGCATCGGTGCTGATGATTACATAACCAAGCCTTTTAATTCTGAAGAATTATTGTATCGGGTCCGGGCTGTAATTAGACGTTCAGGAAAGAAATCTGAACAGGAAGAGGATCAGCGTGAATTTATAATTGGAGACTATCACTTTGATTTTCCATTGCGTATTCTAACATATACCGGTGATGGAAGCAAGGAAAAATTATCACCAAAGGAAGCGCAGCTGCTCAGGCTTTTTTGTTTTCGGATAAATGATGTATTGCAAAGATCCGAAGCACTGACAAAAATCTGGAATGACGACAATTATTTTACGGCAAGGAGCATGGATGTCTTTATTACAAAAATCAGAAAATATCTGAGTCGGGATCCGAAAATTCAAATTGAAAATATCCATGGCAATGGCTTTAGGATGTATATAAAAGAGTCCTGACATTATTAAATATATAATGATATGAAAAACAAGTCATTATAACATATGTGTATTTTATTTTATGTGAAATTGTTACTATATAATTTGTAAATACAGTAAGGAATGGTTTATTTTGCGGTATCTTTCGTAAATAAAACATTTGATATGTCACAAATTGCAGAAAAAGTAAAAAAAATTATCGTCGACAAACTTGGGGTTGATGAATCAGAAGTAACCAATGAAGCAAGCTTCACCAATGATCTTGGTGCTGATTCTCTGGATACAGTAGAATTGATCATGGAACTCGAGAAGGAATTTGACGTGTCCATTCCGGACGATCAGGCAGAAAAAATCCAAACTGTAGGTCAGGCAATAGCCTTTGTTGAAGAGAATATAGCCCAGTAATGGGAATATCCTTAAAATGTCCATAAGCTTTATAGTTTGTGGACATTTTGTTTTTTATGCGCTACCATATCCATGCGCATAGTTTTTGGTGCAAACCATTTATTTTCCCTATATTGGACAGATATTACAAGCCAGCAATATGCGAAGAGTCGTTATCACCGGAATTGGGGCACTTACTCCAATAGGCAATAATTATAATGCGTACAAGGAAAGTCTTAAAACGGGTGTTAGTGGTGCAGGCCCTATCACCAGATTTGATGCCTCCAGATTCAAGGTTAAATTTGCCTGTGAACTGAAAGATATTAATTTTGAAGAAATAATACCAAGGAAGGAAGCCAGGAGGATAGATCCGTTTGCTCAATATGCATTGGTTGCTGCTCACGAAGCCATGGAAATGTCCGGTATAGATCCGGAGCAGATAGACCTCGACAGGGCAGGCGTAGTATGGGGAAGTGGAATTGGGGGTTTTGAGACGATTGAACACGATATTGAAGAGGCTGCAGTCTGGACAGGCGAGCCCCGGTATAGTCCGTTCCTGATACCCAAATTGATCAGCGATATTGCACCGGGCCATATTTCCATAAAATATGGTTTCAGAGGAATTAATTTTGCTACCGTATCTGCTTGTGCATCTTCCACCCATGCTATTGCAGCATCCTTTGATTATATCAGGATGGGAAGGGCTGATGTCATGATAACCGGTGGGTCTGAAGCGGCTATAACCAAAGCCAGTGTGGGAGGATTTGCTTCTATGAAGGCAATGTCTGAGCGGAATGATGATCCTGCTACGGCAAGCAGACCTTTTGATCTTGACAGAGATGGTTTTGTCCTTGGTGAGGGTGCAGGCGCATTGATTCTGGAGGAACTGGAGCATGCTAAAAAAAGAGGAGCCCATATTTTTGGAGAAATAGTTGGTGCAGGGATGACAGCAGATGCATATCATATTACTGCCCCACATCCGGAGGGTATAGGTGCCAGAAATGTGATGCGTCTGGCTATACAGGACGCCGGTCTTCAACTTGCAGACATTGATTACGTAAATGTCCATGGCACTTCTACTCCGCTTGGTGATATCGCTGAAACAAAGGCGATTCAACAATTATTCGGGGATCATGCCTACAAACTTAATATAAGCAGTACAAAGTCCATGACCGGCCATTTACTTGGTGGTGCAGGAGCAGTGGAAGCCATTGCCTGTCTTGCTGCCATTCAGGATGAATTTGTACCACCTACCATCAATCACTTTACAGATGATCCTTCTTTTGACCCGCGGCTCAATTTTACATTTAATAAAGCACAGGAAAGAAAGATTAAAGTTGCATTGAGTAATACTTTTGGATTTGGCGGGCACAATGCCTCTGTAGTGATGAAAAAATTTGAGTAGTTTTGGACGCTTTCCGCAGGTTTTACAACAGGTATCTTTCTTCAGATAAAAGAACGGTCAACAGACTGCGGGCTATTTTGGGTTTTACACCTGTGAGAGTTAATCTGTTTAAGACAGCATTCTATCATCGCTCTATGCACCAGGAGTCTCCTGGAAAAATGTCCAATGAGCGTTTGGAGTTTTTGGGAGATGCCATATTATCTACTATTGTCGCTGAATATCTGTTTAAGAAATATCCCACTCAGGATGAGGGCTTTTTGACCAAAATGCGCTCCAAAATTGTCAAACGGCACACGCTGAATGAAATAGCAGATCAGATGGGTATAGATGTTATACTTTCAGAGTACAGCATGGGCAAAATGAGCAGTTCCATGCTCGGAAATGCTCTTGAAGCCCTTGTTGGTGCCATTTATATTGAATTTGGATATGAAAAAACAAAACAATATGTCATCCGCCATATACTGATGAAGTATCTGGATATTAATGAGCTGGAACAAAAGGATGATAATCACAAATCTCAATTGCTGGAATGGTGCCAGAAAAATGGTAAAGAAATAAACTTTACTACATTATCCCGGTTTAAAGTGGACAAAAGAGATTGCTTTAAGGTAGCTGTAGTGGTTGACGGCAGAGAAATTTCCACTGCGGAGGATTTTAACAAGAAGTCGGCAGAGCAGATGGCGTCGCAAAAAGCAATTAACCATCTCAATATCAGGATGATTTAAAAATATGGATTCACTCACTCAAATGGTTCTTGGTGCAGCAGTTGGAGAAGCTGTTCTGGGTAAAAAACTTGGAAACCGGGCCATGGTATGGGGAGGAATTGCAGGTACAATTCCGGACCTTGATGTGATTGCCAATTCATTCCTTTCACCAATTGACGCACTGGCTTTTCACCGGGGAATTACGCATTCTTTTGTTTTTGTAATCCTGACAGCATTGCTGCTTGGGAGAATCGTGCCAATGCAGTATGGCTGGAAGCACCATAAAACGCTTGCCATAGCCTCATGGAGCTTGCTTGTTGCTGGCATAGGTCTTGGTATTGCAGCACTTGCCGGATTCAACTGGCAGGGAATAGCAGCAGGACTTATGGTTGCTACATTGTTGGCGGGTATTATACGTAAAAGATACAATAGTGATTTTTATGTAGCAGACCCGGCAGTGTCAGTTCGTGAATGGACAGTATTTTTTTGGTGGACCCTGGTGACTCATCCGTTGCTGGATTGTTTTACGACCTACGGCACGCAGATGCTACTTCCTTTTTCAGATTACAGGATCTCCTTTAATAATATTGCTGTTGCGGATCCATTCTACACCCTTCCTTTTTTGACGTTCTTGATAGCTGCTGCATTTAAGGTAAGTGACAGCAGGCTGCGCAGCAGACTCAACTGGATAGGCATCGGTATTAGTTCTGCCTATATGCTGCTGACAATCACGAATAAGCAGATTGTAAATTACAAAATGGAGCAGTCGCTGAATCAAATGGGTGAGTCTTATAAGAGATACATGACAACACCGACGATATTAAATAATATCCTGTGGGCCGGAATAGCAGAAACTGATACTTCCTTTATTTACGGTCAGTACTCCTTTTTTGACCGAAGCAATACTTTTACATTATCAGAAATATCCAAAAATCACGATGTTGTTGGAAAATCTTTAGATTCCGATTACACACTTAAAACTCTGAATTGGTTTTCAAATGGGTATTTCAGAATGGTGAAAGATTCAGAAAGTCAGTTCAGATTTTTTGACTTAAGATTTGGGGGCTTTCGGTTTAAATCTGATAACGAAGACCAGTTTGTATTTAGCTTTACATTACTGAAAAACGCTGAAGGACAGTTTATCATGCAAAAGCCACCCACCCGGCCCAGAAATGGTGATGCCGGAGAAATGTTTTCTGCACTCATAAACAGAATTAAGGGTATTTAGCACGTTTTTTTAGGACTAAAAAAATGTTAAACACCATTCCTTTGCTTTAAATGACTTAATTTTAACGTAAATTTGACCATTTAAGAACTTTGTAGAAAAGCCATGAGCTTTAAGATGTTCTTCGGTCTTCATCCTGTAAAATTTACCAGATTGCCTATGTTTTCATATCATAAAGTAAGCCTCCTGATACGTAAATTTATTCCTGTATTGATAGGCGTAGTTTTCTTAGCAGATATTCCATGTGTAGCCCAGGATATATTTCACCGCACGTATAATCCAGGTCGGGGAGAAGAGGTATTGAATCTGACCTCCATTCCACTTGCTGACGGCAATTTTCTGTCACTTGATTTGCTTAGGGATTCCTTAAGCGATATAGCCAACAATATACTGGTAACAAATTATGATAAAAAAGGTAATGTCAATTTTGCAAACAGGATATTTACAGGAGCCGATTCCATCGTTGTTTTGCCTGCCACGGTAAGTTTGGAGAGGAAGTTTGGAGGGATATATTTCAGCGCCGTATTTGTAGCGGATGAAATTACGCACCGAATTTTTGGTGCCCTCAATCAGTTTGGTGATATCAGATGGTTGAGGAAGCACGTTATTTCAAATGCTGACACTTGGATATATGGACCAGCTGTTTTTACGGTCAGAGACACTTTTATGCATCTTGCGACTCATCACCAGGTAAAAGATAGTCTTAAGCTTTTTTTAGCAAAATCAGACCTGAATGGCAACCTGCAATGGTCACGGATATATGAGCCAAAAACAGATACCCTTGGATCGGAAGCTGCTGCTGTACAGGCATCTCAAATACAGCTGACTTTGGATACTACTTTTTTGATTTCTGGCCTTGTTAGCGATAAACAGAATAAAGTACCTTTTTTAATGGAAACAGATAGTCTGGCCAATCTGGTCATCAGTGCCAGATACCTGGATTCTCTGAACAGGATTTCTGTAAGTGAAGGTACGGAGGCACTAAAGCTCTCAGACTCAACCTTTATACTCGCTGGAACGATTGACTCCCTGAATGGTATTTTTAATCCATTTGGTTTTGTAATGAAAACCGATACCTCTGGTCAGGTTGTATGGTCTCGTAAGATATCGCTGGGAGCAGGTTCAGGTACTAGGATTTCCAATGTAGCGATTGGGCTTGACAGCAAACTGATAATTTCCGGGACAGCCATAGATTCTTCATCTGAAAGGCCATACACCTGGATGATTAAGATGAATACCAACGGCACTGTCAACTGGCAAAAAAAATATCCCAGGATTGAAGTTACAGAGTATCACAGGGGCAATATGTATGGAACAATGGACAGTGGTATCGGGCTTATGAGTTCGACACATGAATCCGGAAAGCAAGTGGTCCATTTTATAAAAACAGATATAAATGGCTCAAGTAGTTGTGCTGAGGATATAACAGGCGAAATCATATCCGATTATACACTTTATGCCGATACGCTTTACTGGACATTTGCAGATTCCGGAAAATTTGAAGTACAGACGGCTGAAAGGAGGGCATATTCTTATAAAATTCCGGTAATTACCCTAAATGACCAGCCTACCTATTGTCCCAACGAACCTATTGCCCATGTGCTTGATACGCCTATCCCAGGTGCAGTGTATTACAAATGGAGCAATGGCATAGAAGGAGATTCTGCAAGCACCATTACAATCTATGATACAGAGCAATATTCGGTTACAGTAACTGTAGACGATGGTAAGCAGTGTTATATGATGTGTGACACAATGCAGCTAAACCGGTATACTGAACCTTCAGTGCGTATTGTAGAATCATTGGGAGATTTTTGCACAACAGGAAAAATAAGGCTTTCACGAATATATACAGCCGGAGCCCCCAATATCATCAAGAGATTATGGAATACAGGTGAAACAACAGATTTTATAGATATAAATCAAACAGGTATTTACTCTGTGACAATTACGGATAGTTGTAATGAACTTGCAGAAGCCTCCATCAATGTTCAACAATTGCCGCGCATACTTACCACGGCAGTTATCAACAAGGATTTTTCAAATATATGCCAGCAGCAAACAGGTCTTCTTACGGCAGTCGGTAATGCCAGTCTACTTACAATGACATATCTTTGGAATACGGGTTCTGACTCACAGGTCATTACCGTTTCTCAACCAGGTACATACACAGTTACCATTACTGATCAGTGCGGCAATAAGGCTACGGCATCTGTGACAATTCCTTTGTCAGAATTCAGACGAGTGACACTTGATGGTATAGAGGTTGACGATACATTCTGTAAGGACGGGAAAATTACCATTACCATGAGCTATTCAGGAGATGCCGATATTATATGGAGCAATGGTGAGAAAAATAAAACTACTATTATTGTAAATCAGGGTGGATTGTATAAAGTTACTGTAAGTGATAAACAATGTAACAGCAATTTCAGGGAAGGATCTGTATTTGTTGACAAATTGCCCCGCCTTGCCAGTGCACAAATAGACAGTATCAATTTCTCAAAAAATTGCGATGATATATATTACAATATAGTGGTCGGTATAACTCCTGTTCCTGGTCAATCAGCTGAGTTGTTAAAGTATCTCTGGAATACCGGCGAAACCACAAAAGATATTAAGGTTACAGAATTTGGAACATACACCGTCACTATAACAGACAATGATTGTAAGGAAACTATACTTACAGCAGTGGTAGAAGCACCTGCATTGTTGAAATTTGCAGAAGTGTTCTTTCCGGAAACCCAGGACACTCTTACCCAACCTTACAATGCGAGCTTTGGCCCGATTATCGACGGAGATGTATGTAAAGAATCCATTTCGGAATATGAGTTTCTGATTTTTAACAGATGGGGTCAAAAGGTTTTTGAATCCAATGATATTGATCTGGAATGGAAAGGACGCAGAGAAGACGATACCACTAAAAAAGATCCGACGGAAGTATACGTCTGGAGGGTACGCTACAAGGCTTTTGGTCTCGAGTTTACCAATTCAGGGGATGTGACACTGGTTAGATTTTTGTCGAGATAATTGTTGGCAAATAATGCATCAGATTTTTCTGACCCATTGAGCTGATTTTTATCCTGGCAGAATAAGGAAAAAACGTGTTTAGAGCTTAATAAATAATTAAATATAGACATATTAAATTTCGATATTAAATTTTTTTCGGAACAATAATATTTAAATCTTGTTAATCTTACTTATCAGAAAAATTAAATTATGATATCTACAGAAACAAAATTGAATTACAGGGTTAAGGATATAACACTGGCAGAATGGGGAAGAAAAGAAATTATGCTTGCCGAAGCAGAAATGCCTGGCCTTATGGCTTTGCGTGAGGAATATGGTGACAGCAAGCCTCTTCTTGGAGCCCGTATTGCGGGGTGTCTTCATATGACTATCCAGACAGCAGTTCTTATAGAAACGCTTGTTGAACTTGGAGCTGAAGTTTCTTGGTCTTCCTGTAATATTTTTTCCACTCAGGATCATGCTGCGGCAGCAGTAGCGCAGGCAGGTATCCCCGTTTTTGCCTGGAAAGGTATGAATGAGCAGGAATTTGACTGGTGCATCGAGCAAACATTGTTTGCATTTTCAGATAATCAGCCACTGAATATGATTCTTGATGATGGTGGTGATCTCACTAATATGGTATTTGATCGATATCCTGAGTTGGTCCAGAGCATAAAAGGGCTTTCTGAAGAAACAACTACTGGTGTTCACAGACTTTATGAGCGGGAGAAAAACGGAACCCTGGTCATGCCGGCAATCAATGTCAATGATTCTGTAACTAAGTCCAAGTTTGACAATAAATACGGGTGTAAAGAGTCTTGTGTAGATGCGATTAGAAGAGCTACGGATATTATGATGGCAGGAAAGGTGGCTGTAGTGGCTGGATATGGAGATGTAGGTAAAGGATCTGCAGCATCCCTGCAAGGCGCAGGTTGTCGTGTTATAGTTACAGAAATTGATCCGATTTGTGCACTTCAGGCTGCAATGGATGGATTTGCCGTTAGAAAAATGGAAAATGCTATTCGTGAAGCCAATATAGTTGTTACTGCCACGGGCAATAAAAATATCGTCAGAGGTGAGCACTTCAGAATGATGAATGATAAGACAATAGTTTGTAATATCGGCCATTTTGACAATGAGATAGATATGGCGTGGTTGAATGACAAGTATGGTCATACCAAGGATACTATTAAGCCTCAGGTTGATATTTACAGGGTAGACGGCAAAGATATTATCGTACTGGCCGAAGGAAGACTTGTTAATCTTGGCTGTGCCACAGGACACCCTTCTTTTGTTATGTCAAACAGCTTTACCAATCAGGTACTCGCACAGATAGAACTCTGGAATCATGCGGACAGATATGAAAACAAAGTGTATACGCTTCCAAAGCATCTGGATGAGAAGGTTGCCAGGTTGCATCTGGCCAAAATAGGTGTTGAACTGGAAGAACTAACTTCTGATCAGGCCAGTTATATCGGAGTGACGGTAAATGGTCCGTTCAAGCCTGAATATTACAGATATTAAAGCTATACTACAACCAAAAAAAGGGGAGCAGCTAAAGCTGTTCCCCTTTTTTATTGGTCATCTGGTATTAATATCCCGTATTCTGCTTCAGATTTGGGTTTGCAGCGAGGTCTGCCGATGGAATCGGAAATATATTATATTTGGGGTCAACAGCTTTTCCGTTGTATTCACCGCCTTTCCAGGCCCACAGGTAGTCTGACGTTGTAAACCTGCCAAATCTGACCAGATCTGTTCTTCTGTGACATTCCCAGTATAGTTCTCTCGCACGTTCGTCCAGAAGCAAATCAAGATTAAGTTCTGCTTCTGTAACATTACCTGCCGTTCCGGAGTATGCTCTTGTTCTTACGGCATTGAAATATTCTACTGCCTTTGATTTTGATGCCGGAGCACCTCTTAGAATTGCTTCAGCAGCCATCAGATATACGTCAGCCAGTCTGAACATGGGGAAATCGGTGTCCGGAAAATCTGCATTTGATCCCTGCTGCCCTGTGGAGGCAATATTTTTAAATTTCAATACCGCAAATCCATTAGTATATATACCAATATCCTGATAAGTTGGGATATCTATATTTTGTCCCTTGGCACCAAAGATGCCCCGTTTATCGAAACTTACAAGTTTGACCTGGTAAGTATAGTCTGGTCTGTCCAGATCCAGCACAATTTCGTAGGTTCCGGATTTTGCAATACTGACGCCACCCATATTTTTTTCGAGAATTCCATCTGCCTGGGCATCTCCAAAAAATGTTGTATTGTCCTGAACATTTCTGAATATGATGCTGCCTGGATTGAGTTCACCTTTGAATTTAATCAGGCCTGTTGATGGATCATAGGAAAATGCCGCAGAACCTCCAGAAACCGCATTGCCTGCGATTTCAAAATCAACTTTCTCCAGTGAATAAGTGTTCTTTCCGGTATTCAGGTCAACTTTGATATAGTACATACCTTTTGCTCCTACTTTGACCGGTGCACCATCAGTTTCGAGTTTGCCATCTCCATTAGTATCCCCAAGCTTTCCCGAAAGGGTAGAGCTAGGAAACCGAAGCACAACAAATTCGCTATTATCTTCCGGAAAATACCGGTATCCTTCATATATTTTGTTGTTGGTTGGCGATGACAATACCATGTTATTATCTGTGCCGTTGAAATTATTGAGTGTACCCGGAATATAGATTTTTGGATAATTTTTACCTGCATTAAAAGGCACTACAATGCCATCAAGATTGGCAGGAAATTTTTCTACCAGTTGACGTGTAGTCCTGGAACCTCCCCAGCCTCCTGATACGCCTGATGCCAGTGGATTGATGGCTCCACCAATACCTGCTCTGATAATGAAGGTCATTCCTCCCCATGTTCGCGTGTTGATACCATCAAACGCTATGGGAAAAATGATTTCATTCGACCTGTTATTGTCAGCCAGGAACAAATGGCTGTAGTCCGGTTCTAGTGTAAATCCGGCACCGAGTATTTTTTCGCAGTACTGAAGACATTCGGCATATCGCTTTTCGCCGGTATATACTTCCGCGTTTAGATATAATTTAGCAAGCAGCATCCAGGCTGCAGCCTGATCAGCACGGGCATATTCGTTGGTGCGTGGTGACTTCAGCTGAGATTCGATGACTTTGAGTTCTGACTCGATGTAGGTAAAAAGATCTTTGGCATTGGTTTGTTTTGGAAAAAATGAGCCAACAAAGTCATTTTCTGTAACAAAAGGTACATTTCTGAACAAGTCAAGTGCATGCCAGTAGCTGAGGGCTCTTAAAAATCTGGCTTCAGCTCTATAAAAAGGTATTTCTGCCTTTACTGCTGCACTTACATTTCTGCTGTTGATCTTTTCATCTGTTGTTTCGCGCAGATATTCATTGCATAAAGGAATCTGATAAAAAATCCTGCTGTAAAACGCAAAAATAAAGCCATCAGCTGCAGACCAGTCCATATCATGAAAATCCCATATAGTCTGGTCGTTCCATCCAATAAGCGCTTCATCTGTTGTCAGTTCCTGGTGGTACCAGAATCCTCTCAGGTACTGACCAAATCCTTCGTCTATACCTGATATATCTGCCTGCCCTGCAGGGCCCTCCTGACCCGATACAGCAAGTCCGGCATAGAGTTTAGCTAAAAATTGCTTGTAGGCCCGCTCATCATTGAATACTGTTCCTGATGTGATTTGATTCGGATCCAGCGGAACTGTATTTAAATCATCAAAACATGAAGATAAAAACATCGTCATGCCCAGAATACAAAGAGTTAACAATCTTTTCATGATCGAAAATTTATTTTTAAAGGATTAAAAATCTACACTAACACCGGCAAGAATAGTTCTTGGCCTTGGATAAAAATTATTGTCAATGCCATTGGCAATCTCAGGATCGAGCCCTATGTAATTTGTCAATACAATTGGGTTCTGAATGGTAGCATAGACCCGGAAGCTTCTGCCAATAATTTTTGGTGAATATCCGATAGTGATATGATCCAGTCTGAAAAAGGAAGCATCACTGATAAAGTGATCGCTGAATGTAAGATTGCGCTGCTGGGAAACATTATTTATAACGGCAGAACGATGTACGTTTTGCAAATAATTGGTCGGGTGATACAATCGCTGAAGGTACCCCATATCTGTAGCTACGTTGTTGTATACATAATTGCCCAGGTTTGCCCTTCCTGCGAAGGAAAAGTCAAAGTTTTTATAGCTGAAATTGCTTGTGAGACCCAGAATGTAATCCGGTGCAGGTTTTTCAAATCTGTATTTATCAAGATCATCAATTTTACCATCCTCATTCAAATCATTGAATTTACCTTCCAGCATTTTGCCACTTTCATCATATTGTTGACTAAATACAAAAAAGGAAGAAGGAGCATAACCAACGGTATGTATCTGAATATTACTTCCGACACCTCCTGCTATGCCTCCGGTAGCCACCCCAATATAATTTGGATCGTCAATGGCTGTTAACTTCGTAATTTCATTGGTATTGTATGCACCATTAAAACTCAAATCCCAGTTGATATTTTTTGTAGCAACCGGTGTAATATTGAGTGAAAGCTCTATACCTTTATTGACCATTTGTCCAATATTGGTATTGATAAAATTGGTCAGGTTTGATCCTGCCGGAACCTGCACAAAATTTAGAAGGTCTTTGGTATTGCGCTGATATACATCAAGTGTAGCGGAAAGCCTGTCTCTGTATATACTGAAATCTGTTCCGATATTGTACGTTGTGGTTTCTTCCCATTTTATACCATAGTCATAGCCATTGGGCCGGTATGTATTGATAAATTCATTGCCAAGCTGATACGCCGCATTGGTCAGGCTCAGCTGATATATTGGCTGATAAACATAGGACCCACCGATGGCCTGTTGTCCTGTAGTGCCCCATCCGGTGCGCAGTTTCAGACTATTGAACCATTTGTTTTTATTTTCAAGAACTTTAACGGCAAATGCTGCTGCGGGGAATAATCCCCACCTTGTGTCTGGCGAAAATCTGGATGTAGCATCACCTCTGAGGGAAAGTGTAAGCAAGTAAATATTTTTGTAGCCATAATTAACCCTGCTGAATAGGGAAAGCAAATACAATTCATCTCCTATTTTATTGCGCTCGATAGTCTGGGCCGGCGTACCTGCTGCATCGCTGTTTCTGAAGGAGTTTTCAGCAAAAAACCGCTGCCAGGAATACCCTCCCATCAGATCTATACTGTGATCACCAAAATTTTCCTTATAGTTAAGATAAAATTCAAGCAGGGAATTGGTCTTAAGTTGCTCGTAAGTATTGTTTACGCCTCCACCAAAGTCAGGCTGGAAAGAAAATCCGACTACATTGTTGCCTGGAATGGAAACACTGCCTTTCCCTTTGGAATAATCAAAGCCAAGATTTAAATTTGCTCTGAGCGCTTTTAAAAATGGCATCCTGTAGTCAAAGGATGCATTTGTTATATACCTGAAAACATCGGACCTGTCATTTCGCTGCTCCAGAAGCGCTACAGGATTTGCAGGTGCCAGTCCATTGGGGTTGCCATTTTGTATAAGCCAGGTAGTATACCCTGAATATACGCTGGTAGAGTCATAGGGCGTTTGTGTAGGGTCCCATGAAAGTGATGCACCAATGGCACCTCTGTCTGCAAACTGGTTGTTATTGAGCATGGCTTTTACACCGACATTCATCTGTAGAGTATTATTCAGTAATTTTGGAGTTACGTTGATACCTGCAGAATACCTATTGAAATGGTCCGTTTTGAGTAGACCATCTTTTGCTGTAAAGCCCAGCGATACCCTGTACGGTACATTGCCCACACCACCACTAACATTAAGGTTGTGGTCCTGACCAACAGCAGGTCTGTAAATTTCATTTTGCCAGTCTGTGCTGAATGCTCCCAGTAAAGCCCTTGAGGGGTGTGTTTCCGGATAGGTACTGGCTATAAGATCCCGGTACTCTTCTGCTTTCAGGACGTCAACACGGTTTGCTGTAGTACCATAGGATACATTGCCCGAATATCCTACATTTATTTTTTTACCAAGAGCACCTTTTTTGGTGGTGATCAGAATGACACCTGCTGATGCGCGGCTTCCATATATGGCTGTAGCTGATGCATCCTTAAGTACAGTCATTGTTTCAATATCATTGGGATTGATCACATTAAGCGGGTTTCTGTTGCCGGAAACTCCTGAATTGTCTACCGGAATTCCGTCAATTACAATCAGAGGGTCGTTGGAGGCGCTTAGTGAAGATTGTCCCCGTACTCGTATTTGCACACCATCATCAGGACCACCACCCTGTGTGGTAATGGCAACTCCGGCTACCTTTCCGGCCATGAGTTCCTGGGGGCTGGTAATCGCACCCCTGTTAAAATTTTTTGCAGATACTGCCTGCAGAGAACCTGTGGCATCTTCCCGCTTTATAGTTCCATATCCGATAACAACGACATCTTCCAGCACTTCACCCGCTGAAAGCAGTATTTCAATATTGTCGGTGGATGCAATATTTTTTTCTACGCTTGTGTAACCAATATAACTGATTATCAGAACTTCGACGCCGGCAGAAACCGAAATTTCAAAATTTCCATCTATATCGGTAATGGTACCCTTGGTGGGGTTGCCCTTTTCAATGACATTGGCTCCAATAAGCGGCTCTCCGGAGACGGCATCTTTTACGACGCCTTTTACAAGTTTCTGACCCTGTAATCCCACCGGACTAAAAATCAATAAGCCTTGCAAAATGGAGACCAGAAAAATAATTTTTTTAAAATTTTCCATGCGTTTGTTATTTAAATAGACCACGACTGGCGTGAATGTTTTTTTTAGCTTTTGCAGGAATGCGCAGGAAAAACGGATCATGGCTTTATGACTAGTCTTATACGCATTACCAATAATCATATTGGTTAATTGTGAAATTACACTGTCTGTATGTGCACCATATGATGCCTAAAATTAGGATTAATTTTTTTCTTTGTGTATCTTTAACAATAAGTTTTTTACATCCAATAATCCTAAAAATGCAATATCACAATCCTTTTTCCTGATTCAGGCATGTTTTTGCCATTTTTAAATTAAATCTGACGTTTTTATAAGCCTTCTTTGATTACTTAAAATGATGTAAATTGAAAAATTAAGAGAAAGATGGCCAATCTTGTCAATTGGGTTTAAATGCTTCCAATGCGGGAAGTGCGTTATTGGTAAAGTCCCAGAGCGCCTGATTTTCCCATGATGAGCCATTGGTTGATTCCTTTCCTCGAAATGCTACCCATTCAGTGCCCCAGTAGCAAAACCCTTTGCCATGAGGGGATTCGTCAATAATATTGCGAATTGTCGCAAGAAAGTTTTTCTGCCCTTCCTTAGTCGCCTCAAATCCGGGAACCAGCTGTTCGGGTAGTCCGACAATGTTATTGGTCCAGTCATTCCACCCAAGCGTGAAGGGGTAGGCAGTTTCAGCAATGATAATTTTCTTTTGAGTCGCTTGTCCAAGTGTTTCAAGTCCTGTCCTGAAGGCATCCAGGTTTTTGCCATGCCACAATGGATAATAGGATATGCCTATGTAGTCAAAATCTGCACCTGCAACTTTACTAAAATACCACTGTGCTCCGTTTATTCCGGCGTAATGCAGCATAATTTTTGTTTGGGAATTACGGGATCTTATGGTTTCACAGACGTCATGCAATAATTCCACATACTGAGCTTCATTTTGAGAAAGTCTTCCTTCAGGCCATAGCATGCCATCATTTGTTTCGTTGCCAATCTGGATAATATCAGGCTTTATACCTAAGATTATGTTATCTGTATACTCCTTTAATTCACTTTTTAGTGACGAAAAATCCATATTTTTCCATGCTTCGGGTTTATTTTGCCTGCCCGGGTCTGCCCAGGTATCAGAATAGTGCACGGAAAGCCATATTTTCATTCCTGTTTTCCGGATTCTTTCGGCAAATGCCTTTACTTCTTCAAACCCGCTGCCAGAGCCTGAAGGGCTGTGCCATAAGCGCAGTCTTATGGTGTTGCATCCTGCTTTTTGAAGCGTTATTAAAGGATCTTCGGTTTTATTATTGTTTTTGTATGGCAGCCCTGATTTTTCGATAGTGGGCAAGAAGGACATATCTGCAGCCCGGTAAAAGGATACCGGCATACTTTCAGACTTAGGTTCCTCGCCTTTGGAACATGCCACAAAACAAATTACTACCCAGATCCAGGTAACCACCTTCATTCGATAATAAATTATTAGATATTTACGCTACAGCTGTAAAAATATGAATAAATGCTTTCTTTAAGGAGGATTTTTTTGAATGGGACCTATGATTCGGGGGTTTTGTACGTTAATGTTTTATTTCGTTGATGAAAAAACATCCGGCATTTTTTATTTTAGCTTCATTTTGTATGCTAGAATAGACTACTTTTGGCGCTGAAAACAACTACTGTATTGCTATGGAAAAACTTCCTGCAAAACCCCATGATCAGTTTATCAGGGAATTGCTCAATCATCGTGAG
>Ga0172372_10000249_pt1 | contig 84209 bp, 70 predicted proteins | sample LakKiv5m_2_FD_114544 | JGI IMG/M metagenome (GOLD analysis project Ga0172372, IMG submission 114544) | Freshwater microbial communities from Kabuno Bay, South-Kivu, Congo - kab_092012_9.5m | ecosystem: Environmental > Aquatic > Freshwater > Lake | place: Democratic Republic of the Congo... | reverse complement strand
GGGGTTCGCAAGAATTCCCTTTAGCTTTTCCCTAACTATGTCTAGCTTATCTGGCTCGGTGGACACATACGCCATGATACTGCCAGTATCATCACGCTCATCATGATCAATATCAGCAGAATCTGCCAATCCAGGATTTATTAACTCCCAATATAATTTGGATCCTACGCTATCGCCTAGTATTACCGTAAGCACACCTATCGGAAACCGCTCTTCATCAACTGCGCCTGGACCAGGGATCATCATGGCCATATGCACCTGATTGAGATCCTTCTTCCTGTACTCTTTGGCCACTGGCTTATACTCAAACTTTTTAAGGGTACGCGGAGCCTTATGATCTCTCCACTCCCCGCAGAATTTCTCAATGTCACTCTTAAATTCATCCCAGTTGTAGTTACCCGTAGCCACTACAACCATGTTACTAGGCACATACCGACGGTCAAAATACGCCTTCATCTCATCGCGACTTACAGCTGAGATTGAATCAGTTGAACCCAACACTGACTGGCCCGCTGGATGGGTACCAAAATAATCGGTCAACATGTGCTCAAAAAGATAGAAGTGCGGTCGATCCTTATAAAGGGCGATCTCTTCTAAAATCACCTTCTTTTCAACTGAAAATTCTTTGGGGTCCAAAGAGGGACGAAGCATATCTGAAAGAAGCTCCCGCAGATCTTTAAAATACTCTGGCAAAACTGCGGCGTAATACACTGTGTTTTCTTCTGAGGTATAGGCATTCGATTTGGCCGCCATATTCCCCATTTGATAAGTGATATCTAGAGTCGATCGAGTTGCCGTACCTTTAAACATCATATGTTCAAGGAAATGGGATATCCCTGCCTCTTTGGTAGTCTCATCGCGCGCTCCAGTTTTGACAAAAAATCCAAGCGCGACGCTTTTTGAATCGGGATTTATCTCGCCAATTATCTTTAATCCATTCGGCAATAAATGTTCATGAATTCTTATTTTACTCATAATTTATAACCTATAAAACTTTCACATCTAACTTCCGGGAGCCCAAAGTCACCACCATTGGATTTTGGCACGGATACTCGGTTGTATATTCATCTATTTCTGACCGAGTAACGGAATCAATTCCTGATTTAATTTCGTCTAGAGACCGAATTCGCTTCAACCACCACCAGTCATTCGCATTCGCGCCAGCTCTAGCTGCAGAGGATTCCTCTGACATCACTAACGATGCTTTGATATTAGCCTTAGAGCGTTTGAGCTCCTCTTCCGTCACGCTGCCTTTAACCCCACGCAACACATCAAGCATCACATCTAGAGTTTCCTGAGCCCGATCTGGGGTCGTTCCTGCATACGCCATCGTTACCCCATTTAACTTGGTGCTAGATGTGCCCGAATAAACTGAATAGCAGAGACCCCTCTTCTCTCTAACTTCGATGAATAACCGACCGAACATTCCACCAGATAGAATATCCGACATCACTCTGGAGGCATAATAGTATCGCTCCGCAAACCTTACAGAAGGAAATGCAAGCGCCACTTGTAACTGTGCCGAATCAGAATGGATATGATGATTGAATCGTTCAGGGAATTTTGGCATGACCGGCATAGCAACGACTGGTCCCTGCCAACTACCTAAGTACTTTTCAGCCATCTTTACAACATCAGCAGCCTTAACGTTCCCCGCAACTGAAAGTATTGCTCCGTTTGGGCTATAAGTGCGGGCAAAGAGAGTCTTAATATCCTTTAAGGATGTGCCTTCAATATCTTCTGCAATTCCAGTAGAGGGTCGATTAAAAGGCGCGGGATAATATCGCAGCGCCAACTCGTGCATGACTCTTCTTGAAGGATTATCTAGAAGAGATCTGACGTCCTGCTCGAGAAGACTCTTTATCGGATCCATATCAGATTCAGGCAAATTCGGCTCACGAACCATCAGACTGACAAGTCTAAGAACTGAATCTAGATTTTCAGCTAAAAGAGAACCGCTGTATCCCGAGCTATACATTCCTGCAGACTCAGAATGGCGAGCTCCTATTGAGTCAAAAGCCTCCATCAAAGAGCGGGAGTCTAACTCTCCGGCGCCTTTGGTCGTTAATTCAGTCAGGATTAGACTACCCCCTACTTTCCCTGGAGCATCGTGTAAAATCCCACTTGGAATCGTGAGGGAATAGGCGGCTGATTTTACAGTATCCATCTCCTCCACGATTACTGTGAGCCCATTTGGAAACTCTGATATCTTTGGCGCAGCCATAATTAGTTCTAACCTACCTGGTAATTTTGGGTCTATTTTAATTCTTCCTATCTGTCGGCATTATCCTTTATAATTTTAACATCGCCAAGTGATATAAATCACGGAGTTTTTTATGGCTTCATTCTGTTACAAATGTAGTTCTGAGCTAATACTGCCCCAAGGAGAGATCGGCCGTGGCGCAAGCTGCGATAAATGTCGGAGTGATGTAAGGTGCTGTAAAAATTGTAGACATTATGACACCTCTTCCTACAACGACTGTCGGGAACGTCAAGCTGAGCGGGTTCTAGATAAAGAAAGGGCCAATATGTGTGACTACTTCCAAATTGCACAGGACAGAAAGGGTGGCAATCCTAATGACTCAAAAAAGAAAGACGCGCTTTCGGCCCTGGATTCACTCTTCAAAAAATAAACTATCTACGAGTCGAACCGATTCCATCCATAGCCCCGGAACCTCCCATCTTTACCCCTGACTTGTAATAGGATTGAGAGAATCCTACCTGTCTTCCCTCAGAATAATTAGTCTCCTCTGCGATCTCTCCGGTATCATAAAATTTCTTCTGGAGTCCATCTTTTCTTCCATCTTTAAAGTTGGCCTCCATCTCTACTCGACCATTTGGATAATATATCTTCATCGACCCACTCTTCACATTAGCCTTGTATTCAGCGCTTCCCTTGATTGCGCCGTTAGGGTCATAGTGAGAGGATGGCCCATCTAGCAAATTATTCTTGTATGACTCCTTCTTGGCTATCTTTCCATTCTGATGATAACTAAGAATCTCGCCGTTCAATTTTCCTGACTGGTAATTTGCGACTCGTTTTGGTTGGCCATTTGTGTACCACTCTTCCCATAAGCCCTGACGCTTGCCACCATCATAATTGCCACTAACGATCGTCTTGCCCTCTGCAGAAAACACCTTGCACGAACCGACCCGAACGCCGGCCTGAAACTGACAGGACTCTTCGACTGATCCATTCAGATGAAATTTTTTAACCGGACCATCGATGATACCCATTTTTACCGAGATCTCGGCAAAAACCTTATCTTTATCGAAATATAGAGTCACTGGGCCATCCAATATTCCGCTATTATAGGTGCCTTTCTCTCTTAGAGAGGTCTCCCCTTTTACATCTTTGTATCGAGTGTAGGCGCCACTCAACATTCCATTAGTAAACTCACCTTCAAATTCCCGATGTCCTGATGGGAATAAACTAACGAGTCTTCCGACAATAATTCCAGAGTCATAATTCGCCTTCATCAAAACGGTAGGCGAAGTTCCCTCTGAGAAAAATGCAAATTCACCCTCAATCAAATGCTCTGGATCAAAGCTGGGCTTGGTCATGTCCACTGGCAAAAGACGATCCGTGGCTCTACCCTCTAACCCTCTAATTAAAGTCTTTATCTCCTCATGCACAGTTAGAAGAGGCTTTGCACCCAAGGTTGATTCACTAAAGCCATTTTCTAGATATTTTACGGTCTGGCCTGCCAACACTTCCTGCTTAAGCACGCCGTTCGGATAAAACTCTCTTACTATCTCGGTTTTTTCACCATTTTTCTGCTCAATTAGGTGGAGAAATCCGTGCTTGCTGTAAATAAACTTAATATTTTCATCAGTGGGGTCTCTCGCTTCTTTTTTAATGCCACCAAAATATAATTGGTAACTACTCTCTAATCCTGGAGCCGCAAAACCTAGCTCGGCAATTCCCAGCAACACCCCGAGGGCGAAACATTTTCTACTGAACATAAATTCCTTTTAATTGTTACAGCATTTGCCGATTTACTCTGCTCTCGGCTGATCACTGATACCCAACTTATCCATCTTGTACTTCAATATGCGACGACTAATCCCTAACAACTCAGCTGCGCGGGTCTGAACATAGTTGGTTTTCTTAAGAGCCTTGATAATAATCTCGGTCTCAAACTTCTTTTCAGCTTCTTCAAAGCCAATCTTGCCACTTCCAACATCCCCGACAATAGGCAAAGTGAGCTTGTCTTTATTTAATATTTTAGAAGGCAGATCGTCCTCGCCCACCGTTTCCTGTGGGCACAGCGCAACTAGGCTTTCAACCACATTCTCAAGTTCTCTTACATTTCCGGGCCAGCCATACTCAGTCATTCGTCGCATAGCTGCCTCAGAGAACTGAACGGTCTTATCGCCATACTGATTCTTCATTTTATCGAGAAATGCCTCAATCAAAGCTGGGATATCTTCATACCGCTCTCTCAATGGAGGAATATTTAGCCCGATAACATTTATTCTGTAAAATAAATCCTCTCGAAAAGTCTTTTCCTTAATTGCTTCTTCCAGATTTCGATTGGTGGCGGCTATTATACGGACATCAACTCTAACTGGTTTTGATGATCCGACCCGATAAAATTCCTGCTCTTGTAGAAACCTTAAAATTTTTACCTGCACCTGAAGGCTTAGCTCTCCTATCTCATCGAGGAAAAGCGTCCCTCCATTTGCCAACTCAAAATGTCCAATCCGCCGCTCTACCGCATGGGTAAAAGCGCCCTTCTCGTGACCAAAAAGTTCCGACTCTATCAAAGATTCAGGGATAGCAGAGCAATTTATCGGGATGAATGGGCCATCTTTTCTTCCACTTTGGGAATGTACCAACCGCGCCACCAGCTCTTTACCAGTGCCAGATTCACCGGTAACCAAAACAGTAGTATCACGCTCGGCTACCTGACGAACTCGCTGAAAAAGCTGCGTCATTAAGGGAGATTTTCCAACCATTGGGCCGAAATCTCTCTCTGGTAAATTTGATATCATTACGTTCCGCACTGGAACCTCGACCTTCGCAGCAGCCAGACTGGTAGTTTGATTTATGATATTTTTTAACTCGTCTATATCAAAAGGCTTGCCCAGGTAATCAATAGCGCCGTATTTCATGGCTTGCACAGCGGTGCGAACCGTATTGGTGCCAGTTAGAATCACCACTGGCAGAGAAGGCTTACTATCCTTCATCGTCCTTAGCGCATCGATACCGTCAATTTTTGGAAGAATAAGATCCAGGAGAACCATGTCTGGATTTTCGGAGTTTACTTTTTGAAGAGCTTCTTCACCATCCTCGGCCGTAATGACATCGTAAGAGCCTTTTAGGAGTAGCTGGAGGGAGTCCCGTATGCCTGCCTCATCATCCACAATAAGAATCTTTTTGCGCTCTTCAGCCATATTGTAAAAACCGAAAGAATTACTAACCTTTAGATAGGATGCAGAGGATTACAAAAAAGTACGGGCTATTTGCACCTTAATTAATGAATATTGTCGGCATTTTATGGGAACAAGATAAGAATTATGTTCAAAATTGCACAGCTTCTGAACTATCTGATTAGACTACCTAAAATGCTTACCCTACCGTCGCATCAACCTCTTTGCCTCTCTGAGGCCATGGCAAAGGGCGTCTATATCCTGGAGATCAGAATAAACCGCTAGACTCGCCCGAGCGGTAGATTGTAGTCCCAACGCCTTTAGCGCAGGCATTGCACAGTGATGACCCGCTCGAATCTGGACGTTCACTGAATCAAGAATTGTTCCCAAATCGTGCGGATGAACACCTTTCAAATTAAAAGGAATGATTGAGCACTGCGCTCCGTTCTTCTTGTAAGGGCCATAAATTTGGACATCATTCTCACGTTGAAGTTGCTCAATTCCATATTCGTAAATACGTTTTTCGTGGGCAGCAATATTTGCAATACCGATCTCTTCAACAAACTCTATGGCTGCCTGTAGTCCGATAACCTCCGCTATGGCCGGAGTTCCTGCTTCGAAGCGCCGAGGTATTTCAGCCCAAGTAGAACCCTCGGTAGTAACCTGCTCTATCATATCCCCACCACCAAGAAACGGCTCCATCTGCTCCAAAAGCTCCGGCTTGCCATAGAGCACACCGACTCCCGTTGGTCCGTATAGTTTGTGCCCCGTGAAGACTAAGAAGTCAGCGTCTAAATCTCTAACATTAACCGCAGAGTGTACCACTAACTGGGTAGCATCGACTAAAATCTTAGCTCCAATCTCGTGGGTCATTTTTATGATTTCTTGAATTGGAAGAATCGTTCCAAAAGCATTCGAGTGAGCAACAACCGATACCAACTTTGGCTTTAAAGATTTCAGCTTAGCCCTAAAATCATCAAGATTTATAGTTGCATCTGGATTAATGCCGACAAAATCTATCTTCACTCCACGCTTGGCTGCCACTAACTGCCAAGGCACTATATTGCTGTGATGTTCCAATGTGGTCAGAAGAATCCTGTCCCCCATCGATAACTTCTCTCCCCAAGAGTAAGCGACTAGATTTATCGCCTCTGTCGCATTCTTTACGAGAACAATACTTCTTGGATCTTGAGCCCCGAGAAAAGATGCGACCTTTTCACGCGCACTTTCATAGGACTGGGTCGCGTAAGCAGAGAGCCTGTAGGCGCCCCTATGAATGTTGGCGTGTTCGAAACTTAAGTAACGGCTTACTCTTTCAATGACCCGGGAAGGCTTCTGGCTACTGGCGGCACTGTCCAAAAAGGCCAAATGGCCAGGAACCGATTTAAAAATCGGGAACTGATCTCTAATCTTTTCGCCTAATTGGAGGTTTTTCATGCTCTATTAATAGGATAGATTAATAATTCATTCAAGTTAACCTCAAATCTATTTAAATGGGGCCTAGTCCGGACATGGGCGCCTGAGGATCTGCTGCCTCCCCACTGCATTTTTTTCTTGACTAAAAAATTGCTGATTTGATACAGTCCCCGCTCCTGGAAGGGGTAGTTTTGATTACTTCCTCCTCGCGCGCTCGGTTAATTCTGTATCGAAATTTGAGCGCAAAACAGGTCAGCAAAAGATTCTCGGCAATGGTTAAGCCGGTTCGTCAGCCGGATTAACACAGAGGTGTTTTTGACTGAAAATACAGGCGAAAAGAAGTTTTTTTGTAAGTAAAATTTCAATTTAAGAAGGACGCTTATGAAACTCTGGTCAAATGGCTCAGTATCAACAAATGGTGGTTCGCTTCCAGAAAAGCGCCTCTTGGCAGCTGTTCTTCAGCGTGCCGTAGCCGATTATGTTGGTGGAGAAGCCGAGCTCAAGGCTGAGGCCAAATCATGGCTGATGACCGATGAGGCCAGTGATGCTCCTTTAACCTTTAAGTTTATCTGTGAAGCTCTGGACCTCGACGCTGGCTCATTGAGAAGAGCCATTGAATTCCAAGCGACCAACAGCACAGGTGTTGCCGAGATGGCGATCTAAAACCAGAATACCCCGTATTCTTGAAGCAATGGGGCCGTTTCGAGCCCTATTTTTTTTATTATTTTATTGGCTAATCCCCTGGTTTCATTAGATTGGTTGCCAGAATCCCTAAGCCGTTTTAAAATAGAGGAGTAGAGAAAAAACATGGCTTCTCAGGGCTGACTGGGACATCAAAATGTTGATGCTCCTGGAACAGATAGGATTAGTACATTCTTAGGTGAACAGATGCACCCATCTTGCAAAAAAGGAAATAACCCTGAAGCTTGGAATAAACTCCTTGAACTCCTGGATGACAAATTGCAGCTAGGCCTTCTAGATCATCTTAAACGGGTGGCCTCTTACCACATCGAGGACAAAACTCTTACTATTCAGCCTGAGACCCAGAAAGACCATGATTATCTAAATAAGAACTCAGTAGCTCAACAACTGGTCGTATTTGCCGGAGAGGCCTGCAAATGTGATAAGGTACTGTTGAATACACCGACTCCCTAGCTAAACTGAGATGATAAAAGAAAAGCAAAAAAAATGCCCAATTTGTGGGGCCTTAATAACCGAGCGAGGCTCGTTCTTTCCTTTCTGTTCTGAACGTTGCAAAACTTTGGATTTGGGTGCGTGGGCTCAGGAGAGGTACAAAACCCCCTCCTCCGAACAGCGTGACCAATCCGAAGAAGAGGGAGATGAAAATTAAGAATGCCTCCTTATTTTGTGCCACTCGTATGCTTGAGAGTTGGCGGCGTTAATCAAACCACATCGAAGATAATTCGGATCAATTCCTAGGCACTGACAAACATTATTGAAGGAGAAGACATAATCAATCTGCTCGCTCTGTATCCACTTAATGGATTCAGAGTATCTCCGCTTCTCTTCTTCACTTTCGGCACACATGTAGTTTATGAACGACTGGATACCATCAAATAGAAGAGCCGATAAAAGGGCGTGTTCCCCCTGGGGCAGCTGATTTCTAACCTCTACCTCAGTAGCTACCTGCAATTGAGTTCTAAGATCTTGACGCTGGTTACTGTTAGTTTTCATAAGACTCCCCCATATTAAGGCCACCTAGTGGCTATACTCTTAAGATGAGGGAGCCCCCATTTTTGGGTCAAAAAATTGACATTTTTTAACCTTTTTCTTTCAGGGAGTTAGGCCCTATTGCCATTTCCTAAACAAGTTGAAAACCGCATAGGCCATAGGTAGGCATATCCTATCCCCAAAATGGAAATAAGAGCGGGAACCACTGGTGAGACTCCCAACCAAATGGTGCTAAAAAGTCCTAATAAACAACATAGCGCAGCAAAAACTCTGGCTTCCTTCCCTGCCCAACTAAGCTTTTCACCAACTGCATTAAGCACTGTTAGAACCTCTGCCCCACGATTGAATACAACGACATCTCCGTCACTGCCAGAAGCGCCTCTCTCATCGAATACAGAGACACTTACTGCGTTTGAATTGCCATTATCACCATCCCAGCTTCCCAAAAGAGCTTCCCCACCAAACAAAAGGATGTCTCCCAGGGAGGATATCTTTTCAGAAGATGTCTTGGCATCAAGTCCGCCAAAAATGCTTGAAAGCTCAAACCCTAATCTTTGACCCTGCACATCCAGTGCGCTCTGCATACTGGAACCAAGTAGAACTGCTCTGATACCCCTTGCCTTTAGTGGGTCTACTCCCTGAGTTTTGAATTCGTTAGACAAATTTTCAAAGATAATTCTGGCTACTATGTCGGCGCCAATAGCAACAAATAGAGCTTGTCCACCGCCCTGCGCGGTCAGGTCAGAGGATTGAAGGTGCACCCCTCGATCTATCAAAAAGTCCTCAAATCCTAGCGTAATCTCGGTACCAGAGATTATTCCTGATATTCCTCGACCATCGTACTCAGAAAAATCCTCTACCTGCAAAGATGATGGAGAAATGGACTCCTTAGCTATTAAGAACCTAGATAGCTCTCTAAATATCGGATTCTCTGCTCTTAGAGAGAGTGTCAGAACAACATTACCTAAACTCTTTCTATCTACCCTTGAATCCATAATATCTAAAACTTTAGCCCTAGAGTCTCGGAAGATGGTAAGAGGATCCGAACCGAATACCGGGATGCGAGGCTTCATCAACTTGTTTAGGATACCTAATCCTTTGATCAGAATGCCCTTAGAGAAAGCCTTGCTAACCATAGCAATCTTGGCTTCCCCCACTAACTCAAGTGGCACAGCCAACAGACAGAGAGATAAGATCGCTCCCATGACTGAGGCAACCGTGATTGGAGAGGCTGTCTCATATGCGGCTATTGTACCAGCTAACATGGCGGCAAAAACCACAGTCAGATTAACGAGGCTGGTCAGGTATGAGTTGCTTGTAATTGGCGCATTATCGCCTGAATCTGGCATTTGAGGATCAAAAGTTGCACCTAGAGACTCCGACTGAGTAAGACCTATCTTAACCAGCAAGCTACCCTGACTAACCCTAGATCCACCGAATATCTCCTGGCCACGTTCCTTGGTCCTTAAATTGGTATTCCCCAAATATTTACGCTCTTCAACTACAGCGCTACCCTCAGTAACAACACCATCACAGGGTGCCACCTCTCCCTCTTTGATTCTTATAATATCGCCGACGCGGAGAGAGGCTGAAGGCACCACTACTGTCTCCTCGGGTGGGAACAATATCCCCTGACTAGCAGCTTCAGAGGCCTGGAATTTATCCATCGGCCTGACAACGGTACCAGTGGGAGCAATGTCACACAGCCGTGAAGGCGCGGCGGAGCGGAACAAGCGCCCCCCTTTGCTCTGCATGAAAATAGCCGCAGAGAAGAGCAGTGCAAAAACAGAGAAGTCCTCCATGGGCTGACGCGTAGCTAAATTAGAAGGCTCATTAAATCCAATAAAAATCGTCGATCCAGCCAAAATAACATTAGCAATTAACAGCGGTAGGCTGTACCCAATTCTGGAATCACGGAAGTCAGAAATAACTTTGCTAGCAAGATAGGCTGACACGGCGACCAGCAGAAATACAGCCAACCCCACCTCCACAGCCACAGTGATCAGCTGAATAGTAGGTAGTGCCGACCCAGCAACCATCCCTTTCGCAGCCAGGAGTTTTAGAATTGAATTGTTGGCGCAAACAAATGTGCTTAACCATAGGGAATAAGCTAACGGATCACGCCTTGTTTTTTTTATTAAGGAAACTGGTTCGGGAACAACTCCAGCAGGTAGGGACTCAGAGCTGGTTTGTTTTGGAGATAGATTAGAATCTATTTGGAGATTAGACAGGGCCATACAACACCTCAATGTAAATGACCCTGCCGTAGAGAGAGGAAGGAGCGACTACTTTGCAGTAGGACGCTTGTACTTCTTCTTCAATCTGCTGACCTTCTTTTCTTCAAAAAGGACATGCTTTCCAGCAATTGGGTCGTACTTCTTGACGGAGATTTTAGCCTTACCGCGCTTCTTCTGGTAGGTATAAAAAAAACCGGTCTGCTCGGTTGATACGACGTGAACTGACTCTCTGGTGGACTTTGCCATAAATCTATAACTCGCGAATACAAATACGCCTTCTGAAAGGTCCCGCCCAGGAATTAGGGCTACCCGTCGAAGTTGAGGGAGTATGCCGTTTCCCCTGTAAAAACGCAAGAATACAGCTTTTAGGGGCTATAAACCACTAAGTCTAAACCCCACTATGGCAAACAAGCCCAAAGTTAAAGACTTTTTACTACAGAATCCCGGATTTCTTGATTATCTCGGCTAACCTATCAGCCACAAAACGGTGCCCGAGCTCATTGGGATGACAACCATCTGAGGTCACATAAAACCTCTGATTTTGCCTCAGAAACTCTGGGTACCGCTCTTCCATACTCTTTACATAATCAGGATATACCTTACCGCCCTTGAGGGATGGAATTAGTTTTAGCAAGGCAGACTGCCCACTAAACCAAAGAGCCCCTTTAGATTCAGCTACCTTTTTAGCCTCGCGAGCGTAGTGTCCTGGGGTGCAAAGGGTAATCAATAGAGCATTCCGATTGCCGAGCTCTCTCGATTTAGAGACCATATAACTCATATTAGTTGAGTAGTCTTCAGCGCTCACGGCTGGAACCCGTGGCTGAGTTTTGATTTTTTGAGCTGCCTCTTCTGGTGATAAAGGTTTCGGTCCAAGCGCCCTTTCAGCTAACCTAAAAATAGCGCTGTGCCTGAGAATTGACCGCGCGCGCAGGGCCAGCGAACTGCCATCAAACTTGCTGACCTGAGAGGTATGGCTGGTAAAGACAGGCTTAGCATCATTCGCGCCAAAGCCCAAAATCACCAGATCAGATTCATACTGGGGAGCGAAATGTTCAAATAGCAAACGACCGTAAGCCGAAGAATCACCGGGGATAGCAAAGTTCCCCACCTCTATCTTTTTATTCGGCAAGTCCGCACTGAGAGTCTCAGCTAAAAGAGCTGACCAACTCTCTTCATCATTCACTCCCCAACCAAATGAGCTTGAATCCCCGAACACTAAAATCCTGAATGTCCCCTCCGGTTTTTTAGTCTCAATCTCGGGTCCTCTGAATCCAATTGAATTGGTTTTTATACTCCTACGCCTTTCAGCATCCACAGGGATCAAACTAAAAGTATTCTTGACCGCTGCAGAGACATTTGGAATTAGGTTAACTCTGAAACCATCCCCTTCCGTGAATAAATTGAGCCATTCAAGATCATCCTTATTTACTCGAGGTCTAGTTGAATGATTAGAGTCATTCATCATCCAGGTAGGCATCTCTAATACCTGGGGGCGGTACTCACTCCTCTTGAGGGCGAATTCAACTCCCCTGGCGCCTAATTCAATAATAGACAAGAACAAAAGCGGGATACCCAGAGACAGGACGATGGCTTGATAGAAAGTAATCGTAGGGGCAGAGGTTTGATTCATTGTATAATGATTAATTAATCGGTCAGATTATAGAAGTTACAGACTCCAAAGCCAATACCTGCCCTTATCAAACTGCACCTCGTCCCACCTTCCCCTTTACAAAACACCAAAAGGTGTGGAACCCTTATCTTAAGCGAAAATTCGATTAGATTAAGGCTTTATGGATTGTTTGAACGAACTAAGTTGGCGCGGGCTTTTGCAAGACGCTTCTGATATCGAAGGTGTTAGAAACCTAAAAAACACCTCATTCTACTGTGGGTTCGATCCAACAGCGCCGTCTCTTCAGGTGGGAAATTTAGTACCTCTTATCTCTTCTATTCATCTTGCCCGAGCGGGTCTTAAACCCATAGTGCTATTAGGCGGAGCTACCGGAGCCATTGGAGATCCTTCAGGCAGGAATGCTGAAAGGACTCTACTTAAGAGAAACATAGTCGAGCAGAACGTCCAAAAACAGAAAGATCAATTCAGTAATCTTTTTGCTAAATTTAATATCACGCCAACCTTTGTAAATAATTTAGATTGGTTCAAAGAGATAAAATTTATCGATTTCCTCAGAGATGTCGGCAAATATTTTACGCTGGGCTACATGCTACAAAAAGACAGTGTAAAAAATCGCCTTGACGGAGATGGAATATCTTACACCGAATTCTCTTACATGCTGCTTCAGGCCTATGACTTTCTTCATTTATTCCAGAATCATGATTGCAAGCTTCATGTAGGTGGCTCGGATCAATGGGGCAACATAACTGCAGGACTCGAATTAATAAGGAAAAAAGGGCTCTCTGGTGCCTATGCCATCACCTTTCCTCTAATAACAAATGCTCAAGGGAAGAAGCTCGGTAAGAGCGAGGGCGGAGCGATTTGGTTAGACCCAGCATTAACATCCCCTTTTAGGTTGCACCAATATTTCCTTAACGTGGAAGATGCAGATGCAATAAAGTTTTTGAAAATTCTTACATTCCTCTCGAAAGAAAGGATTGCGGAGATTGAACAAAACTTAAAAGAGAGTCCCGAAAAGAGGTTAGCGCAAAACACTTTGGCCGATGAGCTTTGTAATTTTGTGCATGGTCCCGAGGCAACTGCTGCCGCTAGAAAGAGTGCTTCGGTGCTGTTTGGTGGTGACCTACAAGGAATTAGCGCTGCACAATTAAATGATATCTTTTCTGAAGTTCCCTCAACCTCTCTGCCAAAGGATCAGATTCACGGTCAGGCAGCAATCGATCTTTTAGTGGTAACCAAACTATCTAAATCAAGGGGGGATGCCAAAAGACTTATTGAGAGTGGCGGAGCTTACATAAATAATCAGAAGATAGCAGACATCTCAGTGAAGATCGGTTCCGAACATTTAATAGATGGTGAACTTTTGGTTTTAAGAAGTGGCAAGAAGAGTTATCACCTAATTCGTCAAAATGCATGACAAAAGCCCTTTATACAGCAGAGCTAAAAGGAAAATTAAAGCTCAATCTTCAGGGAGAATGGTTCCATGAAGGGAGAATATTTGAAAGGAAAGCCCTTTCAGATCTATTCCATCGCTCCATAGTTTGGGACCCAGAGGACAAGGAATTTTTTATCCAGATAGGTAAAGAACGAGCAAGATTTGAAATCGAGGATGTCCCCTTCTTTGTAAGTTCAATCAGGGCCGAAGAGCCTCAAACTATCAGCCTGCTAGGCGGACACACAGAGGAGCTTAATCCCAAGGAGTTTTACCTTGGAACAGAGAACCAAATTTATTACCGTCTACAATCTGGTCATGAAGCCAGACTTACTCGGGCCGCCCACCAACACCTTATGACATTCGGGGTATCGGAATCAGAAATAAACATCAACGGAGCGCAGATAATCCTAAGGCCCAGGAAATGAAGCCCAACATAGGAGACCAGGTTCTTATCACAAAAATAAACAAACACGGTCGAATCGTGGAGGTTAAATCCGACTCCTCAATCGTGGTGGAGATTGGAAGCATAAAGATTAAATGTAAACCTGATGAGTTTAGAATAACGGGTACTGCCAAAGGGTTTGATAGAGGCTCAGTGACAATAAAAGCTCAAAGCTCTCGCAAAGCTGGGAAGGCAAAGATCGACCTTCATGGGATGACCGTAGCGGATGGTCTAAGAGCAGCCGAGGATGCTTTGAACCAGGCTCTGCTAAACGGTAGTGAGAGCTTAGAGATAATTCATGGGATAGGCTCTGGGGCTCTTAAAAAGGCAGTACTAAGTTATCTGAAAAGCGCCCCGGGAGTGGCTAACATCTCCTCATCACCCCATAATCCTGGCTCAACTCTAGTTTATCTTAGCTCCTAGGCCCTAGAGGCAACTTCCGAACAAAAATCGCGATTAACTTAGTGAGCAAACCCATTCTCGATACTCGTGAATGGGTAAATATTAATTTTTTAGGATTCTCTTATGATAAACGAAATTTCCTCGCGTAACTGCATGACCGGCATGGACTTTATGGGTGGAGCCACTGAGGTAACCCCAGGTATCACTTCAATGCCCTATATTGTTGGCAACCCTAGCGGAGATGCCACCTATCAACCAGGTGTTGATCCTCGTGACTCTATGATTAATAGACTGCTGAATCTTGTGCTAAACCTTGTAGGAATGATGTCTGGCAGACTAGGTAACTCAAATCTTCCGCTAGTGGGCGGAAACTGTGAATGCCAAAGCACATCATCTGAAGGATCTGGGGAATCTAAGTCCGGTGGCTTTGCTAGTCGCATTATGAACCTATTTGGAAAGTTCTCTGATGTTATCGGCTCCGTTAAAGAGGGCTGGAGTAAAGGAGAGGGGTTCTTTGGGCTTATGCGCGAAGGCTGGAACGGGATAAAGAACTATGCCAAACCACTCGTTGAGGGTTTTGGCGGGATTCTCAGTGCTCCTCTGAGAGGAATTGGCAATATTTTTAAAGGCGGCATAGATCTTATTAAAGGCTTCTTTTAAGACCTAACATATGATTCTTGGAAGCGGCCTGCATTACAGCAGCGCCGCTTTTTCAGCCTAACCAATCGAATCCTACGCCAAAATCCCCTGTAACCCCCGTAACTTGACACAGATAGCCTTACCAGGTACCTTTCAACTTCGTTTCTGTGAGCCGTTAGCTCAGTCGGTAGAGCATCTGGCTTTTAACCAGAGGGTCGAAGGTTCAAATCCTTCACGGCTCACCATGAAACCTTTCAAAAGCACTTAGTCTCTTCCCCTAACAGAACCGATGCAAAAAAAAACGATCATAAAAATCATCGTAAGCATCGGGATGATGGCCTTTGTTCTTAGCTACATAGAACTAGATAGTCTAAAGAGCACACTCGCCTCCATTCCCCTTTCAGTTATCTTGCTAGTCACAATATTTTACGCAGCAGGTCAACTCCTTAGCAGCCTCAAGTGGTGGATTATTGCCTCCAACTCTGTCCCTGGCTCTTTCTCAAAAGCACTCAGGGCATATTGGATCGGGATGTATGTCAATGCTTTTGGGCTTGGCACAGTGGGTGGCGATGTAGTTCGCGGACTTCTCTATGCGCAAGGACAGAAAGCCAAAACCGAATCTCTGGCCTCAGTTATAGCCGATCGAGCCCATGGATTACTGGTGCTAGCTCTAATTGGAATCATATCGGTGTTATTGGTTGATCAGGATAAGATAGATATCTCCTTCAAAATTCTTCTGGTGGCTAGTGTTGTAGGCATCGTTGCAGGATGGTTCCTGGGGCCTTCGATTCTTCTAAAGATTACCCCCAAAGAGAGCAAATGGAGAAACAAAGTTGAGAGAACAGCGGCTCAATTCCCGACAGACTTAAAAAAATTGGCGCTGATTACTGCTCTTTCAGCTGCTTTTCACATCACGCAGATACTCACCCATATTTATATGGCATCTGCGATAGGGATAGAGATCCCTTGGAATAGATTCTTTGCTGCAATCCCGTTTGTTAACATTCTGGGCACTTTGCCTATTAGTTGGCAGGGTCTTGGGGTGAGAGAGACCTCTCTTTTATTCTTTCTCAAAGATTATGTAACTGGAGAGCAAGTGCTAGCGCTTGGTGCCATCTGGTTTCTTGCGGTAACCGTGTCGAGCGCTATTGGCGGCGTGGTAGCGGCAGCAACTGGGGATTTGAAACAGATAGAGCAAAATAAAACTAACGCTGAATAATATTCTTGTATAATTCAGGATTTTCTAAACATTTGCCAGCGCCCTCTACCACAGCCTGAGATGGGTTCTGCGCCACTGTAACAGCAAGTTTGAGATCTTCACTTATCTTTTTATCAAGACCCTTGAGTAGTGCTCCACCACCAGCAAGAGTAAGACCTGATGACACGATGTCTCCGGCCAATTCTGGGGGAGTACTCTCTAAGGCCTGTCTTATGCCTGCTACGATAGCCACCACTACTTCGGCAAGCGTCTCTCTAATTTCTTTGGCCTCAACGATTACTGAGGCTGGGAATCCTGTTGTTAAACTACGTCCCCTTACCTCCATTCTTTGATCATCAAAGCTAGGATGAGCTGCACCAATTGTTATCTTTACAAGCTCCGCTGTGGGTTCCCCGATCAGAAGCCTATGATGACGCCTCAGGTGGTTAATAATCGCATTATCAAATGACTCTCCGCCTACCCGTAGAGAAACAGAGCAGACTACATCATTTAGGCTGATTACAGCGATATCAGTGGTTCCACCCCCGATATCGACAACCATACTAGCGGTGGCCTCAGTTACTGGGAGACCACAACCTATGGCGGCTGCCATGGTTTCTTCAATTAATTTTACATCTCTGGCACCAGCGGAGGCCACGGATTCCTCAACTGCTCTTCTCTCAACCTCGGTTACCCCAGATGGAACTCCGACAATAACTCTCGGTTTTACAAAGGCACCGATCTCTTTACTGGCTCTATTAAGAACATGCTGTAGCAGCATCCCTGCTACTTCGAAGTCGGCTATAACACCAGTACGAACTGGTCTGATGACTGTTACCCCCTCCGGAGTTCTGCCTAGCATACCTTTGGCCTCACGACCAAAAGCCACCGGTATTTTTTTGCCATCTCTCTCTTTAACTGCCACCATTGAGGGCTCATTCAGTATGACCCCCTTTCCCTGACAATAAACAAGAGTGCTTGCGGTACCGAGATCTACAGCTAAGTTTCTGGAGAGAATGTCGAACACCATGGGGAGTTATCCGTTTGACAAATAATTGAGTAATTTCTACCAGATAGGCATAAAAAATCAAAGATCATCTGCTTTATGAGGGTTTTTAAGGAATTAGGCGATCCCAGGCTAGCTCCTTTTCTCAGTTAGCACTAAATTACTCCTGCTTTAAGCAGATAGGAGATTGATATGGCGACTATAGATACAGTTGGAGTCATCGGTGCAGGACAGATGGGAGCCGGAATTGCCCAGGTAAGCGCAATGACTGGTCTTAAGACTATTGTTTGGGATCTAAACCAAGAGGCACTTGCAAAAGCCATAAAATCTATCGCCGGATTTCTTGATAAAATGGTGGAGAAAGGAAAGCTCACCGCTGCCCAAGCCGAGAGCGCAAAAGGAAACCTTATTCCAGTAAAAACCCTTAAAGAATTAGCTGATTGCGATTTAGTAGTAGAAGCCGCAACCGAAAACTTCGACATCAAAGCAAAAATATTTGCAGAGCTGGATGTTGTGACGAAAGCCTCTGCTATCTTAACTAGCAACACCTCCTCTATCTCAATTACTAAAATAGCCGCCACCACTAAAAGGCCTTCTCAAGTGATGGGAATGCACTTTATGAATCCTGTGCCGCTGATGAAGCTAGTGGAGCTAATAAGGGGCATTCAAACCAGTGATGCCACCTTCAAGGCTGTCCAAGAAATGGTTCAAAAGATGGGCAAAACCGGGGTAGAGGCGAAGGATAGCCCTGGATTTACAGTAAACAGAGTGCTCATGCCGATGATTAATGAGGCTATCTTCCTACTTCAAGAGGGCACAAAACCGAAAGATATTGATGATGGGATGGTTTTAGGCACCAATCAACCTATGGGCCCTTTAGCCTTAGCCGATCTAATTGGACTAGATACCTGCCTCTTTATCATGCAGGTTCTTCATCGGGAGCTGGGTGAAGATAAATACCGCCCCTGCCCTCTTCTAGTAAAATATGTAGAGGCCGGATGGTTCGGCAGAAAAACTAAAAAAGGATTCTACACCTACGATTAGCCTGATACCGAGGTGGAGTTAGAATCTAATTTTCAAACTTCCCCTTGGCGCAAGAGGGGCAGATGCTGTGTGTAATTTCAGCATGAGAATTTTTTGCTATGTAGGCAGAAACCTCTTGCCAGTATCCATCATCATCCCGAACGCTCTTACACCAGGCGCAAATTGGCAGAAGCCCTCTAAGAACTTTTATGTTGTTGAGAGCCTCCTGTAGTTTTTTATTGGCTCTTTCAAGTTCCGCCTTCTGCCTCTTCAACTCTTTCTCCTTTTCCTCCTTGTAAAGACCGACCTCTATTGCCGCCTTTACCTCCCGATCGGAGAACGGTTTGGTTAGATACCCGACCGGGCTGCTGCCCACAGCCCGACTGATTGTGAGATCATCACTATAAGCTGTTAAAAATATACTCGGGATATCTTCGTCCTCTCTTATCTTCCTAGCCAGCATGACTCCATCAGTCTCTCCTTGGATGTTGATATCCATTAGGACAATATCTGGCTTGTCACCTTGAATCATCTCTAGAGCCGCGTCAGCAGAGGCTGCACATCCTATAACCCGGTACCCCATGGCCGCTAATCTAGCCTCCATCTCCATGGCTATTATGGATTCGTCCTCGACAATAAGGACAGATACAGGTTCATTTACTCTGGCTACCGCTGTGGTTGAAACACTAGTTTCCATTTTGTCCCCTTTTCAACATTTTCAAAATAAATCTTACCGTTTAGCTGAGAGGCTAACCGCTTAACAATCTGAGAACCTAACTTATTACTGGACTCGGCTTTAATCTCTGTATCAATCCCAACCCCGTCGTCTAGCACTGATATCTCCAGGAGATTTGGTTCTTTCTGACTAAGCTGTGCAATCACAGAGACTAACCCTGGCTTATTTCCAGGAAACGCATACTTTACAGAATTTGTGACAAGTTCATTTATTATTAACGCCACTGAAGCGGCCTGATCCTGCATCAAACTTACACCTGCCGGTGTTTCCACTTGGAATCGAATATGCGATGCAGACACTTCAAAAGCGTCTTTCAATCTCCTAATAAGTTCTTTTAAAAACAGAGAGAGATCTAAGCTCTCCATAGATTCAGTTCGATAAAGAATTTCATGTAATAGTCCCACGGCGGCTATTCTGGTTCTGCTACTTCTAAGCTGCTCTATTACTTCAGGGGCGGTTTCTTGATTTTGCTGAAGGGTCAATAAGCTTGAAATAATTTGGAGGTTATTTTTAACTCTATGGTGAACTTCCTGCAGTAGATTCTGTTTTTGAGCTAAGAGAATACTCTGCTCCTCTGCCTTCTGCTCGGCCTGCTTCTGTGACAACAAGGTCCGTCTGGCTAGAATCAAATTAGCGTAAGTTGTTAAAACAGGCTGTATTTCATCGACTAATTTCTGGTCGTATCCTCCAGGACGATTTGCGGCACCGATCATGCCAACCATCTGCTGATCATTATAGATTGGTAAACCTAAGAAGGCATTCAGGGGCGGATGCCCCTGTGGCAATCCTCCTTTTCTAGGGTCATTAACGGGCGCGTTTGATATTACTAGCTGACCAGATGTCAACACTGCGCCAAATAGGGTCTTGAGATTCCTAAATTCAAGCCCCTTTGGAGCATTCTCTGAATAAAATTTCTTAAGCTCATCAGTCCAAGCAATATTTGTTAGCGCATGAGTCTTTAAATACGGTTGCTTATTATCATCGTATAAGACCTCTCCCACAAATCCATACTCACTGCCAGAGAATTTTAGAAGCAATTGTAGAAGAGCTTCGAATGCATCAGTCTTACCAGGCTCTTTGATAAATTTATCCTGAACAATTCTTAAATCGCTCAGCAGCTCACTTTGTCGTCTGATGGTTTTTCTCTGTTGTCGCGCCTCTGAGACATCTCTTAAAACTAAAACAGCACCGATGATATTGCCCTGATCATTTCTTAGAGCCTTAGCAAATAAATCGATTGCTATAACGGAGCCAGCTCTGGAATATAAAACCGCTCCATTACTATTCTCGTACGGCCGACCAGTTAAGATAACTTCCTTAACAGGTAACACTATCTCTTGATCTAGCTCCTCATCTGTAAGACGCAAAACATCGGCCATTTCTTGGCCTGAGGCATCTTTCAGGCTCCATCCTGTAAATCTTTCAGCCGCTTCATTCATCCGTAGGATTCGATAATCCAAATCAAAGGTGATTACAGCTTCTTTAATCGAGCTTAAAGTTGTGGCTAAAAGCCGCTCGCTTTCTTTAAGCTCTATGGAAACTTGGCGCTGCTCAGTAACATCTCTGCCCGTGGCATAAATCAAACCATCATCTTCCCTTCTGGCTCTCCAAGATATTATCTTCCAGGCACCATCTTGACACCGATACCTATTTTCAAAATCAAGAATTACCTCACCTTTGACCACCTTTTCTGTGCCTTTGATTGAAGCTTCCTGATCCAATGGGTGCGCAAAATTAATAAAAGGTTGGTCAACTAATTCTTCTTTTCTGTAACCCAATAAATCTGCAAAGGAGGGGTTTACAAACCGAAAGTAGCCATCTGTCGAAAGATTGCAACGAATATCGCCGCAGTATTTAAAAATAAGTCTAACTCCTTCTCGGCTTTTTTTCTCTTTGTTATGTCAGTCCTAATTGAAAGATACTGAACTATATCTCTATTGGCGTCTCTGCGTGGCACAATAGTGGTGCTAACCCAATGAAGGGAGCCATCCTTTGCTTTATTTTTTAATTCACCGTGCCATGTCTCACCTTTAAGAATGACGCTATACATCTCTTTAAAAAAAATCGAGCGGATGAAATCCTGAATTTAAAATTCTATGATTCTGACCTATCAGTTCGGAGAGAGAATACTTGGTGATCTGACAAAACTTAGGATTAGCATAAGTGATTCGACCTCTAGCATCTGTAATCGTTACCAATGCATGAGAATCAAGGGCAACCTTCTGCTGTTCTAAACTAGCCAATAGCTCTTTATATCTTAGGGAAGCATCAACCAGAGTCTCAGCCTGATAAGCCATCACATCGCTCTGACGCTTCATTTCTATCTGGCGTACCACCTGGTTGGCGAGAAGCTTTAACTCTTTTTTCTGTAGATCAGATAACTTCCGTGGCTTCGTATCAAGTACACACAGCGTGCCAATCCTAGCATGATGATGGGTTTCAAGGGGCACACCAGCATAAAATCTAATATGCGGCTCGCCTAATACAAGGGGATTAGTTTTAAATCTATTATCAGCAAGGGCATCAACAACTTCGAATAGCTCCTTGCCTTTAATTGCGTGATGGCAAAAAGCATATTCTCTAGGAGTCTCCGGTGCATCCACTCCGATTTTGCTCTTAAACCACTGACGCTTGGAATTAACCAGTGAGATAAGCGCCATCGGGGTATCGCAAACTAAACCCGCAAGCCGAGTTAGCTCGTCAAACTGTGGTTCGGGCTCCGAATCCAGAATTCCACACTCATCGAGAGCGGCAACTCTATATAGCTCTTCTTTGTCGACCTTAAAGATATCCACGTCGGTAAGGATATCAGGTTAAAACAAAGGGAAGGAGATAATAACCCCAAAGAACGTTTTAATAATTGAGTAAATTACTCAACAAAGAAACTAAAACCGCCTCCTTCTCGATAGAGATAAGAAAATGTTTTGAATCTCCAGAAATCAAAACTACCGATCTAGAACATAGTTAAAAATTAGCGGGGCAACAATTGCAGCATCTGACTCAATGATAAAACTAGGAGTTTCAGCACCTAGTTTACCCCAACTGATCTTCTCACTTGGAACAGCCCCACTGTATGAACCAAACGATGTCGTGCTATCACTAATCTGACAGAAATACCCCCAGAGCTTACAATCTTCCGCGAGATCCTGGGTGATTAGTGGAACCACACATATTGGGAAATCCCCCGCGATTCCCCCACCTATCTGGAAGAATCCGATGCTATTACTGCTGGTATTTTGTTTGTACCAATCAACTAGGGCTGCCATCTGCTCTAATCCTGACTTAACGATGTTAAATCTTGTAAGATCGCCCTCGATTACATGGGCTACATGAATATTGGCAAGAGTTGAATCCTCCCATCCAGGAGTAAATATTGGCAACTTCTTCTCACAGGCTGCTACTACCCAGGAGTCTTTCGGATCGATCTCATAGAATTTTTTTAATTCTCCTGATTCTATCAGTTGATACATGAACTCATACGGGAAGTAACTCTTGCCAGCTTTATCAGCAGCTTGCCAGAGTTTCAAAACCGCCTTTTCCATTCTCCGTACAGCTTCCTCCTCAGGAATGCAGGTATCAGTGACTCTGTTCATTCCCTTCTCTCTTAGAGCTAGCTCCTCATCTGGCTTCAGGGAACGATAATTAGGAACTCTTTGGTAGTGATCGTGAGCTACTAAATTAAAAATATCCTCTTCAAGGTTCGCGCCAGTGCAGGATATGCCGTGAACTTTACCTTGTCTTATTAACTCTGCCAGCGATATTCCCAGCTCTGCGGTACTCATTGCTCCTGCAAGAGTAACAAACATCTTGCCCCCACCATTGAGATGCTTTATCCAAGCTTCTGCTGCATCGACACACACTGCAGCATTAAAATGGCGGTAATTATGACGCATGAATTCTCTAATTTTCATAAAACTCCCTTTTTAATTTCTAAAGGTGTAGTTCAGGATCTTATAGGCTAGCTTGGCAGCTAAAAAATCAGGACCATGAAGGCTCTTATTGGGTAATAGCTCTACGATATCAGCCCCTACTATTCTCTTCTGGGTGGCAACGAGTTTAATGGCCCTCTGCGCTTCGTACCAGGTTAGCCCGCCAGGTTCGGGGGTTCCAGTGGATGGCATTATTGAAGAATCAAAACAATCTAGATCAAAAGTTAGATAAACATTCTCTCCCAGAGACTCTAATAGCTGCTGATACCAGCTGCTCTGCCCTGATATCTCATGGGCATAAAAGGTGGTCACACCCTGCTGGTTATTCTTTTCAGTCAAAGATAGGCTTCTGATACCAACAGACACTATCTTGGAGACACCTTGTAACTCCCTGACACGAGCCATCACGGAGGCATGACTCCAAGGGTTTCCTTCATAAGCCGGGTGCATATCTGCGTGAGCATCAAATTGAAGAATTGTGAGCCCTGGATATCTTTCTGCATGCGCTTTGATAGGTCCAAAAGATACAGCATGCTCGCCCCCTAGGCTAAGTACAAACTTGCCGGCATTAAGTAATTCTCTACTCCTCTCATACCCTCGCTTTACCATCTCTTCAGATGTATCTGCTAAAACGGGCGGAGCTGTGTGAATCCCAATTTGGTAAATCTCCTGGTCTGATTCGATGTCATAAAGCTCCATATTCCGGGAGGCTTCAATTAGAGCTGCAGGACCCTTATCAGAACCATGCGCATACGTAGTGGTTTTATCAAAAGGAATCGGCAAAATTGCCACTTTTGATTTGGCGTAATCGGAATTTGCCTCGGGAATGCCCCCAAACACCCCCGCTCTACCGGTACCCATCATAAGCAGTTCCTCGAATTGATTAAATCAAACCACTAAATAAGTGTAGCCATCCAAAGCTTCGCGGTACCTCTTTTGCAGACTCTTTGATTGCTCATTAGTTAAGAGCCCCATTTTAAGGGATTTCTCTATAGAGATGTGGAGGCGCTCCAGGAGATCCGAGCTCTCGTATTCAACTGAGTCTAAGACTTCACGGATCGTATCGCCCTCAACAATATGATTAATCTCTGGGTTTCCATTCTCATCAAGGTCGATGTGCACAACATTTGTGTCCCCGAATAAGTTATGAAGGTCTCCTAGAATTTCCTGGTATGCACCCACTAGGAATATCCCAACATAATAAGGCTGACCCGGAGTTGGCTCATGCAGCTTAATCGAACAGCCCACATCATGAAGGTCGATAAAATGATCTATCATGCCATCGCTATCACAACTCAGATCCGCCATGACGGCTCTTCTCTTGGGCTCATCCAATAACCTGTGAATCGGCATAATTGGAAACAGCTGATCTATCGCCCAGGAATCCGGCAACGACTGAAACACAGAGAAGTTACAGAAGTAAGTATCTCGCATCATGTCATCCAGCTTTTCTATCTCCTCCGGCTGGTATTTGAGGTCTAAAGATGTCTTTCTAATTTTAGCGATTAGATGACGAAATGCCCTATCAGCATAGGCTCGCTCCATAAGCGAAAGGTCTGCCTGAATGAACCCAAGTAGAATTCTCTCCTTTAGCTCTAGGGCATCATGCAACGCTTCAGCACAGTTTTTGAGGGTTAAGCCGTTATAAAGGCCGCGGAGCTCCTGCAGCAAAGGATGATTAGACGGTGGCTCCTCTAGCGCTGCTACTGGTCCCAACGAAGCGGAGACATCTATCACCTCGGTTATAAGCACTGAATGGTGTGCCACTAAAGCCCTACCTGATTCAGTGATTATATCAGGATGCTGCATAGAGGCTTCATTACATGCCTCCTGTATTGCTGAAACCACATCGCGAGCATATTCCTCGACTGAGTAGTTCATGGAAGATTCAAAGTTAGATTTAGAACCATCATAATCTACACCTAATCCGCCACCAGCATCGAATAGGCAGAGCGATGGACATAATTTAGCAATCTCGGTGTACATCCTAGTGCCCTCTCTTAATGCGCCTTTGATTGCATTGATGGAGGTAATTTGGCTTCCGATATGAAAGTGCAGCAGCTTTAACCATTGGGTCTTTTCTGCTCTTTTGAGATGATTAATTGCCTGGACTATCTCATGGGTGTCGAGTCCAAATTTAGCCTGCTCACCACCTGAGGACTCCCACTTGCCCGCTCCCTTGCTGGCAGGCTTCATCCGCAGACCTATCTCAGCTTCAATTCCTAACTTTGCTGCGATATCCAACACCGTCTGGAGCTCATAAAACTGCTCTATTATTATTATTGGACGTCGTCCGATACGAGAAGAAAGAAGAGCTAACTCAATATACTCGGCATCTTTATAGCCATTGCAGAGCAGGAGCGCATTCGGAGTATCATGAATAGCCAGTACCGCTAATAACTCTGGCTTACTGCCCACCTCCAAGGATAGCAGATTCTCTTTACCGGTCTGTCTAATAATATCCACCACGTGGCGCTGCTGATTTACTTTTATCGGGAAGGCCGGGCGGTACGAGCCCTGATATCCGAACTCAGCAATTGCATTCTTGAAAGCAGAGGCTAAATACTGAACTCGATTCTTTAAAATGCCATCAAAACGGAGCAACATCGGAGCATCTACTCCCCTTGCTACCATTGAGCGAACTAACTCATACAAGTCAATTGAGTGACCATTCTTTTCAGGCTTTACGATTAGATTACCTGACTGATTGATATCAAAGTATCCATCGCCCCATGCCTGCGGGCGATAAAGATCGTGGCTCTTAAGAATGTTCCATTTTTCCATTTTTGATTTAGGGCCTTTAAGAATTAAATACTATTTAAAAAGGGGTGTACCATAGCTACGGGATTTGTCGAGAGTTTTCCTCGGTTTTTTCCGAGGCGCACCCTAAGGCACAAGCTGACAAAGAAATCACTGGCACCAAACTAAATAGAAACTCTCTTCAAAAGATCAATAATAATCGACCGAATCATAAACTCAACACATCTTTCCTACAGCTTGTACAACCATCTTGGGGAGAAATCCGAGGTCTTCAACATTCGAAAATCCTGAGGCAGAGCTACTTCTATCGCATCAAGATTAAGACATGCTTTTCTTATCCCCTCCCATAGGCCTAGAGAGCTAACGGTTATCCTTCCCCCTGAAGATTCGTCAAAGTAATGCAAATAAACTGCTAAATTATTCTTCTCTCCAATATCTCGAGCGACCTCAATTATTCCTTGCATAAACGCGGTTGTATCGAGTTTTTGGGTTGTTTCTTTATCAAATCTTACACCCGCAATAAGCAAGGCCTCTTTCCCAAGAATTGGAACCTTAAAAAGATTTACAACCCCTAACTGCTCGAAATTGGACCCCTCAATTCGTACCGGCTGAAACCCCTTATTAAAAAAATCTGGGAGTGTTTTTGTGTCACTTTCCGGGCCAATATGGACAACAGCTAAATCTAAAAGGCCCTTGGTCACCCTTAATCTGAGAGTCATCTGCGCTGGCAATACTTCGCGCTCAAATTTATCTAATTCGGCGGTTATTGCCTCATCAAGAGATTCCAGCTCCTCAAGTGAGGGATATTCCACTCCCTGCTTGAAGCATGCTCCTGTTTGGGAGTGAATCTTCATATCTTGCAAGAATCTTGTTTGGAAAAACTGTAATCCGGATACAACACCATTCGGGGTATCGAAATTAAAATCGTTTGGCGAAATATCGGTATTATTAAATGCTAAATCAAGAGCACTCGCCCGTCGAGCATAATTCAATATCTGTTGATGTACGGCTTTATTGAGCTCAGTGCCTGGTTTCTGTTTAAAAAATTCACCGACGGTATTTATCTCTAATTTATATTTATCAGCGGATTTTAATATGGGACCACCTTGCTGTGAGGCAAATTTATCTAGGACGCTTAAAAAACTATTTAAATTATCTGGATACTCCCGCTCAGAGGCCATCGAGGCTGCCACGACTTTTGTTACGGGAGTAATAACAGAGCTGCCAAATCTGAGCTGCCCTTTTAAAATTTTTATCTCCGAATAACTACTTGATAAACCTCTGATATAGTCAAAAACCTGCTTTAACTCCTCTTTTTTTACCCATTGAAGATTGGTCCCAATTCCAGATTTCAAAAAACTCTGAACGTTTGCCAATCCATCTTTTATCCCTGCACGAGAGAATAACGATTTTAAAAAGTTAAATATCTTCTGTTCTGTGTATCCTGCGGATGCCAACTCTATAATACAGTCTGATAACTCTGAGATTTCTTTGTAATCCGCCCGAATATTAGACGTTTCTAATATATTATCAATTAAGTCCACGTAATTTTCCCGCGAACCCAATACTCTCAAAACTTTGGCAGGTAGAGCACGGTCTAAAATTGGAATTATATTTTTTACAAAATCCGGTCCTGGCCTTTCCGAAAGATGGTTATGGATTAATCTAAGCTTCTGTAAATACCAACTGGCAGAAGCTCCCTTGGAGTTAGCATGGTCGATGACCGATTTAATATTTTCACACACGAGAGGCAAATTAGCGGCTTCAAATTTGATTATAAATTTCACTAAATTTCCATAACTCTCAGGACTTCGACCCTGCTTTGAATTTCCATAGGAGTATTCAAAAGCTTCCATCGTAGACATCAACAAACTGAGGGTCTTGGAATTAAGTTGGGCTCTTGTCAGAAGTATAATTTCTCTAACTATTCCTAGAAAATCAGCTGGTCCTAATCCCTTCACTGCTTTCTGTCTACTAATCACGCAGGAACACAACTCTCCGACTCCCTCTAATAGTTCACTCGGCGTAACCTGCCCGAAAGCAACAAAACTCCCATTTAAATATACAATATCGAGAATCTTTTTTGCTAAGGTATCCGACAAGGAGTGGGAGTTTACCAGCTGCTCGCATTTGATTACGGTGTCTAGCGAATCAACCGATATTTTTTTAGCAAACCAAGGAATAAGATTTTTAATACGGGCTATCCCCTCTTCTGAGATTACCTTAGGCCATTTTGACTCAATAAACTCCTCGGCTTTAGCTCGAGCTCTTGCCACTACAATTGGATCTGCCGATCCTTCAAATAATAACACTCCATTTGTTAGAGACAGAATCTCACAGAGTTTAAGATAACCTATATTGGCGGTCTGATTAATTCCGAAGTATTCACTCACATTATCAGCATCGATAATATGTTTAACAGGGGTCACTACAAGCCGGAGATTACGACAATCTTCAAATTGAAGGACCTCTTCTCGACTTGAGACTGCAAAAATTTTTGTTAATGTCTGTAGAGTTGCCTCAAATAACCTTGGAGTCAGAGCTTCTTCCCAAGCATTCCGAACTCCCTCTAGGGTATTTAACAATCCTCCAAGATCACCTAGGTCTCTGAGCCGTTCTCCCTGGTCCTTTAGAAAATCCAGACTTTTATCAATAAAACTGGGTAAGTCCTTCGAGTTAAATCGGTTAAATAAAACAAAGAGCATCTCATTGATTGCTTTTACTTGAATATTCTCATTCGGGAACTTCTCAGCAACAAAGCTTTCAATCTCTGAGATCTTTGAAGTTATACCCAGTGCTTTTACTAAGTTATTTTCTCTGGATTTAAGATACGATTCGAGCTCAGTATGTGCACGCTGCAATCTTGGGTCATTATTATCCAATAACGTTGCATTTGATTTAATTATCCCTAATGCTTTCGAAAGCTCAGAGATAGCTTCAACGCTTCCGTTGTTGTCTTGTTTTTGGAGTTCAAGGCCGATAGCGGAATATTTTCTTGCTTGAACTTCTAGGGTCTCCCATTTTTTTATGTCTATGTTCTCTAAATAAAGTAGATCATTCTTCCGATTAGCGAGTCCGAATCGTTCGATTAATTGACCAAGAGCATTCTGAGATAATTCTTGTTGTGCCTCTCCAGGTACCCAGCCCGAGGTTTCGGAAATTGGCTCACTTCGATTGTTATAATTTTCTGGCAGCAGCATAGGTTATCAATCAAATCAAAACGGAGGTGATTGTACCTTTAATACCCTCTCTAATCTTTACTGAGATGCCGGTAGAACTACGGAGGAGGATTCAGATATACAATCCGTTTAGGATGCAAGGACCTTTTAAAACACATACCGATTACATAAGTATTCGAGCCTTAGCTTAAGCTAAGTGACCAACCCCATTCCGACAAGCTTCCACCGGAGCAAAGTAATTTAAACGATACCTTCTGCCCACGCTTTTTTCATGCTAACATACTAAGATAAAGTCTTACCTGAGCTTGTTTTTAATCAATCAAAAAATCAAAAGTTTGGGGTAATTGTGGTCGATGCAGTTGTCAAAGCTAATCTCAAACACACTGCTAATTTGCGCAGCTCTTCAATTAAATTTATGCTTCTTATTTGTTTAGGGATTGTAATTCGGTTAGCTCTTGCTGTTGGAACTTACGGCTCAAACGACATTCTCTCCTGGGAGAATTTCGCTTCTGCAATTAAGAATTCGGGGATATCGGATCTTTACCGCAGTGACCCGCTTTTTAATCACCCACCCCTTATGGGGTTTTTATCCCTTTTGCTGTTGCACATCGCAGAGCTATTTAAAATTCCATTCTTCGTTGTCTTCAAGTTGGTTATGGTGGCCGCCGAATGCGGGATCATGGCGTTGCTTGTTAGATTCTGGGCCAAGAATTCCAGCGCCACTGGGGCATGGGAGGTAGGTGCCCTTTATAGCTTAAATCTTATCACGATATTGCTCAGCGGATACCACGGAAACACTGACACTTTATACTGCTTAGCCGCCCTAGCTGCGCTCATTTTTTTAATTGAAAATAAACCGTTCTACTCAGGGCTAGCTCTGGCCGCCGCCCTCAATGTGAAACTAATACCGTTAATTCTCGCTATTCCGTTTATCCTCCCGCTGCGCTCATGGCGGGCTATAAAACTGTGGCTAAGTGGTTGGGTGTTGGGGCTCTTGCCGTTTCTTGTAGCAGCTTTTCTAATCGGAGAGCCGTTTATAAAAAATGTTTTAAGCTATGTTCCAGTGCCAGATAACTGGGGAATCATCTTCTTATTTCGTTGTTTTAGTAGCATCGGACCAGACTTAAGGCCGCTGTTTGAATCCGCTGTCGGTTGGTACATGTCTTACGGACGGTGGGTGATTTTAGGACTGATAACCGCCGTTAGTATCTGGAGCCGGTATTCAGGTCGATTTTCAACTCCTCAACTACTCAGTATCTCAGCGGCTATCTTTATAGTCTTCGCCTCGGGCTTCGGGCTGCAATACTTGGCATTTCCAGTTGTCATGGCTTTTACGATTGATCCTCAGTGGGGCCTTAGAATATCAGCCGCAACTGGCGTCAGTGCAGTGATTGCATATGCTCACTGGATGACCTCTCTTAGTCCACCGCTTAGCATGCATTACACCATAGCTCCAATATGGATTGCATTAATTTATCTTATCGCCTGGGGCTTTATAGTCGCATTCCTAATGCGCACCCTCATCGCTCCCCAGCAAAAGGCCACAGCCAACGAGTCTTGATGTAGCCCGCTTAGGGAGACGCCCCCCAAACGGGCCCGCCTTTGCACTACTTCTTACCCAACCTAATCAGGTTAAGCGCAGAACCAGCCTTGAACCAGCCGAGCTGCTCGGCTGTCATGGTGTGAATCACACTGATGCGCTTTTCTTGGCCATCTCTGTTTTTAATAGCCAGAGTTAGCTTCTCGCCTGGCTTAATTGAAGATAGCCCCACAACTGAGAGTCTATCCCCTTCGCCAATCAGCTCATAATCAGCGGGATTCTCAAACCGGAGCGGTAATACGCCCTGTTTCTTTAGATTAGTCTCATGGATACGAGCAAAGCTCTTAGCCAAGACCACCTTACAGCCCAAGTATCTTGGGGACATAGCAGCGTGCTCACGTGAGGAGCCTTCGCCGTAGTTCTCATCACCGATAGCTATCCAACCTAAGCCTGATTTTTTATAAGCCTTGGCAAGCTCAGGATAAGCGATACCCTTCTCGCCTGTCAGAACGTTAGTTCCCTTACCGGTCTCTCCAGTAAAGGCGTTAATCGCTCCGATAAACATGTTGTCAGAGATATTAGTCAGGTGACCACGATACTTTAGCCATGGACCCGCTTGGGAGATATGGTCAGTAGTGCACTTCCCTTTGGCCTTCATCAAAACAGGAAGCTCTGTAAAATCCTTACCATCCCACTCAGAGAAAGGAGCCAAAGCTTCAAGTCTATCGCTCTTTGGATCAATTGCGACTGTGACGTTTCGTCTGTCGGCAATCTTCTCAATAGGAGCCACGTAACCTGAGAGCCCACTTACATACCCAGCCTTCGGCATCTCGTCGCCTTTAGGCTCAGCAAACATGAACTTCTGACCTTTTGAATCGGTCAGAGAATCAGTTAATGGATTGAAAGAGAGCTTGCCGCTAAATGCCAAAGCAGTTACCAACTCAGGCGAGCCGATGAAAGCATTAGTTTCAGCGTTACCGTCGTTTCTCTTGGCGAAGTTACGGTTGTAACTTGTTACGATAGTGTTCTTCTCGCCCTTCTTTATATCATCGCGAGTCCACTGTCCGATACATGGGCCACAAGCATTAGATAATACTGTAGCACCTGCATCAGTTAATGTTTTTAGAAGTCCATCCCGCTCAATAGTATTAAAAATCTGCTCAGAGCCAGGAGTCACCATGAACGAGCCCTTAGCTTTTAGACCTCTATCAAGAGCCTGTTTAGCAATGCTAGCTGAGCGGCTGATGTCTTCGTAAGAAGAGTTAGTGCATGAACCAATCAAGGAAACCTTGATCTCATCAGGATATCCCTCCTTGGCGACCGCATCTTTCATCTGAGACACAGTGCGATACAGATCAGGTGTATGAGGTCCTACCCAACCTGGCTCAAGCTTGCTGAGATCAATTTCAATATACTCATCGTAGTATTTCTTTGGGTCAGCCAGAACTTCTGCGTCAGGCTTTAGATCCGCTGCATACTTATCTGCCAACTTAGCGATATCTTCTCTGCCAGTGCGACGGAGGTACTCGCCCATCTTGGCGTCATACGGGAACACTGAGGTCGTAGCTCCAAGCTCAGCGCCCATGTTGGTGATTGTAGCTTTACCAGTGCAGCTGATGCTCTCAGCGCCGGGCCCAAAGTATTCTACAATCTTTCCAGTGCCACCCTTAACAGTTAAAAGCCCGGCTACTTTAAGAATTACGTCTTTAGGTGAGGTCCATCCACTTAGCTTTCCGGTCAGATGAACACCAACAATCTTCGGATTTGTTACACCCCAAGCATCCCCTACCATCACGTCAACGGCATCGGCTCCACCGACACCACAAGCTATCATACCCAATCCACCGGCATTAGGGGTGTGAGAATCCGTACCGATCATCATTCCACCTGGAAATGCATACTGCTCAAGAACCACTTGGTGAATGATACCTGCGCCTGGCTTCCAGAAGCCCATTCCGTATCGTTGCGCGGAGGTCGCAAGGAATGCGTAAACCTCTTCGTTCTCGTCAATTGCTTGCAACAGATCGCTCTTCGCGCCCTTGTATGCATTGATAAGATGGTCACAGTGAATAGTTGTCGGAACTGCCACTTGGTCCTGACCAGCAGTAGAAAACTGTAATATCGCCATCTGAGCGGTGGCATCTTGCATCGCGACTCTATCGGGCTTTAATTCTAACTCGGTCTTGCCCCGCACTAACTGCTCGGGCCAACGAGCCATGTGAGAGAACAAAACTTTCTCTGTAAAAGTCAGAGGGCGACCTAATCTCTTTCGTGTCTCGGCATGGGCAGCATCAAGACCTTTGTAAATCTTCTCAATTAGCTCTACGGCTCCGGATTCAATCATAAACTCTCCACAACTTGGACTAACTCAATGGGCTAACTTACCCATAACATAGCTAAATATATACATCTTTTTGTTTTTGGAGAAATAGGCGGAGAGTTTAATCGCTAAAAATCAAAATTTTGTAATCAACACCAGTAAATTTGACTTAATAAAGGGCCTAAAATACCTTATGGAACAGCTGCCTAGGCAAGACAAAATGGTCGATCATAACGTAGAACCAGATGCGGAAGAGCACATTGATTCAATAGTTAATGAATCAATAAGAGCCTATTCCGAGCTTGAAATCGAATCTGAGGCCCAGGTTTTAGCCAGTTCTACCGAACAAATGAATCTGTTAGATCGCAGGGAGTATTCTGCCTATGCTGCCACCCTGACAATACACCAAGAAGATGATTTCCTTAAAAATCCTGATGCTCGCTCCAGGATCTCTAACCCTAGATTAAGCTCCGCCCAGGTATTTAAAATAGCAATAGACCTGGAGATTTATCGTCTTGAGCTTTTAAGAACCCTAAAGCACGACTTTATTCCATCAAAGCTCACAGATTTATTGGAACAGACCGAAGCCCATGAGATTCAGTTGATATACAAAGGCGACAAGCCCTCAGTAGGGACAGGTTGTGATGCGCTAAGAAACATCCTGGGAATGTACTCGGACAACGAGATCAGCGAGGCTTTTAGAGCTAGCTCCTCCAGTAACTACGCCTTAGTAAAATTAGCAGAACGAGCTCTGCAGGAGGTGCAAGGATTTAAAAAATACGATTTACAGCAAAAAATCAGTGAATTTTTGGGAGCAAGAGATGTATTATGGCTATCAAATCTGCAACTCGGCTGCAAAATTGCCAGTTTTTATCGCTCCATTCCTGAAGCTAAGCAATACCTGCCTGAACTGCTTCGTGCCTCAGAACAAGGAATCCTGACCGGAGTTTATTGTTTCAACCCTCACCTTGGATTCAAAATAGCCACCTTCTTGACCAAACGAGTACGGGAATCTTGTCAACGTGAGTATTTTAAAATCTCTAATAGGAACCTTCGGTCTCAAAGAACCCAGGGATATTCATCACGAATCAAGCGTAATCAGGCTACAATGTTTAATGAGTTTCTCGCTGAGAGCGGCGACCCCCTAGCTGCTCAAGCTAAATTAAACCTATCTGATTTTGAATTAGCTAAACGGTCTGATTTATCCGAAAAATCAGTGGCTTCCATCAAAGCTCGCGATCGTAATCAATTCGTTTCGCTAGACCAGGAGATATTCCCAAGATCCGGTAGGTCACTTATCTCAACAGTCACACATAATAAAACAAAAGACCCTGTGAAGGGGTTAGAGGATGACGAATTGAGGCTTGTTATTGAATCAGCCTTACAACAGCTAAGTCCCCGACAATCCGCAATTGTGAGAGATAGAATCTTATCAGATAGACCAAAAAGTGTGATTGAACTAGCCCAGGAGTATGGCATATCCCATCAGGCAATTTCTCAAATTCAAAAAAGAGCACTATACAAATTAAGAACGCTCATCAAAAATATTGATTTGTATATTTAGGCGGGACCCTATCTATTTAAATTTCGCAACTCAGACACAGCTACTTTCTGGCTCCCTTTAGCCACCTGAATACACCTATGCTCAATGAGCTCTATGCAAGACAATTTGTTTCCAAAAACCAGTCCGGTATCTATTCCTATTTTATAGGGGAGATCTCTCATAACCTCAGGGTAAGGAGTATGTCCGTACACCACCACCTTATTGAAGGAATGAGTCTTGTCTATGAATCCTTCACGAATCCAATAGACGTCCTCCGGTACTTGATTCCTTAGAAATCTCACTGGATTAATCCCTGCGTGGGCGAATATGTATTCCCCTATGACGACTAAGGAATCAAGGGACTTGAAGAAATTTAGATGACTAAGGGGCATTTTATTGAAAAGATCTTTAATCCCGCTATCATTATCTAATCCGTAACTCTGCAAGGTCTCGATGCCTCCGTTGCTTAAATACACAGCGCCATGGCTGCCACCAAAGCCTAAAAAATCAAGAAGCATATCTTCGTGATTGCCTTTTAGGAAAATACTATTCTTAAATTTACTTTTGAATGCCAGGAGCCGGTCCACAACCTCTTTAGAGGCAGGACCACGGTCTACAAAGTCTCCGATGAAAATTACACGATCTGCAGCAGTTAAGTTTTCTACTGTTTCTAGATAATTTAAAAGAGTATCGAGTTCAGCCTGACAGCCATGAATATCACCAACGGCATAAAGCCTGCCTGATAGAGACGGTATCTCCTTTAGTAGACTCATCCCTCTCCGAGTTTAAGAATCGCTAGGAAGGCCTCTTGCGGAATCGCTACACTGCCCACCTGCTTCATTCTCTTCTTTCCTTCTTTCTGCTTCTCTAACAACTTCTTCTTTCTGGTTATGTCACCACCGTAGCATTTGGCCAGAACGTTCTTCCGTAAAGCTTTAACAGTGCTTCGAGATATAATCTTGGCGCCGATACAAGCCTGAATAGCGATCTCGAACATCTGTTTATCAATCAATTCTTTCAACTTCTCGCACAGATCCCGTCCGCGCGTGAACGAAAACTCTCTATGCACAATTATGCTTAGAGCATCGACAGTATCGCCGTTCAATTTAATATCTAGCTTCACTAAATCAGAAGCTCGAAACTCCTTAAATTCGTAGTCAAATGAAGCATATCCACGGGTAAGGCTCTTTAACTTATCGTAGAAGTCTAAAACAATCTCACCCAGAGGCAATTCGTACTCAACAAGCGCTCTCTCCCCATGTATCGCCATGTTAGTCTGAATTCCGCGTTTTTCTTCGCACAGCTTTAAAACGTTGCCGACATAATCCTTGGGAACGTGGATGGTCGCACTAACAATTGGCTCCCTAACCTCTTGATAAAGATTCGGCTCGGGCATCTTGGTAGGATTATCAACCGTCAGTCCTGAATTATCATTCATCAGAACTTGATATACTACGTTTGGAGCTGTTGTAATTAGATTGAGCTCGTATTCACGCTCCAGTCGCTCCTGGATAATCTCCATGTGAAGCAGTCCAAGGTATCCGCAACGGAATCCGAAGCCCAGGGCTACTGATGTCTCTGGCTCAAAGGTAAAAGAGGCATCATTAAGAGACAACTTCTCAAGAGCTTCCCTTAAATTTTGATAATCCTCAGAGTCAACTGGGAACAGACCGCCGAATACCATCGGCTTTACTTCATGAAATCCAGGGAGAGCCTCTTTTGCGGGATTTTTAACGAGGGTGACAGTATCACCTATCTTGACGTCTCTTAAATTTTTAATGGAGGCGGAGAAGAATCCTACCTCTCCGGCATTGATGCTCTGAATCTCAACAGGATGCGGCGTATAAACACCTAGTTTGTAGATTTCATACTCAGCACCGGTGTTCATAAACTTAATCTTGTCGCCGGGCTTTATCTGTCCATCAACAACTCTAACCTGAACAACAACACCAACATAAGAATCGAACCAAGAATCATAGATTAAAGCTCTAAGTGGCAGAGCATCATCAGCTTTCTTAGGAGGAGGCACTTTCTTAACAATAGCCTCCAATAAATCCCCTATCCCTATTCCTGTCTTGGCGCTAACAGCCACAGAATCAGAGGTATCAAGACCTATGACATCCTCGATCTCCTTCTTGATACGAGGAACATCCGCACCTGGCAGATCTATCTTATTTAGAACTGGCACGATTTCTAAATTATTCTCGAGAGCAACATACACGTTGGCTAGGGTCTGTGCTTCAACCCCCTGACTTGAATCAACGACCAGTAACGCGCCTTCACAAGCAGCCAGAGAGCGAGAAACCTCGTAGTGAAAGTCCACGTGACCCGGTGTATCGATCAGATGGAACTGATAGGTTTTGCCATCTTTGGCTTTATATTTAAGACGACAGGTCTGGGCTTTGATGGTAATACCACGCTCCCGCTCCAAATCGAGTTTATCTAAAAACTGCGACTGCATCTCACGTGCCTCTAACGCCCCTGTGGCCTCTAGGATACGATCTGCAAGGGTCGACTTACCGTGATCGATATGCGCAATAATACTGAAGTTTCTTATTAAATCCTTACTCACTTGTGGAACCTTATTTACTTCTTATTTTCCTAATCTCTTTCTAAAATCAGCTATTGTCTTCTCTAAGCCTTTTTTTAATTCAACCTTTGGTGACCAGCCCAGCTCCCTTTCAGCAAGAGATATGTCAGGCCGTCTGCGAGTTGGATCATCTTTTGGAAGAGGCTTTTTTACCAGTTTTGATTTGGAACCGGTCATCTCGATCACTAATCGAGCCAAATCACCGATCGACAGCTCATTAGGATTACCAAGATTTACAGGCCCCGTAAAATTGGGCTTGTTCATCGCTGCCATCATGCCCGCTACTAGGTCATCGACGTAGCAGAAGGACCTAGTTTGAGACCCCTCGCCATATATCGTTATATCCTCGCCTTTAAGAGCCTGAACGATGAAATTCGATACTACTCGCCCATCATTAAACAACATTCTAGGACCGTAAGTGTTAAATATTCTGATAATTTTAACATCTACCCCCGACTGCTCATGGTAATTGACAGTAAGGGTCTCAGCAATTCTCTTACCCTCATCATAGCAGCTTCTTGGACCGATTGGATTTACATGACCCCAGTAGGATTCCTTTTGGGGATGCTCTAAAGGATCGCCGTACACCTCAGAGGTCGAAGCTAAAAGAAATTTCGCCTTAACTCGCTTGGCAACTCCAAGCATGTTCATAGTGCCAAGGACATTTGTTTTTACGGTTTTAACCGCGTTGAATTGATAATGAATTGGTGATGCCGGACAGGCCAAGTGATAAATAACATCAGACTCTATCAATAACGGCTCAACCACGTCATGCCGAATGAATTCAAATTTTGGGTTATCTCGATGAACAATAAAATTATCTTTAGTGCCGGTGAAAAGATTATCTATTACGACAACTTCATGTCCTTGCTCTAATAGCCTATCGACCAAGTGCGAACCAATAAATCCAGCACCGCCAGTCACTACAATACGATTCATAATTAAATCCTCAGAGAAGTTTCCTAAATCATCCTTGAATTACAGCTGGTCTACCAACGGAATAGTAAGTAAATCCATGCTGACGCATTTTGTCGAGAGCAAAGAGATTCCGACCGTCGAAAATAAGGGGAGTTTTCAAAGAATCCCTTATCTTTTCAAAGTTTGGTCGTCGGAATTCATTCCACTCTGTGCAAATTATTAGGGCATCCGCGGCATCAAGAGCCTCGTAATTGGACTCAACATAGGAGATCCCCTTCTCATCTCCTAGTGCTACCCTAAATGTCTCTCGCGCCTCAGGATCAAAAGCTTGAATTGTGGCTCCCAGCTTGAGGAGCTCCTTCACCACCACCAATGCTGGGGCCTCTCTAACATCGTCGGTTTGAGGTTTAAAAGCCAAACCCCATAACGCAAATTTCTTTCCCTTTATTTTTGTGGCACCACCAAAATGCTTCTCTATCTTTTTTACCAATAGGCTCTTCTGGCGTTCGTTGACCTTCTCGACTGCATTTGAGACATCCATCGGAACCCCAAATTCAGCAGCAGTCTTTATCAGCGCCTGCACATCCTTCGGAAAACACGATCCACCATAACCTATTCCCGGGAAAAGAAAGCTCATACCTATCCGAGAATCTGTGCCGATACCTTGCCTGACGGCTTCAATGTCTGCGCCAGTCGCCTCACACAAGGCCGATATCTCATTCATGAGAGTAATTCGTGTCGCCAGAGCGGTATTAGCCGCGTATTTTGTCATCTCAGCCGACACTGTATCCATCACAATTATTGGATGGTTATTCCTAACAAAGGGGGCGTACAACTCTTTCATCACATCAATCGCTCTCTGATCGCTTGAGCCGATGACCACCCTATCTGGCTTCATAAAGTCATCTATCGCCGCACCCTCTTTAAGAAATTCTGGGTTACTTACCACTGCCACTGGATGTTTTGTTAAAGCCTCTATCTTGGCACGCACCTTTGCTCCTGTGCCCACGGGAACGGTAGATTTATTAACTACAATTTTAGGTCCCTTCATGTATTTGCCAATAGATTCGGCTACTGCCAACACACCTGACAAGTCCGCACTCCCATCAGCGCCAGGCGGAGTACCGACGGCTATGAATATAACATCACCGAATTTAACTCCTTCCTCTATCGAGGTAGAGAAGATCAGTCTTTTTTCTTTAATATTTCTCTCTACGATCTCCTCAAGCCCTGGCTCGTAAATCGGAATCTGCGCATTCTCTAACTTCTTTATCTTAGAGGCATCCTTGTCGATGCAAAGAACATCATTTCCTGTCTCAGCAAAGCAAGCGCCTGCCACAAGACCCACGTACCCGGTACCGACAACTGTGATATTCATGCTTAATCCTTAGTAGGCATTCCGATTAACAAAACCGCGAAACACCGTCATAATCAAAATCTTGATATCAAGAACCAGAGACCAATTCTCAATATAGTAAAGATCGTGCTCAATCCTCTTCTCAATCGAGGTATCCCCTCTCCATCCATGAACCTGCGCCCAGCCCGTCATACCCGCTGGAACCTTATGCCTCAACATATAATGTGGGATTCTCTTTCTAAATTCCTCTATGAATACTGGCCTCTCAGGACGCGGTCCCACAATAGACATATCGCCCTTGAGAACATTAAAAAGTTGCGGCAGCTCATCAAGACTGAGCGCCCTTAGGATCTTACCTATGGCTGTTACCCGACTATCAGATGGTTTAGTCCAGCCCGGACCGGAAGACTCAGCATCTACAGTCATAGTTCTAAATTTATAAATTTTAAAAGGCGAGCCATCCAAACTTACCCGCTCCTGACTGTAAACGAGTGGACCTCTTGAGCTCAGCTTGATGAGAATTGATACCAACAGCATCAGTGGAGAAAGTATAATCAAAGCCAAAGAAGCCACGATTATGTCTAAAGCGCGTTTGGCAATTCTATTGACTCCTTCAAGTGGAGAAGTTCTTAGTGATATGACGGGCAGCCCTTCAAAATCCTCAATGGAGTTTCCCAAAGTTGAAAATCCCTGGAGGTCTGGTATTACCCTAACATCGACCAGAGAATCACCGATACTTGAGAGAACTTGAGGCAGGCAATTGCTATCTTCAATCGGCAGCGCGACTACCAACTGATCGATCTCTATCTTTTTGAGACATTGATCCAAATCCTCATATTTACCAACGACTGGAATTCCTCTCGGTCCTCTTACCTCATTGCCATCCTTGGAGAGGCAACCTACAACTTCTATTCCCAACTCCCTTCTTTTCCTTATTCTGGCGGCGATATCCCCAGTTAGCTGCCCAGCGCCTACTATTAGAAGATAACGGAGATTATATCCTCGTCTTCTCACTTCCCGAAGCATGTATCTTAAAAAGGAACGCTGAAGAATTGTACCGAGAGTCACCAAAACGCCAAACAAAATAAAGACTAAACGTGAAAATGGAACACTCTTCTCTCGTATCAAAAATGTTAGAGCAATAAACACTACTAGAGCTAAAGCATTGGCATTTAGTAGCAGCCAAATCTCTTTCTTTGGCTTGGCTCCTCTCATCGGTCGGTAAAGTCCGAATCGCTTAAAAATAAAAGCCCATATCAACCAGATCACAAAGAGCATGGAGTAGTAATTTTTGAAAAGCGGCACGCCCTTCTCAGCTGGCAGAAGTTCAAATTCAAAACGTAGCCAATAGGCAGCTATCCATGCAGCAGATACGACCAGCAGGTCTGCTGCCATGAACAAAAATTCAAATAATTGACTTCTCTGCTTTAACATCTCTTACCCTGCTGCGGAGACCTGAGCCTTGCTCTCGTCTTTGAGTTGAGGACCCACGGTCGGCAGCCCTAATTTGGCTAACAGCGAATTCCAATTCCGTCTAAAATTATCGGGGCTAAACTTCTTGGCCTGATTCCGACAAACTGCACCTTGAAACTCGGCTTCCCTTTCGATGAAGTATCTTACCGCTTCCTTCAGGGCTGAAACATCCCCCTCTCTGCCCCTTTCTATGAATACCCCGGTAGCTGCACTTGGAGATATATTCGAATGAATCCAGGGTCTTAAGCCGTTATGGGTTTCTCTCAATGCTCCGGAGTATGAGGCAATTAGAGGGGTCCCTGCTGCCAGGCACTCAATCGGGATCAGACCGAAATCCTCTGTTCCTGGGAATATCAGCGCCCGAGCGTTACGATAACACTCCGCCAATTCGGCATCAGAGACTCTGCCAAAGAATTTTATATTCGGGCCCGCCATCTCTCTCAGTCTCTTATCCTCTGGTCCGGCGCCTGCAATCCATAGTTCTTCGCCGAGCTGATTAAAGGCTTCCACCACTAAATCTACCCGCTTGTAAGGAACCAGAGCTCCGGCATAAAGAAATGCCGCCCCTTTTCTAAAAAATGAGAGCTCTATCCAAGATGTATCAACTGCTGGATGGATAACTTCAGCATTCACTCCATAAAAGCAGCGAACTCTCGCTGCTACAAAACTACTGATGGCTACAAAAAGGCTGACCCCGCGGCTCCCTCTGAGGTCCCAGGCTCTGAGATAGTTGATAACCGGCCACAGAAACTTAGTAGCTTTGCCAAAATACTCTTCAGCCTGATCCCAGATGTAGCGCATGGGCGTAAAGCAGAAACAGATGTGAGGCACACCCTTGGGCACCTTCACATTCTTGGCAGCGGCATGGCTCAGTGAGATTACAAGGTCGTATCCCTTGAGATTAAATGAGCTTATGGCGAAAGGGAAAAATGGCAATAAATACCGATAAAATCTATTGGCACCAGGGATGCGCCCCAACCAAGACACCTTCCTTACTCTTCGATCAATCTCGGGATGAGTTGTGCCAGGCTTATAGAAAAGTGTGAAGATATCAGCTTCAGGATACATCTCAACGAAGTTAAGGAGGCAACGCTCGCCTCCTCTCATTCCAAGAATCCAATCATGAACTAACGCAACTTTCACTTTGCCTCTCCTAGTGAATTATTTTTTACTACCGCTTGGTATAAATTAAACATCTGATTAGCGGTGGCTTCCGTAGAATACTTATTGAGATCGATTCGGGGCTGCTTATTCCCAGACGATTTTGCAAACTTCTCCGCGCCGTCAAGAATCCCCTGAGCCAACTCCTCAACTGAATTATCTGCGCAAATAATGTCGCTATCATCAAGCAATTCAAGAACAGCCGGCACAGGACGGGCTACTATCGGGGTGCCCTGGGATTTAGCCTCAAGCACTGGCAAGCCAAAGCCCTCTGCCACCGACGCCGATAAAAGAAATTGAGCCGATTTATAAAGAGCTTTGAGCCAAGATTCACTTATCTCCCCAAGAATAGTAACCCTTGGAGATGATAAAATATCCGCAAAATCATGGAGATCTGGATTTTCGTTTGTAAGACCTGCGCCCACTAAAATCAACTGCAACTCACCTATTTGCTCAGACACTGCCTCAAATGCTGTTAGAAGATCCGCCAGCCCTTTGTGCCTCTTGGTGTTAGAGAACACTGCCAACATAAAGGGGCCTTTTATTCCCGGCGAGGCTGCTGATGGTTTTTTGAAATACTCACTTAATGCGTTTGGAATTACTTCAATCTTCGAGATGCAATCTGGAAGAATCTCAGTAAGCGCAGCTCTGGAGGCTTGACTCACCGTCACTACTTTGCTTGCTCTTTGCAAAGCAGAGCATATTAGTTTTTTTGAAATAAATGCCTTCAACCTACTATCGGGATAAGAAAGATGAATAGTGTCGTGCACTGTAACTATGGAAGGAATCTTAAGCCCATACGGCAAAATAAAGTGAGGGCTATGAAAGAGATCGTAGTTTTCTAAATTTAATCGCTTCGGCATCAAAAAGAGCTCGTCGATTGAGTAGTTCTTGGCTTTGTCCAAAACAGTCTTAACGCCAGAAGGAAGCAATTTAGAGCGTTCGGGAGTAGTAAGGACGGTTAGATCGACTTGCCCATTTTTAATAAATCCAGTTATCAGGTTGGATATATATACACCGATTCCACCGTCTCCTAACTTTCGTCCATCAAGAATTACTCTCAAAGGTCGGTCTGGTTGGAGTTCAATCTTAGTCGTGGCGCTTATTAATTGAGAGCTTTGCGATTCCACTGTCGTTGTCCACCCATTAAAGGAATTACATCTGCATCTTCCTGGCCACCAACAACGACTCTTCTTACGACGTAAATCGGCTTATCCTGAGATTCATAATAAGTTCTGGCTAGAACTTCAGCCACAAGACCGAAACAGAAAAACTGAGCACCAATTATCACCAACACGATTCCTAGAGAGAGCAACGGTCTATTGCCCATCGGAACTGACATAAACATACGTTGATAAGTTAGCACTGAGAGCAACAGAACTCCTAGCCCTCCGGTTATTAAGCCTGCCGAACCGAATAGGTGAATCGGTCTTTTTGCATAGCCCAAGAGAAACGTCACTGTAATAAGATCTAACACGACTCTAAAAGTTCTAGATATACCGTACTTGGAGGTACCAGCCTTACGAGCCCTGTGATTTACCGGGATTTCTACTATTTTTGCTCCCAACTCAGCTGCTAGCGCAGGAATAAATCGGTGCATCTCGCCATAAAGCCGGATACCGCGAGCAATCTCGCCAGTCATAACTTTGAGAGTACAACCGTAATCGTGCAATGAAACTTTAGTGGCCTTCGATATTAGCCAATTAGCCATGCGACTAGGAAGTTTTCTGCTGATGAGAGCATCCTGACGCTTGTTTCGCCATCCTGCTACTAAATCAATCCCTTCCTCGAGCTTGGCGACCATTCTCGGAATCTCAGCAGGATCATTCTGAAGATCCCCATCTAACGTTACCACGATATCGTGTTGAGAATGCTCAAGCCCCGCAGCCATTGCCGCTGTTTGACCGAAATTTCTTCTAAACTGAATTAACTTTAAGGAAGGATCATCCCCCGCTACCTCAAGAAGGTTATCTACAGTGCGATCCTTAGAACCATCATCAATAAATATAATCTCGTATGGTCGTCCCATAGACCGCAAAACACCACTAACCTCGCGGTAAGATTCCGCTACGTTAAGCTCCTCGTTATAGACTGGGATAACTACTGAAATTCCTTTCATGGGATTCCTTAGATTCTTCTAATCTTTGCGCCAAGATAGTACTACAAATTGGATTCTTAATAAACTACTTAACCCCATAAAATAACTATATTTTCTTAGTAAAAAACCAATAATTAAAGCAAAGTCTATTTTTGAGGCGGTTTTGAACGATTGAGCTTGAGAAGTGAGCGGAACAACTCTTCATATTGGTCGGTTATCACCTCCCATGAATAGACCTTGTTTGCTCGACTGGCAGCTCGAGCTCCGAAAGCCTGGCGCTTAGGTTCATCTGAAACAAGAGCATCTATCTTTTCAGCCAAAATTTTAAAATTATTCGGTGGATAGATCTCTCCAGCGTCAGCCAACACCTCTACATTTTCAGGAGTCCCGTTGGCGATGATGCAGTTACCATAAGTCATGGCTTCTACCAGGGCTGGATGAGTGCCTCCTACCTCTGTGGCTTGTATGTACATGGCACAGTGAGACTGCAGCTCTTCGTAGGCAGTCCCAAATCTAAACCCAAGAAAATGAACTTTTTTATTTGGATTATCACTCTCTACTTTTTGAGCTAACTCAAACAAAGACTGTTTGTAAGCTGAGGCGTAAGGAGCATCTCCCACTATCACTAACGGCAGCTCTGTCTGGCTTAGACCGTATGCCCGGATAACACCCAAAGCGTTATTTTCTGGCTCAAGCCGACTCACATAAAGGATGAATTTATTTGATTTTAGCCCAAATTCAGACATAACAACCCCGGGCATCTGCCTGATACTCTTACCACCATAAGCAATAACAGTGGACTCTGTGCCGTAGGTCTTTTTGTAATAGTCAGAGATCACCTTAGCATCTGCTACTATCCTAGTGGCAAATAATACGGAGCATATTTCACCTAAGCGGTACCAAACTTTACCGAGAAGATTCCATTTGGATCTGAGTCTCTCGATTCCATCTACATTTATTATGAGCGGCAAACCCCGCAACCTTACTAACCACGCAAAGGGACTGTTGGCTGCGTTGCACAACAAAACTACATCTGGTCTCCAAGCAAATAGATTTATAAAACTCATCAAGGAGTGAATCGGAGTTTCAAAGTATTTATGTCTAAATGTTGGCAACCACCGCTGCCTCATTCCTTTGAAATAATCATCCTTCTTGGCAGGTTCATCAAAAAAGCGTCGGCAGTAAACGGTAACCCCATGCCCTCGCTCCACCAAGCGCCGACCTAGCTCCTCTGCGAAGGTTTCAAACCCACCATATCGAGCAGGAACCCCACGCGTGCCGAGTATCGCTATTTTGAGAGAGTCTGACTTCATTAGTAAAAACTTAACCGTTGTTTTTACAATTAGTTACATAAAGACAGCCTGCCCTCAAGGTAACTTCGAATTTACTTCGCAAGAGCTCATAAAATGACTATAGTCTCGTTTGATCGTGAGATGAAGCGCACTGCGAGTAACTTTCTCCTTTGACAAGAAGTATTGGGGCACAGGTGAAGAGTTTAGGAAGCCAGCGAAATGGGGACGCCTCTCCGGATGGAGCAACCCTGGTTAATCTACTAGTCGGCAATGCTGGTCTCTTTCTTTTTAGTTATTCTATTCTTAAACGCTCCCTGGAATTCTGGAGCGAAAATGCAGAAGAAATACTTGGGGTCAAGGACGTCGCTATCGCTCGGGATGCCAACTTATTCCTGAGACATGTTCATCCTGATGACCGATTTGCCCTTCTTACTGAACTCGAGAGTGCAATATCTGGTAAGGGTTCCTATAGGGCTACTTATCGCTGGATTCGTCCGGATACCGATGAGAATAAATGGCTTCACTGCAGAGCTAATCTAAATGAAACACCAAACGGAAAAACTCTGGACGGCATCATTATAGATCTTTCACGGGAATTTACAGGTGAAATAAGCCGAATAACTGGGCCCGACTCGGTCCAATCTGTTTTGGCTGCATTGCCGACTCTTGTTTGCACCGTAGACCGAGAGCTCCGAGTGGTTAGAATCAACAAATCTGATGGTGGTCAGATATTTAATTTCGGCGATGAGAACTTCCGCTTTGAAGATGTAAGGATAGGTCGCCCACTCTTCAAATCTTTCAGTAATGAGGTCCTAAAAAAAGAATACGAGGATATCTGCAAATCAATAATTTCGAACCAAATCCCCCACCACACTCAACGTATCGCTTTGGACGAGGCAGTTTTTACCTTGGAAATAGCTCCACTCAAAGAAAAGGACTCCGTTCAGGGATTACTATTAACAGTCTCCGAAATCACCAAGATGGTGCAGTTAGAGCGCGAGATGGCAAACTTACAAAGAGCCGAGGGGCTTAGATTGCTGGCAGCAGGAGTGGCCCATAACTTTAACAATACCCTTCAGGGCATTCTAGGTCATGCAGCAATACTAGCTAATCACTCCGATAATAAAGTTTTTGTGGAGAAAGCAGGCAATGCGATTATCGATCTTGTGAATCGGGCTTCTGATCTCAATAAACAACTCTTAAGTTATCAGGCTCAAGGCTCTCAAGAAAGCGAGCTCCTAGATCTGAATACCATTATCATGAGCTGTATTAACTCGGTTGAAGATCTATTTACATCAGGCTTGAAGGTCGCAGTTTCATTCGGTAATCCAGAAAGGATTAGAGGGCGCAGAAGTTTAATAGTAGAAGCCCTAACTGCAATAATTAAAAACTCTAAGGAAGCCTTAGCCTATAAGAATTCTTCCGTATCCTCACTTGCTATCAAAACAAATCAGGTCACTCTGAGTCAAAATGAGCTTCAGGAATTACCTGCTGGGGATTATGCAAAAGTATCAATCTCCGATTCAGGGAGCGGCATGGGTGGAGAAACTCTTAAAAGATGTTTCGAGCCTTTCTTTACTACCAAAGAACGAGATGAGGCCACGGGTGTTGGCATAAAACCGTCGGGACTCGGCCTATCAAGGGCACTTCATAATATTAAGGACATGGGCGGCGCCTTATCGATTGAATCAGCTCATGGTGTTGGAACAACCGTTGCAGTTTATCTTCCAATCAGCTCCGAGCACAAAAATATTGAAAATAAAATTACACCCCTTAAAAGACGAACCCCTGAGATTTTAGTTATTGATGATGATCGCTTGGTGCTAAAAACAGTTGCCACTATGATTAGTGACCTGGGATACCACTGTATCACCGCCGATACCCCCGCTGCTGGACTCAACTTACTGAAGCAGAACACTCGCCTGCTGAAATTAGCTATCGTGGATGCTATGATGCCAACCATGGAGGGAGCACTTGTGGTAAAAGAGATTAAAAAGATGCATCCCTCACTTCCTATTCTTGGATTCTCAGGTGCCACACCTCAAATGACCGCCCCTCTTTTAGAAGCAGGCGCAATTAAAATTATCTCAAAGCCAGTCAGTCAGTCCGAATTGAAATCGGCTATAACTGAGGCGCTGGCTCAAAGAGTACCCGCTGTGGCAGCAGGCTAAAACGATTTGAGCCGCTTAACCTACGAAATATTATGAGTTTGCTCCCCTAGGTATTGTTTGGAGAGAAAATAGCCGATTAGTTAGTAAGGATCGGGCTTGCGCCCTGCCGGGAAATTAACGATACATAAAGGGGTAACTATTTTATAACATTAAGCATTACCCTCTAATTATTTAAAAAATTTAAGCCTCGATTTGTTCTAGGCTTATGGTTTTATGCTGAACGCAATAGAAAATTTAATTCTGACTCTTATTCAGCTGTTCTTCACGGCACCCCCATTAGCTGGCTTCTTCACTTTTGGCGCTGCCACTGTCGTCCTGCTTATTCTGCAGTTTCAACGACAGAAAGAAACAAAACTCTTTGGCGTATTCGCGGTAGTTACTGGCGCAATCCAGGGTCTACATTATTTTTCTGAATCCAGAGAACTGGTGATTAACTGGACCGAAGCTTTGCTACAGGCCAATCAGGTAGCAGTAGCCGGTCGAACCCCGATCGCAAACATAGAATTTCTATTTCATTACGGTGTGGGTCCCTACTCTACCCGGACCATCTTCGAAGAGGGAATATTTGTTGCTTTCCTGGCTTATGCAGTCAGTGTGGTTGTTCATGGGCTGAAGGATCCAACTACAGGAGCCAAAGCCACCAAAGCTGGATTTCTTTCTATATTTGGGGGCTCTGCTAGGAGACCTCAGCGCTCTGAGTCCAACGAATTGGGTTCGGGCGATCTGGCCAACGAGGGTCAAATAGCTAAATGGGTTACTCCTTCTGGCAAAAAAGGCGACACCCTTCTGCATGTCGAAGATCTAAGGGGCGCTACAGGAACGGTCTTCAAGAAAGCTCAACTCTGTATCCCTCGCGGAGAGAGAAACAGACACGTCTTGGCTGTTGCTAAAACTGGTAGCGGTAAGACTCAGAAGTTAATTCTGCCGGTTCTTTACAACGACTGTATGGATCCTTCCTGTTCCACCATTGTAATAGACTCAAAGCCTGAGATGTGGGCAAAGCTGGGCGGTATGACTCGAAAATACTGTCCTGAGAAAGAAATATATCTTTTTAATCCTCTTGAGACCGCCCGAAGTTTAAGTTGGAACATCTTAGGTAAAATCGAGACTGATACGGATGCAAAACTAATCGCAAATACGGTTATTCAGGCCACCGATAATCCTGGCTCCCGGCAGGATAGTCCGTTCTTCAGAAACAACGCTTTGGCGGTGCTAAATGCGGTATTCGTGGGATTGTTAAATGATAAGAATGAAAAGCTCTCCATGCCACGGGTCCATCAACTGGTGCAAAGTGGTAACAAAAACTTAGCAGCATGGCTGGAAGCGCATCCTGCCGCCATCAGAAATACAAAAACATTCGTGGATCTTGTTAAATCTGGGTCCCAAAATGCTGATACCATCATGTCAGAATTGGGCATGCGACTCTCTGCCTGGGATCTGGAGGCCATAAGAACTACCACATCTCAAAACGAACTTGATCTTGAAATGCTCATTCAAAAGCCAACTCTATTTATTGTAGAACTGAGAGAGTCCGAAATAGAGATGTTACGACCCATGGCTAACGTGATCGTGACAGAAATTCTGAGATTCTTGACTAAGCGCGCCGAGTCCTGCCCGGGCACTTGCCTACCCCGACCGGTGAGTCTGGTAATCGATGAGTTCGCCAGCGCCCTGGGTCGCATCCCAGATATTCATGTAAAACTTAACACCCTTCGATCTCGTAATGTAAGTATCGTGGCGGCCGTACAGTCTCTATCTCAAATCAATGCGGTATATGGAGACGACGGTGAATCAGTAATCGCAGGTTTTAGCACCAAGATATTCATGCCAAATCTTGACGTTTCTGATGCCGAGTGGGCTTCCAAAGAGTCCGGTCAGATGACGATTAGGTTTAAGACCACATCCTCTGGTAGCAATAAAAAACTTACTGAGGTTTTTGCAAGTAAGAATGACGGTTCTCAGGAACAGGTTCAGCAAAGACCCGTCTTAACACCCGATGAAATTGGCAAACCAGCTGATAACATAAACACCTTCTTCATGCCGAATACTCCGGTATTCCAAGGGTTCTTAATCCCTCAGTATAAAATTCCTGAAATGGTCACCAGGATCTCTGAATCGGAGAAAAACGTCCTCCAGCTCAGACAATCCCCTATTGTTTACCAGGATGCCCCATTGCCAAACCTCACTCCGGTGCAAAGCGCTGGAGGTGGTGGAGGTGGCGCAGCTGCCCCGAGCGGACCTCCAGGCACAGGTGTTAGACCAGGCATTACTGATACCCGTGGCTGGTCAGAGGATCAGGTTAATAAAAAGCTTGAGGAGGTTAAAGGACGACTCGAGTGGGATAAGACCACAGGTAGTGCCAGGAAGTGGTGGCTCGCATTTGAGAGCGAGAACAAGCATCGCCCCGCTTTAATATTGAGATTGGCTGAGGAGCTAGACGTCCGTAAGGCTACCATCACCGAGTTCTTTTTAGCTTATGTATATAGTAACACTGACAACATCCAGGCCAACCTAAACTACCTAGATTATTCAAGATTAAAGAGACAAGAAGAAGAGAAGAAGCGCCAAGCTCGAGCCGATGCTGCTAAGAAAAAGGCAGAGGATATGGCCTCTGGGGATTCCTAAAACTTTTAGCCACCAAATCTAAAAATATCCGAGAAACATCCGACCCTACCTGAGTATCAAGGACGGTCGCCTGCCCCACGCTAGGGGATAAAATCAAGGAGGATTTTATATGGCAAGCTTTAACAATGCTCCACTATCAATGTCCGCAAGCATCTGGCTTGATAGAGCCAGCAATAGAGTCTCGCAATCTTTGGAGCGATTAGCTTCAGGGCAAAGAATTAATAGGGCGTCGGATGATGCAGCGGGCCTAGCCGTCGCCAGTCGTCTCGAGGCAGACCAAAGAATTGCTGGATTGGCCATGAGAAACATAAGTGACGGCATTTCTTATATATCAACTGCTGGATCAAGCCTCGAAGAAATTAGTTCTATTCTGGCTAGAATGGGCGAGTTAGCCTCTCAGAGTGCGAACGGGGTTTACACTGTTGCACAGAGAACTGCTTTGGCGGCTGAGTTCGTTGCGCTCGGTTCAGAAATAGAGCGAATAGCCGCAGCTAGTGAATTTAACAATATAAAATTACTTTCTAATAGTGCCTCCATCAGCATTCAAGCTGGGATAAGAGGAGATGCAAATTCATCTATATTTTTACAATCTGTTTTAGGAACTTTACAAAGTATGAGCCTAGGAAATGCAACGGGCGCCCTGACCTACTCAATCATGGGAACCACCGTAGCGTATTCACAATCAGCGGCTCAAGCTGCCTTAAGCGCCGTAAATACCGCAATCGATACGGTAGCCTCAGCCCGAGGTGTCCTCGGCGCATCTGAGAGCCGACTATCATTCGCGCTTAATAATCTTTCTTCGGTTAGAGAAAACTACACCCTAGCCGCATCTCAAATCAGAGATGTGGATGTGGCAGCCGAGACAGCCGAACTCACTAGGAATTCTATTATTCAACAATCAGCCACGGCCATGGCAGCCCAAGCTAATTTATCTGCCCAGATAATACTTAGATTACTCGGATAATCACCTAAATCTCTATCTCCTCAAGATAATGAGGCACCTTTGTGTGCCAGCCTAGAGACTTATTGACGGTCCTAGAGAATGCCTGAAGGACATCATCCTCTCCGTGCACAAAAGCCGTCAGAGCTGGTTTGTTTTTAAATTTCTCAGCACTCTCTCGGCACCAGCGGAGCAGCTCATCTCTATCTGCATGCGCGCTCAATCCCTCGATACTAGCAATTTCTGCTCTGATCGGGACTTCTTCTTTGAACAATCTAGCCGTCTGAGGCCTTGCCTGAATCCAAGCACCCTTAGTGCCTTTGGCTTGGTGTCCAATAAAAAGAACCGTGTTTAGGGGAGAAGAAATTCTATGATATAAATGATGCAGAACTCGGCCTCCAGTCAACATTCCGCTGGCAGAGATTATAATCATCGGCTCATGAATTCGATTTAATAATTTAGACTCCTCCACATCTCTTGTGAACCTGAGCTTGCTGGGGATAAAAGGTTCTCTTCCATTAGCGAACAATTTTGCCGACTGCTCGTCGTAACACTCTCTATTGATTCGATAAATCTGTGTCGCATCACGTGCCATTGGGCTATCGACAATTATCGGGATGTCCGTAATTTTACCACGCTCCTTAAGCTCTCTGAGATAGAACAGTATTAACTGAGTTCTTCCAACAGCGAAGCTCGGAATTATTACCACGCCTCCTCTAGCTGCTGTTTTATTAATATATCGAGCCAGTTCGGCCTCAGGTCCCTCTGTTGGATGAGTTCGGTCGCCGTATGTAGATTCAATTAAGAGTAGATCTCCAAGTGGAGCAGGCTCTGGATCCACCAGGATTGGCACATTGTATCTGCCCACATCCCCTGAAAACGTAATCATTTTATTCTCAGATTCCAGAGTTATGGATGCAGCACCAAGGATGTGCCCCATTCTTCTCCAAGTTGCAAATACACCCGGGAATATCTCATGACGAACCCCGAAAGAAACCGAAGAGAATAATTTCAGAGACCTGCTAGCATCATCTACTGAATAAAGCGGTAAAGGCGGATGATGGCTCGATATGCGTTTCCGCTCCCTATAGGAGGCATCCTCTTCTTGAATTTTACCATAGTCAGGCAGGAGCAAACCGCATAACTCCACCGTGGGCTTGGTTGCATAGACTGGTCCAGAGAACCCCTGAAGATAAAGCCTCGGGACAAAGGCAGCATGATCGATATGGGCATGGGTTAAAAGAATAGCATCTATCTCTTTTACCGCATGACCTGTGTATTCTGAGAAGTTATGCCAATTTCTGTCCTTCCATTCCTTCTCGCCTTGGAATACGCCGCAATCAACCAAAATATGCTTGCCCCCCGCATGGACCAGATACTTTGATCCCGTGACTGTCCCTGAAGCACCCAGAAATTTAATCTTCATTTACCCTCTCTAGGCAATATTTTCCTCGACCTGTGCCCTTTTGACAATTCAAATTATTGGAAACTCTAATAAAAATTCAAGGTAAAAATGGCTTAAGAATTGCTCCCCCTTCTTCGGATTATCATATCTAACGGAAAATTATGCCGCTAATTAACTTCTCAGGTATTGCATCAGGTATTGATACAGGCGCCCTTATAGAGGCCATATTGGATGCTGACCGCAAGGTCAAAATAACCCCTCTGGAGAAAAAGGTTACTGAAAAAACAGAAGAGTCCTCAAAATTAAAAGAGTTAAAGACTAAGCTCAGTGAATTAAAAGATCTTGGTAATAACTTCCGAAGTATCAATGGTGGAGCGCTATCAAAATCAGCTACTTCATCTGACGAAACTGTTTTATTAGCTACAGCAGATAATGATGCATTCAACACCTCTGTTTCAATGTCCGTATCAACTGTTGCCTCTAACAGCACTGCCTCTTTTAATAATACTTTTGCCTCTACCGACGCTATAATTAAGCCAGCAGCAACTGCTAGCACAGTTTCATTCACAATAGGCGTGGGCGGCACTCCAGAAACCGTAAACGTCAGTGTAAGCAATACCACTACTGTTTCAGACTTTGTTACGAGTTTTAATAATGCCTCCTCTCGAGCTGTGGCCACTGCTGTGAATGTGGGCACATCTGCCTCGCCTTCTTATAAAATAGTGATCTCTACACTAGAGGAAGGAATGTTGAAGGGAGATATTGCTACTATAACTGATTCATCAAGCTTTTTTACATCGGGCAACACTATCACACACGCCACAGATGCCGTGTTTTCTGTATCAGGAATTGCAGGAACTATTACCAGATATTCAAACACAATAGATGACGTTATTCCTGGGGTTACACTAAAATTAATCGAAGCGGGAACCTCAACAATATCAGTGAGCGACGACACTGAAACATCTACTGAAACAGTTCAGGAATTTATTGATAAATACAATGAATTCATTGTTTTCTTGGCAGAGAATAACTTAGTAGCACCACCAGAGGATGATCCAAATGGGCTAAACCAATTTGGACCGTTAGCCAAAACAAGAATTGATGACAACTCTCTACAAGCTTTCAAAACGGCTATCTCAACATCGGGGTACTCTGGGGGATCTGAAGTAAAAATCTTGGCAGATCTTGGAATTACTACTAATAGAGATGGAACGTTAAACTTCAATTCTTCAACCTTTGCCAGTGCTATCGCTAAAGAATCAGATTCGACTAAAGAAATTTTGAGTGATTTTGGTGATATGATTGGTGCTCTGGAATCTGGCGGTGGATTAATTGACTCCTTCACCAAGTTTGCTGGTGTCATCGATAATGCTACTGATTCAAACAGCGATAGTATTAAACGATTCAATGAACGCATCTCTTATTACGAGGCGATGTTAAAAGATAAAGAAGCTAGTCTATTGACCCAGTTCTCAAAGTTGGAATCACTAATGGGAGAACTTCAGTCCAAGCAAGCGGCGCTGACTTCGGCCATAGCCAGCCTTGGTAACTAACCAACTGGATTAATTAGAGATATAACCAAAATTTAAAGTCTATTACATAACTCTCCGATATTACTGACAGAATTGTCGAGTAGTATGGCTGTAGTCGGCTTCTTCTCTCAACTCTCGGGTTTGAACACGAGGGGTCTAATGGAGTCTCTGCTTTCAGCGCAGAGAACTAGTCGAATTGCGCCGTTAGAGAATCGGCTTCAATCAATATCGGTAACCTCTTACTCCCTCAATCAACTTGATTCAAAACTGACATCGCTAAATCAATCACTTCAAGGCTTCAGAACAGCTAATGGCGGAGTGATTGAGCGCACTGTCTCGTCTTCGAACGAAAGTGTTCTTACAGTGAATGCCGGAGCATCCGCCACTAATACATCGGCTTCTATTCAGGTAAGTTCACTCGCATCAAATGGGGTCTTATCATTCGATAATACTTATGACTCTCTTGATACCAAGCTCACCGAGAATGATTTCACTCAAACAGTCGAATTTACCCTGGGCAAAGGCGATGCCGCCGAATTTTTTACGATAGAAAGTGATAGCAATCAGACGGTAGCTAGCTTTATCACTGAATTTAATAAAAAAAGCACCAGGGCGGTAGCCTCAGCAGTCAATGTCGAGACCGATGGTACGCCACAGTACAAAATAGTAATTAACTCACTGAGCCAGGGTACCGAACAAGGAAGTATCTCAGCAGTAGATGTGAATGAGCTATTTAAAGGTCAGACTCTGGATCAGGCCACCGACGCCCAACTCACAGTCTCTGGTATAAGTGGCACCATCACTAGGTCATCGAATACCGTTACTGATATATTTCCAGGTCTTACTTTTAACCTTAATGGCACAGGTAGCTCCAACATAACTGTCACCACGAATACAGCAGGATCGGTTTCAAAAGTTCAAGCCGTTGTCGATAAATTTAATGACTTGGTGGGCTACCTAAAAGAGGCAAATTCGTTAACCTCTGGCGCAAACGGCAATCTACTATTCGGCCCTTTAGCCCGAACCTCCATAGATGAAAATATTCTTTCAGCTCTAAGATCTGGGATATCAAATGCCTTTAATACAGGCTCAGATTTCGGCATCTCGACTAAAATGGATGGGACCCTGTCATTTAACACAAATACTTTCTCTAATGCCCTTACGACCAATCCTGCGGGGGTTACCTCTGCATTTAGTAACTTTGGAGAGAGCTCAGGCTCAACGAATGGTCTCATATCCTCTTACACAAAGTTTGGCGGAATAATCGACATCGCTCAGGATTTTAATAGAGCCGAAACCGCAAGGACTGAGGAACGAATCAGGTCACTGGATCGAGTATTTTCTGGGCAGGAACAACAATTACGAAGACAATATTCAAAAATTCAAGAGCAGCTCTCGTTGATGGAATCGCAGTCTCGATTCTTACAAGGACTTTTCTCCAGATTTTAAATAATCAATTTATCTTGCCCCGAAACCGAATAGCACAACTGGCACAGTCTTTAAGAGAATTTTTAAATCATTAAATAATGACCAATTATCGATGTACTGAAGGTCAAGCTTCATCCAGGTATCAAAGTCTTTTATTTCGTTCCGTCCACTTACCTGCCACAGACATGTTAAGCCGGGTCTCATACTTAATCTACGGCGATACCTAGTTTCGTACTGCCTAACCTCGGTTGGGACTGGAGGTCGGGGTCCAACCAGACTCATATCCCCACGAAAAACATTAAACAGCTGGGGCAATTCATCCAGACTGAACTTCCTGAGAAATCTACCAAATGGTGTGATACGCGGGTCATCTTTCATTTTAAAGACAGGTCCATCCATCTCATTCTTTTCAATCAGGTTCTTTAATTCGGATTCCGCTCCAACCTTCATTGAGCGGAACTTATACATTGAAAACATCCGACCGTTCAGACCAACCCGCTTTTGTTTAAATAGTACTGGTCCTGGAGACATGAGCCTAATACCCATAGCTATGGCCAAAAATAGGGGGGATAAAACTATAAGGAGCCCCGCTGAAAGAACAACATCAAGTGCTCTCTTAATATTAAGCTCCCAACGCTCGCCCGGAGGAGTTACATAATGAATCAGAGGAATCCCTCCGAAGAAACTAACCTCTGATTTTGCAATCCCCACACTAAAAAGATCGGCACAAAGTGTCGTTCTTATACCTTGTTCTGAGCAGGCAATTACCAGGTCCTCTACTTCGTCTAGGTGATTTCTAATTCCGGAGAATATTACCTCATCCAACGGGCAATCTTTCAGAGCCGACTTTATTTCCTCAGATCCCCTAAAGAACCGCTGCCCGTTGGTCATTAGCTCTTCTGGTCGGGTCGAACCATCTAGGGAGGCAAAGCCAAACACATTCACACCAAGCTCAGGTCTTAAGGAGATCTCGTCGCTTAACTTTTTACTCTGAGGACCAAGTCCCACAATAAGAACGTTCCTAATATTTCGACCTTTTGATTTCAAATATCTAAGGAAGCTTCTTAAAAGAAATCTCTCTGCTAGAAATCCAATCGCCATGAATCCACAAAAAAGCAGGATTACCGCTCTACTCCGATCTAACTTTAGAAGGAATAACGCAGCGGCGATCACAAAGAATGCTATGAATGAGCTGAATAAACCAACTCTTGTGACATGAGGCATTTCAAACATGCGATTTGGCTTGTATCCATCCAAGGCAGACCAAGCTAAGTTAAAAACTATTATGGAAGCAAAAAGAACCACATAATAAGCTCTGATCGGAGCCAAGGTTTCACCTTGAAGTGGCAAATTTAGATTTAACTCTGTATTCCAAAAAAGAAGGGATTGTCTTCCAAAGTAAGCTGCAAGAAACATCCCCACAATTAATAAATTGTCTGCAAGTCTCACAAATTTTGATATGGAAACTCCGTTGGGGCGAAGCATACTCGTTTTCTCTTAAGCTATTAAAGAATACTCGAATAAATCGACCAAAGCAAAAAGTGATTTAGTGTTTAAAGAGCTTATTTTATGAGCTATTTAGAGTTATCTTTAAGTAACTTCTGTCGCTCAAGGATATTCTTTTCATAACCGGAATCCTTAGGCTCATAGAACCTAGTTCCGACGAGGGCATCAGGCATATATTGCACCCCTTTTACAAATCCCTCCGGGGAATCATGCGGATACTGGTACTCCGCGCCGTACGACAAATCCTTCATAAGTTTTGTCGGGGCGTTCCTAAGATGTAGCGGCACGCTTGATGATGGATGCTGCGCCACGGCATCAATAGCTGAGTGCATCGCTAGATAGCTCCGATTTGATTTAGGAGCGGTAGCAAGAAAAGTAATACACTGGGCGATCGGAATTCTGCCCTCCGGAAGCCCTACTCTATCAAAGGCATCGGCTGTGGCTGTGGTTAGGGGTAGTGCCCTAGGGTCAGCATTACCAATATCCTCACTGGCAAATATCATCATCCGTCGAATCAAAAATCGGGGATCCTCCCCTGCTTCAAGCATCCGAAATCCCCAATAGAGAGCAGCGTCGGGGTCTGAGCCTCGTAAGCTTTTAATAAAGGCAGAGGCTATATTGTAGTGTTCTTCCCCTTCTCGATCATAAAAAGAGAACCCTTTATCACCGAGAATTCTCTTTACATCATCGACCGACAATTCCCCCTCTTGATGCACCTCTGCCAAGCTTTCGATGAGATTTATCAACTTTCTAGCATCGCCACTCGCAAAAGAAATTAAATAACTCGCTGATTCCTCTGCAAGGGCTAGCGCTGTTTTCTCTAATGCCCTTTGTAATATTACTCGCAATGATTCTTGGGAAAGTTGGGGCACAACCACCACCCTAGCTCGGGATAACAACGCCTGGTTTACATAGAATGAAGGATTCTCAGTGGTAGCACCAAAGAGGATTATTGTGCCTGCTTCCACATGAGGCAAGAATGCATCTTGCTGCGCTTTGTTGAATCTATGAATTTCATCAATAAATAATATGGTAGGCTCAGGATAATTTTCAGCCTCATCAATTATTTCTCTTACCTCTTTGATGCCCCCTAATACTGCAGAGAACTCAACGAATCTTAGATCCGAATTTTTACCCAGCAACTTTGCTAGAGTAGTTTTGCCAGAGCCTGGAGGTCCCCAGAAGATAAGAGACGGTGGCCGGCCCTTGTTCTCCTTTAATCGAGAGATAAATTCTCCCTTAATCTCTCCCAGCCCCACAAAATCTGACCAAAACCGTGGGCGGAGAATCTCAGAGAGGGTCTTGGAGGAATAAAGCTCTCGTTTGGGGGGCTCTGATGATTTAAAAAGTTGTAAATTCTTTGACATTGCTTGCCGCCAGGCTCTTTAAGAGCCACATCTTATCATTAATAATAAAAAACAAGAAAACCAATGACTTAATTGAATCGGGGCCTGATTAAAACGATTCAAATCCTTAATAAAACTGAGCATCTACAAATGTCACATCTGGGGGTCAGGACGCCATAACTATCTAAGTACACCTGCTCTATCAAAATTTCATACGGAAGAGGAAGACCTTTTAGGTTCTAACCGTTTTATCCTTCAGCCGAGTTGATGCACATCATCTTTTTCACTAATCGGAGACGAATCTTAAAGCGTAACCCTTACGCCTTAAGATTCGTCTCTAGACATGGTGTCGAAAGATGAATAACTCCTATGCCAAAAACTCAAAAGATCATCGTGTTCACGCTGCTCATCTGCAGCATGATGTTCACCTCCTGCGCTGCTGTCACGGGTGCTGCCATCGGCGGTGCTCTGGGCTACGGTGCAAGCGAACTGTTCGGTCTCGATCGGACGGGTCGTGTTCTCCTCACTGCGGGTGGCGCGGCGATTGGTGGTTACGCGGGTCACAACCTCGCTGACACCAAGAGCAATCGCGAAACCGAAGCTGAGAAGCGCAAGATCCTCCAGGACACTCGCCAGATGTCTGAGCCTTCCATGAAGACTCAGGAAGATGGCACGACCGTGGTCGCTACTACCTACCTGAAGACCCTGAATGGTGCTCCGTTCAAGGTGTTCAATCTCGTTGAAGAGTTCGAAGCTCCCGATGAGAAGGAAGGTACCGTCAACCGCAAGGGTGTCTGGGCTCGCGATTGGCGTGAGGCCTACGACGACGACGAAGACGCTGCTGACGACTTCGAAGCGGAAATCGCTGCGAAGAAGAAGGCTGAGGCGGATCGTCGTGCAGAAGCAAGGCGCGCTCGCCGGTCTGGTACCAACTGAGCAATCAGAGGGCACCAACTGAGCGCGCGGAAGGAGAGGTTGGCCTACATGAGCTCCAAAAGAGTTCATATATTGGGCCCACAAGGTTCATAAGGTCTTTCTCTCCTTCCCTTTTATTCAAAAAATCCAAAAAACTTACTAATTCCGGCTCTATATGATTTTTTACCTCCGTGGTAAACTCTCTACTATGCTCGACTACTATCGAATACTCGGAATAAAAAATTCGGCGTCTCTTGATGACATAAAAAGGGCCTACCGAATACTTGCCAGAAGATATCACCCAGATATTAATCCAGCAGAAAGTGCCTCCAATAAATTTAGAGAAGTCCAAGAAGCTTACCAAACCTTATCAGACCCAGATAAGAGGCAGCTTTATGATATTACGGCCGAGGCCTATCAGAGAAAGACCTTCGATGCACGGCTGAAAGGGTATAGTCAGGCTCACGGAGTTGGTCAAAACCCCAGAACTGCAGGTCATAGCGGGGATAAACAGAGAAAAGAAACTACCAAAAATTCATCCGCCCCTTCTAATCAAGGAGTATCTGCCTGGGAGGTTGTATCTGAGGATATCGAAGCCATCAAAGAGGGTCTTTCTGGAGCTAAAAAACACCTAAAGGGTCTCTTCGAATCAGTAAAAAATTCAAGCAAAGCATTACTGAGAAAGAAACGGTCGAAGATATCTGTTGTTGAGCTATCTATAACGATTGAAGAGTCCATTAGGGGCGCCAAAAAGAAAGTTGAGCTGGTGAATGGAGCCGAAAGCAGGAGTGTCTCGATTCAGATCCCCGTAGGAGTTCGGGATGGCAGCGTTTTAAGACTCCGTAAAAAAAACGATGGCGAGGAGTTAATAATAATTTTCAGATTAGCATCTCACCCATATCTTTCAATCAAACCCAAAGGATTAATTATCGAGGTTCCAGTCACGGTCAAAGAGGCGATGTTTGGTGCTCAGATAAAGATTCCTGGATTAACAGATCAAATACTATTGAAAATACCAGCTGGAACTCAGAGCGGCACCGAACTCCGGCTTAAGGGTCAAGGCATTCAAGGCAGAGACTCAACTGGAGATTTTTTTGTCCGAGTAATGGTTGTCACTCCGACCGAAACTGAAGATTCAGTTTCAAAAGATTTAGCTGAGAAATTTGAGAGCCTTTATAAAGACGGGGTTAGATCTCATTTGGGAGCATCTCTTCTGTGTGAATAATGATTAAGAATATCTTTCATACCCTTCTGGCACAGACACTCGGGTTTGTGATGGGGGTCACGATTGGCTACCTAATCGGGGCCAGTGAATGGTTTTATATGATAGTGCTCCTGAGCCATATCTCTGGAGCTCTTTTCGCTGCCCTACTTCTACGATTACGCCGCCCCTGGGTATATCTCAACGCGCTAATGCCACTTGGGATTCTACTTAACACAGTGGCTGGGCTGCCGATGTCCTCAACCGTACTCTGCTTAGTATTTTTATTTTTAGCTTTTTTATTCCTACCTACAATCGTTTCAGGAGTCCCCTACTATCCCTCGTCTAAAGTTGTTTATGAACAGATCCTAAAATTGATTCCCGTGGATCGTCCGATACGATTTATTGATTTAGGATGTGGCTTTGGAACTTTACTTATACACATCTCCAAGAATCGCCCTTTATGTCGGTGCGAGGGCTTAGAGATAAGCCCGATGGCTTGGTTTGTGACAAAGATTAGATTCTTCTTTTACAGACTGGTCAAAAAAGGAAAGTGTTACGTCAGGTTTAAAGACCTTTTTAATTTCGATCTCTCTACTTACGATATCGTTTATACATTTCTCGCTCCACCTCCGATGCCAAAAGTTTGGGATAAGGTAGTTAAAGAGATGCCCGAAGGCTCAATCTTTATCTCCAATACCTTTGAAGCCCCCGCCAAGGCTTCTCAGGTAATTCCACTTGAAGGAAAGCTTCAGAAAAATCTCTTTATTTATAGAAGATAACGATATTTCTACGAACAACTATTGATCTTGTTTGACTCAGTCTCTGATTTATAATCCGGACAAATTAAGAGGAGCCTATGGATACAAAAGCTTACGCAAACCTTGCCGCTGACAAACCCTTCCAATCTTATTCCTTTGTCCGACGCTCACCGGGACCCAAAGACGTATCAATAGATATAAAATTCTGCGGCATCTGCCACTCAGATATTCACACCGCCCGGGGCGAATGGGGTCCAGCATTTTATCCTTGCGTTCCAGGCCACGAAATAGCCGGTACGGTGCGGAGTGTCGGCAAATCCGTAACTAAATTTAGAGTGGGTCAATCAGTCGGTGTGGGATGCCTAGTGGATTCTTGCGGCGGTTGTGGAAGCTGCAAAGAGGGTTTAGAGCAATTTTGCGAGAAAGGGTTTGTGGGAACATATAACGCACCACTTCCTGATGGTGACTATACTAAGGGTGGGTACTCTTCTCATATTGTTGTTGATGAAAGATTTGTTCTCAGCATTCCAAGTAACCTTGATCTGGCGGCCACAGCCCCACTGCTCTGTGCTGGCATAACTACATACTCACCACTGCGATACCTAGGAGTTGGCAAAGGCTCCAAAGTTGGCGTCCTAGGCCTAGGCGGCCTAGGTCATATGGGGGTAAAATTAGCGGCATCCTTTGGGGCCGAGGTGACTGTGATATCTCACTCGGCTAAAAAGAAGACCGATGCCGAGAGGCTTGGTGCTAGCAATTTCATACTCTCCACCGATGAAGACTCTTGTAACAAGCACCTCAACCACTTTGACGTAATAATAGACACTATTTCTGCCAGACATGACCTAGGCTTGGCACTCAATATGACAAAAAGAGATGGGACAGTGGTCCTGGTAGGAGCATCGGAGAAGCCCCTAGATCTACCTACCTTTCCATTAATCCTGGCGAGGCGGAATCTTATGGGCTCTCTAATTGGCGGACTTCCGGAGACTCAAGCGATGTTAGATCATTGCGGCAAGCATAACATCACCTCTGACATAGAGCTCATCAACGCCCACAAAATAAATGAGGCCTACGACAGAATAGTACGAAGCGATGTGAAGTATCGCTTCGTCATCGATTGCTCGACGCTTTAATTAGAGCTAAGACCTAGCACCAACTGCGCCCTTTGCTTGGGCTCTAGCTTGAGCCCAACGATCCCAGGCGATTACTATTGGGGATGCAATAAACATGGTCGAATATGTACCAATTATGATACCCACCACCATAAATAGACTTAGATCCGCAATCGCTCCACCACCGTAAACCAAGAGAGCAACAGCAGAGAGTAATGTTAATAAATTAGTTATGATGGTTCTTGAGAGAGTCGCATTGATGCAGCGGTTGATAAGCTCAACAATTTCAAACTTTTTACTCTTTAAAATCTCTTCTCTTACCCGGTCAAAGATTACAATTGTATCGTTAACTGAGTAACCGACGATTGTTAGAGCAGCAGCTAAGGTCGATGCGTTTATCTCGTGTCCGACGAATAAGTAGACACCTGTACAAACAATCACGTCGTGGAATACAGCCACCACGGCACCGAGAGCAAAAGCGAATTCAAATCTAAAGGCGATGTAAGCAAGAATACCTAACATGCCGAATAAGGTAGCTATGAGAGCCTTAGCCCTGAGCTCTTCGCCGATCGTAGGACCAACTACGTCAATACGCTCGATGGTGAACTTATCTCCGAACTCGGTCTTAATTGCATTCTTTATCCCCTCTTTAGCAGCCTCATCTGACCCGCTTACTTTGATAGAGAATTGATCACTACCCTTTTCAAAAGATTGAACCATGGCGGAGATTATTCCAGCCTTCTCTAGCGCGCCTCTGATTGATTCAGATGATCCGCCGGGCAGCTCTATCACAATCTCAGTGCCACCTTTATAATCAACACCGTACTTGGCCTCCCCTTTTGCAAACCAGATGTAGATGGATGCAAGCACTGCTACGACAGATAAAACCAAGGCTATGGGAGCCTTGCTCAAAAAGTTTATATTGGTATTTTCTGGCAAAAGTTTCATATAGAGATCTCCTTACCTTTGGCTCTTAGAGGTAAAATTTCAAACATCAAACGGCCCACATAGGCTGCGCAGTAAATTGTGGTCAAGATGCCGATACTCAAGGTAACAGCGAACCCTCTTATAGGACCTGTTCCGAAGTAATATAAGAGAACACCTGTAAGAAGGGTTGTGATGTTAGCATCAACTATAGCTGTCATCGCCTTATCGTACCCTGCCTCTACCGCGGCATCTCGGGTTGAACCGTTTCTTAACTCCTCTTTAATACGCTCAAAGACGAGTACGTTGGCATCCACTGCCATACCGATAGTTAAAGCCAAACCAGCCAATCCCGGCAGCGTTAGAGTAGCTCCGAACGCTGACAATAAAGCCATCATAAAGAAAAGATTTAGAGCCAGGGTCACTATCGCGACCACTCCGGCCTTCTTGTAGTAAATAGACATGAAGATAAGAAGGAATACTGCGCCCATGATAATCGCAGTCACGCCTTTCTCGATCGACTCAGCTCCAAGGCTTGGACCAACTGTCCTCTCCTCCATCGAAACCAGCGGCGCTGGCAGTGCACCGGCTCTCAGAACCACAGCTAACTCACGAGCCTCCTGGAAAGTAAAACCACCCGTGATGCTGGCATTCCCGCCTGGGATAGCCTCATTAATTCTTGGGGATGAATACACAACTCCATCTAAGATAATAGAGAGGTTTCTCCCAACATTTGCAGCAGTTATCTGTCTGAATAGAGTAGCGCCATCAGAATTTAGCGCTAACGATACCTCAACCTGGCCATTCAAGGTCTGCACTCTGGCATCCTTTACGGCATCTCCGGTCATTAAGATCTCATCCTCAACCACCACAGGAGCGCCTAACTTATCCCTTAAAGTGACCGAGGGAGCTGCGCCAGCTGGAATCAATCTAAATTCTAATTTAGCGACGGATCCTACGACCCTTTTAACTGACTCAATGTCCTGCACGCCCGGCATCTGAAGGATAATTCTGTTTATACCCGCGCGCTGAATAGTGGGCTCTGCAACTCCGAACTGGTCAACCCTATTACGCAGAGTCTCGATAGCTTGCGTAACGGCTTCCTCTTCAATCTTCATCACATTCTGCTCTGAGAGCGCAAATGTAACTCTTGGGCGCTCAGCTTCATCGGCAACGCTCAAAAGAAATAGATCCTTAAAGTCTTCTGCAACTTTTGTTTTTAAGGTATCCAGTTGACGCGCACTAACCAGGGTCAACTCTACTTTAAGATCATCAGAGACCCTTGTTCTTAGAACGGCGACCTTATCCTTTCTGAGCTCGGATTTAATAGTGTTGGCTATGCTCTGAAGCCTGCTTTTAACAGCCTCTTTGGTCTTAACTTCATAAACCAGGTGCACGCCTCCCATAAGATCTAGGCCCAAATTCAAGGGTCTTGAGATCCAACCATCCTTAAATGATTCCTTGGCAAAATTAGGAGCCAAGAAAGCAATCGCTGCAATTACTGAGATTGAGAATACAATCAACCGTTTTTTAACTTCTGGGCTCATAATCCTATGCCGCCTTTTTTGATGCCTCTTCAGTCTCTATCTTCTTAGAAACCTTTGAAGCTAAAAATTTTACTTTTACATTAGGAGCTATCTCGACTGAGATGCCATCGTCCGCGATATCAGCCACACGACCTATTATCCCAGCGGCTGTTACCACCTTATCTCCCTTCTTGAGAGCTTTAATCATGTCATCATGCGCCTTTAGTTTAATCTGCTGAGGCTTGATGACCATAAAATAAAATATGAAGAAGACCATGATGAGCATGGGTATCATCTTGGCCACTATCTGGCCCAAACTTGGGGTTGGTGGGCCACCCTCTGCTAAGGCGAACTCAGGGGCAATCAACCCCAGAGCGACAACTAAGATTATTACTAATTTATTCAGCGGAAGTTTCTGGAGAGCCGAGTGATACATTGGACCAATTACTTTTAATAGAATTATATAAGTCTTCAAAAGACCCGTCTTTGATACAACAACGAATCTCCCCCATCAAGTCAAGATAATACTTGAGATTATGGATGCTTAGGAGGACGGGCCCCAACATTTCATCAACTCTAAATAAATGATGCAGATACCCAGCTGAATAGTTCCGACAGGTCAAACAGGTACACTTTGGGTCTATGGGATCACTGATTTCTGCGAATCTGGCATTCCTTATGTTTATATAAGGCTCAGCACCTCTTATAAAAGCTCTTCCAAATCGTCCCGATCGGGTCGGCATCACGCAATCAAAGATATCCACGCCGTTTCTTACGGCCTCTATAATATCCATCGGTGTACCCACGCCCATAAGATACCTAATCTTATGCTCGGGAAGCTGTTCTGGATGATAGCTTAAAACATCGTACATTTTTGACTTCTCTTCCCCGACACTCAATCCCCCGATTGCCATGCCATCAAAATCCATGGCTCCCAGTTCAGCGGCAGCCCTAGCTCTCAGATCCGGATGGCAGATTCCCTGCGTGATGCCAAATATCGCAGTGGTTGGATCCTTCCGCGCATCTAAAGACCTCTTGGCCCAACGGATCGTCATCTCAAGGGAAGCCCTAGCTTGGTCATGGGTATAAGATGGAGGTGGGCACTCATCTAGAACCATGGCGATATCCACTCCCAGTTCCTCTTGAATACCGATTGAGGTTTCTGGGCTTAGAAACATCTTTGCTCCATCGATGTGAGATCTAAACTCTACTCCATCCTCTCTGAGTTTTCTTATTCCCGAGAGGCTAAAAACCTGGAAGCCACCACTGTCGCTCAAAATTGGACCATTCCACCCTGAAAATTTATGGATATCACCCAAACCTCTAACTAGCTTCGGTCCTGGTCTTAGCCAGAGGTGATAGGTATTCACCAGCATTATCTGGGCACCACACTCTTTGATACGCTCACAATCAACCCCTTTTACTGTGCCTTTGGTGCCTACCGGCATGAAGTTAGGAGTATCAAAGGCTCCACGTCGGGTAACATAACGACCTAATCTCGCTTTCCCCGAACCACCTAATTTTGTCCAGAAATTTATCTCTTTCATTCGCCAAAGAGTGCCATACTGAGCTTAAAAAAGCACCATGCCATCACCATAGCTCAAGAAGCGGTAATTCGAGGCAAGTGCGTGTTGATAAGACTTCTGTAGCAGGTCCCTTCCTAAAAATGCCTCCACCAACATGAGGTGACTCGTTCCAGGTTGATGAAAATTTGTTACCACTACATCCACCACCTTAAACTGATGCCCTGGTTTTATAAAAAGATCCGTACTCTCTCGCGCCTCTATCTCGGGCAGATCTAGGCTCTCTAAAGAACGAACCATCGAGGTACCAACCGCAACTACCCGTCCACCACAAGCTTTAGTCCTGGAAATAGCCTCCTTTATTCCGTCAGGAATTATAATCCTCTCCGAGGGAGGAGGTTTAATTTCTTGAGTCTCTTTATTAAGAAGTGGTTGAAAGCTGGCGGTGTTTAAGTGCAGTGTGATCGTAGCTGTTTTAATTCCTTGCTCATTAATTTTTGCTCTGAGCTCTTCTGAGAAGTGTAAACTAGCTGTGGGCGCTGCTACTGAGCCTTCCACTCTCGCAAAGGGGGTTTGGTAATCCTCTTTATCTTGATCATCTGAGTGCCCTGCTCTTATATAAGGTGGGATTGGCATGATACCCACCTTGTGAAGAAGCTCTGATACAGAGGCTGAGCTCGAAGTTTTAAATCTGACAACTGCTGTATCCTCATCTCGGGATACTACCTCTGCTGATAACTCATCAGATAGATTTATAATCTTGCCGGCTGTGAATTTCTTAAGTGGGCGCCCCAAAATACGCCAAGTATTATCATGAATTGGAGTCAACAAAAGAATCTCCACTGATCCACCACTCCCCGATAATTCTCCAAATAATCTGGCCGGAATGACTTTAGTATCATTAAAAACAATCAAATCACGGGACGTCAAAAATTCGGGGAGATCTATAAAAGTCTTATCAAGGAGAGTGCCAGCCGCTCTATCGATTACCATCAACTTTGCGGCGTGGTAAGGGCGGACCGGTCGCTGAGCGATCCGATCCGCCGGTAGTTCGTAGTTAAAGCGAGATATCACGAACGATTTGCTAACTTCTTAAATACATCCATAAAGTCTAGCGGCAACGGAAACACAATGGTTGAATTATGTTCTGTAGCGATCGATCTTAAGGTCTCCAGATAACGAAGCTGCACAGTAATTGGCTCAGCTGCCATGATGTCAGCAGCTTCTTTGAGCTTGCCGGCGGCCTGCGCCTCACCCTCGGCTTGGATAACCTTAGCTCTTCTGTCTCTTTCAGCCTCAGCTTGCTTGGCCATGGCGCGCTGCATCTCTTGCGGAAGGTCGATATGTTTGATCTCGACTAAAGAAACTTTAATACCCCAAGGATCGGTCTGATGATCGATAATTTCCTGAATCCTCAGATTCAACTCATCTCTCTTCTGAAGCAGGTCATCAAGAGATGCTTCACCACACACGCTTCGTAGAGTCGTCTGGGCTAGCTGGCTAGTGGCATAGAGATAATTCTCAACTTGCACCACAGCTCTTGAGGGATCAATCGCTCTAAAATAAAGCACAGCATTTACTTTGATCGATATATTATCCCGGGTGATTACATCCTGCGTGGGGATATCCATTGTGATGGTACGTTGATCAATCTTCACCATTTTATCAACGAAAGGAATAATAAATATAAGACCTGGCCCTTTCGTGACTGATAAACGACCTAACCTAAAGACCACTCCTCTCTCATACTCCTGAAGAACGTGAATACCCATCTTTAGGACAATCAATCCTAAGACGAGCAGCGGTAACATTGACATACTTTTCTCCTATTTTAAAAATTCCAAACTAGATCTTCTCTACCTCAAGAATCATCCCAGGTTGAACTCTTACTATCTTGGCCTGGGCACCCTTCTCAATAATTCCATCTCTGCAGGTAGCCTTCCAATATTCTCCATTTACAAAAAGTCTTCCTCTGCTTGAGATATTCTCTGCCGCTTTTCCTACCAGTCCAACTAGGCTGTCATTGCCAGTAGCCAGCCTCCTCTTCTGAGCTCTGACAACGGCGGTAGTAATGGCCAACATACTTCCACCTAAAATCAGTGCTGATGTAATTACATACCCAATATTAATGGTGATGCCTGGCATCTGGCTTAAATCGACCAGGTAAATGGAGCCCAAAACCAATGCAATTATCCCGCCGATTGCTAACACTCCACTAGGGATGAATAACTCAGCTCCGATCATGATTACGCCGGCCACGAGGAGAAGAATTCCTCCCAAATTAATCGGGATAACTTGATAGGCAGCTAATGCAAGAATCAAGCAAATGATACCAACAACTCCTGGAAATATTAATCCTGGATTATAAAGCTCGATTGAAAGTCCTGTGGTGGCTGCCAGCCAGAGCAGTTGAACGATATTTGGATCTGACAAAGTATTTACAACTCGTTGAGTTACATTCATCTCGTATTTTATAAGTGGCAGCTTATCGAGGTTTTTTAATTCTACTGTTTGGTCCCCTATTTTTACCTTCTTGCCAGATATTTTGGTCAGTAGTTCGATAGGATCTTTCGCCACAACATCCACTACTCCTATCTTTACAGCCTCAACCTCGGTAATCGACGCGCTCTCCTTGACTGCCTTCTCTGCCCAGGCGGCGTTACGCCCTCTCTGCTCAGAGATAGACTTTACCATCGCCACGGTCATGTTCTCTGCCTTTGAGCGCATATCACTTTCAATATTCTTTCCGTCTCCTTGAACGGGATGGGCCGCACCGATCGTAGTTCCTGGTGCCATAGCAGCGATATGTCCTGCCATGGTTATAAAAACCCCCGCCGAGGTCGCAGTTGCCCCAGTTGGGGACACATATATGATCACCGGAATCTTTGATTCGAATAGTAGCTTAACCATGTCCTGCGAGGCCTGTAGCAGCCCCCCGGGAGTATCAAGATTTACCAAGATAGCTTCTGCTCCCTTTCCGGGAGCCTCTTCAACAACAGTGCGGAGATACTCTAATGTCCCCGGGAAAATCCCCATCTCCATATCCATAACAGCGATGTGGGGAGTCTTTGAATCAGCGGCGTATACAGAACCCACAAACAGTAATAATGAGGAGATTATTATCGTAATTAGCTTCATTTATTTAACTCCGGAATTATTTTTTGGATCTGCATCCAAAATTCCCTTTTAAGATTTGGATCCTTCACTACATCGTCAGGATGAATTGTTTTAATAACGGCTTTTGAGTTCTTCATTAAGGCTGTATTTATCTTCTCATCAGTTCCAAAATAAATTAGGGCATAGCTAGGCAGACTTGGCAGAGCACTCTCTGTTGAGACCAAGATAATCTCATAATCAGATACCTTAAGACCCTTCTCCATCGCTGCCATAAGGAGAGCCTTTCCCGAATCACTCAAAGATTCTCCAACGAGATAAAGTTTCTGCGGCTTCTCTTGTGAGACTGCAACCGCGTCTATCAGTCTACGAGGGATGCCAAACGGATAAGTTAGGCGTATCGAATTTAAAAAGGCTTCTAGCTCTTGCATCTCAATTAAAACTTCAAAATTGAATCTAAGATTCTGTTTGCAACTCTGCTCTTGTAGGTGGTGGCGACCTCTGTTTCTTCTCCCATCCTACTAATTATCCAGACTCTGTTTGTATCTAATTCAAGAGCCTCATGAGCGAAGTTACCCACAATAATGTCAGCACCTTTTTTCTTCAGCTTGGCACGGGCATCGGCTAAGAGGTCCTCAATCTCACCGGTCTCAACAGCAAAACCCACTAAAACTGGATCGGTTCCCTTTCTCTTGGAGCCTAAATCAGCCAGAATATCTGGGTTTTCAATTAGTGCTATGGATTTGCCCATATCCTTCTTCTTCATCTTGGTGGGCGAAACATCTTTAGGCCTGAAATCACTAACCGCGGCAGCCATTATTATTATGTCGGGTTGCTGATCTGCCTCAAAGGAATGCTTGAGCATGGCTTCATGCAGCTCTCTGGCTGACAATATCGGCACTCTCTTAACAGCCACCGGGATTCGGTCATCAACGGGTCCGTGAACGATGGTCACTTCGGCACCTCTTCTAAAGGCTTCACGAGCTAAGGCTATTCCCATCTTTCCTGAAGAGCGATTTGAAATAAATCTCACCGGATCAATTGCCTCTCTGGTCGGTCCAGAGGCTATCAAAATTCTCTTACCCTTAAAGTCATGGTCAGACAGGGCTCGGCGTACATAGTGAAAAATCTCCCAAGGATCTGCTAATCTTCCGGAGCCTTCCCAACCACATGCCAAAGAACCTTCCTCAGGATCAACAAACTCAACTCCCCGAGCCTTTAGCTTGTCAACGTTATCTAACGTAACTGAGTTATTCCACATGTTCACATTCATGGCTGGGCAGACCAATATCGGAGCTTTGGTTGCTAGAGCCACTGTAGAGACAGGACACTCAGCAAACCCATAAGCCAAACGAGCGATAATGTTTGCAGTGGCTGGAGCTATCACATAGGCGTCAGCCCAATCGGCAATCTGAATATGTCCTATCTGACTATCATCCCCAGCTTCAAAAACATCTGTAAGCACCGGAGCTCCGGTCAAACTCTCCATCAACATCGGAGTAATAAATTCAGAGGCAGCTTCGGTCATTACACAACGAACCTCATACCCTCTCTTAATTAGCAGACGCGCTAACTCAGCCGCCTTATAAGCAGCAACAGAGCCGGTTATCCCTAGAAGAACTTTTCTTCGTTCACGTATCTCACTCATGACTGGCTCTCCTTAAAAAAATGGATTGGTGCTCTTCTCAACACCAATGGTGGTATCTTCCCCATGACCCGATAAGACTTTTGTTTCATCAGGTAGAGTAAAAAGCTTCGTGCGGACCGAATTTAACAAGGTATCGGTATCCCCACCAGGAAGATCCGTGCGCCCTATACTTCCTGCAAAAAGAGCATCTCCGGAGAGAACAAAACCCTGCGAAGCATTATAAAAGGCGATATGTCCAGGCGAGTGTCCAGGGGTAAAAAGAGTCTTAAACTCATAACCACAAAAATTTAAGGTCTCCCCGCCCTCTATATACTGATCCGGCTCAGGGCAATTACGCATTTTACCCAGAGGAATTCCATAATACCGGCAGATATCCTCGGCATGAGCCCTCATCTCAACCTCAGCCCGGTGACCTACCACCCTGGCCATGGTTGCGTCTTTGAGGTCCTTAACTCCACCACAGTGGTCTATGTGGCAGTGTGTCAACCATATCTCTTTGCATTTCCACCCTTTTTTATTGAGGGTAGAAAGAATCAAATCAACATCCCCCCCTGGGTCCACAACCACTGCTTCCCCGCTTTTGGGGTCCCCAAGAATCCGACAATTCTGGGCAAAATCGGTCACTAATAAGAGCTCTATCTGAATCATATACTCGAATGCTGCCCAAGAACGGGTAAAACATCAACATTATCCTATTTTAGGGGCAATTTTTTTGAAACCTTGAGTGGGCCGTTTAAATCTAATTGGTGTGGACTATAAGAGCTCCAAAAATAGGAGTGCTTTCAGTTGGTTAGAAAAGTGGGATTTTCGGTTTTTATTTGAACTCATATGACTACAACAAACGAAATAGAATCCGCGAGTCGAATTGCTAGTCATGTGACTAAGAACTGGTTTCCTCTAAACCGGGCGAACCTTGAGGTCATCAGGGCTTCCATCAAAGCTGACCGATACACTAAAGAATCTCTCGTTCAAGATATCAAATGTGATGCCTCGTTATATCTCCTCTGTATAAAGAAACTCGCCCTTATGGCCAGAGACGGGGGAATAAAAGATCTAACCCCAAATGAGCTGATACAAAACGCCGAAATGGAAACGCTCTCATCCATGATAAACTCTGATCTCGAATCTGAAGCTCGTCATCAGATGCAATCGATGAGTGATATCCAAGCAGCTAGATTGAAAGAGGCGATGGTTAGTGCCTCTACGGCTGAGGCCTTAGCTCGCAGCAGAAAGTGTGACAGTGAACTCGGATTCTCTTGTGCATTACTAAGACAGTTGGGATTGACTCTGATTGCATGGAACTATCCTCACGTCTATCGTAGAGCTCTTGAGACAGCAGGTCTGCTCAAAACTAATCTTGAAAGTGAGATTCAGAAGATTCTGGGGGTATCACCCTCCTCTCTGGCTGTAATAGTCACCAAGGATTGGAATCTATCATCCACAGTAAACCAAGTAATGGGAGCTGATACCCAATCAGGATTCACCAGGCTAGCAGATAACGCTCAAAATATCGTGGATCTGTGCCGAATCGGGGAAGCCTTAGCAAGAGCCAATGATCCTGAAAATTACCCCTCTGCTCTCAAAGATTGGAATAACGCTGAAGATTCGATTGAGCGGCTCTTGGGTGTACAAGGAATGGCTATCATAAGAGACAACATCGCAAAAAATTTGCGGGCCTATCGAGGTATCTCGATGGAGAGATTCTCTGTTGCCACTGTTGAAACCATGGCCTCAAAGATCTGCACCACCGAATATTGCAAGAATCTTTTGCAAAGAAATGAAGCCATCAATAAGTGCTCTCCTATTTTAAAGTCCCAACTAAAAGAATTGTACTCTTCTTTCTCTGCCAATGAGATTATGCGAGATTCGGTTCATAAACTTGTTCGACAAATTATCCCTGATTCTGGTTTTACAAAGGGCTGCATATTTATGTATGAGCCTAGCTCTAACTCTCTAGTCCCGGTTCTTAAAATCGGCATGCCTCCTGAAGCGATTAATCAGGTAGTCTCCCTTCAAGGAGTACAAACTGCCCCACAAATAATTACTGAGAGCTTTCAACGTGATGAGATTGTAGAAAAAATCAAAACATCAGAAGACGGCTCCATCGAGACCGTTTGGTTGGCAGGCACCTTAGGTAAACAGCAAAAAACAGGTGTAATCTTCCTAGAGGCCTCAAAGAGCCTCATGGCCAAGGGGGAGGATGCTCCTCTGACCTATTTTAGCGCTTTAAGGCAGACTCTTAGTGACTGCCTTGGTCTCAAGTAGCCCTAATAAGATTATTTCGCACTTTCAGGTTATTGATTTTATTAGCTTTAAAAAAAATCTAATTTTTTTAGAAGCAAAATCAATTTAACCCTGGATCAGGGGTAGATAGGCCGCAAGTCTATGCTACACATCCCCTCCCCACCCCCATAACTATTATTGTGGCGGGCGAAATCCCCTCACGGTTGTAGAAAATCTTTTAATCAGGTTCTTTTATGAGTAAGTATCTTCCATGTATTTTGTTTAAACCAATCGCGGCTCCAGCAAAAAATAATAATATGAAGCGCAGCAGAAAAAACACCAGCGTAAGAATCTCTGACGTCAGCTTCAGAGCTCTTGATGCTTTTGCAAAGAGTGAGTCTGCTCAGAAGATATTGATTGCTGCCATACAGCACCGTGGATTATCTCTCCCAACTCTCACATTCGTAGAACTCGGTGATGGCGTTGCGCACGTCATTACAGTCAAACTAAAGAAACAACTAGATCTTACTGGTTCCCCTAGGATTGATGTGATCTCTGCCGTGACAGATAAAGGGCAAATTTACGGCAATAATATTTTTATCTCTGACGATGCCTTATTAGATTTTGATGAAGCCGTTTTATTAGATAAGATAGAAGCTGGAGAGATTGGAGAGGGCACCTGTATTTTACAAAATGCCTATGTGAGCGAAGATTCTATCCTGGGAAGAAATGTAATAGTGGGACAAAACTGTAAAATATTTGGAAGTGTAATTGGTGATGACACCGTCATGGGTGGAAACGTCTGGATTGGTCCAAAAGTTGAAATTGAAAGCTGCACTCTAATAGGTAGTGATACTTCACTTAGTGGAAAAATTAAGGTGGGCTTATCAGAATCCTCAGATGAATTAGAGCCAAGCCTCGTAATTATCGGCGACAACTGCGCCCTAGATGATTGCTCTGTAGAGAAAGGCACAATTATTGGTGGTCATTGTTTGGTAGCTAAAAATCCGAGCTTTTCTGGATTAGTGCCAGACGGAGCCACTGTGAGTGCTACTGCCACTGGATTCAGTGTGGAGCTTTATTGATCAAGATTTAACTACTACTGCTGCGAAGCGAACCAATCCGTTGTGATTTTTAGACCCGAGTCCAAGGTATGCTCCGGGGCCCAATTGAATATTTTTTTTGCAAGAGCGCTATCGATAACACTCCTCTGCTGCTCCCCTGCTTTGGCAGGTCCATGTTGTGCTTCGGTCTGTAATCCCATAGCTCCGACTAATTTGCGGTAAAGCTCTTTGACCGAGGTCTCTTTACCCGTACCTACGTTATAGGAACCTGTCGCCTCCTGCTTTAGTCCAAGCTCAAAAGCCTTGACGACATCCCCTACAAAAACATAATCACGCGTCTGTTCACCCGAACCGTTAATTGTGGGCGTCTTGCCCGCCAGCAGAGCCTTGCAGAAGATCGCAACAACTCCTGCCTCCCCATGGGGATTCTGTCTTGGCCCATATATATTACCGAGCCTCAGAGAGAGGTATTTTAGACCATACTGCTCCCTCCAGAATCTGAGATAATGCTCACTTAAAGCTTTATTCAGACCATAAATACTGGTGGGACGAATGGGATGTGTCTCGTCTGCTGGGAACTTCTCTTGCTCACCGTACAGAGCACCACCCGTACAGAGGAACATAAAATAAGGGGACTTCCCTTCTCTAAACGCATTCAAAACATTAACCAGCCCTGCGATGTTTACATGGGTATCAAAGATAGGATCCTCCATGCTTTTCCGTACTGAGATCTGAGCAGCCGCATGAACCACCACATCTGGGGCGATTTGAGTCATTATTTTTTGGGCCTCAGATGAACAGATATCTACTACTCTTAAGTCTGCTTTGGAGTTTACATTTCCTCTCTCTCCCGAGGAGAGATCATCAACGACAGTTACCAGGTAACCCTGGTGCACTAACATGTCTACTATGTGGGAGCCTATGAATCCTGCTCCGCCGGTTACAACAGCTTTTTTCATAATGATTCGCTTTTTGCCTAACTAAGATTTGAGCCAGCCTCTCTCTAAATATCCTTTGGTAGTCGACTCTATACCAGATTTATTTGAATACTTGTACCTATACCCAAGTTTGTCTCTAATCTTTGAGGTATTAAAAGCCCTATCTTTGGTAAAAAAAGCTACGCGACGACGATATATCGGTGGCTCTATTCCTAGCGGCTTACAGATCCATTCACACATGGCTCCAATTACCATGAACGGGGTAACTGGAATCCTTACCACTCTGAGGTTTTTCCCAAGAACGTGGGAAACAGTTTTGCCTAACTCAACCAACTCAATAGGTTCCTCATTCCCACAGATAAAGACCTCACCTGAGGCATCAGGATGAACTGCCGCTAAGATCATAAGCTCAACGAGATCTTCGACATGAATAAGATGATAGAGGCAACGACCGAATCCCAGTAATGGGAAGAAAGGCTTGGCCGCCATCTTAAAAACTTTTAATAATCTTCTATCATCTGGTCCCAGAATCGCCGCTGGTCTGACCACCGCAATCGACAGCCCAGTTCGCTTGGCAAAATCTCTAATCCAGAGCTCACCTTCTAATTTTGTATTTTGGTAAACGTCGCCAGGAGCATAGGGAGAATTTTCATCTGCCGGAGGATCCTTAATATGACCATGCACACCAACAGTGGATACATGCAAAAATCTTTTGAAGTTTTTATTTTTAAGGGCCTCTTCTGCTAACAACTGGGTGCTGGTTACGTGCACATCAAAGTAAGCCTTATCCTGTATCTTGGCCTCTCTGTAGGCAGCCGCAACATGGAATACGTATTCAATCCCCTGCATTGCTTTATTGATGGTCTGAGGATCAAAAACCTCACCCCTAATCCACTCAATCGGGAGACCTTTAAACTGGTCAATATTACTTTTAGTTCTTGCAATAGCTCTAACTTTTGCCCCAAGCTCAACTAATCTTCTCACCAAAACAGCACCAGTAAAACCGGTAGCACCGGTCACCAAGACTGGCGCACCAGAGATTTTTGTAACTAGTTCATTTTGATTTACAGCCATGGCATGGTTCTACTAAAATTAGGAATCTCTGGCAAAGGCGAGTTTTAATTTAAATTGAGGGACTCTTAAATACGATAAGCTTCTCCCGCGTCATCTCGTGAGCTGAGTAAGGTATTCCACCGACACCAATTCCTGAAGAATCTCTGCCCCCAAAAGGCATCCAATCCGCACGAAAGGCGGTGTGATCGTTGATCATAACAGAGGATGCATTAATCCGTTTCACAAAGTAAAAGGCCTGATCGATCTCCCGGGTGAATACTGCTGATTGAAACGCAAGAGGCGTGGAGTTAATCTCTGCTACCACCTCTCTTGCCTCTTTGAAAGAATAAACTGCAACTACAGGACCAAAAATCTCCTCACGAGACACCTTGGCACCTCGTGACGGATTAGCAATTACTGTTGGGGAATAAAGACTCCTAGAAATTCTCTCCCCTCCTGCCAAAATTTCACCGCCGGATTCCTGAGCCTCCTGAACCCAAGCCTCGATCCTATCAACTTCGCTCTGATTAATTAGCGGTCCTACCTCTGTGGTATCCAAAGTAGGATCTCCCACTCTGAGCTTTCTAGCCCCTTCAGCCAAGCGATTTGATAGGGCCTTGAAAATCTCCTGGTGAGCAAAGACCTTTTGTACCGAAACACAGACCTGTCCCGCATGGTAGAAGGCTCCCTTTAATAAAGCTGGGACTACCAGATCTAAATCTGCATCTATGTCGACGACAACGGGGGCCACGCCTCCATGTTCCAGAGCGCATCGAGTACCCGGAGAGAGCTTACTCTTGAGAGACCAACCGATTGAGGCGGACCCTATGAAAGAGAGAAAGTTAACTCTGGGATCTGTCGCCATCTGTTCTGCCAACTCTGCCGAGCAAACTACAGCCTGACACCAACCATCAGGTAATCCTGCCTCCCGTAAAATCTCAACAAACCGTAAACAGGATAAAGGAGTCGCTGATGACGGTTTAACTACTATCGGACAACCTGCGATGATAGCTGGAATCACCTGATGTACTATCAAATTTAGTGGATGATTAAATGCACTTATCGCTACTACGACACCAATTGGTTCTTTTATAGTAAAAGCTAATCTACTAGAGGTCGAAGGAGTAAGCGCCATCGGCACTTCTCGGCCATGCAGATGCTGGATAACTCCCACAGCTGACTCCACTCCTTGGATTGCCCTATCGACCTCAACTCTAGCATCTATCAAAGGCTTACCGCCCTCCTTAGCGATACGTAATGCCAAGGTTTCTCTCTCAGTGGTCATTATATGGGCTGTTTTTTTTAAGACCGCGATCCTTTGTGCTGGCTTTAGCCAACTATCTTGATCTAGAAACAACCGATAAGCCTGTTCAAGTGCACCCTCAACATCCAAAGATTCACTTAGACTCGCCTCACCTACAGAGGCACCGTCAAAGGGAGAGATAACTTTTAATGTATTTGCCATACCCTTATCCCAAAAGCTTTTTTAGCGCCGATAGAAAAGTTTCGACATCAGCTAGGGTATTATACCCCTGCAAAGAGACTCTGATAATAGGATTATTATTCCAGAGATAAACTGGTACCTCAATTTTAAACTCTTCAATAATTTTCTGTTTGAAACTCAGAGGATCTATACCGCGAGGCAAACGCATCGCGACCATCTGAGCATATCTGTCGGTTGAATCGTAAATAGATTCAAGCTTAGTAATCTTTAGAAACTCCTTTTCGCAATATATCGCCATTTCATGACATCTCTTCCGAATATCTGACCAATTATTTCGATCTGCAAATTCAATCGCGGTGGATGTTGTTAAAAAGGGAGAGAGATCTCTGGTCCCCACAAATTCCAAGTAATCAAGCATCTGACTTGGACCAGGATCTATGGCTTCGTATCCCCAACTAACAATCAGAGGCTTTACTAAAGACTGCAGTTTGGGATTCACATAAAGAAAAGCACTCCCCTTAGGTGCGCAGAGCCACTTGTGTAGATTGCCAAAATAAAAATCTGGAGAGGTCTCTGTTAAATCAATCGGTATGTGCCCTGGAGCATGAGCTCCATCAATAACCGTAATAATTCCCCTCTCAGCTGCTCTTTTACAGATCTCTTTAATCGGGAAAATTGTTGCCGTTGGGGATGTCATGTGAGAAACAGCTATCACTTTAGTTTTATTTGTGACGGCCTTCCAAAGAAGCTCAATCATATCTTTATTTGAGGTCCCGAATGGAATAGCGCACTGCTTATAAGAGAATCCGTGCTCCTTGCCCCAAAAGCGCCAGGTTCGATCCACAGCGCCATATTCATGATCAGTAGCCAGTACCTCGTCCCCTTCCTTCAAATTTATAGAGTGCGATACGATATTAGAGGCGACGGTGGCATTGCTCACAAAAACCACGTTGTTGTGATGGGTGTTAACGTAAGACCCCAATGCCGTGCGTGCGCCATTCAGCAAAGAGCTAGCGCGACGCTGAAAGAACTCTACGGGTTGACGCTCCATCTCCTGCTGCCACTCCCACGCCCGCGATAGTATCGGCTTCGGGCAAGCACCAAAGGAGCCGTGATTTAGAAAAGTGATGTCACTCTGAAGATGAAATTGCTCTTTAAGATGATTTTCCATAGAGCAGATTGTAGCCTGATAACCAGGCTTCAATAAACCAAAAAAATCGGCTTTTTAGGGGTGATTTGAAAGAGCTGAACAAGTTGATTAGACTACCGTTCTAGTAAAGAAGGAAATAATTATGAGCTCAGCCTGTTGTTCAACCCACTCCGAATCCAAAGTAGAATTTTGCCCTCGCCTTTCGATGTTCAGTAAATTTCATGTGGCGTCAGTAGCCTGCCTTATATTTTTAGGAGCTCTTGTAAAGAGTCATGAGGCTGGTCTAACAGTACCGGATTGGCCGACATCTTTTGGACAAAATATGTTTTTATATCCACCTAGTGAATGGATCGGTGGGATATTCTATGAACACACTCACAGGCTCTTGGCATCGTTTGTAGGACTTCTAACTGTGATATTAGCGGTGTGGTGCGGGGCGAAAGAAACCCGACGCTGGGTCAGAAATCTCTCCTATCTCGCTCTGGGTTTAGTCATAGTTCAAGGAATTTTCGGCGGGATGACTGTTCTGTTCCAGCTCCCACCCGCGGTCTCCATCACCCATGGGGTAATCGCTCAAACATTCTTTATGCTCTCCATAGTGATAGCTTATGCCCTGTCAAAAGAGTTCAACACCGAATCAGGATTTCGTCCTAAAAGCTCAACTTTCACTACTCGAGGTCTGGTCTTGATAGGACTTCTCTACATGCAATTAATTTTGGGAGCATTAATGAGACATACTGGTTCGGGGATGGCGGTGCCAGACTTCCCTACTATGGGCGGCTTTTGGATCCCTAAACTAAATGATGCCATGTTAGCAGGAGCCAATGCGCTGCGATTAGAGGTTGGCCTACACCCGATAGGGTTAGAAAATGTTATAGCCCATCTAGCTCATAGGTTGGGAGCCGTAATTGTTACAGTAGGCGCTATTATATTATTTCTATCTTATAAGAGTCATTCTCATCCACTTGTTAGAAATAACGGAGGTAAGGTTATCTATATACTCTTACTCCAATGGGTCGCGGGAATATCTGCCATCCTCTCTGTAAGGGAGCCGTATGTAACTAGCTTCCATGTGGTCTTGGGGGCGATTCTCTTGGGCACTACAGTAATGGCTACCCTGAGGGCCTGGAGATTTGGAGAACGTGTCTAAAACCTTATTTATTTCCCCCTAAATAGGGCTTATGGTAAGGATGGAAAGTACTTTACGGTAGCCTTGCAGCAGTGGATCGAGAAGAGAATCAATCATACTCAAATTCTAATACTGGACCTAATCAGATCCTCCGTGGAGTCGTAACCCGAGTAGTCTTTAGAAACTCCGATAATGGCTACACAGTGCTCAGGCTTGATGCTGGGCGTAGTGATGGCGATGTTACCATTGTAGGCAACATCCCTTCAGTTTCACCCGGAATGCACCTTGTGGTGCGTGGTCAAGAAAGTGCTCATTCTAAGTATGGCTCTCAGTTTACAGCAGCCTCAGTTACAGAGAGCAAGCCCTCTGGCGCAACCGAAATAGCAAGATACCTTTCCAGTGGTCTCATTAAGGGTATTGGAGAAAAAACAGCTGCGAAACTTGTAGAGGCTTTTGGTGAAAAGACGATTGAGATGATCCAAAATGAGCCTGATAAGGTGGCCAAAATCTCGGGAGTTGGCACCCACAGAGCCCAGTTAATGCAGGCCGCCTTTGCAGCTCATGAGGAGGAACAGGAGAGCGTAAGATTCCTCATAGAAAAAGGGATCTCTAATTCGCTTTCTCAGAAAATTTACAAACTCTATGGTCCACGGACTATAGAAACAGTCTCAAAAAACCCCTACAGATTGGCGAAAGATGTCTGGGGAGTAGGATTCTCTACCGCTGACAGTATTGCAGCCAATCTTGGCATAGCATCCGACTCCCATCTTAGGCTCAAAGCCGGATTGATCTTTACTTTAGAAAGAGCCGCCGAGGGTGAAGGTCACTGCTATTTGCCAGCAGAGCTTCTCTCTGAGCGAGCCAGAGCTCTTCTGGGACTCGAAGACAATGTGGATCTTCAGCCGCCGCTGGATGAACTAATTTCTGAGGGTGAGATTCTAAAGTCTGATGCAGGATATTCATTTGTGACCTTCCATCAGGCGGAGGAATCCGTAGCCGATTTCATCAGTAAAAGATGCTCTGAGTTAACTAAGGCGAAGATTTCAGCTGATTTAGTAGAGGCCGCTCTTCAAAAGATTACTGAGAAAACCTCTTTTGATCTTTCTGTTGAGCAGACAGAGGCTGTCAAAAGGTCTGCTTTGTATCCTTTGCTGGTAATTACCGGTGGTCCCGGATGTGGCAAGACAACTATTATTCAAGGCATCGTAGCAGCCTTCCAAGAAGCCTCTCTGATTGTTCGTCTAGCAGCACCCACTGGCAGAGCCTCTCAACGAATGGCTCAGGTTTGCGGCATTCCTGCCAGCACTGTGCACAGGATGTTAAAATTCGATCCGATCAAAAGAAGATTTATCCACGGGTCCGACATGCCACTAGTTGCCGATGTCGTTATCGTGGATGAGGTATCTATGCTTGATCTATTCCTGGCTCAGAGCTTATTTAGTGCGATTGGACCTAATACGACTCTAATTCTGGTTGGAGACAAGGATCAACTTCCCTCAGTTGGTCCAGGCAAAATCCTAGGAGATCTCCTAAGCCTAGTCGAAGTTCCAGCTGTCTCGCTCTCTCGTGTTTTTAGAAGATCTAATGAATCCTCAATCAATGATATCGCTCACTCCATAAATTCAGGTCAGATTCCTGAGATCCCCGTACCGGATGGCGAGACCAAAACGGATGCTTACTTCATTCCTAGAAGCGAGCCAGAGGAGATCTCTCAGTTAGTTCAGAAGTTGGTGGCTGACCAGATACCGCGAAAATTTGGAATCCCCACCGAGGAGATTGTGGTTCTAACTCCCTCTAATAGAGGCCCGCTTGGAACCCAGAATCTAAATCAAACTCTCCAAGGATTCCTTAACCCTTCCGGCAAAATTGATGCTGAACAGGAGCTAACCGTTGGAGAGAATACTCTCCGAATTGGTGACCGAGTATGTCAGCGGGTCAATAATTATCAGATCGATGAGCATGGCGTATTCAATGGTGACACTGGATACATTCACAGCATTGAGAAATTCTCTGGACGAGTTACAGTGGAACTTTGGGATGGTCGACTGGTTGACTATGAACGCGCAGATCTGTCTCAATTATCTCTAGCATATGCTGTCACAGTGCATCGGTCTCAGGGTTCGGAGGTCCCCTGCGTGGTGGTCGTTTTACACGATTCCCATTACACCCTTCTCGATCGACAACTAGTCTATACGGCGGTAACCAGAGCCAAAAAACTTTTAACAATCGTCGGCTCTAAGCGGGCACTCGCTATTGCGTGCAAAAAAACTAATACTCAGAGAAGACTTACCCAACTACCTGACAGAATTCGTCAAAAAATATCTAGTAAATGACCCCAGATTCCCCCTTGTCCTAGCTCTGCCTTTAAAGAATATTTAGGGCACAGGTGAAGTTATGAAAAAAGTTACAAAGTTATTTGCAGTTTCAATATTAACAACCTTAATGGCGTGTGGTGGCGGAGGTGGAGGAAGCCCTGACTACACTGGCGCTGGCAATGTTACCCTTAGAGTCAGCCAGGAGCAGATCGATACCGGTGATAGAACAAAAGTAACAGTCTCGTTTGATGAGCTTCATCCCGATGGAGTAATCCTGAAGTTAAGATACGCCTCTGGACTGGAATATATTGGTGATACATCTTTATGGAAGGTGGGTGGCAAAAATATTGATGCCTCACCTGACTATGAGTTGGCAGCTGACATAGCTCAAGAAACTTATTTAGTTTATGAACTCAGTCGTGAAACTCTCGGCAATAATAACAGTGGAGAGCTTGTTTTTGAACTACGCGGCATCGAAGAGACGAGTCAAAATAGCGTTATCGAAGTTGACCTTGACGTATTAGAGGAAGGCGCAATTTTTACCTCTGATTCGCCTGAGTTCTCGACTGAGTACTCGACTAATCTTCGGGTCAAGTAGTTACTTTCGATCGCGAAGCTAGATCAAGAACGACCGGGCGAACTATTGTATCTCGTCCACAACAAAGGCGGACTCCAGAGGGCACTTGAAAACCATCGCCCTGAGCGAGACAATCTTGCCCCTGAGACCCATTAGTTTCTGGTACTCTTCCCCCCTAACCATAAAGCTCTTGTCTCTAAACTCACCTGTTAATATCTTGGGTTCATCAGGGAAGTTTCCATCGGTTACCTCAAAGCTAAATTCATTACCTCGAGACGATGCAGATCTCACCCCCACGGCATGCCCACCCCCTGCCGGCAAAAAGCTAAATTCGAGCATAACGTAGCAATCAAATATTTGACCAAAATTTGCCAGATAAAGCATCTCAGGACTCATTCCTCCGAAGGGTAGTTGGTATCTCTTTACAACAAAGTCTTCTCCAAATAACTCGGAATTACACCTAGCAACCTCTCCTTCAAAATCAGGATGGGCAGAGTCCACACCAACACCAGGTTGATAAACTCCCTTTTGAGATAGGCACTTGGCTAAGAAGTTATAGGCATCAATTGAGTCTTTTATTTTTGTCGCTCCGATTTGAGCGCCAGCCTGTGGAGAATAGGAATAGCCCATATCTTTCCCGTTATTAACATCAGCTGCCAAAAAGCAGCCATCAAAAGCGGATATCACCCTTCCCTCAAGACTAAAAAGAGGCTCTTGTCTTTTACCCTGGCAACTCTGCGCCCAGGCATTATCGGGAGAAAAATCTTGCAAAGATAAAAGGGCGATTAAAACGATAAAAGACCTCATGCTAAATCCTCTAAAAACCTCACAAATCACTCTTAACTAATGATCAATTTCAGGCCTATTGATCCTTTTATTATGACGATCAGACTAACATCAACAAAATCAATTAGTTACAGGACAGACCGAGCCCTGAATTCTGATTAAAATTTAATCTGAGCCCCCTGCTCTAATGCATCTCTCAAAACCAATCGATCATCTTAATATCTCAGCAGAAAAAGGGGAGAGTCATGTTTGGAGTATTTTCAAAAAAGAAAGAAGTCGCCTCTAATGCCATACCTCTGAGCCCCGGGCTCAGGACTACCATGGCAACATTTTTGGGAGTAAGAGGCGTACCTCCTCTCCCAGCCTCGGCGCAGAGAAGTTTTGCATTAGCAACCGACCCTAACGCTAGCGCCAGAGACTTCATCGAGGCGATTGAATCTGATGAAGGGTTATCT
>Ga0172372_10000246_pt1 | contig 84461 bp, 70 predicted proteins | sample LakKiv5m_2_FD_114544 | JGI IMG/M metagenome (GOLD analysis project Ga0172372, IMG submission 114544) | Freshwater microbial communities from Kabuno Bay, South-Kivu, Congo - kab_092012_9.5m | ecosystem: Environmental > Aquatic > Freshwater > Lake | place: Democratic Republic of the Congo... | reverse complement strand
GGAAAGAATGGAATTGAACCTTGCGAGGCGATCTCTTCAGCTCTGAGTGGGAAGCCTTGGCTGCCCACTATCCCCCTCTCGGACTCAGTCTCAGCCAAAAAAGCGGCCTGAGTAGTTACAAAAGCAAAATGGTTTCTTTACAGCGAGGCGGTATTTTTTTTGCGTTCGATTGAGGCTAAAACTAGAAGTATCAAAGTGAGTGTGGCGTAAGCTTGAGCCCAAGGCCAAGCTGGTTGCATCGACATGGCGGCATCAGCGCCATTTAAGGCAAAGCTGTGCATCAATCCCGTTGAACACAATAGTGTGGCTAAACCCGTCCAGATGGCGGCATGCCATAACTTTCTATCAATCAATGCCACTACAAAAGCGGATGTGATCATTGCTGTAAAAATGAAGCCTTGCTCCAGTGCAAAGCCACCGCGAATGGCGATATCTGCACTGGCAAAAGATTTGTAGAGGTTTTCATCAAAGACTCCACCTGCGACGCGAAAACCACTTTTGGCCATCAAGATTCCCCATGCTCCCAAGCCAGGTAAGAGGCCGATGACAACAGCGGGGTAGTAACGCTTTTCGACACTGGAAAAAGCTTGTGAGCTGATGACAATGCCAATATAAACGACGATGGCCATGCCTGCTTCTAGCGGAATCCAAAAGGCTACCAATCCGATCAATCCCGTGGTGCAAAGTAAAGTGCAGGCCACGGCGTTTAAAACACTATAGCCAGAACGAGCTCCCATTTCTTTCCAACCGGGATGGCCGATGTAGATGGTGGTTGGAAAACAAGATCCAAAGCAAGCGCCTAGGAGGGTGCCGCAGCCATTGATCAATAGCGACGAGCGCACGGGGTAATGGTCGCCTGCGGCTTCAGCAGATTCAATATTTTGAAGCGAGCCCACCACGTTGAATAAGCCCATCAATAAAATGATGCCACTGAACTCAAGCCATTTTCCCTGTGCCAGTACGGCAATGATGTCGGTTATTGCGGGAATGGGAAGGAATAGTTCAAACTTCCAAGTCGGAGCTTGATCGAGTTGTCTTAGGTCGCCCAACCAACAAAAAGCCACTCCAATGATGAGGGCCACCAATCCAGTTGGCAAGCGAAAAGGAAAGCTGACTTTGCCAAAATAACCTATGAAAATGATGCCCAAAGTGACCAATCCCACCAATGGGTGCGCATAGCTTTTGTATAGAAACCCAAATGAGATGAACCCCAAAGCAATGCCCGCTAAAGTTGACAACAGAGCCGCTCTAGGGGTGACTTTTTTTAAGCGCGAAGCGACAAAAGCTCCGAGCAATTCTATCACGCCTGAACCTAGAGCCGCCACCAAACCCATTTGCCAAGCGATCAAGTTGGCGTTCTCCAAACCCATCGCGGTGGCTTTGAGTTTTGCCGGTAACATGACCATGAAAATATAGGTGAAGACCGAAGGGGTGTTGATGCCATAGGGCAATGCGCAGATATCGTTGCGATGGTTTTGCAGGGCCAAGTTTCGAGCTTGCCAAGCATAGAGTAAGTTGCCTAAAATGAGAGCGACTGCAGCACCGGGGAGGATTCTGCCCAATAGCAATTCGGTTTCAAATCCAAGTAATCCTCCACATAGTGCCATGATAACGAGCAATTGCACCAAATTGTCGATGAATAACCCGACGAAACCGTCAAAGTCACCGCGAACCCACCAAGGATAGAAGGATTTGGTCATGGTTTGGTGAGGCTGTCAATGAAAGCCGTACTTTAAAGCGCAAGGTTAATTGTCTTTGCTTATTTTGAATTTTTGAATACAGTGTTGGTAATGGCCAGATTCAGTTTGAACCCAACGCAATTGATGGGTCAGGCTAGTGAGGTTTTCTTGAGTGTCGTGGGATACTAAAATCAAACTCAGATTGAAGCGCTCGCAGCAGTTTTCCACGAGTTGCAAAAGTGATTTAGACTGCGTATCATCCAAGCCTTGGCAAGGTTCATCCAGAATTAAAAGTTCCGGCTTTTTAACCAAAGCTCGTGCAATCATCAGACATCTTATTTCTCCCCAGCTTAAATGAGAGAGAAATTGCTTGCCAAGTGGTTCAATATTAAGACATTGTAACCACAGTTGTGCCTGTTCGATTTCGGAACTGCTGGGTTTTTTATAAACGCCCATGCTGTCGTGAAAGCCAGATACGACCATGGCTGTTCCCGTCATCGACAGGGGAAAATTTCTTTGTAAATCTGCCGATACAAAACCGATATGGGACTTGATGTCCCAAATGCTTTCGCCCTGACCCCTTTGGTATCCAAACAATTGCAGCGACTGACCATAGGCCTGTGGATGGTCGGCATTGATCAGTTGCAACAGCGTGGTTTTGCCGGCGCCATTGGGGCCGCTGAAGAGCCATCGTTCGCCATAGTTCATCTCCCAACTGAAATTTGAAAAGATGACCTTGTCGCAGTATTTAATAGAAACCTTGTCAAAAAAAATCATGGGATTGGAATGCGATTTTTTAGATTCGCTTCTAAACTCATCGGGTAAGATGAGGGTTTGTGTTTGCTGTTCGAGCAGGTTCCTTGCCTTTGCTTCACGATAGGTCAGGATACTTGCAGGTTTGTTTTTCTTGAGCCAAATCAAGCCGTCAATGGTTTTGGGAATGTCCTGCCACTTTTGAGTGAACAAGATCATGGCGTTTGAAATTTCCCTGTGCTCCAATGCCTGAGTAAAGTGATCGCGAGTTTTTTGATCGAGGCCTTCGAAAGGGCTGTCTAGCAACATTAAATCCGCATTTTGGACCAGAGCTCTTAGAAAAAGAATTTTTCGAGTTTCACCATTGGAAAGTGATTTGAAACTGGTGGAAAGAATGTTTGAAACTGAAAAGAACTCAATCCAGCGCTTGAAGTGTTGGAGTGCATTCGGGTTGACTTCGGTGATGATGTCTTGAGCGCTGCGCCCACAATCGTAGCCGCCGTCGATGAACTCACTGTCGTCCTCGCGTTTTTCTCGTTCTAGAAGCTCGCGTTCCAGTTGCGGGGACATCTCGGCACTGCTATAAGGGTTTATGATGGATGGTTCAGATGGATCTGGCGCGATGGCGAAGGTTCCAGATAGAGTATCTTTTAAGATAGTTTTGCCGCTACCACTATCGCCATAGACGGCCCAAAATTGCCCTTTTTTAAATTGCCAGTTTAAACCCTCAAAAAGGTGTGGTTGTCCGACAAGTCTTGGTGAGTGCAGTTGAAATAAAAAATCGGTCACGTCAAGAAGGGGAACGACGTGCAACTCCGGAGGCTAGGGCAGCTTCGATAACGGCTTTTGCAACGGCAGGAGCGACGCTTTTGTCAAAAACACTGGGGATGATGTAATCGTTGTTGAGCTCATTTTCAGGGATCACGGCTGCGATGGCTTGGGCGGCTGCAAATTTCATCGCTTCATTGATGTCGCTAGCTTGGCAATCCAAGGCGCCTCTAAAAAGGCCAGGGAAACAAAGCACATTGTTGATTTGATTGGGGTAGTCGCTACGACCCGTTGCCATGATGGCAACATAGGGGTAGGCCAATTCTGGCATGATTTCGGGGGTAGGGTTGGCCATGGCAAAAATAATGGGATCTTTTTTCATTTTTTTTAAATCTTCCACTGTTAATACACCAGGGCCGGAGGTGCCGATGAACACATCGGCAGCAACGATGATGTCGTGCAAGCTGCCTTTTAGGTTATCGGGATTGGAACTGTCGGCAAAGGCTTGTTTGGCGCTGTTGAGCCCTTCCCTACCTCGATAAATAGCGCCTTGGGTGTCGCAGCCAATTAAATTTACCACGCCCATAGATTGAATCATTTTAGAGCAGGCTGTGCCAGCGGCACCAATGCCATTGACGACAACTTTCAATGTTTCAGGTTTTTTCCCGACGACTTTTAAAGCATTGATAAATGCCGCCGTCAAAACCACGGCAGTGCCGTGTTGATCATCGTGAAAAACGGGGATGTCCATTTCAGCTTTGAGGCGTGCTTCAATTTCAAAACAACGTGGTGCGGCAATGTCTTCAAGGTTCACCCCGCCAAAGGTGGGTGCAAGGTGCTTGACGGTGCGAATGATTTCTTCGGTGTCTTGTGTATCCAAACAGATAGGAAAGGCATCGACCTGACCAAAGTCTTTGAAGAGCATGGCCTTGCCTTCCATGACGGGCATGGCGGCTTCTGGACCGATGTTTCCCAAACCCAAAACGGCGGAGCCATCACTCACGATAGCCACGCAATTGCGTTTGATGGTAAGGTTCCAAGCGAGGCGAGGGTCCTTGTGTATAGCTGTGCATATTCGAGCGACACCTGGCGTGTAGGCCATCGACAATTCACCGCGATTGTTGATAGGACTTTTGCCTTTGACTTCGATTTTTCCGCCAAGGTGGAGCAGGAAGGTTTGGTCAGAGACATGGACGACTTCATAACCTTCAAGTTGGTTGATGCCATTGCGAATGATGTCCACTTGCTCGTCGCTTTCGGTGTAAACCGTGACATCACGAGTCATCATGTTTTTTTGAACTCGTATGATGTCAATGGCGCCAATATTGCCTTTGCACTCGCCAATGGTGGCCATGACTTTTGCCAAAGCACCTGGTAGTTGCGGCAAATTTATGCGCAAAGTGACGGCGTTGCCTAGCGTAGTGGAGTCTTCTTGCATGAGAGTTTGTTTTAATAAAGAGCTGTTAGTTTAATGAAACGACCGTGGGTAGAAGGCGCAATTTTGCAAAGGTGCCCACCTTGAGTTAAAGTTGGGCGTGTCAGTTACCATGTTTAACCGCGAAGCGTGTTGACTTCAATTCAAATCAAGGTTTAAAAATAAACTTATTTTCCGACCATATCGTCTGGAAAATAAGCTAGAAATTCTTGATCAACATCGGTGAGGAAAACAACCGTTCCATCTTGGTTGAGAATGTTGTAATGATTGCGGAAGGGTTGATCGTAAGGGATTTTGTAGGCGGTTTCAAATGACTGCCAAACGGCTTCTTGAACATCTGCCATTAAAATGCCTTTGCGATTTTTCTTGTATAGGTAAGCGTAAGAGGACCAAAAAGAAGCGTGCCCATTTTTTTTATTGTTGTTTGAGGCATTTTTATCAAAATGAGCGTTGGCATTTAAATTTTCAACCAGTGGGCAGAACAAGTTTGCGGGTGTGAGCCCATACTCTTCGTTCACCAAAACTTTGGCAGGATTGCCAGGGTTTCCATTGTTGGAATTTTGAGCGGCCTCGTGGGGACCATCAAATGTGCCATTTGCGACTTCCCAAGGTTTCAAGATAGCTTCATTGTCGTAATAAAGAGCAAAAGCTTGATAGGTTTGTTTGAGGTTATTTAGACATACTGAATGCTTTGCTCCCCACAGGGTGCGTTTTAAGGCGGGTTGCAACATTGAGGCGACGACCAGTAAAATCGCGATGACGACAACGAATTCTATTAAGGTAAACCTGTTTTGCTTCATCTGTTTTAAAACTTGTGAGTGCCCCGAATGATAAGATCACAAGTAGGGATTAAAGATTTTTTGCCAACTTTCAACTAGGCAAACATTCCATCAAGACAGGCAAGTTCGGATAGTTGGTAGATAGTCATTGCGGACTTCTACAATGCAGAACTTCTGGGGATGATTAAATAGATATGAGCAAGCGTTAAAAGTGAGGGATTCAGAGTACATCGATTTTAAAGAGTTTAAAATGCAGATGGATGAAACCATTGACGTGATTGCCGCTTTGCGCCGCAAGCGATTGCGCGAGAAGGATAACACCAAGGGACTGAATTTAGTCCAATCGATGGTTGATTCAGTTGAAAAGCGCTATGAATTGATTGAAAAATTAGGTTCCGGAGGCATGAAGGATGTTTTTCTAGCAAGAGATCTTCAAACAACTCGCCATATTGCGTATGCGCAAATAAAAAAAGAGCAGGACAAGCCATTGAACACACGTCGGTTTATTCGAGAAGCGAGAATCACCGCCATGTTGCAACATCCCAATATTATTCCCGTTCACGATGTCGGTATCGACGAAAATAATAAGCCCTTCTTCACGATGAAGTTACTTGAGGGTGAAGATCTGCAAAGCTTATTGATGAAATTGCAAAAAGGCGATGAGGAACTTAAAGGATCATTTCCACTCAACAGGCTGCTAGAGATCTTCCTTGAGTGTTGTCGCGCTATCGCTTACGCTCATTCAAAAGGCATTGTGCATTTAGATCTTAAACCCTCAAACATTCATTTAAGTCACTTTGATGAAGTATTAGTATCAGACTGGGGTATCGCTGCGTTTATTGGAGAAACGCCTGAGCGCCAAGAGATAGAGAGCATGCCCAATGCAGATGAGAATTTTACCAAATGCGGCATGTTGAAAGGCACGCCTGGATTCATGGCTCCAGAGCAAATAACTACAGATTTTTCTAAGATTGGCCCCGCCACGGATATTTATCAATTGGGCGGTTTACTTTACGCCATATTGACTTATTTCCCGCCTATTAGCATGAATAGTCTGGAAGAGAGTTTTCAGGCCACGCTCAAAGGCGATATCGTCAGGCCCTCCAAGCGGGCGATGGCAGCGGTGCCCGCACCCTTAGAGGCGATAGTGATGAAGGCGATGTCGTTGCAAGCGCAAGATCGCTATGGCTCGGTATCTGAGCTGATAGTCGACATCAAGGCCTACCAAATGGGTTTTGCAACCTCGGCTTGGAGAGCCAATGTCTTGGACTTAACGCTACTATTGTATCGTAGGCATAAAGTGAAAATCTTGACAGCGGGCGCCTTTATGGTGATGATTTTTATCATCACGTCTATTTTTATGGTGCAGTTGGTCAAAAGCAAACGCGAGGCCTTTAGTGCTAGAGATAAAGCTAAAGTATTGGCTCAAGAAGTGACGGCGGCGTTGGAGGTGGCAAAAGAAAAGTCAAAGCAGGCTGAGAAAAGTGAGAAAGCTTTAGTGGATATAAAAAAGGATATTAGAGGAAATATTGAATTGGTGAAAAAAAGTCTGCCTAAAATGATTCAAGATAAAGTTCACGATCTCAAAGATGATGGTCGGTTTCTTCAATTAAAATTTTTGGTTGAGAATGATCCCGAATCATTTATTGAATACCCTTTCGACAGTTTATGGATGTTATATGAGAACGAACTTGTTTCAGATGAAAGGTTTAAAAATTTAGCGGAGGGTTTGAAGAAGAATCCAGTGTTAGATATTGAAGTTTACGAACAATTGATTGAGACACTCTTCAAAATGAGACAATCAAAAAAGAGAGTTTCGCAAGAAGAGTGTGCAAATGTTTTAACATTATTGCGAAAACAGGCAAAAATATCGCCCAATTCGGTGGCTGCGTTTGTCATGCGCACCTATCATCAAAGGTATTTGGAAGATCCTATCTATCCAAGCTATCTTGAAGCTGTTTTTCAAAAATGCGCGGCTCTGGAAGATCGCGTGGCGGGAGATCAGTTGGACCTTCACATCGAGGTCGAGAACAAAGCGTGGAAAGTTGAGTTGAAATCGACATTGAAGAGCCTTTCTTTATCTAGTCTGGCTTTTTTGCCGATTGAATCTTTTAAAGCGTCAGGTTGTTGGGCGCCTGACTATGTGGCTTTATCTACCTGGCCTTTAAAGCACTTAGATATTGAGAGCTCAGGGTTTAAAATAGAGGACAATTGGAGCTTTGAGATACTACAATTAGATTATTTGCGGTTGATCGATTGTCCCTTTATGAATTGGCCGCGACTATTAGATATTATACCAAGCAGAAAAGTGGTGATACCCCGCGGTGTCGCTAAACATGTACAGCCAACTTTCCTTAAAAAATATGGCATTGAGCTCATTGGAGAGTGAGTTTCTTATCAGGTCAGCAGATGGGTTTTTTGCAGGAGCTCAACCTCTTCTTTTAAACGATCGCTGATTCTTTTTTTATACACGTAAACACTGGTGGGTTTTATGTCGAGCCTTAGTGCGATTTCCGCGACATTTAATCCTTCGAGAAATAAAATAAAGGCCTGTTTGGTGGTTTCAGAAAATTCATTGGCAATTTTTTCCCATGCTTTGTTGGATACAAATTCGGCCCATTCTTCATCGATCCAACGGTCGAGGTCATTGTGATTTGTTGATTCGCAGACATACGCGGCAACATCTTTTAGTTTTTCTCGAGCGAGACTATTGTTGCGGAAATAGTTTTTAACCTCATTGTGAATAACGGTTTTAAACCAAGCTCTGAATTTTCCTTTGAGTTCTGGAAAATTTTTGTTTTTGATCAATTCCCATAATTTGGTGAAGATGATTTGATGGAATTCATCGCGCTCGTGATAATTCAAGCGGAGGTGTTTTAAAAAATTTAAAACAAAGGGAGAATAATAATCATAGAATTGCTCCCAAGCGTGATGATCTTTTGAGTTTTGAATACCCGCTAAAAGGGTCATTCTCGTTCGCCAAGGATCTTGATCGGGAGCAGTCATCGTCCATTGAGTTTAGAGCCTTGTTCAAAAATAGAAGCAGAGGAGTCGAGGTATTTCACGAATTGCGTTTAAATAAAAAAAGAAGAATAAAATGTAAGAAAATCAATTTTAAGGTGTCTAATTGACACGAGAACCTATTTGAAATCACCATGAAAACAAAATTTAAATTCATTTTGGCAGTGAGTTTTGCGCTGATGATCGTGAAAACGAGCCTTTTTGCTGAGGTAGATTTTGCACAAACGATTGCTCCAATCGTATTTGAACATTGTGCTGAATGCCATCGCCCCAACACCGCCGCCCCTTTCAGTTTATTGGACTACAGTTCCGTGAGCAAGCGAGCGAAAACCATGCTCGAAGTGATGAGAGATAAATTCATGCCACCGTGGCATCCGGTTAAAGGTCATGGGAATTTCAAGGGTGAGAGGGGTTTAAGCGCACGCGAGATAGCTTTATTTGAAACTTGGATTGAGGCTGGAAAACCATTGGGGGACGAATCAAAGGTTCCTGTTTTGCCAAAGTTTCCAGAAGGTTGGGCTCTAGGTGAGCCTGATTTGATTGTAAAGATGCCCCGAAGTTATGACGTGCCGGCGGATGGTCCGGATATTTACAGAAACTTTGTGATTCCTATGGCGATCAAGGAAGACTTGTGGATTAAGGCAATAGAAATCATGCCTAGCGCAAGGGCTGTGGTGCACCATTGTTTATTTTATTTGGATGCCACAGGTGAGGCTAGAAAACTGGATGGCAAAAATGGTCAGGTTGGTTTTAATGGAGATTTAAAAAACATGTCACGCATTGGCACTTGGGCAGTGGGAGCTATTGCGAGAAAGTTGGATGGCGACTATGCTTATCCATTAAAAAAGGGATCTGATCTAGTGTTGGCCACTCATTTTCATCCTTCTGGCAAGAAAGAGACGGAGCAAACGACCATTGGAATTCATCTTACGTCCGAACCTTCTAGCAGAAGGGTGACTGAACTACAAGTGCCCGGCTTTTATGGTCAACGATCGGGACTCAATATTCCGGCAGGTGAAAGGGATTTTATCTTGCGTGGTTCATTGACCTTGCCGATAGATATTGAATTATTAACGGTAGGTGCGCACATGCATTACTTGGGAACCTCGGCAAAAGGTTGGGCGACGCTACCTGATGGCCGAGTGGAGAATTTACTTTATATCGACGCATGGGATTTTAACTGGCAAGGTGATTATCACTATAGTCAGCCTGTGCTATTGCCCAAAGGGACAGTTTTGGAAACAGAGATTCACTACGACAACTCAAGTGACAATCCTTTCAATCCTCATAGTCCACCAAAGCAGGTGAATTGGGGACTTGCATCGACAGATGAAATGGGCAGTCTCATCTATAATATTGTTTCAAAAAATGCGCAAGATGATAAAACGGCAAATCGCGTGTTGATGAGCGCAATGTTCGCCGCGACAAATCCCAAGGCATCTGCTGCTATAAATTATCAAACGGTGCTTGAAAATTTTGACAAGAATGCGGATCGTGAACTGGCCATAGCTGAATTGCCCACGAGATTTAAATCGTTTTTAGTGAAACGAGATCTCAATAAAAATGGCCTCGTGGACAGGGATGAATTTGATCAAATGAAACCCTATCATGAACAATTGCGGAGTTTTATGAAATGAAGTCGACTATGTTTAAAATTGGAGTATGTTTATTGGTTCAGCATTTTTGTTTATGCGCCGAGCCTATGTTGACGATAACAGATGCATCATGCGACCCTTTGGTGGTCTCGCCACCATTCAAGGCCAACGTCTTGTTTTTTACCACCACCGACTGTCCTATCGCCAACGGGTACTCTCAACGTTTCAATGAGATGTATCAAGAGTATGGAATGAAGGGATTTAATTTTTATCTGGTGCACATCGATTGGCAAACGACAAAAACAGCTGCGCTAAGGCACCAAAAAGAGTTTCAATTGCAAATGCCGATTGTACTGGATTCAACCCATGCTTTGGTTAAAAAAACTGGAGTTGAAACAACACCAGAAGTGGTTGTGCTATTGCCCGATCAAACCATTGCGTACTGCGGACGAATCGACAATTGGTACGAGGGTTTTGGAAAAAAAAGAAATGTGGTGACAAAAACTGAGCTAAAAGATGCACTTGAGGCCATTATTGATAATCGAACTATTCCAGTCAATAAAACCCGTGCTATCGGTTGTAGCATACCTGAACTGCCACGAAAATAGTTAGAGTCGTAACCATGCGGTCATTAGAACTGAGTGTGCATAAATTTCTGGTTTAAAAAAGAGGAACATAGGCCCAAATTGAGGGCAATCGAAAGTGGATTGTTCTTGAAGCGCCTCAAGAGCGATCTTATATTTAAATTATGAAATAAATTTTCTTCTTTGAGACAGATTCTTTCCTGTAATGGCCTAGAGAATTTACAGGCCATGCTGTCACCTTAAATTTTTCTCATTTTTCGGAACCATTATACTTTCCAACAATGATGAATAACTGAACAGTATTAACGATGAATGTCCCATTTTCAGTGACATCTGGATTAGAAGCAATGTAAACCCAACTTTTGTCCTTATCTATCCCTCGTTTAACTTACTTACTTACCTAACTTATATTTCTTATCTACAAGTAGATACTTGAGGCCTTCTTGTTTTGCCAATTTTAACTGCTCTTTATCGGAACCGATAAACAATTCGGCCTTTGATAGCATTGCAGATATAACATGAACGGTATCCATGGTTCGGTATTTATAGCCTTTTTTATTGGTGATTTCAAAAAGTTTATCTTTAACATCATCAAATTTAATTGATATCGAAAGGATAAACCCAAGTCCTAAATCAGACATAATACGTTGCTCAACCTCATGTCTTGAATGCTTTGTTAACAATTTATTCGATACGAGTCTTCCGAGAACAGAATGAGTTTCCATTTCAAGGAATGGACTCAAAATGATAGGACGTTTTCGGGAAGTCAATTCCTTTTTAATTTGATCAACCCCATCTCTTTCCAAATAGAGATCTAAAAACGACGATGTGTCTAAATAAATCATAGAAATAAACGGGTTTCGTCTCTTCCTTCATTGACAACTATAGAAATTGGATCGGCATGCTCTGAATTTAACTTGATAGGTTTGCGTTGTTGCTGTTTCCAGTGAGAATCCCAGTCTACAGTGATATCTTGACTTAAAATGGGTGGGCAGATTCTGCATCTAACCTCCCCTGTTTTGCCATCTACAACAAGCACTTCCTCTCCTTTGTCTAAATGAGGTTGAACTGAGACCTTAAATTTGGTCATCATATCGCTCATGGATATTGAAGTCATATTTTTTTTCTTCGTTAGTTGATTTAGAGTAAATTTAATATTAAATTTAATTTAGCAAGATTTCTCGCTCTACGTTCAGCCATTTTTTCTTGTTAGTAAGTGGGTATATTCATAATTAATTTCTGTAATTATGAAGTCGGATAAGCCATCATCATTGAATCTAGATAAACCAGCCTCTCACAGAACCGTACTTGAAGCTTTCGTTTGATACGACTTCTGTTGTCCTCATCGTTGTTTTCAAACAATGACCCATAAGTGAACAGTATTGATTATGAATGTCCCCTTTTCGGATTAGTATGCTTGGTGGTGTGGTAGAACGGAGGTTAACTACTTCCGTCTATTCGACTTAGACTTGTCGTTGACAAGCTCCACGGATTTAATACTGTTATAAAATTTCCTCATTTGATTGAGGGTATGCAATACAGATTCAATTTTGCTCATTGGACAAATTATTAATGTCTACTTGATCTTGAGGGGAATTGCGGATAGATTTAAGCCAAATCAAATGGATGGACAAGATAGTCAATATCTTTTGTGAATCTTGGCTCGCAATGGAATGCCATTGCAACTCCACCAATGACAGTAAATCTGATATTACTATCGATAAACGATTTACTGACACTAAAAAATTCATCATTCAATTCCATAAGGGCATTTTGCTTGCAAGTGGGACAGGGAAAGTCTAGCGCCTAAATTTGTGGTGCGTTCACGCGTCCGCAGCATTTAATGGAAGACAGAGTTGTGGTTTATGAGTAATAAATGACTTTGGACGCACGTATATTAAAACGGATTCGTCTTCTAGAATTTTTCTTTGCGAACTTGCTCCCAAATCTTCTTGAGATTTGCCCCTTTGCTCCGAGTAGGCGAATTGAAGCGATATTTTAGAAGTTGAATTGAGAGCGTTGAGAAATCGTTGATATTGATACTATTTTGGCATTATCGCTTGGATTAAGCGGGCTTGGAAGCGGGTAAATCTACTAAAAGTCAAGCAGTCAAAGCGGGTGTTTTAACTTTTCATACTTTTGAAGCTCACTATGCCAGACACGATTGTATACACCATCACTGACGAAGCTCCCGCTTTGGCCACTTATTCGCTCTTGCCGATCGTTCGAGCTTTTACGAAATCGTGTGGCGTAGAGGTCACGACGGAAAATATTTCACTGGCAGCACGTATTTTAGCGCAATTTCCTGAAAAATTAAAAGTGGGTGAAAAGAGCGACGATGCTTTGACGGCACTGGGGCAATTGGCAAACACGCCTGCGGCTAATATCATTAAATTGCCCAATATTAGCGCTTCTATCCCCCAGCTTAACGCAGCTATCGCTGAGTTGCAAAAAAATGGTTATGCCATTCCCAATTACCCTTCAAACCCTCAGACCGAAGCGGAAAAGGAAATTCAAGGCCGTTATGCCAAAGTTTTAGGCTCGGCTGTTAATCCTGTTTTGCGTGAAGGCAATAGCGACCGACGTGTTGCTGCAGCAGTCAAAGCTTATGCGCGGAAGCACCCTCACAGCATGGGGGTGTGGAAAACAACCTCTCGATCCAGAGTTGCAAATATGATCGAGGGTGATTTTTATGGCAGTGAAAAGTCAGTCGCTGTCGCTGCGGCCACAAAAGTGAAGATTGAGTTGATTGGAAACGATGGCACAAGCAAGGTGCTGAAACCTGACCTCGCTCTAAAAAAAGATGAAGTGATCGACGCTTCCGTTTTGAGTGCCATGAAACTTGAGCAGTTCTTGCAAGAGCAGATTAAAAGTGCGAAAGAGGAGGACTTGTTGTTTTCAATTCATTTGAAAGCCACCATGATGAAGGTCTCGGATCCCGTGATTTTTGGACATGCGGTCAAAGTGTTTTTCTCCGAATTATTCGACAAACACAAAGTTAGCTTTGAGAAAATTGGCTTCAACCCCAACAATGGCATTGGCGATTTGGAAAATCGCATCGCCGATTTGCCAGATTCTGAACGTGAAGCTATCAAGCTGGACTTGAAAGCACTTTATGAAACTCGTCCTAAATTGGCGATGGTCAATTCCGATAAAGGCATCACCAATCTTCACGTTCCGAGTGATGTTATCGTCGATGCTTCCATGCCGGCGGCGATTAGAACCTCTGGGCAAATGTGGGGACCTGATGGCAAGCCCAAAGACACCTTATTTGTGATACCCGATCGTTGCTACTCAGGAGTCTATCAGGCCACCATAGATTTTTGCAAAACCAATGGCGCCTTTGATGTCAAAACAATGGGAAACGTTTCAAATGTGGGGCTCATGGCCCAAAAAGCTGAAGAGTATGGATCACATGACAAAACGTTTGTGATCCCTTGCGATGGCGTGGTTAAAGTCACTGCTGAAAATGGCGAAGAGCTTTTATCACATCAGGTCTTCAAGGGTGACATCTGGCGCATGTGTCAAACCAAGGACGAACCAATACGCGACTGGGTGCGACTTGCGGTGCAACGCGCTCGAAGCACGAATCAGCCTGCGATATTTTGGCTGGATCCAAATCGCGCTCATGATGTCAGCCTCATTTCAAAAGTGGAAACTTACTTGAAAGACCACGACACTCAAGGTCTTGAAATTAAGATTTTGTCACCTATTGAAGCGACACTCTATAGCTGCGAACGATTAAAAGCCGGACTTGACACCATATCTGTAACGGGCAATGTGTTGAGGGATTATCTCACCGATTTATTTCCAATTTTAGAACTTGGGACCAGTTCTAAAATGCTTTCCATCGTGCCACTATTAAAAGGGGGTGGTCTGTACGAAACAGGTGCCGGTGGATCTGCACCAAAACACGTTCAGCAGTTCTTGGAAGAAGGACACTTGCGCTGGGATAGTTTAGGTGAATTTCTTGCCTTGGGTGTGTCTTTTGAGGATCTTGCCGAAAAAACCAACAACCAAAAACTCAAAGTTGTAGCTAAGGCCTTGGAAAAGGCAAACTGTGATTATTTAGAGCACGACCGTTCTCCTTCTAGAACAACTGGTGAATTAGACAACCGTGGCAGTCACTTTTATTTGGCACAATACTGGGCCAAAGCGCTTGCGGAACAAAATGAAGATGCTGAATTGAAGCAGCTATTTAGTGCCGCTGCAAAGCAATTGTGCGAGCAAGAGTCGACTATTGTCAATGAATTGAATGCAGCTCAGAACCGTGTTGAAGATATTGGAGGTTATTACTACCCAGATGTCCTCAAAACGGAAAAAGCCATGCGCCCTAGCATCACGTTCAACAAAGTTATTGACGCGTTGCTCACCTAAGTTGTTTAGATGACTTGAACAAGAACTTGGTTTCATGGTTATGTTTCACATTAGTTTTGCCATGGAATTGAGTTGCTTTGTGTTTGAGTCTCTTGTTGCAAAACAGAATGGACTAAAATTCCGGCGCAAATCATTTTATACACAATTTTCCTAGAGGCGATCCCTTGGTTCAAACTAAAGAAGACATTGAAAAAAAACTCAACGCATTGGTTGCGAAGTTGCCAAATACCCAAGAGAAAATCACTAAGGCTCCGGTTTCTGCTGAAGTTGAGCGCAATGAGAAGAAATACAAAATCAAACCACAGTTGATTGCAAAGAAATCGGCTCGAAAAGTGAAGAAAAAAATCAATCATTTAAAAAAATTGCTTTCTAAAGCTTCCTGATCGAAGTACTTCAAAGAGTCTATGGCTTGCCGGCTCCAGTCGGCAAGCTTTTGTTGCCAATATTTTGGCTGTTTTCAGGTTTGGTTGCTGTTGTTGCAAGACAACGCAACAAATTTTACGATAAAAACCCCGTTGTTTCGGATTATCCCTTTAGAATTGTCAGTATAGGCAATCTGGGTGTTGGTGGGACCGGAAAGACGCCATTGGGGTTACTTTTCGCCAAGCGTGCTTTAGAATCAAAACTAAAAGTGGCCATACTGTTGCGTGGTTATGGCTCGAAAGAGGGATTCTCGGATGAGGCTGAGCTTTATAAAAAAACTCTAGGGGTAAAGCACGTTTTTATCAATCCCGATCGCAATGCGAGTTTGCGCCAAGTTGCATTGCAAAACTACGATTTGGTTTTAATGGACGACGCTTTTCAACATAGGCGCGCTCCACGCGACTTGGATATTGTGGTGATGGATGCAAAGCATGTCGTTTTGGATGATGAGGTCATGCCTTTGGGCATGTTGAGAGAGCCTGTCGAAGGCTTGCGCAGAGCTCAAGTGTTGGTGATGACGCGCTGTGAAAGTTTAAGTGAGATTGAACTCGATAGACTTCGAGCTAGAGTGAGAGAACGTTTTCCAAGATTGAACATCATCGTGGCGCGAACAAAAGTTAGTTCAATTGAAGCTTGTTTTTCCCAACTTGAATTTCGACCCCAAGCGCAGGCCTATTTGTACTCAGGGCTGGGTGACCCGCAAAAATTTAGAGAAACCGTGCTCGCTTGTGGGGTTTTGATCGTTGGAGAGAGCGTGTTTCCCGACCATCATTTTTTGACTGAAGTTGAAATAGAGTCTATGGTCAAGCAGGCGCAAAAATTGGGCGCAGAAGTGATTTTGACGACAGCAAAAGATGCCGTAAAACTCAAACAAGAGTTGGTTTTGCCTGTGTTTGTGGTCAATATTGATTTTGAACTTGAAAAGGAAGCCTCATGCTTGCGTTTAGTGTTTAAAGGCGAGGGCATTTGAGCGAGATCGAGTTATGCTCTCATGCCAAATTGAATTTGGGCTTGTGTTTAATAGGCAAACGTGGTGACGGTTATCACGAGCTTGAAACATTGATGCATGAGATCAGTCTGCACGATCAAATAAAACTAAAGGCAAATTCCAAAACCGAGCTTTGGGTTGGTGGCAAGCGTTGGGATGAAAATGAAGGCAAAAACTCAGTGCTACAGGCGAAAGCTTTATGTGATGATTTACTCGGTCATTCCTGTGGTGAGTGGTTGATTGATTTGAATAAATCTATTCCAGTAGGCAGTGGCATGGGAGGTGGAAGCTCAAATGCCGTGACGATGCTGTGCTATATTCAAAAATTGTGGCCAGAGCAGATTACAGTGCAACATGTCGAGCAAATGGCAGCATCTTTGGGTTCTGATACAAATTTTTTCATACAAGGCGGCTCATCGCTTTGTCGGGGCCGTGGTGAATGGGTCGAGCCAGTGGCTGCGCGAAAGTTTTATTTCAATTTAATGTTTCCAAATTTAATTTGTTTAACGCCAAAAGTTTTCGCTAGGGTAAAACCCAAGTATGTGGCACCTTTAGAATGGACCTTGTTTTGGAACCAAGATAGAATAGAAAAAACGCGCAACGATTTGGAAGAAGCTTGTCTGGAAGCCTATCCGAGGATGCAAGAGCTGATGACGAGCATCAGGTCGCTTTATCCAAATGTCAATTTAAGCGGTAGCGGATCGACGCTTTTTACGATACATCAACAGAAGCTAGAAAGAGACTTGGTTTTCCAGCATTTGAGCGCCAAGCTCGGTTCGCAATTGACTTTGGAAAAAGCCCACAGTTACCTGAGGGCTTAAGCGTAGTTAGATAGTTGAATCTTCAGCTGATACAACAGCTTTGAGTTCTACCAATTCGTCCTCGGTGATGCCTGTGGTAGACATGATTTTTCGTTCATCGGTACCGAAGCGAATCATCATTTTAACAGCTTCAGGATTGTATTTCTTTTTCTCGGCTTTTTTATCGTCTTTGAGATCGGCATCCTTGCCGCCTTTAGCACCTTGTTTTCTGATGGCAGCCTCACGCGCACGGTCGAAGGCCTCTCGCAAACTCTTGGCACGCATTTTCTTGACCTCTTCGCGTTTTTTTCTCTCTTCGGTCAAGCGCTGTTGGCGACGATTGTAATCGGCTTTTTCCGCTTCGATTTTTCGTTGTCTTTGTTGCTCTAATTCGAGTCGCTTTTGTTCGCGTATTTCTTGTTCATGTTTGATGGCATCTTCGAGCTCTTTGCGTTTCATGCTTTCTAGCTCGATTTTTTCTTCTAACATGCGACGGCGTTCTTCGAGTTTTTGATTGAGTTTTTCGATTTCATCCTCAGTCAAACTCATTTCTAGAGCAGCCATTTCAACTTCGTTGTTGTTTTCGAGTTCACTGTCAGAAGTTTGACCATCCTTAGGTTTGGTCTCTTCTTTTAGTTTTTTGAGCAATTCAAGTCTAGCTTTATGACTGCTTTTTGAGAGAGAAGACAGTCTTCTTTCACGCTCTTTTTTCGCCTTGATATCGACTTTGAATTTGTTTTCAAGATCAGCTAAGTGACGGGCCTCTTCCTCGTAATCGGAAGCGGTGACCGTTCCAAGGTATTGATCAAAACTCACTTTAAGTTGACTTCGAACTTTATCGTAAAATTTGATATAATTTTTATTAAAACTAAAAAAGGTTTTAAGCAGCTCTTCTGGATTAGGCGTTTTGCCGTCTAAACCTAAGGCTTTCCCAAATTCAATGACATTGCTTTGCAATTTTTGGTCAGCTGAAAGTGAAATGACGCTTCCGACTTGAATGCCCGTGTCGCCTTGGAAATAGTATTCAAATAATGCTCCGCCCACTGTGACGCGATTGCGTATCCAAGCTGACATCATGGCTAGAAATACCTCACCATACTCTTCTAAAGAGGTTGCCTTAGCTGAAGCTAAAGGAACAACCGGAGTTTTGGCGGGCATGAGCGCACCCATGTCACGACCAAAGGCATTGCCGGGAAGATTGCCGCCCATCAACGAGCTCAACGGATTTGAATCGACTTGAAATTTTCTGAAGTTACTGGAAATATCAGGCTTGCTGTCATCCGCTTCCGGCTCTTCGCCGTCTTCAAAACGACTTTCTCCGGTCAATTGATATTTTTTGATGTTGCTATATTTGTTGAAGGTTTTGTTGCAAAGGTAATCGAATTGTTTTCCGGCTAATTTTTCAAGCTCATTCCAATATTTGCAACGAGACTCTGGCAAAGCAAGATCGGTTTGTTGCTCGCATAGGTTGAGAAAACGCAATTCGTTAGATTCGCCTTTAAGGCATTTGGCTTTGAATTCAGACCAACTGTAATTGGGTTTGAGTTGTTTGAGCAATTGTTCGAGTTCATCTTCTTGGCCGGCGATAAAACCCGCCTCAAATGTTTTAGCAGAGTGATTGAGAACCAAGCTGCGCATCTGAGCTTGGACCAAGAGTTTTTGTCCGACAGCGTCTTTCCAAAAATCTTTTAATTTTTCTTGCTGAAACAAAAAGACAAGTCGCTTTTCGTAATTTTCCTCGCGAATTTCCTGAATGAGTTGGTCGTGATATTTAACATACTCAGCGCCCAGCTTTTCTTCGAGGAAATCCAAGGTTTGGAGATAAATTTGTTTTAGACTGGTTTCGGCATTGCCGTACTCGAGCACTTCAGAATAGCCCAGTATGCCAGATTCAACGACGATAACTCTAGGTTTGTCGGCTTGGTCGCGCAGGGTTTTCATCAATTTCAAGTAATCGCGGTAATGACGCCCAGCTTCTGCATCGTGAGGGATTTGAATCCAGATGATGTCGTCTTTGCGTTCGGTTTGGGAGTCTTCCAGTTCAGAATAGGGCAAAAATCTGAGTAGAGATTCTTTTACGCCTTTACGCTCTAAAAAGTCCGCTTCGTTTTCTAAACCCTGACCAATCAAGATGGCCGACAAGTGGCTCCAAGATCCGTATGCCCCCAATGTGGCTTGAACGGCTTGCTCAACCATGGAGCGCCGATTGATAATAGCTTTTCTCAAATCTACTCTATTCTTTAAAAAATCCGCGTTCCATATATAAAAGAATGTAATTCTTCAAGTAATGCAAGCTGAACTCGTTTATGGCAACAAATTTTAAAATCTGGGGCGGCAGCGATAGTTTGCATGAGTGGAAGGTCACCTTCAGCCGCTAGGATAAGCGCGTTGTTTTTTAGAGTTAGTCGTATGAACCAAACCCCACTTCACGAGGCACATCTTAAGTTAGGCGCAAAAATGACGCCTTTTGGCGGTTGGGATATGCCTTTGCAGTACACGGGTATTGTGCGGGAGCATATGCAGACCCGTGAACGTGCGGGTTTATTTGATATCTGTCACATGGGGGAGTTTGAGATCAAGGGTGCTGATTGTGGGGCGCGTCTTGGAGAGGTTTTGACTTGTAACCCAAGTTCAATTGCAGTGGGCAAGTGTCGTTATGGCTTGATGCTCAATGAATCAGGCGCTGTGATTGACGATGTGATCAGCTATAGGTTGTCACAGGACCATTTCATGTTGGTGGTCAATGCCGCTACTACGGCGGGTGATTTTAAGCACTTAAAAGAACGGTTGGGAGATTCATGTGAAATCATCGATCGCTCGACAGCGCTGGCAAAGCTCGACTTGCAGGGACCAAAATCACCGCAGATTTTAAAGGACTTATTCGATTTTGAGTTATCTGAATTAAAGTATTTTGAATGGACGAATTTTCGCAATGGTTTGATTTCACGTACGGGTTACACCGGAGAGTGGGGAGTAGAAATTTACTGCCCAGTGGCTGAAGTGAATGATCTATGGAGTGAATTGCTGTGCCATCCTATGGTCGAGCCGATTGGCTTGGGAGCACGTGACACTTTGCGCTTAGAGTGTGGGATGTCATTGTATGGTCACGAGCTAGATGATAAAACGCCGGCAATTTATTGCGGTGTGGATCGTTTTATTCAGTGGGAAACGCCTTTTGTGGGCAGATCGGCCTTGGAGGCCCTAAAGGAAAGCTCTGAATTCACCACAATTGGGGTAAAATCTCCAAACAAGAGCGCTCCGAGGGCCGGAGAAAGGGTGATGCATGAGGGGCAACCTGTAGGAGTGGTCACTTCTGGAAGTCTTTCTCCATGTTTAGAGCAAGGCATTGCTCTATGTCGAATCAAAACAGAGGCAGTGAAAATGACAAATTTTGAAATAGACAAGGGGCGTAGACAAGCCCCCGTGACGCGTTGCGAACTGCCTTTTTATGTGGGAACTGCAAGAAAAAAAATCAGCTGACCGCTAAGATCAGCTGAAGCGAAGTTTTTTTTAGGCGTCGTTTAAAGCGGCAATGCCGGGAAGTTCTTTGCCTTCAAGAAACTCGAGTGAAGCACCACCGCCAGTGGAAACATGGCTCATTTTTGAGCTGAGGCCAGCTTTTTTAACCGCTGAGGCAGAGTCGCCGCCACCAATGATGGAACAAGCTCCATTGCCTGTGGTTTCGGCCAATTTTTCAGCAATGCTGATTGTTCCTTTGGCGCTAGCTTCAATTTCAAAAACGCCCATCGGTCCATTCCAGAGAATGGTTTTTGCAGCAAGAACCTCTTTGCCGAATAGTTCTCTCGTAGCAGGTCCGATATCAACGCCTTCCCAGCCGTCGGGAATATTGCCGGTCACGACTTTCGTTTCACCTAAAGTTTTGCTGCCAAAGTCGAGTTTCGAGGTGATAAAGCTATCGATAGGAAGCACCAATTTGTCGGCAAATTTTTCCATGATCATTTTGGCGAACTCGATATTATTTTTGTCCAATAGACTGTCGCCAATGCTCAAGCCTTTGGCTTTTAAGAAGGTGTAAGTCATGCCTCCGCCAATGATCAGACGATCAACTTTTGGAAGAAGATTTTCTAAAACTGGAATTTTATCTTTGACTTTAGCGCCACCCATGATCGCCAAAAAGGGACGTTGTGGGTTGTTGATAGCAGAGCCTAAGAATTGGAGTTCTTTTTGAATCAAAAAACCACAGGCACATTGCTTAAAATATTTGGTGACGCCAACGGTGGAGGCGTGAGCGCGATGGGCTGTGCCAAAAGCGTCATTGACATAAATATTCGCTAAAGAGGCGAGTTTTTTAGAGAATTCGGCATCATTGGCTTCTTCTTCTGCGTAAAAACGCAGGTTTTCCAAAACAAGCACCTCGCCTCCTTTCAGGGCTTGAGCTTTTTCTTCGGCTTCTGGGCCAATGCAGCTGGAAGAAAAACTGACCGGATAATCAATCAATTCGGCAAGGGCTTTAAAAGCTGGCTTCATGCTGAATTCTGGTTTCACCATGCCATCTGGTCGTCCTAGATGCGACATCAAGATAAGGCTCCCACCTTGGCCAAGAATATGGTTGATGGTCTCAAGCGAAGCTGTGATTCGTTTGTTATCGCTGACTTTGTCTCCATCTAGGGGCACATTATAGTCAACGCGACAGAGGACTTTCTTGCCTTTAAAATCTAGGTCTTTGACGGAGAGTTTATTCATTTGTTATTCCAATTCCCACAAAAAAATGAGAGTTTATGTCGGTAGGATGCTCTACAATCTCGATAGAAGTCATTAACTTGCCCACATGGAAAATTTTAATATCGTGCTAGTGCAGCCAGAGATTCCTCAAAACACAGGTAATATTGGGCGTTTATGTGTGGGCACAAATTCAAATTTGCACTTGGTAAAACCCTTGGGTTTTGATCTCGATGAAAAGAAAGTTCGAAGGGCGGGTCTCGATTACTGGCCTCATTTGAACCTGACCGTTCACGACAGTTGGATTCCAAGCGCACAAAGATGTTTTTTGTTTTCCAAAAAAGCTTCCCGTTCTGTTTTTGAGCACGAGTTCATGCTTGGAGATCATTTGGTTTTTGGATGCGAAACGAGAGGTTTGCCCGAAGCATGGTTTGAACAATATCCAGATAAAATGCTCTCTCTTCCTCAATTTGGACCCGTAAGATCTCAGAATTTATCTAACGCTGTAGCGGCAGTGGTATACTTAGGGTTAAAGAACTTGGTGGATCAAAATAAGATCGTACATCCAAAGGTGGATAACGCTTCTTGACCTGTCTATGGCACTCGTAGACTTTTGACTGATTTCACATATCAGGGTTGGTGATTGTTCACAGCTAGCGCAATTTGGGGGTTGGATATTGGCGATAGCAGTATCAAAGCAATCAAGTTGAAAAAATCCGGGGGGGACGTTGTCGTCGAAGATTTCGACAAGGTGACGCTCAGCCCTACTATTAAGAAGAACGAGGGCTACATGGCTGTCGTTCAAGAGGCTATTGAGAAGATGGCCAAACGCAAAGATTTTTCAAAGTGTGAAGTTTGTGTCAGCATTTCGGCCAAGAATGCAAACAGTCGTTTCATCACGATGGACTCTGATCTTAAGCCGAAACAGTTTGCCGACGAAATCAAAGAAGAGGCCGAACGTCAGATTCCCTTTCCGCTTGAGGAAGTGCAATGGGGCTACCATCGCATGGGCAATTTGGATGAAGGTGAACAAGTTGCGCTATTTGCAGTTAGAACAGAACATGTGAATCAATTGGTCGATGTTCTTTCGGCTTCGGGTTTGAAAGTTCGAGGTGTGCAAGTTCCGGGTGTCGCGTTATACAATTTCATCACTTACATGACCGATGTTCAAGAGCATTTGGTCTTGTTGGATTTTGGAGAAAAAAGCACGGATGTGATCCTCATACACGATGGTCAATTTTGGTTGCGCAGCTTGCCGCTTTCTGGTCAACACATCACTTCCTTACTGGAAAAGAAATTTCGCATCACGACGCAGGAAGCGAGTCGTTTAAAACACGAAATGGAAAAAAGTCCTCAACGTGACAGATTGTTCAGAGTGATTGAACCTAAGCTCAAGGAGCTCGTGATTGAGATCAAACGCTCGATTAATTTTAGGCGTACTCAAGTTCACGACTTGGATCCCAAAACTTTTTTAGCTTGGGGTGGCTCCTCTCAATTGAAAGGTGTTGAAGAGTATTTTATTAAAAATCTGAATCTTAAAAACTTTGATTTGGATTTGCAAAATATCGATTGGAGCAAATGCAAGAAGGCTAAAGCGCTGCAAGCCAATATCGCGTCTTTTGGAGTTGCTTTTGGGTTGGCATTGCAAGGGTTGGGCTATGCCGAAGCAGATGTTAACTTAATTCCAAAAGTCATTGTTCGCGACCAATACGTCAAAACCAGAAAATGGTCTTTGATGATCGCCAATGTGATGTTATTGCTGCTCGTCTTTATTTGGGGAAAATCCGGATCGAGCGTGTTGGAAAAATTAGAAGCCTCAAAAACTGAGTTGGGAAAAACCCGTTCATCCTTACAAAAGAAAATCACCGACTTTGATGCTCAAATGGCGCAATTTGCTCCGACCGAAAAGAATTTAGAAACAGTGCTAGAATTTCAACGTGGCGATATGGTGATGGCCAATGTTTATCGTGCCGTGGTTGAAACAGCAGATGCTTTCCCAAAGGTTTTTGTGATTGGAATTAAAATGAACCCCTTGAAAGCAGAGCATTTTTTAATGAAAAAGCCAACCCAAGCGGTAAGGGCAGGCGCTCAAAATCCAGAAGAATTAGAAATGGGCTTCAGTGAGGAGGCTTTTATTCAGCAGATGATGGGCGACTCGAGCTCTCCCGATTTAACGCTGCATATTGAATTTGTAAGTGTTGATCCGGTTGAAAACAGCAATTTCATGGCACGCTTGATGGCGCATCCTTATTTTAATACCCCAGGTATTAAGCCAAAGCTTTCCGGTGGAGCTAAGGAGTATCAATGGAGCTTTAGCCCTAAGGTGGAGTTGGAGGGAGGCGATCCTTACGCCAACATTCCTGAGATACAAAAACTTCGTTATGACAATGATTGGATATTTGACCTTAAAGGTGATACCAAAATCAACCCTGAAACTTCTAATTATCAATCCTTGGAAGTCAAGTTGCTGATGCCTAAAGTTATGGGTGTAGCTAATTCTGAGCCTGTGAAAAAGGAGGATGAATAGTGTCCTTCCTTAAAGAAAAATGGTTTTTAATTGTCAATAGTCTCATCTTTTTAATGAGTTTGAGTTTGTATTTTTTTCAGGTGGCAGGTCAAACTGAAGCCATCAATAAGGAAGTGAGCACAATAGAACGTGAAACGAAGACGCTAAATGGACTGAAATCCAAAAAGCCTACTCCGGCTTGGCAGGCTTCGCTTGATCAAACACAAGCAGCCTTGGCCGCTCAAAAGGCTCATTTGTACCAAACTATAGGGTCGGCAGATAATTTAATTCACCGATATTTCGATATCGTCAATTCTGAACAGATCACAGCTAAAGCGCCTGAATTGGGCAATTATTTGGTTTACAAATCCAATTTCGTAAAAAAGTGGAATGCCTTGAGAACCAAGTACACACAAGGACCAATAGAGACCAGGAGCGGTCTCAAAGGCCAGCCTTCAGGGTTAAGAGGAAGGGGCTTTCCACAGGAGTTCATGCCTGAAGAGGCTTTCTTCGGCGACCCAACTTTTGGTGGTGACCCCTCAACTTTCGGGCAAGCGCCGACGGCTTTGAAGTCGCAAATTGAGAAAGTCGATCAAGAGATCAAATACTTCAGGTGCAACTCGTCAACCTTGGGGCAGTTGGAGCCAAGTTGGCTTAGAAATGACGAGGTGCCAAAAACAGAGCTAGAGCTCTTGGACGCCATGAAAACTTATTGGATCACACTGGAGTTGTTGAGGGTTTTTGAAGTGGTTGATATTGACGCCTTGTTGAATATTGAAATTTCCCCTTTAATGCAGACGGAAGCCTATAAGTTGGGCGAGGGCATGTTCTGGGCTTATCGCCAAGTGACGGCTCAAGTTGAATTGGGTGTGGGAAAAACGGAAAATTTATTGAAAGAAATTCACGACAGTCCATTGTTATTTAGAGCGATTGGTTTTGACCAAAGGAATCTTGTCGACTTGCCAGAGGGTGTGAGTTCAGATGCTCCGCATGTGAGTTTTGACGGATTGCCCGCTAGACAAAGACTTGTGTTACAACTGTGGCATTTTGACTTTGTTCAAGATGGTGAAGTATTGGTAGCGACACCTTCTTCGACAGACTCAAGAGGGACACCTAGAGGTAGAAGGCGCTAAGCATGGAGGCGATTAAAAAATTGGCCTTTGCATGGGGCGACAAAGTTGTCTTGGGACTATTTGTCTTATGGACGTTATTTGAGATGGCCATCGCTCTGTCTGAAATGGGTGGCACTCCAACGCTATTGCTTGATGCAGAAAAAATAAGAGTGGCGGTGGAGCAATCCAATCCTGTTGCTCCTGAACCTAGAAGTTACGATTTTAGCAAGAAATTTGACCAACAAAATGCTTGGGATTTGAAAGATCATCCGCAACAGCGCAAATCGCTGTATTTTGTAGACCGAGTGGTCAACAAAAGCGAGAAACAGGAGCAGTATGTTAAAAAGTTAAAGGATCATAAGCATCATTTTATTGATTCCCTAGATGGCAGTGGCGGAAAAGTATGTGTGTTTCCAGGTTGTGATGGAGTCATACAGCCGCCAGATGAATTGATTGCATTGCCAGTGAATTTCAAAGTCGTTGAAGCCGGTGTTATGAAAATTGAGTTATCATGGGATGAACCCACGGATAATATCAAAGCTAGATTGGCTCATTTTGAATTGCAAAAGAAAAAAGGTGACGAGAAAGAATGGCAGACGATACTGGCTGAAGATGGAACGCCTTTGAAAATAGGTTTGCAGTTTACACAATCGGAACCAGTGTTTGAAGGCATGATTCCGGAATTAAAAGGACTGCCTAACATGAGCAATGGACTGAACAATGGTCTGCCTCCAGAAGCATTTTTCAAAGGGGAATTTTTTCCAGAAGAATTTGGTTTTGAAGGCTTTGGGTTTCCTCCTCCACCAAATGCGATACCAACTAAGCCAAAAGTGAAAGTTGCGCCTAAGCAGACTGTGAAAACAACAAAAGTCGAAGGGGATAAAAAAGGGGAGGTTGTCGAGGAGGAAAAAGAGAAAGCTCAATTTACTTACTTGGATTTCAACCTAGATCCAAACACAAAGTACAGTTATCGCATTAAATCTTTTGGCATATCGGGAGTGGATATGAAATTGATAGAAAGCCCCGAATGGAGTGAAGTCCTTGAAGCTAAAACAAAAGAGGACAAAAGTGTTCGCTTCACTAAATATATTCCAGGATTAAGAGATAAGAACGGTCAACTTGTTAAAAAACCAGACGGTTCGGTTGTGTCTCCAGATAAAGTCTACGTGACGGTGTCGAAATTGTTCACGCCGCCGTGGACTCCGCAGCGTTATTTCATTGAATATGAGCACAAGGGCATCATTCCCGGAATTGATGGTAGCGATGGTATAGGCAAAGAAGTGACCAATTACGATTTGAAAACTGAAGATGGCTATGAGGTTTATATTAATACAAGAGAGTCCAGTTTTCTTTATGCGTACCCTCCAAAGATCACTGAAGAACAAGTTAAAGTAGAGTTGGAAAACAATAAAGTCTGGAAGCGTTTTCGAGTCACTCAGGATTTCTCTTTGCCTTGGCGTGCTATCGGTGTCGATGAAGAGATTAAAAAAGAAGAAGTTGTGAAGAGCAGCATTGATGCAACGGGTAAAAAAGTTGAAAAAATTGAAATCAATGAAACCTATCATTATTTTCTTAATATGGTCAATCGTGTAACTCAAGAGAAAGATAGAGTTGAGCTTGAGCGTGACAACCCCAATGTCAGGATCCTGAAGTACTAATGCAGCATTATTTTAAAATTAAATTGTTTATAGCGGTCTTGATGCTAAGTCTCACGCTTTCTGTACATGCTGAGGCGGAGCAGAGCGCTGCGGAGGGGAATCATTCAAAATCAATCTTTCGCGATATGGGGTCGCTGTTTAATTTCAAGAAATGGGGGAGAAAGAGCAAAGATCAAGCTGTCGTCTCTGGCAATGCCGAGACAAATGCGGTGACTCCTGAAAACGTGAATGCGGCGGTTGAGTCTGCGTTGCGTCAAAAATCCATCGTTGAACAGTCCATGCAGAAAAAAGGTGAAGTTGCATTAGAGCAAGGGATTTTGTTGTATCATCAATTCCAATTTCAAGAAGCGTTAAAGTATTTTGAAGAAGCGTCTGTTTATTTGCCCACTGATGAGCGTGTCATGGCTTATTTGTCAAAAACGCGTCAGGTGCTAGGTCAGGAGAGCATTAAACCAAAAGACGTGGGCGATTGGGTTTCTGAAAATCAACGCATTGCCAATCAGGAGCTTTTGATCAAAGTTCGTTTTCATAAAGAACGCGGTTTGGAGCTGCTCAATCGCGCTAAACAAGTATGGCTTAAAACCGAGGGCTCTGAAGTGGCTTTGACCACACTACAAGAGGCTCGTTATGAATATCGACGTGCGAGCAATATGATCAGTCAGTTGCCTCCTGGTGCTAACAAGGAAGGTCAAGATGAGGAAGTGAAAGTGGTCAATCAGGAAATCAACGCTTTAGAGGCATCTTGGAAAGGAATTCAAAGAAAGATCACAGAAAAGCAGGCCAAAGATGAGGCCGTTAAATTGAGCACTGAATCAAAAGACTATGACGGCACACGCCTTAAAGCTCTTTTGTCGCAGGCAAGGCGATTGTATTTGGAGAAAAAATACGACATGTGTGAAAACTTATGCCGTACTATTCTTTCTGAATGGCCAAAAAATGAAGACGCTCAATTGATTTTGGGAAAGAGCATTCGCAAACGTGACCGTATCTTGTTTGAAGAGATTCGAGATAAAAGCGAAGAAGAATGGAAACGCAATATCGAGAGAATAAGAGAGTCTTCCATAAGTTATTCTGAGTGGCTTAATTTTTCTAAAAACTGGGATGAGATTCAGCAGATTCGCGGTCAAGTCAACGAAGTGAAACGCGAAGAGCCGGAATGGATTAGGCAGATGCAACAACGCATGAAATCGAGAGTGAAGTTGTTTTTAACAGACAATAACTTGCGTGTCATCATGCAAATGATGCAGGAGCAAACAGGTATCAATTTTAATATTGACAGTAACTTAAATGTAGATGAGTTGGTGGTTCAAAATCTGACTTTAAATGATGTCCCCGCGGACTCGGCGTTGGAATTGATTTTAAACGGTTTGTCCAAAGACAGTAAATTGATTTATCAGTTCAGAGATGAGGTGATTTACATCACCAATACAGAAAATCAGAATGCTTTCATTCGTCCAAAACGAATTCTTTACGATGTTACGGACTTGGTCACCTCTTTTGGCGAAAATACTCTTGGTGAGGGCGAAGGTCTTTTGACTGGCGCTGCTTTGAGTGGTCTAGATAGAGAAGAAGAGAGCACAGAACCACTTTCAACGGCTACACTGATAGAGATTATTCAGGCTGCCATTGATCCAAAATCTTGGGATGGAAACGGTGTGAATATCTCGGAGTTTGAAACGGGGAAGATTGTGATTTCTCAATCTGTTGATGTGCACGAAAAAATTCAAGAATTGTTGGAGATGTTTAGAGAGCAGCAGAAGTTGCAGGTCTCTATTGAGACTCGTTTCATCACTTCAACAGACGATGATTTATTTGAAATAGGCGTCGATTGGAAGGGATTGGATGAAGTGCCCTTGGAAAATTCAGGAGGTCAGGTTGGTTCAGGAGTGTATAGCAAAAGAACGAATACAAATTCGGATACCAGAGTGGCTTCGCTACTGGGATCTGCCGCTGACGATGCCGTTGGCGGTGCGCCTATTTTCATAAATGACAATCGCGCTGGTGAAGGTTTAAATTTTGAATTGGCGGTGCTCGATCCCATTCGCGCTGGCTTAGCTTTGCACGCCTTGGACAGGAAAGAAAAACAAAAAGATTTATTAAGACCGAGATTGACAGTTTTGAACAATAAACAGGGCTACATTTTAAATTCAAGAGAGCAAAGTTACATTAGAGAGTATGAATCGGAAGAAGGCTATGTGACGCCACAGATTGATAAAGTGTCTAGTGGTGAGCTATTGGTGGTTCGTCCTACTGTTTCTAGCGATCGTCGTTACATCACGTTGGAGCTGAGTCCGCAAGTCACGCGTGTGATCGACTTGGAGCCAAGACTGATTAGTTTACCGGTGCGTCAACCAAATAACAACGGTGGGGGCGGTGTGACCAATTCAACTATTGTTGCAGTGACCATTGAGTTGCCAAAATTGCAGGTTTGGCAAGTTCAAACCAGAATTCAAGTTCCAGATGGTGGTGTGGTTTTTGTCGGTGGAAGAATGGGAAACACGGAGCGCAAGGTATCTAGGGGAGTGCCGATTTTGTCAAAAATACCATTGATTGGTCGTCTATTTAGAAGCGATGGTGAATACGTGCAATTGGACAACTTAATTATTTCTGTTAGAGCCAAAATTCTAGTATTCGATGAATTGGAGAATCAACTGAATTGAGCGCTATTTTGAATAAAATGATATATCTAACGATGGGACTCATTTGCATGAGTTCATTTTTGGCAGGTGAAGACTTAAGTGTTGAAAAAGTGCTCGAACGAGAGTCCCTGATCGTTGGTGAAAGAAGAGCCCAAGCTGAGCAGAGTTTTCAAACAGGTTTGGCCCTCTATCGACAGCAACAGTATCCATCTTCAATTCAACATTTTAAGAAATGTTTGGAGTTGGACCCTCATCATCCTGAAGCAAAAGGTTACATCATTCGCGTTCAATCCGTGATGGGATTGGATGTAGACAGTGCGCTTGGGCAAAGCACTTTGGTTGAAGATAGATTAAAAGTAAAGCGCCAAGAGCAGAGTATGGATTTGCAAAACAAATTGGATCAAGCCGATTTGGCTTACGAGAAAATGAAATCTAAACCCGCAGCAGATGCGGGATTGCAACTAAAGGAAATGGAGGATGTTTTGGGGTTGTATGAAGGCTCGCTCATTCTTTCTCAAGGCATGCACTCTAAGGTTGATCGTGAGAGCATGTCAAAATCAATAGGAGTGAGGATTTCAGAATTAAAACAAGATATCACAAGTTTGCGTTCTAGTATTCAAGCTCAAATGCGAGAAGATGCACAGGAAAGAATGCAAAGAGAAAGACTTGAAAATGAGAAATATCTTAGCAATCGCATCAATAATATTTTAGATGCAGCGGAGCTGAGCTTGTCAAAAGAACAATTTGAAGACAGCGTTCGCCTCACAGAAGATGTTTTAACTGTCGATCCTGAGAATTCTCGAGCGAGATCTATAAAAGAGAAAGCTTTGAGAACTCGGCATGGCATCGTTGGAGGTGAGATCGAATTTGAAAGAAAAAAAGAATTGACGAGAAGTTTGCTAAAAATCAAAGATGCGTTTATTCCATATTCATCCAGTGTCGTTTATCCTGACAATTGGGATAAAGTTCAAGAACGCCAAGAGGACAAACAAGCCGGATCTAAGGACGCCCCAGCTTGGGAGCAACGATTAGAGCGTTCTTTAGACAGATACCTCAATTATAGTTGTCCAGGTGGTACTCCTCTTTCGGAGGTGTTGTCTCAATTGTCCGATCGTTCAGGTTTGAACATTGTTTTGGATCCGAAAGTGCTGCAAGAGATGGATCCTGCTGCCCTTGAAATCCGCAATGAAATCAATTACGAACAACTTCCATTAAGGCACATTCTAAATTGGGTCGTGCGTGAGGTTGGTTTGATTTACACATTGAAATACGATGTTATTTTTGTTACAAACAAGAAAACCCAAGCGGATCGGCTTAAAATTCACATTTACGACATTCAAGACTTATTGTCGAGTAAACAAAGTTTCACTCCGCCCGCTTTGGAAGACGGCTTTGTAGCTGGTCAAGATGATGGTGGTGGCCTTCAAATTGATTTAGGCAATGATGAGGCCGCAGGTGAAGCCATATCAAGTGACGTTCTTGTCACCATGATTCAAGAGTCCATTAAAGGGGATTGGGACGACCCAGATGCCGTTGGAATCTTACTAAGAGCTATAGAAACAGGTGGATTGTTGGTGAAAAATACGCCTTCAGTGCACGAAGAAGTGGTAGAGTTATTGCAAACATTGAGAAAAACAAGCTCTCTACAGGTTGAGATTGAAGCGAGAAACCTAACGGTTAGCAAGGACTTCTTGAGGGAAGTTGGAGTTGACTGGACGGGTTTGGACACAACACCAACACTTGATTCAGGTGTGTCTACGGGCTTTTTTGATAACTCTCAAGAGAAGTACTCTTACAAAGGGGCCATTGTCAATGGATTGACGTCGAACCTTTCTTCTTCATTGGGCTTTTTTATGGAGCATTCAATTTTGGGATCGTTGCAAGCCAAGGTGTTGTTGCGAGCTATTGAGCAAGATACAGATACGACAACCTTGATTGCGCCAAGATTGGTTTTGGTAAATAATATTTTGGGATATATTCGTTTGGGACAAACTCAAAACTATATTGCAGGTTATGAAATTGGAGATGCAGATACGGCGGGAATCCAGCCGGAAATTGAGACTTTGGATGAGGGGCAACTGTTGGCTGTAACGGCTACCATTTCAAGTGACCGCAAATACATTACAGTCCGTGTGCATCCAGATTTCCAAGAAGTCACTATACCGAGAACGATAGTGCTCACGGGCACCGACACAACAGCAACTATTGCAGGAGAGACTGTCGTCCAATACAATTTACCGATAGACCTTCCCGAAGTGGTCAAGCAAAAGTTGCGAACAACCGCAGTGATACCCGATCAAGGCGTTTTGATCATGGGAGGCATTTCTGAATCTAAGGAAGATGAGCAAAGTCGGGGCGTTCCGTTGCTATCAAAAATTCCAGTGCTTGGAAGATTGTTCAGATCAGATGCCAAATCCGATAATTCCAAAGATCAAATGTTTTTATTGCATGGCAGAATCATTATTTTTGACGAGTTGGAGGCCGGGCTGTAATGTCTGAACTCAAAAAGAATAAAATCTTTTTTCCAGTTTTATTTTTAGCAGGCTACGTTTTTTTTTCAAATGCCATCTTTTCAGATGACGATTTAAAGTTTGCTGAAAAACTTATAGGAAAAGGCTATCAGTCCTTAGGGGCTAAATATTTTGAAAAAGCTTTAACGGGTAAAATTTCAGATTCGAAAAAAGACGACATTTATTTGTCTTTATTTCAGATTTATAATAAGATGGCTACTGCAAGTAGCGATGAAAAAGTAAAGGCGGCTTATGAGAAGAAGGCAAACGAATATTTTTCTCTGATTAAAAATGGTGATAAACCAGAGGTTCAATTGGAGCGAGTCAAGGTCTCCATGACCACGATGAAAAGCGCTCAATTCAAATTGAGCCATCCCATTGACAAGCCAACACCAGAAGAAGCGAAGCAGCTCAAGGCTGAGACCGTAAAGGCATTTGATCTCGTGGCAAAAGTGAGCGACAAAGTGCGCCTAGATTCTAGATCATGGCTGAATAAATATGAGCAGGAAATGGAGGAAAAAGAGCAAAAGAAAAATGAGAAAGAGTACCAACGTCAAAGGCAATTAGAAATTGAAGCGAGTTTGATGTTCGGTGAAGCGTGCGTGATCCTCGCCAATTCTGTTGGACATAAAGATAAAAATGCCAGAGAGTGGTTGTTGCGTATGGCTAAAAATTACGAGGAGTTCATTTCCAATAATTTTGGTGAATTGCCATCGGTGATAGGCAATATCTATTTGGGTGAGGTCTTTATCCTTTTAGAGAAATTTAAGGATGATTATGGTGATGTGGATGGTGTTAAACGCGGCATCGAAACTTTTGACGATGCGTTAGCTGGTCTGGAAGGGTTCGAGAATGACAGTCGTATAAAAGACTTTATTACGAATTGGATCATCACGGCTCATTCAAAAAAAGCAACTTCACTCATGACGGTAGGCAAGAATGAGGAGGCCGTTAACGCTTATGACGAATTGTTCAAATGGGCAAAACCCGATCGATTTAAGCCAAGTGAAAGCAATTTTCACGATCTGACGATGTACAACTTGAGCCAGTTTTGTAAGCTTTTGCTTCAGTTGTACAACGATGGCGATAAATCCAAAGTTAATTTCTTAGCCAATTATGCCTTAGCAGGTTTTAATTTTACAAAGAAAACCAATAGCCGCTGGCACATCAACTTTGCCGACATCATGGGAAAATTGCCAGCAGATGATCCCAATATCGTTGAAACAACCGACATAGCTTTTTTAAAAGCAGGTCAGCTTTTCAATAAGGCCGTTGGTGCTTCGGAAAAAGCACAGGAAGATTTATACATTAAAACGGCCATGAAATATAAAAAAGCGATCAATCTCAGCCGTTTGGATGGACCTAAAAAAATCGATGAGATCTTTCCTGAGGCGGCCTATCGTATGGGAGTTTGCTTTGCAAAAGTCAACAATCACCTTTTGGCTCTGATTACATTTCTAGAGGCTGTGGAAAGTTATCCCTCTGCTAAATACCCTGAAGAAACTCATCCTGAAATTTATAGAAATATTCGAGGTTGTGCTGTCAATGCTCGAGCTAGTGCTGCCGCTCGTAATAAAATTAGCGATCAAGACCCTTTTGATCAAAGTCTTTATGAGAAAACACTCAAGCTCATCGCGTTGCATTTCCCTGAAGAAGGCGGCGATCCAGAGTACTTCTTGGGTGATTTGAAACGCAGGGCAAACGATTACTCGGCCGCGATCAAGGAGTATGCGAAAATACCGACTACGAGTAAAATGTATTACAAGGCGCAATATTACATGGTTGAAAGCCGTTATTGGGCCATGAAAGAGAAAGTGGAAAAACAATTGCTTAAAGATGAGGCTCTGAAAAAAGAGAAGGCTGAATTGATACAAGAGTATGAAAAAATGATCGAATTGTGCTCTAAACCTACAGATAAGAAGGCTATCAATGACGATAAGATATATCAGTACATTGTGGAATCCAAGGATTTTGTCGTTCAGCGCTCTAATGCTCGTTTAGCGGCGTTGTCTTACGAAGAAGGTGACTTTAAAACGGCGCATTTTATTTATGCCAAAAGTCTAAAAGCAGCACAGGCTAATTCAGATCGTCATGATGCGTTAACAGACATGATCACTTGTTCATTTAAGTTAAATGACCGAGAGACGCTGGCTTCAGAAATAGAGCAATTGGTGGCTTTAAAAGTGGGGCCAAACTATCCAGAGGGTATTAAAAATAAGACGTTAAGCAATGCGTATAAAATGTTGGGCAATCTGGTGATTCAGCAAAAAATGAATCCGTTGATTGCAAGCAAAAACAAGGCAAAGGGAAAAGAGGAAATTGAACAAGTGGACACCCAACTCAAGCAAGTTTATAAAGAAGTGGGAGATGTTTTCTTTTCTTCCATAAAGGTGAGTGCCGAAAAGGATGAAAATTTCTTAAAACAAATCATTGTGTTTTATTTTTCCTCGGAAATAGCACTTGAAAAAGTTTTGGAGGCCATCAATTTGTATTTTGAATGGTACCCGACTCTTCCCGATTTGGAATCCAAATTTCGCGATATGTTGGGAAAAGATAGTGAGGCTTGGGATGTCCTTCTAGGCGGAGTGATGGCGACGATCAACATCGATTTGGTGAAGAAAACTTACGCTAATTTTTTAGACTCCTTGTTTGATAAAACGGATTATTCGGAAAAGACAATCAAAGAGATCAGAGACATCAAATCGGACACAGCGGATCAACCAAGAAATTACAACACCGCAGAATCGATTCTCAACGAACTAAAATCTTTGGCTGATAAAGACAGAAACTTTCAAAAAGAAGGATGGCCAAAACTAAAAATGCTAGAAGAGGCGATTAAGAATGGGCAAAGTTATTACAACATGCTTTACATGCAAGCGGATTGTTTTTCACGATTGAATCAATATGAAAAAGCATCTGAAGTGTATCGTAAACTTGCTAAGTACTATGTTGAACAATACGATATAAGAATTGAGCTTGGCAAGGCGATGTTTGCTCAAGAAAATGAAGAAGGTTATAAAAAGGCAAACGAGGTGTTTACCGAATTGAGTATTGCTGTCGCTAAACCGGGAGCCTCAACTTATAACCCAAAAGATTATTTTAACTTACAGTTTTGGAGCACGCGTTCCAAAATAAAAGCTTTGGGGGAAAAGCCTGCGGCAAATGATATTGTCGAGATTTGGAAGTACTTTCGTTCTTACATTTACCAAGACCTTGGTTATTTTGCCAAGGACGAGGCGCGCTTTAACGCGCTGAAAATTGGTCCTTTGGACAAGGGATCGCACTTGCAATTGATAGACCAAATCAAAGCTTGGGTTGAAGAGCATGTCTTTCCTGCCCTTAAAAAAGATGGCGGTCCATTAGCTTCGGACTCGTGGAAAATAATTTTGGGGGAGGAATAAAATGAATTTGAAAAATTTAATTCATATTGCTCTGATACTCGTCCTGCCCGTATTATTGTGGGCGAAAGAAGATGAAATCACGCTTGTTGGGAAAGACAAACAAGAGGTGTTTATCGTTAGCGAAGATGGCACCACGGTGGAATTTAAAGATTTAAAAACGGGCGCCACGCAGAAAGTCAAAGCGGAACAAGTCGAAATGATCTTATACAAGGACGCGCATGTCACCTTTGAAAGAGCGATGGAGGCGATAGAAAGTGGCGACTGGCAAAGTGTGTTGCAAAACATCTTGCAGGCGAGAAAAGCCATGAAGGAAAGTCGAAACAATTGGCATGAGAACTATCTTGGCTATTACACCGCCAAGGCTTTATCTGAATTGGCAAGGACGCAAGAAAATGCCGTTGTGAATGCAGAAAAGTTTTTATTGCAGTTCATAAAGCAGGGTGCGGATTCGAGGTTTTATCCCAATAGCAATTTTGATTTGGCTAATCTTTATGTTCATTTAGAACGCTACGATGATGCTAGAAAACTTCTGGAGGCATTTGATAAGTCTACACAAGTGTCTGATTACAAGGCTCAAGCCCAAGCCGACATTGCAAAATCCTACCTGCTTGAAGGCAAGATGGCTGATGCGATGAATCTGGGTACGAAATTATTGCAAGGCGGTGTCATCAATGCAAGCATCATGGAAGTGTTCGCTGTTGTGCTCATAGACAAAGGAACTGAGTACGATAAAGCTTATAAACTGGCTAGTGCTCTAGTGGGCAAAGGCGACAAGAGTTCAAAACTCAAGGTTCATGAGCTCAAAGGCTGCGCTGCTTTTCATCTTAAAAATTATCCTGAAGCGTTGGACGATCTTTTAAGAGCGCAGATGCTCTTTGGTAATGAGAACACGGCTAGCGCTCGGCTTAACACCTATTTGGCTGCAACCATATATGTTTTAATGAAGACTAAGCCCTCGGAATATGGTGAGTGGGAGTACAATGCTCCTTATGTCGGTGTAAGAAAAAAATTATCCGTTGCGGATAATAAATTGTTTCAAAAATTAGTCCCAAAGATTTAGCTCGATGAATAGGAGTATATTATGCTAAAGAAGATTAGTGCTGTTGCTTTTGCTTTCCTTCCTGTAGTGGCGATGGCTGCTGAAGAAGGTCAATCGATGATCAGCCTTATTTTATCCAATGCGGGTTTTGCTGGTTTCACCACCATCATATTGTCTGTGTTTGCTTTTATGTTAGTATTTAAAATGATACTTGATTTGAAGACAGAAAAAATCATGCCGGGCTCATTGGTGGAACAAGTAGAACAGGCCTTGCAAGAAGAAGATTACGAAGGTGCTTACAATGCCGTACAAGATGATGGTTCTTTTTTAGGACGTGTGTTAGAAGGTGGTTTGAGCAAAATGAATTACGGTTTTGATGCCGTTGAAAAAGGATCAGACGAAGCATGGGCCGCTGAACAAACGGCGTTGATGCAAACTGCTAGTTACGTGCAGTTGATTGGTCAGGTTGCGCCGATGTTGGGTTTATTTGGAACGGTGTCGGGTATGATGCAAGCGTTCTCGGTACTGGCGAACACAGCTGGCGCGGCTAATCCTAAAGACCTCGCGACGGGAATTATGAATTCGTTGGTAACAACGTTTATCGGTCTGCTTGTTGCCATTCCATGCAATATGATTTATTTGTTTATTAGAAATAAAGTTATCAAAAGTGGTCTTGAGGTCGGATTGGCGGCCAATGAAGTTTTGGCGACTTTACGTGGCGAAGCAGAGTGAGACAGACCCATGGCTAAGAGCAAAAGAAAAGTAGACGTAGAAAAAGGCGAAGTCGATTTAACTTCAATGATCGACGTTTGTTTCCTTCTCATAGCCTTTTTTATCATGGTGACAGAGGTGTCTAAATCTGAAGTGGTTGAGATTTTTTTACCTCATGCTTCTTATGCCAGAGAGGACACTAATCCACCTGACGATCGATTGATCGTCAATATTGACAGAAAGGGTGAGGTTTGGATTCGTGGTACAAGTTATGGTTTACCAAACTTGACTGAAAATCGCAAAGAGTTGGGACGGGAGTTGAAAGCGATTGCCGAGGCGGTTGGTTTTGACAGTTCCATTAAGGGAAATCCGAGCAATTTAACGGTTTTGGTCCGAGCCGACGCTCATGCGGCAAACCGCTATGTTCAATGCTTACAAATTTTACTAACTGAAGCAAAAGTGATGAAATTGCATTACTCTGCTCAAAATCCAGTTTCGAGCACGTAACGTCACTATGGCTAAAGGAATAGAGTTAGAAGAAATATCAATGGACATGACGTCGATGATCGACGTTGTGTTTCTACTGATCATTTTCTTTATTTTGATGCCTCCAAAAGAGATGGAAGGGCAGTTGCAATCGTATTTGCCCAACGATAGCAGTGCTCCACCGCCGCCACAGCAAGAGCTGCCGCCGCCAAAATTCACGATTTCTATTGCTTCAACAAAAGTGAGCGAGGAGGAGATTGTTAGCAAAGTTAATTTCAACAGTAGACCGGTCTGTGAGTTCACCACTTATTCTCTTAGCGCCTTGAATCAAATTTACGATCTTTCTGGTGACCAGAAGAGAGAAAAATTATCTAAAGAGTACAAGCGCGATGAGGCGCAGTTTGACCCAAAATACTCTGAAGACATACGTCTATTGATCAAACGCATGGAAGATGCTGCAGTTGGATCACCCGATGGCAAAAAAACCGATGTGATCATCGATGCCACGGCCGATGTGCCTTTTAAAGTTATCTTGGCGATCCTGAATGCAGGAGCGGGGGCAGAGTTTCCGAATTTAAAGTTTGCCGCGCCGTCACAGGACATCTGGAAACAAAATTAAATTGAGGTCACGTTTGGGTAGCTGGCTCTTAGCTGGATTCAGCTGCCTAAGCTGCCTGATTTATTATTTGAGTGACAATTTTAGAGTTCAATCGAGCACTTGTTGTTTGATTTGGATTTTAGCTCACTTTAAGTATCCTAAAGCAATGATGATAGCACTTTTGCTAGTGAGTCCTTTGCCGTTTTTGTTTTCCGCTTCCACTTGGATAAAATGGCAACTTGACCCTCAGTACCTTTATGCTATTGCCCAGATGTCGCCCCTTTATCAGTTTTTCAGCAATTTTTCAGATCCTTGGAGCGGAGCTTGGGCCTATGTGGACAGTCCTTTTCATTATGCTATAGAGCAAAATCAAGTCCATCTTTCAGTTTGGCCTTTATTGCTGATCAACAGCCTCGTTTTGTCTGGCTCATTCAATCGTGCAAAGAGTTGAGATAGAAGATTTTCAAGGTCCATTGGACCTTCTGTTGACTTTAGTTCAACAAGAGGAGCTATCGCTCACGCGCATTCGTTTGATAGAGGTCTTGAACCAAGTGATTTCAGGTCTGAAGCAACAGAGCGATTTGAATGAGAGTGGTGATCTGCTCATCATCATTGCGACATTGATGGAATTGAAATCGAAGTTGTTGTTGCCGGGAGAAGTCAATATAAGCGAAGAGATTCAAGCCTTGAAAGAGGACTTGTTGACTAAAATTTTAGTGCATCGCCGTTTATCGCAGGTTTTGGACGCACTTGAATATCGTCATGAACGACGTTCCTTGATGATTGAACGACCTGACGTCAACACTGAAAAAGAGTTGGTGTTGAATCGTCTTGAAGAACAAAATCCATTTGTGTTATTTTCCAGTCTTGCTGGTATATTGGAGATGGCAAGACAGGACACTCTGCGTGTCGAATACGAGATGCAGCCCATCGACCATTATTTTGATTGGTTGGAAAAAGTTTGGGCCGATCGAGATTTTGAATTGCGTGAAACCCTGAAAGCTAGAAGCGATTTGCTCGACGCAACGGGCGTATTGATTGCTGTTTTAGAAATGGTGCGAAAAGGTCGTTTGCACATGACGATTCACGATAGAACCATCCAATTTTCTTGGCGCGAAACTAGAGTGACCGATAGTGAGGGCGAGCCCATGCCAGTGGATGAAGCGCTGCCGGAGGCAAAGAGTCTCGATTAAACCTATTGATAATTGTGAACCCGAGCCACAATCTTCACGCGTGAGAGCTTTTTTAATCACCTTGTTTTGCCTTGCGGGCCTGTTCAGCGCTCAAGCTGAAATACGCCTTTCTGAATGTTGGCCTGAAGCGGCTAATGAGGGTCGTTTTGATGACCTAGGCTCACGTTTTCAATTCGAGCGACGTTTGATCTTAATCCCTGGCGCAAATTGGTGCTCTCTCGATGGTGAAATGAAGCGGCTCATGTCCCCTGCTTGGCCAGTTGAAAACGATTGGTTGCTCCCAAATGAACTTGTGGGTTGGATTCAAAAAAAAGGTTGGTCAAAAGCGTCTCGGTCGGTTGCTGAGAGTAGATGGAATGAAAAAGTGATTGTCGTGCTCGATGCCGGTCACGGAGGGAAAGATCCTGGTGCAATTGGCTTGGGCGGAACACGCGAGAAGGACATCACGCTCGATGTCACAAAAAGATTGAAAGCCATGCTTTTAAGCAAGGGCATCACGGTGCACACCACAAGAGAGACCGATGATTTTGTAGAGTTATCGCATCGCTGTGAACTCTCGAATCAATGGCGCGCGTCTATTTTTGTATCTATTCATTGTAATAGCAATAATAGCAGAGAGCTTCAAGGTTATCAAATGCTGCGCCAGTCTGATTCGATAACGATTCACAGCCGTGCCGAGTTCTTAAAAAACAAATTTCCCTTGCCAGACTATATACCGACACCTTCGCACGGGCCGCTTCCGAGAATAGTTGACCATGTCGATTTGATGCGTTGGAAAGATCGCGAGAGCATGATCTTATCCGAGAAGTTGAACGATGTTTTTAGTTACCGAACCAGCAATGTTACAAATCAAAAAGGTCAGAACTTGTGTGTGATGAGAGAAACCATGGCGCCTTCTATTCTGGTTGAGATGGACTTTCTTTCCAACCCAGAGATAGAAGTAAAAATGGGCACTTCAAGTTGGCGCGATCGTGCTGCTAGAGACATTTTTGAAGGCATCATGGATTACTTGGGCAGAGGAAGGATAAATTGATGCTACCTTATGTTGACAGTATTTTAGTTACCGCTGTAGTGCTGTTGTTGGTTGTTTCCGTATTGGTATGGTTTGGAATGTTGTTTCAAAACATGTTGTTTCAGCGCTATCGCTTGCAGCGCAATGAATCGGCCATGCGCAAGTCCCGTTTATTCGAAGCTTACAGAGACGAGGTCCAGTTTAAGAATAAATTGTTGGGCGAAGTGAAGAGCGATAACGCCGATAAAAAATAAGTTGATGCGTGAATGTTGATGATTCATCAGCATCTGTTTTGAGAATAGCGCTTCTCGTCACCGACCTTATGCCGCCACGGATAGGCGGTATTTCAAAAGTGGCCACCGAGTTGGCTTATGGTTTAAGTGCAAAAGGCCATGACGTGGAGGTGTTTTGTTTGGAGCGAGGCATCGCGGCACATCGTGAAGCACCCTTTAAATGCCATGGTATTGAGCCCAAATGGAGCCTTTATCGCGAGTACCCAGTGGTGAGTTTTAGTTTAAATGCGTTCAGAGCATTGCTGCGGCGTCATAGCGAATGTCCGTTTGATGTTTCTCATGCCATGAATTTTAACAACTATGGCTTAACTTTCTGGCGACGAAACATGACGGCGGCTGGTTTGGCTCACGTATCGACTGGATTTGAAACCACCCAAATGGAGCTGGCGGCAAAGTGGACAGAGTTTAAAGCCAAACCGAGCTTGCATTGTCTTGCCCAAATTGTGATGGAAGCTTATTTAGCGCCTTGGCAACGCAGTTATCTGGGTTGGGCTGAATGCGTCAGTACAGAAGACATCGAAACCAAGGCGGGTTTAATTAAAATGGGCATCGCTGCAGATAGAATTGAATTGATCCCAAGTGGCATTGACCTGAACAGGATTGAACGGGCAAAAACGGAAACGAGTCTGCCCCACCCTTGGTTAAAAGGAAAGCGCTACTGGTTGTGTCCAGGCCGAGTGGACAGCAGAAAAGGCACACAGTTTTTATTAAAAGCCTTCGCACAATTTTCGCGACAAAACCCCTCCATACATTTGGTGTTTGCTGGTGGTGGCAGGGGCGATTACATCGATCACATGCGCCAGTTGATGGAACATTTAGGACTTGTCGATAGAGTCTTGTTCACGGGTAAAATCGACACCATGTTGCCCTACTACAGGCACTGTGAGGCGGTGATCATTCCCAGTTTGTCAGAGGGCATTCCCATCACCTTACAGGAAGCCTTGGCTTTTGAAAAGCCGATATTGTGTTCTAAGTTAGAAGGAACTTATCACTATGCAAAACAACTGCAGAGCATCATTTGGGCTGAACCTGCGGATGTGTCCAGTTTTTATAAAGGTTTGTTAGAACTAGCTCAAGATGAGGGTCGCGCTTTAGCCATCGCCAAAGGTCTTGAATTTATTAGAGGCTACGATTGGTCGCACGTGACCCAAGCTTACCTTGAGCTTTATCAAAGAGCGGTTGCACTCAGGCCATGCCATCGCCCTCTTGATCAATGATGCACTAAAAGATACTTTAAGCTCTTTTACGGTCCCACCTGAAACACGGTGCCAGCGTTTTTTAAGCAATTATTTGGAACCAGATTACACCCAAGTTTTTCGTCTCCAAGAGGAGTTGCCTGCTCCGCTTAATGATGATGAACGCGAGTTGATTCAAAAGTTGGACCAATTAGCTCAAAAAGTCAAACAAATTCAAACGTTGGGTTATCAGTTGTCGTCGGCTGAACTTGATCCAATTTACGAACTGTGTGCTGAAGTTGAAAATGTGCCCATGGCGGCGAGTATCCTTGGCTTTATTTTCATGATGTTGGGTGAGCATGCGGCTATGTACAAAGTTTTTAATCGCGCCATTGAAATCCATGGCACCATTCCAGCTTTGGTTTTTTACGCGGCTTTAGCTTTAAAAAAAATGCAAAGAAACTCCTCTGCACTCGAGTTATTACAACGTCTCATCGGTGCTGGCGCCAAGCACTATTTAATTTTTATGATGGCAGCGGAGCTACAATTTGAATTGGACCAGCATCGACCCTGCATTGCCATGTGCAATTTGGCTGTTTATGAAAACGTCGAAGAAAAAGTAGAGCCTTTCCTCTTGATGGCCCGCTGTTTTGAACATTTGGGAGAAACCGAACGTCTGTTTGAATGCTTTAGCCGTGTTGAAAAAATGCGTGGCCCCTTGGCTTTGCAGCGCGAGTTGGGTGGTCTATACAGTGACTATGGCGAAATGTATGAAAAGGTAAAGAGCATGATAGGGAATCAACATGGCTGAGCGCCCTTTACTGCTATTGGTAGATCTTGCGGCATTGGCATTTCGTTGTCATTATGCCATGATCAATCATCCTATCACTCGAGCGGATGGCATGGTGACCTCGGCCTTGTTTGGCATGAGCAATGCTATGCTGAGTATATTAGAAGAGATGAAACCCGACTATGTGCTTTGCGCCTTGGACCGAGCGCAAGCTACATTTCGCCACAAACTCTATCCCGATTACAAAGCGCATCGGCCACCTTGTCCAGAAGATCTTGGCCTACAGCTTGCCATGCAAGAAGAGTTTTGTGAATCTTTTGGAATGGCATGGGATGGCAAGATCACTTTTGAAGCTGATGATTTAATTGGCACTTACACAACCATGGCAAAAGAAGCTGGAATGGAAGTGGTGATTTTTTCTGGCGATAAGGATTTCATGCAATTGCTCGATGAGCACACCAAGATGCTCGTCACCCATCGTGGTGGTGAACAAGAGTTGTTCACTTACAATCAAGTTGAACAGAAACTTGGGATTCACCCTCATCAAGTGGTGGACTATTTGGCGTTATTGGGCGATGCTTCAGACAATGTCCCTGGCGCTCCAGGAGTGGGTAAAGTCACTGCGACGGAATTATTGAAAGAATTTGGCAGCATAGATAACTTGCTAGCCTCAATTTCCAAAGTTAAGAAAAAAGGCTTGGCTGCCAAACTCAGCGATAATCGTGAGCTCATCGCACTGAGCAAGCAATTGGTGACGATTGACTGTGCTGTGCCTGAGGTAAAAACGCTCTCAGAGCTGGCCTTCAGCGGCGTTCCGTTGAGCAAAGCCAAACCATTCTTGGAAAAGATGGAGTTCCCTAGAATCTTGGCGCGTTTACACAAAACCGAGAAAGTCACTCAAACGGTGGCGGCCTTGGACATCACGCAAGTCGATTATCAGCTCTTCGACCAAACCGCCGCCTTTTTGGACAGTGTATCTAAACATACTTCAGATCACTGGACGATGGCCTACGAAGGTGTGGAGGATGTGTTTGACAGCATAGCTTTGTCGCCTCAAACTGGCAAAGCTTTGGTGTTAAAACAAATCACGACAGAAGATGAACCCAGCTTGATTGAAGCATTGACCAAGTTAAACATCTCTGCTTACGGATTGAAAAACCTGATTCGTTTGGCTTTGCGTCACAACCAAACCTTGGAATTAGGCCATGACCTCGAGTTGCAAGTTTCAGTTTTAAAACCGGGTTTCAACACTTCACTTAGGGAGCTCATTGAGGATGATGGCACTTATCGTTGTCTGGATTTAGGCAAATCCGGCAATCGCAAACGCACCTATAAAGATTTAAGCGACGATGAATTGAAAGTGTACCTTGGCGAGCAGGCCGACCGTGCGCATCTCATTGTGGCTAGACAACAGCGGGCTTTGGAAGAGGCTAAGTTGTTGACGGTTTATCGAGATTTAGAGATGCCGCTATTGAAAGTGATTGCGGCAATGGAACAACGCGGCGTATGTGTCAATGTAGATAAAATCAAAGTTCAAGAACTTGAAGTGAGCAAAGAATTAAAAGAGCTCACTGATAAAATTTGTGCACTAGCTGGAGAAAAGTTCAATGTCAATTCTCCAAAACAATTGGGTGTGATACTTTTTGAAAAAATGAAACTTCAAGAAGAGTTGGGTCTTAAAAAAATAAAAACCACCAAAACGGGCTTTTCAACCGACATCACGGTATTGGAATCCATTAAAGCTCATCCCATCGGTGAAGCTTTGCTGCGCTATCGTTTTTTGAGCAAACTCAACTCGACCTATCTTGAAGCATTGCCCAAACAGGTGCACCCAAACACGGGCTTCATTCACACCACCTACCATCAAAACGGCACCGCTACGGGCCGTCTTTCGAGTCAAAACCCAAATTTGCAAAACATTCCGATGCGTGTTCCTGAAGGTGCCCGCATTCGCGAAGCCTTCATCACTTCACGTTCCGATCGCGTCATGGTCTCGGCCGACTATAGCCAAATAGAGTTGCGCATTTTGGCGCATTTTTCAAAAGATGAAACCATGAAGGAGGCTTTCTTGAGCGGTCACGACATCCATTCGGCAACGGCTGCAAAAGTGTTCGGCATCTCGCCTGAGCTAGTGACCCGTCAGCAACGTTCCAGCGCCAAGGCGGTCAATTTTGGTTTGTTATATGGCATGGGACCAAAGAATCTTTCCCAACAAACGGGTTTGACTTTTGCAGAGGCTCAAAAGTTCATTCGCGCTTACTTTGAAAGTTTTTCCAGCATTCAGGCGTTTATGGAAGCTCAGGTTCAAAAGGCACGCGACTTGGGCTATGTGACAACACTGGCCGGTCGAAAACGCAGTTTGCCCGATCTCAATGCCAGCAATGGCATGCTTAGGAATGCGGCTGAAAACATGGCCTTGAATACGCCGATTCAAGGCAGTGCTGCAGACATTATCAAGTGGGCCATGTTGAGGTTGCATAAAGTCATTGCGGCAGAAGCCTTGCCAATGGAGATGGTGTTGCAGGTTCACGATGAATTGGTGTTAGAGGTCGATCGCGAGCAGGCGCCGGTATTGATGGGGAGAATCACTCAGATCATGGAAGATCGTAGCGATTTGCCGGAAGATTTTGAAATTCCCCTAAAAGTTGAAATCGCACAAGGCGAGAATTGGTTGGAGTCCCATTAGAGAAAAGAGTGATCATGAACAAAAAAATATTGTGCTTGGCGGGTGATGGTATCGGTCCTGAAATCATGGCGGTAACTAAACCTATTGTTGAAAAAGTGTGTCAGAAATTTGGTCATGCGGTGGCATGGGAAGATGGTCTGATCGGTTATGCCGCTTACGACCACTTTCAAGATACTATGCCACAACAAACATGGAATCAGGTCAAGGCTTGCGACGGCATCTTGTTTGGCGCGGTGGGGTTGCCTGATCGCGACAGTAAGGTGGAGGCGATGATGCGCCCTGAAAAGCGTGCCCTATTGCCTTTGCGCAAGGAGATGGGACTATCTATCAATATACGCCCTATCACCATCTATGAGGGTTTGGAATCGCTATCACCGCTTAAAGAAAATTTGGCCAAGGGGGTGCAACTCACTTTTTTACGCGAGCTAAACAGTGGCATGTACTTTGGCAAACGCGAAAAAGATCCTGATGGTCAGTGGGCAAGTGACCAATGTTACTATGCCAAACACGAGATTGAGCGCATCGCGAAATTCGGGTTTGAGCTGGCTCGACAAACCGGTCAAAAAATCACCTCCATCGATAAAGCCAATGTCCTCGGTGCGATCGGACTTTTTTGGCGGGACGTGGTCAGCAATTTGCATAAAGAAGGCGGTTACTCAGATGTGAAATTGGAGCATTGCCTAGTTGACGCCTTTAATTTGTATTTGTTCACTAAGCCAAATCAGTTTCGAATCGTGCTCACCTCAAACATGTTTGGCGATATTTTATCTGACGGGGCGGCTGGTTTAGCTGGATCGCTAGGGCTATTGCCCTCGGCGAGCATCAACCCCGAAAATGGTTTTTGCCTTTATGAGCCTAGCGGCGGTTCTGCTCCAGATATTGCTGGCAAAGACCTTGCCAATCCTATTGCTATGATTTTGAGCGCAGCCTTGCTGTTCAGGCACACTTATAAAGACGAGGCTGCCGCGCAATGCCTAGAAATAGCGGTGCAAAATGTGTTGAATAAAGGTGTGAGAACCAGAGATCTCCTGATCAGTGGGACTTCAAGCGACATCGAAATTGTGGGCACAGCAGGTATGGCAGCTAAGATTTTGTCCGAACTTTAGGTGAAGACTTGTCACAGCTCAAGTTAGAAGATCATAAGGCCTAAATGGAATCTAAAAAATCCAAAGGCGAGAGTCTGCTCAATTCCTTGCTTGGCTTCATGCCGGAGGAAAAGTCTTTTCGTTGGATTTACGAGAGTTTTACAGGCCAAACGGTCGCTTACAAAGAGATCGAACGACTTTTTTTGCTCGATTGCCTGCCCAATTATCAAACGGGGGTGATTCTCTCCCTTTTTGACTTATGCGGAGCGCGAGTTCACCCCAATAAAGAGGCCGATTTGCCACCGGTGAGTATTGGGAGCAATACTCAATACCGAGGTGGCGGAACCTTTGTAGATGATTACATCCGCGAGATCAGTGTATTTCCAACGTTAAACCGTGAGCAAGAGCATGACTTGGCAAAGTTGATGGAGGTGTCTTACATCCGCTACAAATACAGTTTATGCCATTGCCCTGCTGTTTTAGATATACTAGATAGAAAATTCAAAGAAGTGGTGAAGCACCCTTCTGGTGATAATCCTTTTAACTTATCTAAATTGAAAGCTTTGGTGGTGCCAGGCTCGTCTACTTTGGGTTATCCACAGCTATGGCGAGTGATCAAACACCAGTGGGATAAAATCATGACCATTCGCGAAGAAATCAAAGCGTTGGGCATTGAATTGCACAAGACAGATGATTTGCGCCTTGAAGACCGTTTTAAGCTACTGAGCTATAAGGCTGCTGCCGCTTTCATTTTGAAAGACCTGAATTTGCGCGAGGCTATTTTCCACCAAATGCGGGAAGCTTTGCCGGATTTATACCATGAATACCCGCACCTCATTCACGATTTTGCCAGAGTTGAACGCTGTTACGATCGTTACATTGAATGTAAAAACTTGATGGTGAATTACAATTTGAAACTGGTGGTGTCGATCGCGCGAAAGTTTTTTAAAGCTAAAGTTTCTCCGATGGATGTGATACAATATGGCAATGAGGGCCTCATTCGCGCAGCGGAGGACTATAACTACAAATTAAAATTTAAGTTTTCTACTTACGCCATTTGGTGGATCAGGCAAAAAATTCAGGAGGGCATCCAAGAGCAAGAGCACATGATTCGCATTCCGGCTTATCGTTTGCATCTCAATCGCAAATACAATGCCATTAAAGAGCGTTTGTCACAAGAGGGCAGTGGTGGTGTCGTCAGTGATGAAGAGCTGTCTGTAGAACTCGAAATGACTCTCGAACAAGTTAAAAAACTCAGGAGCGACCCTGCGGCATTTGTCATCGCCCCCTCCACGAGTTCAGGTGATGATGAGGGCGGAAGTGTACTCGAACAGTTGGAAGACCAAAATCTTGCCGATGTAGATGCCACCTACGACGATGATGCCACGCAAGCTTTAAAAAGTCATTTGCGCCTTTACCCTGTGCGTGAACGCTTCATCTTGGCACTGCGTTATGGTTTAGATTGTGATGACATTCGCCCTGTTAGCCTCACTGAAGAAGCCATAGAACAAGCCTTCTCGGATTTTGGCGAAGAGCTGAGCGACGAGGAGTTGGACCAAAGCATGGAGCCATTGCTTTATCGCTTTGAAAATTTACCTACGGAAATTAAAGTGTCGGTTGAGGAACTCAAACGCTTGAAGGACTCGCAACGAGCTGATCTGGATTTTGCAAAACAACTCATACCCTTTGAAGATGAAGAGCTCAAAACATGGCGCACACAGATAAAAACAGGTGAGCCGATTTCTGTCGAAGGCTTGACGGTGTTAGCTCTAGTCGATGGCCGTGACTTTGAAACCCACCTCAAATTCAAAGCTCGTGATCGATTGATTTTAAATAATATTTGGCTTGAAAAAGAACTTCGTCCCTCTGTGGTTCGCAAAATCATCAAGCGTGAAGGACTTATTTTGGAGGACGTCGCACGAGCTTTTGGCTTGACCAAAGAAAGGGTGCGGCAACTCGAAGCTAAAATTTTGAGAAACATTTCCTACCACTTGGTGTTGCCTTAGACCAAGCCTTGTCCAAATTCCCTCTCCTTTCACGGGTTTATCCTCAGTCGAGTTAAAGGCTGTGGAGAGCATTTCTGGGCCTTGTCCCTAAAGTCGTCAATCAGCGAAACGTCCTACCCGCGCAGGCGGGTATCCAGTGAAATTATCGGTGCATGACCTGTGTTGCTCCCGTCATACCCGCGCAGGCGGGTATCCAGAACGACGTAAAAGCTACACCAACCTAGATTCTCCCGCCTTCACGGGGGCAGACTCTTCGGGCTCCGCCCTTTGTACGCGGGAATGGCGGATGCTTTTCTCATCTGTCGAAGTTATGGACAAGGCCCATTTCTGCTATCCTCTGTGCTACCTCATCTTGATAAGTCGTGCCAATTCTGACGGCCCACGCTAGAACACCGTGTTGGGAGGGTGCTTCAATGGTTTTAAAAGTTAGGCAAATAAAAGTTGGGAAAAAGCGAGGGTAGAGGGGGAAGTGCTAGATAAGTTTTAAAAGGCGAGTTGTAGAGCAAATGATCAAAGTGGTTAAATCGCATTTATTCTCTTTGGTGGAGTTGATGGTCATTTTTGCGGTGATAGCGATGCTGCTTTCTCTGTTGAACCCCTCCTTGAATCGACTGATAGAAATGTCAAAACGAACAGCGTGTTCCAATCATTTGCGACAAATTGGCATCGGCGCGATAGCTTATGCTAACGATTTTGAAGGCATTTACCCCGCTTGCAGAGGCAAACAGGTTCAAATAGCCTTTAATACTTCTGAGACAAACATGCTTGAAGCTGCAGGTTGGATGAAAGGTGGCGAAATGATAGACAGTTGGAACTGCCCTTCAAGGAATTTCAAAACCAACAAAAATGATCTATTTGGTCAATGGATCATAGGCTATCAATACTTTGGTGGAATAAATCGTTGGAGAAATCCCACCGGCAGTTTTGAATCGTTGAGTCCGCAAGTTGATTACAAAACCCGCCCAACTTGGGCATTGGGAGCGGACACGGCCAGTAAAATAGATGGCCAGTGGGGCGGTGGACGCTCAACGGCTTATGAGGACATGCCTTCACACAAAGGCCGCAACGACATTTTGCCCGAGGGCCTGAATCAGGTTTATGCTGATGGCTCCACCGCTTGGGTCGATTTTTACGACCTACTTTATTTGCACTCTTGGTCAGGAGACTTGAACCGAATTTTTTATTTCTATCAAAAAGAAATAGGCAAAGTTGTGCCCAATGACGTGATTAAAGCACAACCTTAGCTTAAGGCTCTGGTCTCAATTAAAAATAAGCCTTTCATTAAGGGCAACTTGCCCTTAAAATAGCTTTAGTTCTGTAGTCTACATCTATGATTGGTGAGGTTTTCTAATTTCAAATGACTATGCGGCCTTTAATTCTCTGTGTTGATGACCAGTCCGATATCACCAAAGCGGTGAGTTTAATCTTGCGCAAGGATGAATACGAAGTGGACACTTTTAATGACCCGAAAGAAGGTTTGGAGGCGGCAAAGCACAAAGAGTACGCTTTGGCGCTGGTCGACATTCGAATGCCAGGGATGACGGGCATTGAATTTTTTACACAATTAAAAGAGTTCTCGCCTAGAACCATTAAAATCAACATGAGCTCTCATGCCGATTTGGAGATTGTCCTTGAAGCTTTGAGCGAAAACAACGTTTACGATTTTATAAAAAAACCTTTCAAGCACGATAAGTTTTTGGCTACCATAAAAAAAGGTTTAGACTACTATCGTTTGCGCATCGAACGCGATCAACTTTCCGAGCGACTAAAAACCAAGAATGCCAAATTGGAAAGTTGGAATAAAAACTTAGATGAAGAGGTGAAAAAGAAAACTCTGGAATTGTCCATTCGCGATCGTCTGATGCAACACCTAGCGGCATGCGCACCACTCAAAAGCGATGCCTATGCAATTATTCGGGAGTACTTTTCAAAATTTGTTCCGGCGTCTCAGTTTGCGATTTATCAACTAAAGGAGCAGCATTATCACTTGAATACAAAATCGGTAACGGCTGCAAGCGATTGGGTGGAGTTGATGGTAGAAGATGAAAGTCAAACCAGTGGTGAAATCGATCAGGCGCATGGAAATTTGTTCACGAAAAGTGACGCTCCGGCTTATGGTTATATTAAAACCTTGGATCGCAATGGTCGACGTATCGGCATGATGGTGTTGTTGCAAACCCAACCTTTTGAATCCTCGCAGATAGAATTGATCAAGCGTTTCGCCACTTTGGTCACGCTTGTGATCTACGACGAATTGGCTAGCGAGAAACTTTCGCAGCTATCACTTGTTTCCTTGCTTCAGGACAACTAGCTAGGCTCATTTTGTACGCCATCCTCAACTCTAACCGCATGAAGCTTGCGCTGGTGGCAAAAGAGCCAGAGCAAGCTGTGTTGCATTTGCCAAATGAACTCGACTTCAATTCATGGCTAAACCTTCTTTCAACGCTAGGCGTCCCACAAGATGCTTTAAAGCTAGATCGTTTAAAAAGCCTCCACGATCTTGAAGAAAAACCGCTAGGTGAGCACCTTATCGCCACAGGTTTGGACCCCATCGATGAAGGGGTGGAAGCAAAACTGCATTTTCAAACCAAGAAAACTCAAACCGACGACGATGACAATCAGGCCGATTTTTTCAATTTAGGCTTTGGTGTCGATGTGGTCGAAGGCCAGTTGTTGGCGGAACAAATCAGTCATGGCCCAGGCAAGGACGGTCACGATGCCGTGGGCAAAAGGCTTCCTTTTAGCGTTTTTTCAAACGAAAAACCTTTGACGTACAACAGCAATGTCACGATAGAAAAAGAGGGAAAAATCACTCGTTTTTATTCAAAAATCAACGGCGTTCTTTACAACGATAAGCTCGACGTGCTCGATGTTGAGCCTGTGTTCACCATTAAAAGTGCAGTGGGATACAATACCGGCAATTTGAGTGTAGCTGTCGATATAGACATTGATGGCGATGTCAAAGCGGGTTTTGCGGTGCGTTCAGGAAAAAATATCACCATTCGCGGGGTGGTGGAAAAAGGGGCTATCATCGAGGCTGATGGCAACATTGTCATCGAAGGCGGTGTGAGCCCCAACACCCTATTGAAGGCACAGGGTGATATTCAGCTTAAATTCGCGCAAGGCTCGCAATTGTATGCTTCAGGTGATGTGCACGTGTCGTCTTACATTTACGATAGTTTTGTGCTCGCTCAAAAGAGCTTTCACTGCACTGGGGCCGGTTCAGATTCACGCGGGGCGGTCATTGGTGGGCTCATCAATGGTCTAGATTCAATTCATGTGGCTTCTGTGGGTTCGCAAAATAATGTCACCACATTAGTGACGGGCATTCACTATCAGAGAAGAGAGGAGTATCGCGACTTATTAAAACTCAAAAACACTTTGGAGGAGGAGGTTAAACGCTTGATTCGCCTACTTCCACTCGACCTTTTGGACCCAAAATTTAAAGCCAATTTGCACGCCTTGCCTGAACAAGAACGCAAAATTTGCCTCCAAAAAATTAAACAAATCATTTCACATCGAGAAGAATGTGGCGTGATTGGGTCCCGAATTTCAGCGCTGGAGCCCGATACTATGCCCCAAAATCCCGAAGCTCATATCGAGGTGAGCAAGGCTGTTTTTCCAGACCTCAAAATCATCATAGGTAACGATTATAAGCTGCTCCAGAAGAAATTAGGAGCTGTAAAATTCAATCTGGTTGAAGGCAAAATTAACCTTAAAAATAAGGCTGAGACACACAAATAAAAAAAAATTGAATTTTATTATTGACATATTTCACACTTCACATAAGATTGTGGCAAGTTCATTAATTCAATCCCTCTCATTTCACAGGAGTTTATCATGAAGAAGCTAAGTATTCTTGCTTCGGCTGTTGCTTTAACAGCTAGTTCTCTATTCGGCGACATCGCCGTAGGTAAAGGTCTAACCGTTAATGGTTATATCGACCTTAATTACACACGTACTAGTGACGACGTTGCTAGTACTGACACAAGTGGTTTCAATGCTGCCACTGCAGAAATTGATTTTGGCTTTGATTTCGGCAATGGCTTAAAAGCTACTGTTGATCTTGAAGGCAATGTAGGTGATGCAGGTGCTGCTGATACTAACATCGAGCAAGCTCGCATCGATTATTCTTTTGGTGATTCAACTATTACTTTAGGTAAATTTGATACTCCAATTGGTCTTGAAGCTCTTGAATCTCCTGACTTGTATCAATTTTCATCTTCGTTAACGACGACTGATTTGCAATACACACAACATACAGGTATCATGTATGGTTTTGATAACGGCATGTTCAACTTCAACTTGGCTGCAGTTAACAGTTTGGGAGAAGATAATTCAAACACTGGATCTAACGACGATTTGTCTTATTTTGCAAAAGTAGGTTTGACACCTACTGAGTCACTATCTTTCAATGCAAGTTACTCATTTGGTGATGAGGCAAGCTCTGTTACTCCTGATAAAACAACACAATATTCATTAGACGCTTCTTGGAGTGACTTTGGATGGACCATCGGTGCTGAGTATGTTGCAAAAGAAATTGAAACAGCTGGTGTAAAAGGTACAGACGTTGACGGATGGATGGTTATGGCCAACTACATGTTCACAGAACAATTTGGCTTGACTGCTCGTTACTCTGTTCTTGATTACAGTACAGGCTCTGGTACTGCAGCATCTACAGATATTACCGAATACTGTATTGCTCCTAGCTATGCTATTACGCCAAACTGGTTTGTTTTAGCTGAGTACCGTGTTGACCAAGGCGATGCAGGTGCTGCTGATCTAATCGACTCTGACACAATCGCATTTGAAACTATCTTAACTTTCTAATTTAAGAAGTTCAAAACAAAATTTTAAAGCCCGCCTTTTTAGGCGGGTTTTTTTTTTAGATTTTTTTGAAGCATTCGTCTTGGAATTATGAGCAAGTTTAAAATTGAAATTAAGGCGATTGTTGGACTGACCTTTTAATTAAATTCCCAACATGAATTTTCAAGCCAAATTTCTGGACGCCTCACAGCCCGAAGTGGTTTTCGGTAAAGTGGTCATTGATTCGACGGGGCTTGTGTTCACTCTAAACGATTCGACTTCACGCCGTTACACTTGGCAACAAATCAAAAAACTCAAGCGCATTGGCGTTGAACTTTATTTAGACTGCCCAACTGAATCGAATTTTTTAAGTAAACAACTGATTCTATTTGACGTTTCAGACACAAATGAAACGGAACTGTTGAAGCTATGGAAGCGCCACCAAACCTTTTTGAAGCGCATCGGGCCGCAGCGGTTGTCGCTGCTAAGTTTTGCTGTTCTGTTCGCGCTTTTGCTCATTTTTCTTTCATGGAGTTGGATTCAATTCACTCATAACATCGGGCCTTATTTGCCAAAAAGCATCGACAAGGCTTTGGGCGATCAGGTTGTCGAGCAACAACTGAAGGCGCAACCAAAATGGGAGAACCCGAAGATCAAAAGTTTTGCTGAACATTGTATTCGCCTTTTCAATGAGGGTGAGAATTTGGGCACGGTTTGGCTTGTCGATGATCCCATGCCCAATGCTTTTGCTCTGCCCAATGGCGATATTGCCATCACCAAAAGTTTGCTCACGAAAATAGACGGTCCCGATGCCTTGGCTGCCATTCTCGCCCACGAGGTCGGCCATGTCGTCAAGCGCCACAGTGTGAGGCAACTTTGCCAGAACCTTGGGCTCATCGCCTTGGTGCAACTCTATTTGGGAATGGGTCTAGGAGATGTGGCTATTTTGGGTTCTGCGGCCGAGTTTGGCAGCACTTTCATGAGCCTTAAATACTCACGCGATTTTGAACACGAAGCTGACGAGTTTGCCCTGCAACAAATGCAAAAACACCACATTTCCAGTAGTGGCATCCAAAACTTTTTCAATGAAATGGGGCAAGCTGAATCAAGTGAACTGATGAATTATCTGTCCACCCATCCCGTTCCGAAAGAACGGGTGATTTTTTTTGATGGCTTGAATCAGAACAACACCCATATTGATGTAGACTGGTGGCCGACACCAGAGCAATGGAAGAGTTGGCAGTAAGCATCTTTTTAAACTTCAGTGGCACGACAAGAAGAACCCTTTATTAGGATGTGCTTTTGAGAAAATCCATCGCCGGCTTTTTAAAGGGCTGAGCAAGTGAATTAAATGAAAGAGTTATTTCCTTATTTTAAAATTTTAAAACCTGTAAAACTTCAGTTTGCACTGGCCATTTTTTGCGCGGTGGTTTACGGTTTGTCCAGTGGTTTTGGTTTGCCTTACATCACTCGTGAAGTTTTTCCGCTCATTTTTAATTCCGAAAGTCAGAGTGTCAATTTATATACAAAATTGGATTCGGGTAAATTTTTTGCGGTTGAAGGCAAGTCGGAAGCACATTCCAAGAGTTTTTACAGCAAGCGGCAAAATGAGTTCATTCCTTTCAATCAGACCGTACAATTAACACCGAAGGGCATGTTCATTGAGCAAAAAGATGGCAGTAGCATTGTTTTAAGTGAACCGCTTTACATTGAAACTGATTCTAAATTTATAAAAGTTGAAGGCGGTTTGTACCAATTGGATGGCACGACAAACACGTATGTTTCACTGTCGCAAGAGCAAAAGCAATCTTCCCAGTGGGTGCTCATTCTCGCCGTGTTGATGTTGCCCTTGGTGTTCGCTATTAGAGGTCTGAGCAGTTTTTTTAATATTTATTTAAACAACTACTGCGGTTTGCACGTGCTAGAGGTGATTCGCTTGCAAGTGTTTAAGAAATTACAAGACTTGCCGATTTCTTTTTTTCACAAGCATAAGAGTGGGGACCTGTTGAATCGCTTGCTGGGTGATACCACGGCTTTGCAAAATGCGATTTCAGCAGTATCTAATGATATAGTGAAGCAACCCATCACGTTGATTGGCGGTGTGGGCTATCTCATTTATCAGTCGATTCAGCAGCAGGAATCGGCTTTTATTTTGTTGTGTTTTGCCATCATTGCCGTTTGTGTTTTTCCGATTCGCTTTGTGGGCAAACAATTGTTAAAACGCGTTTATCAATTACAAGAGCAGTTGGGCTCTATCTCGGCCATTGCCAGTGAGAATATCAGTGCTTACCGAGAGGTGAAAGCATTTAACTTGCAGGAACGAGAGAGTTCACGCTTTGAAAAAGCTGCCCAACTTTATTTTAAACTTCAGCTTAAAGTGGTGAAATACAATGCTGGGCTCAACCCCATGATTGAAATCATCACGGCTTTTGGCATTGCGATGGCTATTTACTACGCCTCACAAAAGGGCATCACTTTGAACGACATCATTCCACTCATGATGGCACTATACATGTCCTATGACCCCATAAAAAAAATGGGGAGTATCAACAATAGTATAAAATCAGGTTTAGCTGCGATCAAGCGGTTGAACTTTATCATTCATCAAGTTGATGAAACGCCCGAACCCACTCAACCACAAATGTTCCCTGATTCAATAGATTCTATTTGTTTCAAACAATTGAATTTTGCTTATGGACATGAATGGGTATTAAAAGACATCAACCTTGAGATAAAAGATAAAGAAGTCATTGCGATGGTGGGCCCTTCGGGAGCTGGGAAATCGACCTTTGGTTCTTTGCTACCTCGTTTTTATGACCCAAAAGAAGGCGAAATCACCATCAACGGAATGGACCTGAGAGCGCTAAGGAAAAAGCAATTGCGCGATCACATCAGCATTGTATCTCAAGACACGGTGCTTTTCGATGAAACGGTAGCCGAAAACATTCGCATTGGCAAGCCACATGCCAGTGATGAAGAGGTCGAAAATGCCGCAAAACAAGCTCAGGCTCACGATTTCATTTCAACCATGCAAGAAGGGTATCGCACGCGCATTGGAGAAAGAGGGACTCGACTTTCCGGTGGACAAAAGCAGCGTATCGCGATAGCGAGAGCCTTCTTGAAAAACGCCCCCATTCTCATTTTAGATGAAGCCACCTCTGCTTTAGATTCAGAAAGCGAGGCCAAAATTCAAACGGCCCTAGAAAAACTCATCGTCGGAAAAACCGTTTTTATCATCGCACACCGCTTTAGCACCATCAAATTGGCAAATAGAATTTTAGTATTCGATAAAGGACACATCGTTGGAGATGGAACCCATGAAGAGCTCATTGAAAGCTGCGAGCTGTACAAAGACCTCCACAAACGACAAGAGCTGGAGTGAATATTGGAACTGTTTAACTGGTGATATAGAGAAGTATGGCAGCGGGTATATACGTGTCAGAGAAGCTTTGGTAAACTACCCTACTATGGAATTCGTTTACGAGGAGACAGGCAATGGTTATCTAGTTACATTGAGTTACTCTCAGCAAAAACTTTTGAGTGGCGGTGTAAATGGCGGTGTAAATGAATTGTTAGAATTTATAAGACTTAACTCAAATTTGAGAAGTTCAGAGCTAAGTCAGCGACTGTCTATGCCGAAAAGAACTCTAGAAAGAAAATTGAAAAACCTCAAAGAGACGAGTCAAATTGAATTTAGAGGCCACCCTAAAACAGGCGGCTATTTCGTGATCGAGAGAAAAGAGCAGTAAGATGAGTGGGCCATTTAATCGAGGGGAGATGCCGCATAGCATTCTCATCAGCAACATTCGCCTTATCGGTGATGTGATTTTATGCACACCTTTGATAGCTTTGCTTAAAAAACAATGGCCTGAAACAAAAATAGACGTTTTAGTCAACCGCGGCACGGGTGAATTTTTAGAGTCAGACCCAAGGGTGAATGCTGTCATTTACAATGAAAAAAAAGATTTCAAAGCACCTAAAAATCATGTTCATTATCTAAAGCGAATTTTCAGAAAATACGACATTGCCATCAACATGAATGCTTCAGAGCGCGGCAACATGGCTGTGGCTTTGGCGGGCAAAAAAATTCGTTTGGGTTACCGAGACGAGGAGCATGCAGTTAAAAAGTTTGTATGGGGAACTATCTTCACTCATCATTTGCCCGTTAAAAACGATGAGCATGTGGTGTTGAGATGCGCTCAAATTGCAGCAGCTTTGGGGCTAGAGGTAAATCATTTGCACGTGAGCATGCCTTTTACAGAAGCGGATCAAAATAAAGTCCATCAAGTTTTAGAACAGGTGGAGTGCAGAACAGACTATTTTGTAGTTCATCCCTTTGCGCGCTGGGAGTACAAGTATTGGACCCCAGAGGGTTTTGCTCAGTGCTCCGATCACATTGCCCAAAAATGCGGATGGACCCCAGTTTGGACGAGTTCACCTGACCCAAAAGAAATGGAAATCTTGCAGTCTGCAGCGCAACTCTGTCAAATAAAACCCAAACTTTTGGCTGGTCGTCTGAGCATTGCCCAAATGAGTGCCTTGCTTTCAAAAGCAAAATTCTATTTGGGCTTAGATACGGCCATCACTCATATTGCAGCGACTTATGCAGAACATTTGCCTATGGTGGTATTATTTGGCCCTACTTTTTATCGCTTATGGCATCCTTGGAGAAACGCTGGTGCAATGGTCGGCCAGCTCAGTGAAAAGAATGGCATTCAAATAAATGGCCATATTTTAATGATTCAAAGCGAGCGTTTTTGTTTACCCTGTGGAAAAGCAAACTGCGACGACTCAGGCGTGGGAAAAAGTCCGTGTTTGCAGGAAATAAAAGCTGAAAAAGTGATCAAGGCGATAGATGAAGAGTTTTTATGTGAAATCGAAAGAATTTGATAACTTGATGCTGGAGAAACCTTAATCAAACATTTAGACTTTTAAAAATCTAGGCGACCTGATGGCGAACAAAGTCGATTTGCCAAAGACATTTGGGGTTAGGTCACTATTTAAGCAGCTCAAAAGTTTCTAGCTTTGAGGCTACTTTATCAAAAGTTATCGTTGAAGAGCAGCCTGAAGATTTTCCAATGAGACCGATCAATTGATCAGAAAGATCGCCATTTTCGCCATGTGCAATCAATTCCAAGAGTGAATTCTCGTGTTCAAATTTGAGAAATGAAAGACCAATGAGTTTTTTTAATGAGTCCAGAATATCGCCATTTTCGAGATGATACCCAGATTTAAGCACCCACATGATTTCTAGCGCGACAGCTAGAGAAACAAAAAGTTTTTCATTTGAGGCTTCTTTGTCTTTAAATAGTTTTTTCACCTTATTGGCTTGGATCTCATCATCACGTGTTAGGTAACGAATTAAAATATGGGTATCGAGTCCTTTCATTTAAAGGTCTTTAGATCGATTTGCAATGGTAGCATTCATCTCTTCAATGCTCAACTTCTTCTTAATTTTAGTGGATAAACAACCATAGACTTCATCTACAGAATTGTTGATAGGAACAATTTCGACAGCCCCATTAGCGTTTATCCTGAAATCGATTTTATCTCCGTTGGAAATATGTAGCTTCTCTCGAATATTTTTAGGGATGGTCACTTGTCCTTTGCTTGTAAGTATTGCGATCATAGCTATCCTCCTTACTGATTGTAAGGAAAAGGAATTTGAATCAAGGCAACTCCTATACTTGCTCTGTTATCAAATCCCACTGTCGCAAAAAAAGTTATGGTTCAATTGGAATACTCTTAAACTTGTTTACCATGAATTCCCCTTCGTATTCGTTGCTTTGAATCGTTCAAGTAGAGAAAAATGGATCATTATCTCCCATGCATTCAATATGGATGGGCGTGCCGCAAGCCATACCATTACGGATAAAATTCCATTTTTTCTAAGAAAAGGTATCGATCCTGTTGTCATTAGTGCGATAACTGGAAAAAAAGATGAGGTCGTTGAGCATCATCAACTGTTGGCATGGGCTCCATCTGGCCTGAAGTTTGACATGCGCCATTGGTTAAAATTAAATATTAAAAGTAAACTTCTTCAAAAGATATTAAAAGCAATTTTTTCGATCTTATTGTTGCCTTTTTATGCCATAGAAAGATGGTTGTTGCCATTGGAGACCCATTGGTCATGGTTTTTTCCGGCAAGCATTCAAGCTTATCGGCTTGCTAAACAACACGGTGCCACGCTTATTTACTCAACTGGAGGAGCTAATTCAGCTCATTTGGCAGGATACTATGCTTCGAGATGGTCAGGGTTGCCTTGGATAGCAGAAGTGCATGACCCAATGATCTACAAAGACATGGAGCTTTCATGGATGAGATTCAAAATGTCAGCATATATAGAGAAATTGATTTGTTCGTATGCTGATCGCGCTTGGTGGTTTACAACGAATGCTTTAGATAGGGCAAAGCAAAGGCATCCACAATTAGAAAATAGAGGTTTTCTAGTGTTGCCAGGGGCAGAAGAGCCCGATTTTAGTGGGCTTAACTATCAAAAACAAAATGAATTCAAATTGGGTCATTTTGGATCACTAAACCCATTGAGAAATTTAAGTGTGGTCATTGAGGCCATGTCGATACTGGCAAAGGAAAATCAAAGATTTTATGAACATGCAAAACTACATGTCTATGGAACTGACTTGGACTCAACTTCATTAAGGGCGTTAAAAGATCACTCGATGGAAGCAATGGTTTCATGTCATGGACGTTTAGAGCGCGACCCAGAAACTCAGAAGAGTGGTCGCCAACGAGTGTTGGAAGCGATGCGTTGTTGCGATGTACTCATACTCTTACATGGTACAGGTGTATTTTGTGAGGAGTACATACCATCAAAAATGTATGAATACCTGTGGACGAGAAGGCCCATTCTTGCACTGGAAAGGGGCAACCCCATGATCCCAGAGATGTTATCAAAATTAGAAGGCATGGCTGTTCCTGCCGAAGATGTAAATAAAACGAAAGATGCCATAGTCACTATGTTTCAGAAGTGGGAAGAAAATAAACTTGAGGATCGGAGTTCTGGCTCCCCCTATTCGACTGAAAAAGCTGTGCAGACCATTCTCGAACAAGTTTCTAGCATGAAGTCTTGATGAAAGAACCTTTGGTGATAGTCATTAAGTCGTATCACAATGATGTGAATAGAGTTTATCGTTTGATCAAAAGCATTGAATCATTCAATGTTGATGACATACCAGTATATATTTGCATACCAGAAAATGATAGGCAACTATTCAAGACGAAAGTTGGAGAGAAAAATATTTGTTACATCAGTGATGAATCCATTTTAGAGCTAACTTTAAAAGTGACAAAAACAAAAGAGCTCAAGCAAAGTGGCGGCATTCTTCAACAAATTGTAAAATCAGAGGTTTGGCGTTTAAATATTTGTGAAAATTACTTGCTGATTGATTCTGATTCGTATTTCATAAAACCCTTTCATAGACATGATTTTATTTGGAAAGAAAGTTTTCCCTACACCATAATGAATGAAGGGCGCCATCAAAGAGATTGGGCCGCTAGAAGTCATAACGAAAAGTACCTCAAACAATACGACGAATTGAGACAAAAGGCCACGAAGTTATTCAATCGAAAAGGCCCCTTATTTGATTTTGCTCCGACACCTTGTATTTGGTCATGCAAAGTGTGGCAAGCTTTATATGAGAAAGTTGCCGCATCTCAGCAAATGAGTTTTTTTGATCAAATATTGCAATTTCCATGTGAAACACAATGGTATGGAGAATTCTTATTGTTTGATCAAACCATCCCAATCATTCCCAGAGAGCCTTTGTTTAAAGTATGGGGATATAGTGATCAATATAATGAAGGTATGAGTTTAGGTGAAACAGATGAGGTTTTAGCTAAGAATTACTTAGGAGTTGTTGAGCAATCAAACTGGAGTAAAACTTTAGATGCGATGAGTTCAGAAGAAAAAAAACGCTTAAAATGGAGAAAAAGATGGAATCGTTGGAAGCGAATGTTGCCTAGAATCTAAATTTATGCCCTTCAACAATGACTTCTTCACCTATACCTTCCTTCTGTTATTTTTTGTAGTCATGAATCTATGAAAGTCGTCATACTCTGCGGTGGTCAAGGCGCGCGCCTACGCGAAGAAACCGAAACTCGGCCCAAGCCCATGGTGCCCATTGGTGGTTATCCAATCCTGTGGCATATCATGAAATCCTACGCCCATTTTGGGCATAAAGAATTCATTCTTTGCCTTGGTTACAAGGGTGAACTCATTAAAAACTACTTTCGCAATTACCTCTGGAATACTTCCGATGTCACCCTCTCGCTGGGTCGGCAACCTAAAATCCAGTTCCATGACAACCACGATGAAGAAGATTGGACAGTCACTTTAGCGGATACGGGTGAAAGCAATAAAACAGCTCATCGTGTTTATCAAATTAAAAAATATATTCCCTCTAATGAACCTTTTTTGCTCACTTATGGTGACGGTCTTAGCGATATTGATATCAATGTCAGCATTGATCATCATCGTAAGTCTCAAAAAATATGCACCCTCAGTGCTGTTCATCCCGCCGGTCGATTCGGTTCTATTCGTATTGAAGATGACGACCGTATTCAACAATTTAGTGAAAAACCGCAAATGGAAGAATCTTATGTGAATGGAGGTTACATGATTTGCAATTATAAAATGTTTGATTACCTACCTAACGACCCTGAGATGATGCTAGAAAAGTCTCCCATGGACCGCTTGGTAGCCGATCACCAGTTGAACGCTTATCGTCATGAAGGCTGGTGGCAACCGATGGATACCTATCAAGAGATGCAATATTTAAACCAACTTTGGACTCAGGGCAAGGCCCCTTGGAAGCTTTGGAAGTAACATGACTCGGTTGAAAAATTTTTATTGTGGCAAAACAATTTTGGTGACGGGGCACACAGGATTTAAAGGCTCTTGGCTTTGTGAATGGCTACTAGACTTAGGCGCAGAAGTTCATGGTTACAGTTTGGCTCCAGCTACTCACCCCAGCCTTTTTGAGCAACTTCAATTGCAGCGTCGGATCTGTCAGCATGTGGAGGCCGATATTCGCGATAGAACTAAACTAAGAGCTTTTTTTAAATCTGTCCAACCACAAGTGATGTTCCATTTAGCGGCTCAACCGCTCGTGAGAGAATCGTATAGAACTCCAGGCGATACTTATGAAACCAATGTGATGGGCACGCTCAATGTGTTGGAGTCATTGAGGGATTTGCAGAACTCGTGTTCCGCTGTTTTAATCACCACTGATAAAGTCTACGAAAACCGCGAAGATGGAACGGCCTACGACGAAGCTTCGCCACTTGGGGGCTACGATCCTTACAGTTCTTCCAAAGCGTGTTGTGATATTGCCATTTCTTCGTGGCGTCGTTCCTATTTTGCCCAACATCCCGTTAAGATTTGTTCTGTTCGAGCGGGAAATGTGATTGGCGGAGGCGATTGGGCTGAAGATCGCCTTGTTCCCGACATCATGCGAGCTTTATCTCAAAAGGAAACGGTCATTCTTAGAAATCCTACATCCACGCGACCTTGGCAACACGTTTTGGAGCCTTTGGCGGGTTATCTCCTTACGGCTCAAGGCTTAGCAGAAGGTAAAAAAATAGACAGTCTAAATTTTGGGCCCCATCTAGAGGCCAATCGCAGCGTTCGAGAACTTGTTGGTGAATGTTTAAAACGCTGGCCTGGCCATTCGGCGGATCAACCGGACCCTAATGCTCCCCACGAAGCCAACCTGCTAGCCCTATCCATCGAAAAAGCAAAATACACCTTAGGATGGACTCCTAAATGGGATTTTGCTTCCACCATCGCTCGCACCGTCAACTGGTATAAAGCGGTGAGCGAAGGACAAGATCCCATAGAACTTACTCAACAACAAATCGAACAATACGCCAAAGACATGCTGGGTTAAAGAAATGGAAGCTATCAGAAAAATCATCTCTAGGGAAGAATTCAAGAATATTTCTATTCCTAAAACCTTTGGGGATCGCATAGAAGTTGTGATCATGCCCTTTCCGACGGAAAATTCGGCAAATTCAAAAGCAGAAAACGAGACATTTCTTGCGGCGAATTACTCTCTTTTGGTTCAAGATGACGAAGAAGAGGACAAAATTTGGGAAAAATACCTATGAATTTTCTCGTTGGGGAAATTTATATTTACCAAATTCCCTTTGTTGATAATCCAAAAAAATCAAAGCCCCGTCCTGTACTGATTGTTGGTGAACAAAACCGACATGGGGATGTTATGGTTTTGGCGGGCTCCTCTAAATTGATGTCATGGGATCAAGAAGAAACGATCTTTTCTGTCGAACCCCATCAGTTGGAAGACTGCAAACTGACGCAAAAAACTATTTTTCCTATTTCAAAACAGCTACTCGTTTCAACCTCTCATTTAAAAATTAAACTGGGTAAATTCAAATTAGAGGATTGCCAAAAAGTATTGAAGTTTCTATCTGAAAGACTCACAAAAACATATTTCAACGTTGCTCACAAAGTTGACCCGCAAAAGGTCACAAAAAATAGCCCTATTCCCTACGCTGGTCGAGTTTTCGATGAGCAGGAGGTTGTTGCAGGCGTTTCGAGCATGCTGGACTTTTGGCTAACACTCGGCAAAGAGGGCGAGGCTATGGAAAAAGAATTGGCCGATGTTTTAGGTGTGCGAAAAAGTTTATTGGTGAATTCAGGTTCTTCCGCCAATTTAGTGTCCTTTGCGGCACTCACTTCTCACAAACTTCCAGCTGATAAACGAATTTTGTATGGCGATGAGGTGATCACTTGTGCTGCGGGTTTTCCAACAACGGTTACTCCGATAGTTCAAAATGGAGCTGTTCCGGTTTTTGTAGATTGTGACCTTTTAACAGGCAACATCGATGTATCAAAACTAGAAGAAGCCTATGTCAAAGGGAAAACTAAAGCTGTGATGGTAGCTCATGCTTTGGGAAACCCTTTTAATTTAAGAGCCATTTTGGATTTCTGCCAACGCTACAATCTGTGGCTCGTTGAGGACAATTGTGATGCTTTGGGTTGTGAGTATTTATTGGATGACGTGAATTTGAGCTTTAACCCTCAACATCACAAAGTAAGTCTTTCTCGTCCGACAGGTTCTTTTGGTCATTTATCAACCCAGTCATTTTATCCACCGCACCACATCACCATGGGTGAGGGTGGATCTGTAAACATTGTGTCAGACATGATGCTTAAGATTTGCGCTGAGAGTTTTCGAGATTGGGGTAGAGATTGTTGGTGCCCTTCAGGTGTAGACAATACATGTAATAAGCGCTACGCTTGGCAATTGGGAGAATTGCCTGAAGGCTATGACCATAAGTATGTTTATAGTCACTTAGGCTATAATTTAAAACCCTTGGATGTTCAAGCTGCGATAGGTAGAGAACAATTAAAAAAACTCCCTATGTTTATAGAAGCAAGAAAAAGAAACTGGCAAACTTTGCGTCAAGGACTCGCTAATTTAGAAGAGTTTTTTGAGTTCACCTTACCCACTCATGCTAAAGCATGGACCCCTAACGGCTTCACTTGGGACGATAGTGGTTGCAAAACGGAATGTTCTTGGTTTGCTTTTTTAATGCAAGTAAAAAAAAGTGCTCCGTTCACGTCGCGAGATTTAGCTCGTTACTTAGAGGATAAAAAAATTGGCAATCGCATGTTTTTTGGTGGCAATCTCACTAAACAACCCGCGTTTGTACAACTAAAAAAAGATCGAGCCAACAGCTTCCGTATCGTAGGGGAATTGAAAAACGCCGACAACCTAATGAATTCAGGTTTATTCTTAGGGACTTACCCGGGTTTGAATAATGGCATGATAACAACAATGATAGAAGTGATTCAAGGGTTTGTTGAAAAACACTAAGGCTATTGATGACCATCAATTAGAAGCTTCACTGAGTATTCAGATAGAGGCTTTGGGTGAAGAATTTTGGTTATCTTTAAAGAGCGCTCATGTTCTGTTAACAGGATGCACAGGGTTTATAGGCTCTTGGTTTATAGGCTTAATATTCATGGCCGATTTGAAATATAAATTAGATTTGAAAATTGAAGTTTTAACTAGAGACGCGGAAAGATTTTTAGAGAAATGTCCTCACTTTAAAAATTGGTCGTGCTTAACTTTTTTAAAAGGCGAAATAAATAGTTTTGATTTTTCTAAAATTTCTCCAAATATTTTAGTTTTAGGTGCTACGAGTGCTTCAGATCGAGATAGTGATGAATTGGAAAAGATAGACCTAATTTTAAATTCGACAAAACTACCTTTATCGAAAATAGATCCTGTTTATTTGAAATATGTACTATTCTTAAGTTCAGGAGCAGTGTATCCTGCTCAAGAAAGAGGAGAGACGACCTTTCTAGAAAATGCTCATATTGATAGGGATAGGCTCACACCCTATGGTAAGGGTAAGCGTTTAGCAGAAGAATTTTGTGTTGAATGGGCAAGAGAAAAACAGATCCCTGTTGGTCGAGCAAGGTGCTTCACATTTAGCGGGACTTATTTAATGCCTGATTCGGGCTATGCTTTGACTGATTTTATCGAAGAAGCTTTGGCAGATAAAACCTGCCCAGCACCTAATGGCCCATATGAAACCTTGAGAAGTTATTTGGATGGAGCAGATGGAGCAAGGTATTTATGGACCATGATACAACGAAAATTTGAAGGTCCGGTTAATATTGGTCATCCCGAGCCTATAACCATGTATGAGTTAGTAAAGAAAGTATGCATCATATTAAAATTAAATTTTAATCTTAAACCAAAGGAATCGTTAAATGCTATTTCACAATATTTACCGAATTTAACTGTTTTAGAAAATCAATTGAATTTGTTTCCGGTGGTTCAATTAGATCAATCAATTAAAAACCTTATCAATTGGATGTCTTTCGTCCAGAAATTTTAATCATGAAAGCTTCAGACTATATTGCAGATTTCTTGGAAATTCAAGGTGTAAGTCACGTATACGAAGTGATAGGTGGCATGATAACTTTCTTGCTAGACTCTATTGATCGAAAAGGAAAAATTAAGTTAGTTAGTGTTCATCATGAACAAGCAGCCTCTTTTGCGGCCGATGCTTATGGCCGAATTAAAGGAATTCCGGGTGTGGCTATGGCAACCAGTGGTCCTGGCGCTACAAATTTGCTAACAGGTATAGCAAGCTGTTACTTTGATTCAGTGCCTTGTGTTTTTATCACTGGACAAGTAAATACTCATGAACAAAGAGGGGATAATAAAGTTAGGCAATTAGGCTTTCAAGAAACGGATATTGTTTCTATGGCAAAACCGATAACCAAAGCGGCTTGGCTAGTGAATAATTCTGAAGACTTACCGTCTATTCTTGAGCAAGCCTTTCTTATAGCTTTATCTGGTCGTCCCGGTCCTGTATTAGTCGATATTCCAATGAACGTGCAAAGAGCAAATATTGAATATCAGCCGAGAAGAGTATTCGCTATAGCGGAAGAAAATAATAAACTTCAATTTTTACAGTTAGAGAATTTAATTAATGGAGCAGAGAGGCCCCTTATACTTGCGGGTGGGGGAATGCATAGTTCCAATAGCTGGTGCTTGTTTAAAAAATTTGTAGAAAATGTTAAAATTCCAGTTGTTTCATCACTTATGGCGGTGGATGCATTGCCGTATGATTCAACTTATAGAGCGGGTTTTTTAGGTTCTTATGGAAATCGCTGGACAAATAAAGCTATTGGTCTATGTGATTTGTTAATTGTTCTTGGTAGCCGGTTGGATATCCGTCAAACAGGGGCCGATGTTGAAGGTTTTCAAAAGGGACGTACCATTGTCCATGTAGATGTCGATGAAGCAGAGATTAATAATCGTTTGAGAGATTGTCTGAAAATCCATAGCGAGTTAAAGACTTTTTTAAATAAGGCTATTAGTTATTTTCAATCTAAGTCGCTGAAGTCATTTTCTAGCTGGATACAAACGATTCATAAGTTAAAAGATACCTATCTTGATACAGAAGAAATAAAGGGGATTGAAGGAATCAATCCAAATGATTTCATGCATTTATTATCAAAATCTTCAAATCAAGCCGCAGGTTACACCATTGATGTAGGTCAACATCAAATGTGGGCAGCTCAATCTTTGGAATTACAAGACCATCAGCGTTTTCTTACATCAGGAGGAATGGGAGCTATGGGTTATGCTTTACCTGCTGCGATAGGTTGTTGCCATGCTCACTCAAGTAAACCTGTTGTAACAATTTCAGGCGACGGAGGATTTCAATTGAATATACAAGAACTAGAGACAATAGCATTTCATCAATTGCCGATAAAAATCATTGTTATAAATAATGGCTGCCATGGTATGGTAAGACAATTTCAACAAAGTTACTTTAATGAACGATATACGTCAACTAAAAAAGGTTACTCGGCACCGAAGTTTTCTGAAATAGCAGTAGCTTATGGAATAACGAGTATGAAAATAAATAAAACATCAGAGATTAAAAATGCTTTACAGAGTATGTGGTTGAACCCTTTTGCTCCTTTCATGCTAGAAGTGGAAATCAATTATCTTAATAATGCCTACCCTAAAATAGCTTTCGGACAACCTATGACAGAAATGGAGCCCGATGCGAAGCCTTTAGATATGGAAGGGACGTGATAAATAAATTAAATAAAATTTTCATCGCCGGACATACAGGAATGGTTGGTTCGGCTATTTTAAGAAACCTTAAAAAAAATGGCTATGAAAATATTGTCACGAAGTCTCGAGTTGATTTAGATTTAAAAAATGAATTTCAGGTTGAACAGTTTTTTAAAGAAAATAAGCCAGATATTGTTATTCTAGCGGCGGCAAAAGTTGGTGGCATTCAAGCAAATATAAATGCACCTGCAGAATTTCTGTTTGATAATTTGACAATACAAAACAATGTCATTCATCAGTCATATTGCCATGGCGTGAAAAAGTTTTTTTTTCTGGGAAGCTCTTGCATCTATCCTAAAGAATGTCCACAACCAATGAGCGAAGAACATCTCTTGAGCGGGTCTCTTGAACCAACTAACGAAGGTTATGCCTTGGCAAAGATTGCGGGAATTAAATTAGTCGAAACTTATCATCAACAGTATGGTTTCGACTCGTTGAGTTTGATACCTTGCAATTTGTATGGTACGAATGATCATTTTGATTTAAAAAATTCTCATGTTCTTTCCGCCTTAGTAAGAAGATTTAGTGATGCTGTAGAGGTAAATAGTTCAGAAATCACTTTGTGGGGCACTGGAAAGGCAAGAAGAGAGTTTCTGCATGTTGATGATTTGGCGAGTGCAGTTAAATTTTTTCTTGAAAATCCAACGCAGCACAGGCGAATCAATATTGGATCTGGCGAAGATATCTCTATTTATGATTTAGCATACAAAGTTGCAAAGGCAAGAGGGTATCGTGGTACAATCAATTGGGACTCTAGCAAACCAGAGGGAATGCTAAGAAAATGTTTGGATATTTCAAAGCAAACATCAGAGGGTTATTCGCCTCTAATTACACTAGATCAAGGTATTGCACAAACAATATCTGAGTACAAAGAATTAAAACGTAAAGGTAAAATAAAATGATTCCGTTGATGAAAAGCGCTTTTTTACATGAGAAGGAAACTTTAAAAGCTTTGGGTGAGTTCATTGCATCTGCCCCAAGATTAAGTATGGATACTCAATGCCGTCAATTCGAAAAGAAGTTTGCGGATTTTCAGAAATCAAAAGATGCGATATTATTTAATAGTGGAGGCTCAGCGAATCTTGCTATGCTTCAGGCTTTAAAAAATTTGGGTCGAATAAAAGATGGAGATAGAATTGGTTTTTCGGCGTTAACTTGGTCTACCAATGTAATGCCGATCATTCAGCTTGGGATGATACCTATTCCAATTGATTGTAGTAAAGAGACATTGAACGTGATGTCTGAAAATTTGCTAGAGGTGATCGAAAAACAGAAAATCAATGCTTTTTTCGTTACTAACGTTTTAGGATTTTGTGGTGATTTGCCGAGAATAAAAGAAATATGTAAAGATTATAATGTCGTATTAATTGAAGATAATTGTGAATCTCTAGGAACAGAATTAAAAGAAGGAAAAACTGGTACATTTGGTCAGATGGCAAGTTTTTCATTTTTTGTGGCACATCATATGTCTACAATAGAAGGCGGGATGGTTTGCACAGATGATGACGAACTTGGTGAAATGTTACGTATAGTGAGAGCAAATGGTTGGGATAGAAACTTACCTGCAATACAACAACATAAATGGAGAAACAAGTATGAGATTCAATCTGAGTTTGAAGCAAAGTATACATTTTATGATTTAGGATACAATTTAAGACCAACTGAGATTACGGGTTTTTTGGGTTGTTACCAAATGAACTACTTAGAAGAAACGATATCGAAAAGAGAAAGAAATTATCTTTATATGGAGAGTATAGCTGTAAATAATCAAGATTTAATAACATTAGATAGAGCGCAATATGAAAGATTGTCAAATTTCTCATTTGCTGTAATATGTAAAACTCCTGAAAAGAGAGAGCAATATATTAGACAGTTTTCAGGAGCAGGAGTTGAAATTAGACCGCTCATTGCAGGTAACATGACCAAGCAGCCTTTTTATAAAAAATATTGTCAATCAGTATTTTTATTGCCAAATACTGATTTTTTACATGAAAATAGTTTTTATTTTGGGAATTACCCAGAATTATCTGAAATTGATTTAGAAACGATTGCAAGCTGTTTGTTGAGTTACTTTTGAAAAAAGCTCTTTGTTTTTTATTAAAATATGATTATGGAATGCCTGATCGTGGGGAATCATTAGAGAAGAAATATTTTTGGCCAGCTATTCAAAGTTATTTTGAGGACTCTGAAGTTGTGTGGCTTGAAGAGATTGGTTTTCTAGACAAAAATCATACCCAAATTCAAGAAACAGTCTTATCTAGTGTTGTAAGTAAAAAGCCTGATATGGTATTTTTTATTTTGATGAAAGATGAAATTAAATTGGAAACTATATTAAAAATAAGTGATCAAGCTATTACAATAAATTGGTTTTCAGATGATCATTGGCGTTTCGATAGTTGGTCAAAAGATTTAGCTAAAGTTTTGCATTATGCAGTAACTGTAGACAAATATAGCCTATCTTCTTATAAAGAAATAGGTAAAGCTCAACCAATTTTATCACAATGGGGTTGTTTTGAGTTGCCTCAAATGCATGAAAAAGAGTTAGGTGAATTTTTTAAATGTGATGTTTCTTTTGTAGGAACAAAGAATATAATTCGAGAATGGTATGTACATAAATTAAGAGAAAAGAACATTATTGTAGAGTGTTATGGTTCTGGTTGGGAAAACGGTCGGGTTGATAATGACGAAATGAATCAAATATTCAAAAGAAGTAGAATTAATCTTAATTTATCAAATAGCGTGCCAAAAGATATTAGATTTCTCTATTATGTAGTTATTTACTTCATTCAATCTCTGTTAAGCCTTAATTTTAATAAAATGAAGTATTATAGAAAAGGAATATCTCAATTCTTTAAAAAAAAGACCAAAGCATATGAGCAATTAAAGGCTAGAAATTTTGAAATACCATCAGCCGGTGGTTTTCAATTAAGTCATTATGCGTTGGAGTTAGAGGATTACTTTATGATTGGAAAAGAGGTGGCGATATATGCAACTTGTGATGAATTGCTGAAACAGGTGGAGTATTATTTAAATAATCCAGAGTTAACACAAGAAATAAGACTCAATAGTTTTAGATCTAGTCGCTTACAGACGTTCACGAAAAGAGTTCATGACTTTTGTGATATAATTACACAAAAGGTGAAGAGGTGAAGAAGGTTGCTTTTTTTGTAGATGATTTTTTTAAGAAAGACGAGATTTTCTTAGAAAAATATAATAGAGATCATTGCTTAGATCCATTCATAGAATTAAAGAAACATTTCAAGAAGTTAAATATAGATATTCATACCCAAGATATTATTGCTCCTGATGAGGCTGATTTAATAATAGTAGAAAATGACAAAGAATTGGATGTAAAATGCTTGAAAAAATCAATTTTATTGATTACTGAGTGTCATCATGTCCTTCCGAAGTTATCTTTGAATATATATCAAACCTCTTATCTCAGAAGCTACACTTATCAAGACGAGTTCGTGGATAATAGTTTCTTCTTTCCTTTACGTTATTGTTTTAAGTTTCCGTTTTCGATCCCACGGCATCAATCTTCAAATAAAAAATTAGCGTGCATGATCGCTGGCAATAAAAGATGTAATGTTGCGGGAGAACTTTATAGCGAAAGAGTTAAAATAATTGAATGGTTCGAAAAAAATGCATGCTCAGAATTTGATCTTTATGGTACTGGGTGGAACCACCTCCATAAAATGTCGACATCGTGGATAAAGCGAAAATTACTTTATAGGAGACCGCTTAATAGATTTTTTATAAGTAAATTGCAGTGTTATAAAGGTAGAATTAATTCGAAATCGGAAGCGATACCTAAATATAAATTTTCATTTACGCTTGAAAATTCGAAGGATATTCCGGGCTATATCACAGAAAAGATATTTGATGCAATGTTTTTAGGATGTGTACCAATTTATTGGGGCGCTCCAAATGTTTCTAAGTATATTCCGGATGATTGTTATATTCATTACGACAAGTTTAAATCTATTGCAGAGTTATACCTATATCTTAGGAACATGCCAGAAAGTGAATATAATCAATATCTAGATGCTATTGATAATTTTATACAGAGTTCCGCCATAGAACCTTTTACGATCAAAACCTTCGTAAACACACTTTCTGAAGGGGTTTGTGAATTACTCAAGGTTCCATTTCAAGAGTACCATGAATAATTCGCCACCTTTTTTTCATATTTTTATCTTAAGTTTTAATCGTGGGAAATACATCCATCACACTATTGAATGTATTTTAAATCAAAGGTTTAAAGATTTTACGGTGACTATTTTGGATAATGCTAGCACAGATGAAACCGAATCTGTGGTTAAAAAATTTCCGGTCACATTTTTTCGTCAAGAAAAAAATGTGGGTGTCATCAATAATTTTTTAATGGCTAATCAACATTGCCAATCGGATTGGCTGATGGTCTTTCATGATGATGATTTGCTTCATCCCGATTATTTGCAACACTGTTATGATGAAATCATCAAGGATCCTGAGCTTCAGTTCATGGGTAGTAATTATATTGGCATTCAGGCCCCTTCCCACAATTCTTGGCCTAAAGTTCATGTCGAGAGTTGGACTTTCCGCGATCAAGCACATTTTGCTTCATTTTGTTATACAAAAAATGATATTCATTTTGCCTCGGCCATTTACAAGAGGGAGCATTTTATGAAAATTTCAAATAAGTTTTCAATTTTTGGTAAAATATGCGATCGACCTATTCTAATTGAAGGTATGGGGAATGGAAAAGGAAAAGTCTTTAAGTACCCTTTTGTGCAGTATCGGTTGCATGCAGGTCAAGATTCTCAATCTGCTACTTCGGGTCCATTTTTGAATGAGGCCATAGCTTTAACGCGATTTTACAAATCCTTTATGGGAACTGATTGGTCAACCAGTAGCGGGAAATGCTTTATCATTAATAATAGAGCTTATCTTAAAGGCCTTTATAAATGGTGTTCGGACAGGCAGACGATGTCATTTAATAAATTTATAGGTAAAGCTATCCAAGAAGATGCCGCCACTGTTTGGAGTCGACTACCTCGAGTTATCATGCGATGCTTAAAAAAATATTATCTCAAACATGATCCACTATTCTTTTAAGATACCCCATGAAAAGTTGGCCGCTTGCTCAGTTGCAATCGCAAAGATGAAAAATACCGTTTAAACTTCGTTCAGCCCCAACATTGCTTTTGCGTCTGCCTCGCCAATGCCTTTATCGATGAGCTTTTGCAGAGCGCTCTGCAGTTTCTGTTCGACCACAAGCCTTTTTGCTTCTTCTTGTTTCCTACTCGCTTCGCCCTCCGCGAGGCCTTCTTCAAAAGCCGTGTCGATGACGTTGTTGAGGTCGCGGTAGTATTTTAGGCTTTGCTCATAGGATTGTTTTTCTTGTGGAGCCAATTTGGCGATTTCGGCTGTTTTGAAAAACTTTTCAAAAATTTCTGACCTCAATTCTTCGGGAATGGAATCCAATTGCGAAAGATTCTTGATGGCATACAACCATTTATCTTGGTAGGTGATTAACTCGTGCTTTTGCTTTTTAAACCTTGGCATTTCAAGGTAAATAAAGCTCAGTTTGTCGTAAAAGACTTTTTGGGTCTTTAGCTCGGTGAGCTTGACTTCATAGAGGTATTTTTCGGGAGTGTCGGAGTCTTCTTCGAAGATGAAATCTAAAATGGCCACGGTGTAAATTTTGCCCAGTTTAAAGTCCCACTCGCCTTTCTTGGCTTGTTCTTGAATGGGAAATGTGCTATAAAAGAGAGCTCGGTCTTTAAAGAATTTTTGCTTGGCCTTTTGCAGTTCCACAATAAAACTCGTTCCATTGGAAGATCGACAGTAGAGGTCGAAAATGGCTTTTCTATCGAGTTCGTTTTCGCCAAGTTTTTCGTTGTTGCGGTACTCGAGTTCCACAATGGGAGCCTCTTTGCCCTGAAGCAGACAGTTTAGAAAGTCGATCAAACAATCTTTTGTCGGTTCAGACCCAAACAAGCGTTTGAAACCATAATCCGTAAAGAAATTGAGGTATTTCTCCTGCATGGAAGGATGTTAAGTCGAGAGCATGAGGAGCAATGTAGGTGACAACGGTTTTTTAGAAAAGTCGTATCGGTCCATTCGTTTATTTGTTAGATCACATCGGTAGATAAGATAAAAACTGCTTCGTAAGTTTTCATTTCGGCATGATTGTTTCCATTTTTGAAGATGCATTTCTTTAAGAGTTCAAAGCATCATAGCGAGAACGAACTTCACTTGAGCGATCCAGTTTTTATTAATCTTCTGTGCGAGTTTTGATGGATTTAAAAGCTTTTACTCGGTGGACCACTTTCTTTTTCTAATGTTCAATCAACTCAGTGTCGCCATCATCGCTCGCAACGAAGAAAAACGCATTGGTCGCTGTTTAGAGGTTCTTCACGGTTGGGCTGACGAAATCGTGGTTGTCTTAAACGACACAACCGACGACACGGAAGCTATTTGCCATTCATTTGGAGCTAAAGTCCATCATCGAGCATGGAGCGGTTTTAAAGATCAAAAAAATTATGCGGCTAGTCTGTGCTCAGGAACGTGGATTTTATCTATTGATGCCGATGAGGTTTTATCCGAAGAACTCAAATGCGAAATTCGCGACTTTCTCAATCGATCAGCACCAGACTACGCAGCAGTTGAATTTCCCCGTAAAACGCAGTTTATGGGTCGATGGATTGTCCACGGCTTGTGGTACCCAGATTTGAGCCTGAGGCTGTACAAGAAAGAATTTGGCCAATGGGTGGGTGAGCAGTATCACGAAAGATTGGAAGTGAACGGAAAAGTTCATACGGCAACCTCCGACCTCCTTCATTACAGTTACGAGAGCATCAACCAGCAGATGCAAAAACTAGCTCTCTACACCGACATGTTTGCTCAGCGTCAGATCGATACAGGGAAAACATGCAGCCCGCTCAAGGCTTTAGGACGAGCCCTTTGGGGATTTTCCCGACACTATGTGATCAAACGGGGCTTTCTCGACGGCTTCCCCGGTTTTTTTATAGGTGTTCTTCAATTTTGGTATGTTTTTGTTAAATATTCAAAAGTTATTGAACACCACTTGATCGAAAAAAAATCTTGATACGCAAAGTTCTTATTGTTGAACCTTCCGATGGCGGACATCACTTTGTCTTTTTAAAGGCTACGATCGAAGCTCTTTCGATCCCTGATGTTGAACTTTGGTTGTCGTGCACTCGACCAATGTGGAACCATTTAAAAACAGATTTTCCTCATTTGCACTGGATTGATCATTCTCTTTGGAAATCCAAGTGTGTATTGGAAGATATAGCGCAATGCGTGGAGTCTTTGCAGATCGATCATGTCTATCATGCGAACTGCGACGCTTTTATGTCTGGGCTTTTGCGCAAGATGTCCTTGTGGTATCGACCTCCCAGAATTTTGCAACATAAAATATCTGGTCTTTACATCAGACCTCGCCCTTTAGATGCAAGGCAACCATGGACACTCAAACATTGGGGAGCCAAATTCCTCTTTAACAAGGATGCCTATTTTAAGAAAATTTTTGTGTTTGATGAAACCTTAGCAGAACACCTTTTGCACGAACAGACCATCGTCACACTACCTGATCCCCCTTTACATGTGAATACAACTCATGATCCAGATGTTGCACGTCAGGTCTGGGGTATTCCAAAACATAAGCGTGTATTTTTACAATATGGATTGGGAACACCTCGCAAAGGTTTACTCACTGTCATAGAGGCCTTCGAGCAACTTCATTCTAATGATGACCATTTGCTCTGTGTTGGGAAATGTGATCTTTCTGAAAAGTGGAATACACGATTGTTTCAGCTCGTCGCAGACAAAAAAGCCACTGTGGTCGATCGCTATGTCGATCACCTCGAAGAATCCATGGCCTTCAGTGCTTCAGATGTGGTGCTTTTAGATTACGAAAACCATTATGGCTCGTCCAACGTGATGGCTCTCGCTGCCAGTTACCGTAAACCGATCATCGCCTGTGAAGATGGGCTGATTGGGCAGAGAGTTTTAGCTTTCGGATTAGGTGTAAGAGTAAAGTCGAAAAATGTTTCGGCACTTGTTCGAGCCATTCTATCAGGTGAAAAGATCAGGCTTGATCAATCAGGAGCATCTCGCTACCTTGATACCCATTCTATTTTTAATTTTAAAATCATCATAAAATCTGAGATTCTGAACTGACATCAATAAAGGAAGTTGACAGATTTATTCATGAGCCATCGCCGAACCTAAAGTATTGGAAATGATGAACGTAGAAGACGGGTTGTTGGCCGATCTGCTCGACTTGGAATCGAAAGCTGCAAAAGTCGAAAGAAAAGCAGCGAATCTATTGCAGGAGTTAACTGAGCTGAAAAAACGACTGAGCGAAAGTTAAGTCATTATTTTTTAGAGCTGGAGAAATTGAAGCTTGGGGTAGAGGTAGTTATAGGATTTTTGAGTCGTGTGCATCAGCCAAGATTTCCAAACCCTTGATGTGATATGAAGGAAATGACCTGTGGTTAGATTTTGATTTTAGGGAAGACATTTAGCTCAAGTAGCGGTATAAACCCAGAAATGAGGGTAGAAAAGTCTTGTCATGGAACAGCTTCGCCCATCAACTCCAAAGCCCAACTCGATATTTAGTGCTTGCCTGAGAAATGCTATTTTTGAAAACCAATTTCTTTGAGTATGTAAATAGTTTAAGTCCATCATCTGTCAATGAGGTTTAAACCTTGCTCGCTCACCTAGTTGAGTTTCAACCAATCGATGGGTTTTAGATACTCGTATAGTTTGGCTTCAGCACTGCCGGATTCGGGATGGTAATCGTAATCCCAACGCACTAAAGGCGGCAAAGACATTAAAATGGATTCCGTGCGTCCGCCCGTTTGTAGGCCGAATAATGTGCCGCGGTCAAACACCAAGTTGTATTCGACATACCTGCCGCGGCGGTAGAGCTGAAATTGACGCTCCCTATCACCATAAGGAGTGTCTTTTCTTTTTTGAAGGATGGGAGCGTAGGCTTCCACATAAGAATCGCCCATGCTTTTGACTAAGTCGAGACATTGTTCGAAAGAGCCCTCGTTGTAGTCATCGAAAAACAGCCCACCTATGCCGCGTGTTTCATTGCGATGTTTGAGAAAGAAATATTCATCGCACCAAGCTTTAAAACGTGGATAAAGCTCTGATCCTAAAGGGTCACAGGATTTTTTAGCCGTTTGATGCCAGAAAATGGCGTCTTCTTCGAAAACATAATAAGGGGTGAGATCGTATCCGCCGCCAAACCACCAGACGGGTTCTGCGCCGTCTTTTTGAGCACTGAACAGCCGAAAGTTGGCATGTGATGTTGGTGCATAAGGGTTTTCAGGATGAATCACAAGCGATACACCCATCGCTTCAAATTTACGACCGGCCAATTCAGGGTTTCTAGCTGTAGCTGAAGGCGGCAATGAGTCGCCACGGACATGCGAGAAATTCACGCCACCTTTTTCAATGCCTTTGCCATGCGCTAAAACTCGAGTTCTGCCGCCACCGCGCAAACCTTCTGTTTTCTCCCAGAGGTCCTCGTGAAACGGTGTTCCGCCTTCGGCCTCGCTTAAACGATCGCAAATTCGATCTTGTAAATCAAGTAGGTAGGTTTTGAATTGTTCAGATTTCATGGCTCAAATTCTAATCGTTAAGTTCGGGCTTAAATACCGACTCAAACTTCGGTGTCTTCTTTGGGCCAAGGACGAGAGTTTCTAATGTGAACGCCATCGACAAAACTCTTAAAGAACAATGAGATATAAGGGTGCGTTACGGGAGAATCGATCTCGTCAATTTCCAGACTCGATTCTGCGGCATAGGTCACAGCATCAGAGCGATCGACCAGTAAATGGTACCAAGGTTGTAAACGAGGTGGTTGGTTGCGATTGCGCATGTACCAGTCGTCATCCGCACAGCAAAACAAGTCAACGTCAACCACGACACCGCGATAACCATAACGCCTATGGTTCACCAACTGGCCGGGTTCATAAAGGCTCATGGTCTTCACTTTTGAGTTTTCTTCACGCAAACCTTCTAAATTTTTAAATAGTTCTCTTAGTTTAGTTTCACTTGGAGGGAGTTGCATGTATTGAATTTTTTTGTAAATCGATGCGCCCATTTCGCAAAAAGCATCAAGCACACCTTTTTGAACGAGACTGGAAGGATCATCTAAAAGCTTGAACATGTAAGGCAATTGATCTTCGGCAACCACTTTTTCTCCTTTTGGTTCGGCGCATTTTATAGTTTAAGTGAGATTTCGCAGTAAAAAAGATCCATTTTTAGAAAAATTTATGATGGTCAGGGCCAAATGTGATTGAGACTGCATCTGCTTACAACATGGATCATATGAAACTTCTCATCACCGGTGCCACGGGTTTAATCGGCAAACTTCTCTGCCAAAGGCTCTTTGAAAAAGGCCATGATTTATGGGTGTGCACGCGCTCTCCTCAGGATGTTTGGCAAAACATTCCTGTGCCTGTAACTGCGGTTCAGTGGCCACTTGAACCAAGCTCAAAGGAGGTGCTTCAATCTATGGATGGCGTCATCAATCTAATGGGAGAAAGCATAGCTTCAGGTCGTTGGAGCACGATCAAAAAACAAACGTTTTACCATTCAAGAGTTGGCAGCACCACTGAGTTATTTGAGGCTTTAGAGAGAGCTGATGCCAAACTAAAAGTTTGGGTCAATGCTTCAGCGATTGGAGTGTATGGGGCTCATGCTGACAATGTTTACGATGAAACTTCCCCTGCTGGAAATGATTATTTAGCCAGTTTAGTTCAAGCGTGGGAGAAGACTGTTTTTAATACAGCTTACGGACCAAACCCCAATTTGCGCAGAGTGGTCATGCGCATTGGGATTGTACTGAGCACACAGGGAGGTGCTTTGCAAAAAATGTTGCCCGCTTTTGAAAACCACTTGGGCGGTTCACTCTCCAATGGGCGACAATGGTTTAGTTGGATTCACATTGATGATGTGGTCAATTGCTTTGTAGAAGCGGTTGAGAATGCCAACATGCATGGCGCCTACAATGCTGTTGCACCTGAGTCTGCTACTAACAAAAGTTTCACGCAAACCATGGGGCGGGTATTGAAGAAGATCACTCCTTTTCCTGTGCCCGCCCCACTGCTAAAGTTGGCTTTGGGAGAAATGTCAACCTTACTATTGGAGGGGCATTGTGTCGTTCCCAAACGTTTACAGACCATGAACTTTAAGTTCCAATACTCTCGTTTGGAAGACGCGCTAAAACATTTGCTTCAACATCATGATGAGGGCATCCATCGGTTTGAAGCCTTGCAATGGCTACCTCACTCCGTTGAAACGATTTTCAAGTTTTTTTCCAACCCCAATAATTTGGAAGACATCACGCCTGAGCTATTGTGCTTTAAAGTCAAGTCTATGTCTACGGATACTATCGAAAAGGGCACTTTGCTCGATTATCAATTGAAAATCCACGGCATTCCCAAAAAATGGAAAACATTGATCGAGAGCTGGGATCCACCTCATGGTTTTGTGGACACGCAACTTGAAGGGCCTTATCAACTTTGGCACCACACTCACACTTTCACGGCTTTAAGAGGGGGCACGCTGATGAAAGATGTGGTTCTTTACAAAATTCCATTTGGAATTTTGGGTCGTTTGGCTGAAATGCTATTTGTAAAAAGAGATCTTGAGTCTGTTTTTAGTTATCGCAGGAACATTATTCAACAGCGCTATGGCCATGAGTAAATCACTTCATGACATGATCATTTTGGGTGCAGGTATGACGGGCCTTACTCTTGCCCATAACTTGTCCAATAAACAGAGCGAGATTATTCTTGTCGATAAAGGCAGGGGGCCTGGTGGACGCATGGCCACACGGCGCTTTGCTCAAGCCGCTTTTGACACTGGTGCTCAATTCATCCGTGCACGCAGCATGGAGTTTAGAGAATTTCTGTCGCCTTTTTTGAAACAGGATCAATTGCGTTTATGGAAAAACGATGCCAACGCCAATCCTCTTTATTGGGGGCAACCTTTGATGACGAGTTTACCCAAGGCCATGGCTGCAAATTTAAAGCTTTATTTTGAGCAAAGCATCGAACATATTAGCTGCAATCAAGAGGTGTGGTCGGTGCGGAGCTCGAAAGGAGAACAATGGTGTGCTCGACAACTCGTGATCACTTTTCCTATTCCACAATGCCTCGACTTATTTAAACATAGTGGACTTGAATTAGAGTCTGGGCAATTTGAAAAATTGCAACATATTCGCTATCGGAAAACTCTTGCTTTGCTAGCCTGTTTAAATCCTGAAACGGCACCGCTTGAACAATGGTATGAATATGAACAGCATTCAGAACTCGAACGACGTATGAACCAACACACTAAAGGTGTGAGTGCAAAACCAGGTTCGCTGTTGTTCCATTTCAATCACGATTTTTCGAGCAAGTGGTTTGAACAAACAGACGAAACCATCATGCAAGCCATGGCTGATTGCCTCAATTTTAAAAGATTAGGTCTCATAGAAGCTCAAATAAAAAAATGGCGTTTTGCCGATCCGCTTGAAACCTATGGAGAACTTTACCTTAAATGTCGACCTTATAATAATTTATACTTAGGTGGCGACGCCTTTGGAGGTGGCAGTGTAGAAGGGGCTTGGCGCTCAGCCTGTGCGTTGGAGAAACACTTTTTAGCTCAGGAACCATTCGGGTCGTAAAGCGTTTCAATACCGTGCAGATGGTCGATAAGACTCCAGTTTAAAACTTGCCACTCATCACTTGCATAGAGCAATTCTGTGATACTCGCATTTGGAATTTTAAAGCCTTCATCTTCACCGCGACTCGGTTCTAAATGACGCCAGAAGGTGCTTAGCAAACCGCCATGAACAACTATTAGTCCATATTGTCCACGATGTCGCTTTGCAATGTCTTCAAATTTCGCTTTGCAACGTTCTAGTAATTCTCGCCTCGATTCGCCACCTTCAGCCTTAAAGTCAAAAGCGCCTTCGGTCCAAATGCGATACTCTTCGGGGTAACGTTGTTGCACTTCGGTGCGCGATAATCCCTCAAATACTCCAAACTTTCGTTCACGCAAAGCTGGATCGCAGTTTAAATTCAGATTGGAATCCGAGCCTAAAATCGCCTTGGCTGTATCGACGGCCCGTCCTAAATCGCTACTATAGATGAAGTCGTAAGATTTTTTTTGATAATGTTGGCGCAAAGCCTGTGCTTGTTGTAACCCTCTTGGGCTCAGCGGGCTATCCAACTGCCCTTGAAAACGATTTTCTGAGTTCCATAGCGTTTCACCATGGCGAATAAGATCAATGCGTGTTTCCAAAATTTCTATCCAAGTGTAATGATGAATATTGTGAGAGAACTAGTGTGGGCCGTTAGAATTGGCACGGCTTATCAAGATGAGGTAAAGCCACAGAAGACTCTGTGGTTTATTAAAAAGAGGAGACTTTGCCTCATTTCCTTGGTCAACATCATAAGACGCGCCAATTATGGCGACCTACACTAGCCACAATAAGAACCGATTTGAGTGCCAACATTAAGGCACGATCGTTAGCTTGGGTGGATTAGCATCGCTCTCGCTCGAGAAGCCAATATTCTCGTTTGAATCATTTGAAGATCGACCAATGATTAGAGTCACGTTGCCATTCGTGTCAGTATTGATAAAGTTAGCCAGATTTGCCCCAGAGAGACTCTTGATGGCGCCAATAGTATCGGCAGGGGTGATGGTAAAACTGTCGATGAAAATGGCGTTTCCTGATGTCGTGTCAGCGGCCGTGCCGGAGGATAAATCATTTGCCGGTGCATTTGCATAAAGGGTGGTTGTCGGATCCCAATTGTCTAAAGACTCATCGAGTAAACCGTACACGAAAACGGTATGGTTATGAGCGCCATCATTTATTTCTATGGCCAAATCTAAACGCGCATCTGATGCCGTCACATTCAAGTCTGAAAGATCAAATCGGAGGTAGCCTTTTCTTGTGAACGTGCTTGTGGCACCACTATTTTTTATAATGACAGAAGACCCATTAAAAGTGCTTGCCATATTGTATCTTACAAATCCGCTCACTCCATCAGAACCGTCATTAGTGCTGTATTCATAATCTGACAGTTCGCCATTGCCAGATATCGACAATATGCTCCAATATTGTGAACCTATGCTAATCAATTGTACATAGCCCAAATTGCCGGATGTTAAAGGGAGGCTAAATTTTCCATCAATAGCTCCCCCTCCTTTTATTAGGACTTCATTGCTGAGACTTGTTTTTTTGATGGAGTAGAGCTGTCCGCTGACATTGCCCGCATAAGGCAGAGTGAGCACGAGGTTGTCACTTGAAGAGTCAACGAGCACGATGGAATCATGGCCTAAAAGCGCATTGCTGCTAATCGTTTGAAGGCTAAACCCCAAGGTTCCCTGTAAGTTTAAATTTGAAGCTCCGGTCATGCCACCCACGTTTAATTGATTGGATATGATCGAATTTCCATTAACAGTAAGATTGGTAGATGGCAAGGTTCCAATTCCTAAACCAGTTGAGTTTAAAATTAGTTCAGCTTGACCGTCGTTGTGAACATCAAAATCAATAGAACCTTTAGTGCCGATTATATCGGCAAAACAAAGTTCACAGGTGAAGATGAATAGCATCCATAAAGATTTCATGATTACAATTTTGTGCCTATCAAAAGCCTACGCATGCAAGGTTAAATGTTGGGGTATTTTTTCAATATGACAACAAGGAAAAGCAGCTGCTTCCTTGCTGAGTTTTTAATTAAGTCAAAGGTCTTTGTTGATTGAAATCCGTTGGTTTTTGTGATAAATTAGTCTTTTCTTTGTCTAAAAACGTGAACCTTGAGTTTGTTTATTGATTTTCTCAAATTTTGCCTACATTTTAAGCTTCATTATTCCATTCGATTTAAGTTAATTATGAGACTATTCTTTTCGACACTTCAGGTGTGCTTTTGGCTATCTTTGTGTTTTAATTTGCCTGCTGCAGATTCCGAATTTAAAACCATTTTCAATGGTATCGATCTGACGGGTTGGGAGGGTGAAGCCGGACATTGGAGTGTTCAAGATGGAGCCATCACGGGTGTTACAGACGAAAACGTGCCGCTTCCTTATAACAAATTCATCATTTGGCGTGGTGGAAAAGTTGCCAATTTTGAACTGCATGCAAAAATCAAGTTGGAGGGCAACAACAATTCCGGCATACAATATCGTAGCATAGATTTTTCCGAGGCTGGTCCGTATTCAATCAAAGGTTATCAATGTGATATCCACGAAAATCCGAACTATCACGGCATGCTTTATGATGAACGTGGACGTGGTATTGTTGCACAACAAGGTCAAAAAGTCATCATTGATCCTAAAGGTGAGAAATGGTTGGTGGGTTCGCTTGGCGAACCTGTTGCTTTCAAAATGGGTGTGTGGAACGATTACACCATCATTGCAAAGGGCAATCATCTTATTCACAAGGTCAATGGACACACCACGGTAGATATTATAGATCTCCAAATTGAAGAGTGTGAGCTTGAGGGGTTGCTCGCCTTTCAAATCCATCGTGGGCCTAGCATGAAAGTGCAAATTAAAGAGGTGCAACTCAAACATTTCGGTTCTGAAAAAATTTTAACGGCTGCTGATGCTCCCATTCCAAATGATGCTCAAACTCTGAGCAAACCGAAAGCAGCGCCTAAAAAACAAGCGGTAGCTCCCCCGCTAAAAGAAAAATCAACAGCCGTTTCTATGCCAGCCGCCACCTCGGTAGAGAGTATTTTTATGCCTAAAGGTTTCAAGGTTGAGCTGATTTACACGGTGCCAAAGGAAACACAGGGCTCGTGGATATGTATGACTACAGATACTAAAGGAAGATTGATTGTTTCAGACCAGCACGGCATGCTTTATCGAGTTACCGTTCCACCATTAGGTAAAACCTCTCCTGTTAAAGTTGAACCTGTCAATATTGATATTGGCCATGCTTGGGGCTTGCTCTACGCTTTTGACAGTCTCTACGTTGTGGTGAATGAAAAAGCTCACGGTGGCAGAGGTTTGTATCGCGTTAAAGATACTGATGGTGACGATCAGTTTGATAAAGTTGAATTGCTGCAAAAATTTGAAGAGTCTGGCGGCGAACATGGTCCGCATGCTGTGGTATTGTCACCGGATAAAAAATCTCTTTACGTCGTGGTGGGAAATCAAACTGCACTGCCCCCTTACAAATCAAGTTTGGTGC
>Ga0172372_10000245_pt1 | contig 84498 bp, 41 predicted proteins | sample LakKiv5m_2_FD_114544 | JGI IMG/M metagenome (GOLD analysis project Ga0172372, IMG submission 114544) | Freshwater microbial communities from Kabuno Bay, South-Kivu, Congo - kab_092012_9.5m | ecosystem: Environmental > Aquatic > Freshwater > Lake | place: Democratic Republic of the Congo... | reverse complement strand
CGTGAGCCGCAAGGTCGCACGGGGCCGATCCACCGCAGCCCGGCAACAGAAGCGGAGGATGACAGCGGGAAAGCACGCTGACGTTGGGAAAGACCGATGACCTCTTGGAAAGACGAGACGCGGTCTAGGTAACTAGATAGCCGACCCGTCGGCGACGCAGCGTCAGCTTCGAAACGGGAACGGTCGTAGCAATCTCTTCGGCATCCGCTCGGACGGGGGTTCGATTCCCCCCAGCTCCACTATTCGTTTTCGTGCATTTCGTCGTAGTACACCATCGCCTGCCTCAGCCAATCGTGAGCCATTCCGAGGGCGTGAAGAAACTCGTCTTCTTTTTCGCCGTTGGGGTGTAGTGGCGAATACGGACCGAACTCCGACGCGAACCAGTGATGTTCGCAGACGATGTTGTTGATCTTCTTTTCCGCTTGGTCCAATTCCGATTTGACGAAAGCCGGATCAAGGCTGTTCTCGTCCTTCACTGCGGGGGAAATCAGGAGGCTATCTTTTTGCCGTCCCTGGGCGGTATCTTCCCGTCGCTGAGGTGCGCGAGCACGAACTTCAGGTGGGCGTTGCCGTCCTCGTCAACCGCCGTCACCTCCGCGTGGGTGAGTTCCATTATCCCGCGGGCTATGTCCCCGCAACGATCGAACAACTCCTTCTGGTCGGAGTCGGTCCCGTCGGGATCAAACGACATCTCGAACATGGCGTCCTGCAGCTGGTCTATCACGTACAGTCGCGCCTTCTCGGGCGTCATGGGTCCTGCGGTCATGTCGTTCAGGCTACCACGGGGTTGGCCCTTGACCGATACTGTCTGGCATGGTATGCTGCGAGTGGCGAATTCAACCGACACGAGGAGGATACTGACATGTCACTAGCGCCTGTAACAATCACCGGAAACCTCACGGCCGACCCCGAGGTGAGGTACTTCGATTCGGGGACTGCCAAGCTGCAGTTCTCCGTCGCGGTAAACAACTACTGGACCGACGCCAAGGGCGAGAAGCAGGAGAAGACCTCTTTCTTCAACGTCGTCGCCTGGAGGAACCTCGCCGAGGACGGCGCCGGAGTCCTGGCCAAGGGAGTCCGCGTCACCGTGACCGGCCGCCTCGAGCAGGAGAGCTGGGACGACAAGGAGACGGGCAAGAAGCGCTCGGCCATCCACGTGCTCGCCGACGAGATCGGGATCTCGGTCCGCTCCATCGAGAAGTTTGACCGCAAGCAACGCCCGCAGGGCGAAGGCAACGGCAAGGAGCAGGGTCGCGGCAACCTTCGCGGCACCGCCGTGTCGCAGTCCAAGCAACCCGCACGGGTCGGTGGCTCGAACCAGCCTGCGTTTGACGGGGAAGAGCCCTTCTGACCCTGACCTTCGGCAGTCTTTTCGCCGGCGTCGGTGGCTTCGATCTCGGATTTGAGGCCGCCGGCTGGCGTTGCCGATGGCAGGCGGAATGGGACGAGCAGTGCCAGCGGATCCTCCGCAAGCACTGGCCGGACATTCCGAAGCACTACGACGTAAGGGACGTCAACGGGAGGTTGCTGGAGCCAGTCGACGCAATAAACTTCGGCTCTCCATGCCAGGATCTCTCCGTCGCCGGGAAGAGGGCCGGTCTCACCGGTTCTCGGTCCGGTTTGTTTCACGAAGCGATGCGGATTATCAGGGAGATGCGCGATGCAACAAACGGAACTTTTCCAAGACTGGCAATATGGGAGAACGTCCCAGGAGCCCTCAACTCCAACGGGGGCGCTGACTTCGGGGTCGTCCTCGACGAAATGGCTGACGCAGGGGCTGTGGCTGTCGAGTGGGCAGTGCTGGATGCGCAATACTTCGGAATCCCCCAGCGACGAAGGCGCGTCTTCGTGTGTTCTCTCTTCGATTCTGGCGCCGCAGAGCGAAGTACCTTCCCGATACTACCTGTCGGCGAGGGCTTGCGCAGGCATTCTAAGAAGGGCCATCAGGAGAAACAAGACCCTTCCTCCCCGGCTGAAGGCGGCTCTGCAGGCGGTCGTGGACAAGAACCCGCACTGGGACAAGGGCAACTCGACTTCGGACTAGAAACCGAGCAGGACCCGGAGGGGTTCAGGATGCGCGGTTTCGGCGACTACGCCTCCGACCAGACGGCATCCGCCATCAAGGCGCGCGACCACAAGGACGCCACCGACCTCGTCGTGTCTGGCACTCAGGCGTTCACCCAGTCGAGCTTCTCCAAGTACGTTGACGGGATCGGAACGCTCCGCGCGGCCGGCGGGGACATCGGCGGCGGCAGCGAGACCCTGATCGCCTACGAGCTCCCGGATACGATGGTCTTCCACCCGCACCGGCAGGACGGCGTGAGGATGCAGGGGGACACGGTGAACACGCTCACGGCGTTCATGGGCACGGGCGGCCTGAACACCCCGATGGTGGCGCAGGCGATCGGTTTCTCCCACACCCAGTGCCTCGACGCCCAGCCGTCCGAGATCGCCTTCCCGACGCTCAGGACCGGGGGCGCCGGCCACGCCGTGGCCCACACGGACGTCAACGACGGTCTCGCCATGACCCTCAGGTCCGGCGGTGACGGCGGCGTGCCGTCGTCACGCGGCGAGAACCTCGTCATCGAGCCCGACGGCGCCGTCGCGTACGACGAGTACAACAACAGGCTCGTGGACGGCGGGGTTCACCACTCGTTGCGCGCCGGGACGAAGCAGTCCAGCGGCGTCGTGCAGGACATGGTCGTGAGGAGGCTCATGCCATCGGAGTGCGAGGCGCTGATGGGATGGCCCAGGGACCACACGAGGTGGACCGACGAGGGCAAGGAAGTCAGCGACACGCACAGGTACAAGCAGTGCGGCAACGGCGTCGCCGCCCCCGTTGCGGAGTGGATCGCCAGGAAGTACGCGGCCGTCCTTGAATAGGTTCGATCCGGTGAAGGCCTCAACGTGGGACGATGCCGCGATGGACGCGCTCCTGCTGTTCCTTCCCAACGCGAGCGGGCAGTACGTGTGCAGGCCGTTCTATCTAGATCACTACCGACCGATGGTGAACATCGACGATTACGGGGTGGACGAAACTCTCAGGATGCTCAGGATGCTCAGGAGGTCCGTGAACTCCCTGATAGACCTGCAGTTTGACGAGAACGGCATCGTGTTGCGCGACTCCGCGCCGGGCGCCGCTGTGACCGAGGCGTGGAGACAGGTGGGTTTCTACGCGAGGCTGTTCGGTTCGCAGGTGTGCCCGGAGTCCACGATGTCTGGCACCAGCGTCGCCGACCACGTGCACGGGGTGCTGGTCAGGAAGCAGATGGACTACGGCCACGAGAACATCAGGAGGTTCGGCAGGGTCGGTCTGATCGTCAGGATCCAGGACAAGGTTGCGCGCCTCGAGAACCTCGTGGCGAGGGGTGCGACCGACGACCCGGAGAACGAGTCGATCACGGACAACGTCGTGGACGTGATGGGATACGCCTCGATCGGGTTGATGTGGGAGGCGGGGAGCTTCCTCCTCCCCCTGAGGGAGACCGCCTAGAGGTCGGCCTTGCCGCTGTAGATGTCGTAGACGGTTGCGATGCCTAGGTGGTTCTTCCAGTCGAACTTCGGAATCTCCGGCAGGGGTTTGTCGCTCCTCTGCTTGGGTAGGGAGAGCGACGCCACGAGCGCCTCCAGCTCCGATATGCGCTTCTCCATGGCCTCGAACCTCTCGTCAAGGTCGATCTTGTCCGCGTCTCTCACTTGTGCTTGTACTCCGCCCAGGTCTTGTCGCCGACGCCATAGTACTCCCTGGCGAACCCCGCCTGCACGATGTCGACGTTGAGGCACGCCGTCGTCGGGTCGTCAACCTTGTCCGAGGAATAGACCCTCGCGAGGATCCTCCCGTACTTGTCGTTCTTGTCCGGGATGGTGTTCACGAACACCCACTGGTGCCTGTCGAGCCAGTCCTTGGTGAACGACTTGGCCTTCAGGCCCATCTCCTTCTCGGAGGCGTCCTTGGTTCTTGACTCGGGGGCGTTGACCCCGAAGAGACGGACCCTGATCTTGTGGTGAACGTTGAACCCGAGGTCGATCATGAGGTCCACGGTGTCTCCGTCGACCACGTTGAGGACCTTCGCTCCGTACCAGAACCTTTGCATCAGTTACCTCCTACGAGCCGAAATTTCTTCCGGTACGCGGTCGTTGATCTCGGTCGGAGTCGGGATTCGGGCGGTTCGGATTCGGCGTCCTGGTTATCGGTTTTGTACGAGACGGAGGATTCTTTTGCACGTCGCGGCCCGGAATTTCGCGAGGATTTACGGTCGCCGGTCTCGGTCGTCGGTCGTCCCGATCCTTGAATCTCCCTCCACCGGTTTGTTTCGGGGGCTCGTAAACGGGCATTTTCGCCGTAGGCCTCGTGTTACGATAAACGGGCATTTCCGCCGTAGGCCGATTCGATGGATTCCTCAGGTATGGATCACTCGTTCGTCCCCGATCCTCGTCGTCGTCCTTGAAGACGTTGGTGACCAAGCGTTCCTTTAGATTGCGCGGTTCCCTCCCCGCATCTCTTACTTGACGAGATCCGCCCGGTATTGCGCCAGGTTTGAAGCCCGCATCATTTGCCTGCCGAGAGCCGGTTGGTATTGCGCCTGGTTGGAAACTCGGGTCTGGCTTCCTAGCCGGGGCGGGACGACTTGAAGTCCTCTCCCTGTCCGATGCGGCGTAACGCTCCTTGGCGGCGTCGTGCGCGGCCTGGCGCTTCTTGTCATTGCGCTGGTCGAGGATTTGCCTGTCCTCCGGTGTCTGGAAGTCGTAGAACTGCGGGTTGTCGTTGATGTACCTTCCGTCGTCCACTACGCCGCCGGTGCTTGGTTTCGCCGAGCCCCTCGGGGGCGGGAACTTTCGCTCGTTCACCTTCCTGGCGTCGTCGGCCGTGGGGAAGCGAACTCCCGGCTTCTGCGCCTGGGGGTAACGATCAACTGGTTTACCCGGGACGTACGCACCGGGGTCCGGGTACCTGTCGGCAGGCTTTCCGGGAACGTATCCAGGTGGATACGTCACCGGCGGTTTGGCGGGTTCCCCGATGGACGGCTTCTGTCTCGGCTTGCCCGCGTTCATGCGACGGTTGTACTCGTCCCTCGCCTCTCGCCTGGCCTGACGCTCCTCGTCGTCCCGGAACGGTCCCATCGTGCCCTGGATCCCGCGCTTGCGGAGCTGGTTGTTCACGAATCTCTTCCTGTCCTCGTCGACGGTGAAGTCGGCCCTCGCCTGTCCCCTCGCCTCCCTCTCCTCGTCCGGGCGTCCGTAAAGCTGAAGCGACCCATCTTCCATTTCCTGTATTTGGTTGCCCTGAGTCGGGGTGATGCCCTGCTCCCTGAGCGACCGGTCAACGTGCCTCCTCCTGCGCTTCTCGAGGAAGGAGTTGTCCATTCTTTGATATGGCTGGCCGCGGCCGGGCTTCCTCTTGACTGGTTGCTCGTCTGGCGTTCCGTCGAATATCGTTCCGTCCCCGTCCCGGTCGATCATGTCGGCGGCGTCGGTGACCGCGGTGTTGCCGCCTATGGTTGCCCCGAGCGCCTTCACGGACTGGCGGACGTTCACCGACTTCGTCTTGGTGATCGGTCCGCCCGTGACCCACGCCCTGCAGGTCCTCTCCGAGGCGCACTTGAAGTCGAAGGCCTCGCAGTACCCGAGGTGGCCTGCTCCGTCGATCGCCTCCCACTCGTCCTTGCCCTTGGGGCCCGTAACGCCCTTCTCGATGCACGACTTCATCTCGGGCGTGACGATGAACATTGAGCAGTTGCCGCACTTCTGCTTGCGCGCCTGGTCCGCCGAGACGTCCCACTCGGCGCCGAGCTTCTTGTAAAAGGCCTCGTTCGGTTCCTTCGGGTTCAGCGGCCCGTACGTCGCAGTCTTGATCGCCTTCGCCCTGTTCTTCAGGTTCGTTGCTATGTCCTTGGTCGCCTTGGGACACGAGGCCGCCGATTCCTCCTTGACCTTTATCTTCCGCATGCCAGAGCTGACAGGACCGACGGGCGTCTTGGCCGGGTCGTAGACGCCGTTGACCACCCCGTCGGGTATCACGGCGAACCTGCACTTGCCGCCGTCCTCGACTTTCTGGGCGATGATCTTGCACACTCCGTTGCCCTCGTACAGGGCGCAGTTGGCGCACTTGACCCCGATGTGCGCGACGACGTTGTTCTTGGCCGTCTCGTAGCCGGCCCAGATCCCGGTCTCGTCCTCGTTGAACTTGCCGTACTTCTTGGCGATGGCGACGAGCGAGTCGGCGAGCTCCTGCTCCTCGGGGACGAGCTTGGGTTTGGTCGGGACGGGCTTCGTCGGTTCCTGCTGGACGACGACCAAGAGCTCGCCTGAGACCAGCTTCGCGAGTATTTCGTTTGGGTCCAAGGATTTTCTCCCGTTTATTTCTGGGACAATTGTCCCACGAAAGTTCGTTCGTCGTGGTAGGTCGTCAACAGAGCGACGCCCCCGCCCCGGCCGAATGTTCCTCGGCTAGGACGGGGGCGACGTCTTTGCGTCAGCTCAGATCAGATCAGGCTGGCGCGCTGTTGAACGTGACCTTGACGAAGGCCTCCGGACGCTTGACCGCCAGCGCCAGGCGCTGCTCGGCCAGGATGACGATTGCGTTGCGGACGAAGAAGTCGGCGTGTTGCTCGCTGACCCTGATGCTCGCCTGCTCGCGGTCGTACAGCTGGGCGCCGGTACCGAACGCACCGACGAGGGCGGTGCCCTCGGCGATTGCCGGTGACTCGACTACCGGGGTCCTCCACAGTTTCGGCTGACCGCCGAGAGCGACGGACACCGCGACCAGGTACTGGCCGTTGTCGTCCTTTGAGAGTTCGATCTTCTCCCAGTCGCTCGGGTGCATGACCACGCCGGTCGGCTCGTAGTAGGCGAGGAAGGACAGGGTCAGGGCGCGACGAATCGCGTCTCCCCTGTTGTCCCCGGACTGACCCGACGACCAGTTGTAGGTCTGGATGCCGGACGTCTGGAGGACGCCCCTCAGGTTCTCGCCCGTGCCGTTGCCGTTGAGGATCTGCGTGTCCTCGAGGAGACGCAGGCCGTACATGAGCTCGTTGTCGATGATGCTGCGGAGCTGCGGCTCGTCGGCCAGCACGTTGCGGTGCGCTGCTTCCCAGTGGGCCAGCGTGCGCACCGAAGCTGCTTCGGCGACGAACTGCAGGCTCGACTGCGGCTTGGCGGCGAAAACCGAGCCGTCGCGTTCAGCGACCGGTGCTGCGGCATTTGCCGTTGCGTACGAGGAAGAGCTAACTCCTGTCACGCCCGGCGTCGTGTAGCCCAGGTGACGGAAGTACTCGATGACCGCTGCCGTGGTCGTGCGCGACGGGAACAGGTCCCTGACTCGCTTCGTCCTGGTCGGCTGGGCGACCATCGGGTCGCGCTGGACGGTTCCGAAGTTCGGATCCGCACCGTTGCCGAGGGCGCCAGTGGCCATTGACGTGTAGACGTCCTTGACGCCGTAAGACGTCAACGAGCCGTTGAACTGCCACGGCTGATGCATGTTGGCGCCGTTGCGTCCACCGTTGAGCGACTTGAACTCCGGCGAGTCCACGAACTGCTGTCCGACGGACCTTGGAGCTTGCTGAACGGGTGCGTAGGCCGCTGCCTGCGCCGCCACCGATTCGTCGGCAGGAGCCGAACCCCAGTCCTGAACCTTGCTCAGCGACTCGAGACCCTCGATGAGGCCCTTGATCTCGCGGATGTCGGACATGTTCTTGTCGAACGCCGACTTCTGCTCGGTCGTGACGACGACCGTTCCGTTGTCAACGCGGAACGAGTCCGCAATTTCCTTGTTGTGCTGCATCTTCTCGCGGAGTGCTGACTGCAACTCGCGGAGTCTGCTCGTGTCTTGCGACATGATTTTGCCTCCTGGGCGTTTGTGTTGTTTGCTGTTGTTTCCAGACAGCGCCAGGTAAGCACCCGCTGCTTGCGTCTTGCATTCAAAGTTAGCAGAATACTTGAGTTCGTAGTGTAAGTAGCGTTTTTTTACTGCGCTATTTCAATTATCGCTCCGCGTTGTTTCATCGCCTCGTACTCGTCGCGCAGTTTGTCAACCGTTTTCCTATTTTCTGGCGTGTCGGACAGCCCGTAGTGCGACAACGGGAGGTCGTTGAGGGCACACAACTGGATGGCCTCCCACGCGGTGAGCCCAGCCCCCGCCTTCGGCCTGTCGGAAATTTTGTCGTCGCTCATAGTTGCCCTTGTGCCCTCGGGATGGTTATTGCCGTCGTCTTTCTCGGCTCAATCTTACCCCCGTCCGGTGCGACCCTGTCCCTGAACAGATACCTCAAAAGATACGGGTGCTTCAACTGGAGGATCGCTGGTTGCCCCTGCTCGGAAGCGGACATCTGCCCGACCAGCAGCGGTTTGGTGACGTCCTTTTCCGTGTCCCATATGTACAGCTCGTCGAACGCCCCGCGCGCGATGAAATCCGGGAGCATCTGTGTCAGGTTCCACTGGATCTGCTTGACTATCCAGGGGGGAACGCCCCTGCCCGTCCTGCGCTCTCTTTCCGCGACCCTGTCCTGCAGGATCGACTCCGGGGCGAAGAAGTAATGGGCGACGACCTCGTACCCGGCTTTCCTCCAGTCCTTTATGTCCTGGAAACCGTCGTTGAACTGGCCGCTGGTGTCGTAGACCATGTCCAGACCCTCCTTGGTCGCAGCCCTCGCCAGCACGGCGGTGACCTGCCTTGACTCCGTGTGGGCCAAGCTCGAGGCCTCGGGCAACCTTCGCGCGTACCACAGCCTCGCCTCGGGCATCATTATCTTGGCGTCGTCGGGGTCGGCGACCACGGCACTGTCGTAGTTCGGTATTCCGAACAGGCCCGAGTTCCTCGCCGTCGACTTACCGACGCCCGAACCCCCGCCCAGGACGAAGACCACCGGTCGCTTCTGGTCGTTGGGGATGTCCCCCGCCCGCGCCGTCTCAAGGCTCGCCTCGACGTACGGGCGCCACAGTTTCTCCACCCTGTCCTTGTTCCTCCACGCGGCGAACATGTCGTCGCCCCCGCGGGAGTGCCCCACGCCGTAGAAGCCGGCCGTGTCGTACCCCTGCTCGAGTTGCGAGGCCGACATGTCGCTCGTTACGGAGAGAAGTCCGAGCCTGCGTGGCAACGAGTCGTCCACGTCCGGCAAGTTCCCGGAAGACATGCCTGCGTTGACCCCTGGGCCGAACTCCCACGTGGACTTGGAAACGCGGTTGCCCCACGGCATCATCGGGTGCGGCATGCGGTCCGTGCCGATGAACTGCTTCCTTCCGGTGGCGCGCCTCATCGAGTTGATCTGGGCTATTAGTTTTTGGTTGCGCAAGCGAGACGCCTTCGCGAGGATTCCCAGGCGCCTAGCGATGGACAACCGAATGTCCCCGTACGGATCGGACGACGGATTTATCTCCATGGCCGCCACGGCACGCCTTATCCACTCGGCGTGCCCGAAGGCGAGCCTGTGCTGACCGGCGGCGATCTCCGCCAGCGGAACCCATCTGGCGCCGGCGGCGTCGGACGCCGCCACCAGTTGCGTGTCCCATGGGATCACGAACAACCCTGCGCCGACCCTCGCCCCGTTGACGAAGCGCGGGTCCCAGTCCGGTGACTCTATGACGCCGAGGTTCTGCACCTGCGATGCGTTGTCAAGGAAGACGCCGACCTCCTCGGATGTCTCTCTCGTGGCCGTCGTCATGAGGTCCTCGTTGCCGTCGCGCAGGCCCCCGACGAGGGCCAGGGAATCCCTGAATGGACCGCTCTTGCGCGATATCGCGGCGACCTCGGCCGTGGAGATGTCGCCGTCGCGCATCCTGACCATCACGGAGTCGGCCGCCTCCACGAAGGTCTCGTCCTTGTTGTACGACCACTGGCTCGTGCTCCAGTTGATGTCGTCCTCGGTGCCGCTCAGGTTCTTGTCGACCGTGAATGGATGCGCCAGCGACTCGGATCGCGCCGCCTTGCGAATTTCTCCTTCCGACAAGTCGACGTCCCCGTAGATGCCCTCGTAATACCTGCGCTGGTTTGCCGATTCGTTCCTGCCGAAAAGCTCCCTGATCGGCTCGATCATCATCCTGAAATCCTTCGCCATGCCGGCGCTCGCGTCTTTGCCGTCCTGCGAGAGGTGCTCGTCGTTGTCGAAGTAGAGCCTCATGTCGGAGAGCAGTCGGGATAGGCGGGCGGTCTCCCTGTCGTCGGTGACGAGCGCCGAAGCCCTGTCGATCGCGAACCGAATCGCCCCGACCAGGTCGCTCGGCTCCTGACCGTTCCATCCGTGGACGAGGGTCGAGTTGGTGGGCATCACCGCACCCCTCGAGAACGGCGACTCGCCCGCTCGCAGGTCCCAGTCGTCTATCTGCCCGTCCGTCACGGAGGCGTTGAAGATGTCCATCAGTCTGGCGACTTCGTCGACGAGCTGGCCGTCGGTTGCGGTCCCCGTGGCGATCGGCGTCGGCCTTCCCGCATTGAACCAAGAAGCCTGGGCCTGAAGCTTGTTGCGCATCAGGTCGTCCTTCCTGTCCGCGCTGTTGTTCGCCCTCCTTCCGGCACCCATCGCCGCACTCGGGTCGCTGGAGCCGACGGGGAAGGATCCGGTCCTTGCCGCGGCGATGTTCGCGGATATGAGGGACGGGATTATGCCGGCCTCCATCAGGGCGTCGGTCACGCCGTCGTCGTCGGGCGAGTTCCCGCGCAACCTTGCGTCAAACGCAGCGATGATTATGTCGCCAGCGTCCACGACCTCCTCGCCGCGTTCCGATGCCGCCACGACGGCACCTATCAGCGTCCTCCTCGCCGCGGAGGTGAACTGCGACGGTCTGGCCGACCCAGTCTCGGAAGGGGTCGTGACGGAGGCGAGAGCCTCCCTCAATCTTTTCAGATTCAACCCCATTCCCCTGAGCGCATACTTCTGGACGGACGAGCTGGTGATCTCGTCCATGTCGTTAACGGCCGCGATCCCGAGCAGGAGGTGACCGACGGTCACCTTGTCGGAGCCGTTGGACGCCTCCTGGTAGGCCTCCCTCACCGACTGAGCGGCGTCGTCCGTGAAACGCGAGATGACCATTCTTGTCGTAGCCGACATTCCGGCGTTCGCCCCCCCGTCGTCCGTGCCCTTGTCGGTGTTTAGGTCGGGATAGCCGTTTGCGTCCAGCCAGTCGTTGAAGGTGAGAACCTCGTCCATTTTTTCTGCGTCCGTCAGCAGACGGTCCGCCAGTGGGTCGATGACCTCCCTCTTGTACCGCGGCAGGAGGGACCTGCGCCTCCTCGTCCTTTCGCTGGACCTGATGAACGGCGCAATCTCCCGCGCCGCCTCCCCGAGGGTCTTCACCGAACCGTAGATTCCGCTCGCCAGCATCTTCCCGTAATTGTCTCCCAGCGCCTCCATTGCCGTTTGCTCTGCGCCCACGAACCTGTCGATGATTTCTTGTTGACTCGCGCCTCCGAGATCGGCTCCTTCGCCCGGATCGCCCTGCCCGGCCAAAAAGTTGTCCTCGATGATCCTGAGCATGTAGCTCAAGTCCGTCATCGGTATGTCGCCCCAGTCCTCGCCGATTTCTGCTCGGTCGAAGACTTCCCGCAGCACCCTGAATCCGTCCACGTTGTCGAAGATGACCGCCTGCTGAGCCCGCAGAATCTCATTGCCCAGCTTGAAGCTCATGGAAGGCCCGATCTGTCCCTTCTCCTCCATCTCCTTGACCAGCAAGAACATGGACCTCAATTGACGCTCGAAGTCGCTTGGCTCGTACGCCCCCCTCGCCCTCCTCAACCCTTCTTTGAACGAAGCGAGCGACCTGTACCCGATGGTCATGTTGGTGCGATGGGCATCCATCAGACCCATGATGATCGGCAAGATGAACTGATTTCTCCTCTCCCGCATCAGGGCGACGCCAACCGGCGAACTGACGATCTTTCCGGCCTCCAGCAGGAACGGACGAGACGCGGCGATGAACTGTTTCTCATCCTCGGTCATATCGTTGAGCGACTCTCCCAGGGTGTTCATCGCCTCCTCGAGGGTGCGACCGGTCACGGGGTAGACGTCGTCCATCCTGTTGATGTCCAACCACGGGAAGATGTTCTTTAGCTGCTTGAGCACGCCCTCCTGCGTAACGCTTCCGGAGGGCATGTTCCTGATGATTCCGCCGACCCACTCGTCAAACTGGTCAAGTTCGGCCCTAGGGAAGTCGAACGTCGCCAAATTGCCGAAGGCCCTTCTCAGCAACTGTGAAACCTTGTCCATGTCCGGTCCGTCCTCCAGCGCGGAGACGTTGGCCACGTAATGCGCGAACTCCTCGGGGTGCATGGCGATTATTTGTTCGTCGGTCAGGGTTCCGGCGGCGTCGGAGGCTTGCCACCAGTACTCCCCTGGCATCTCGTCAAGCAGCGTCTGCATGGCCTTGAGCGTCTCGGCGTCCTCGGCGCTCTCGGAGATCGGCTGGCCCATGCTCTCCCGCATCAGCGTTTCCTCGTCGCTCCATCCCGGGGTATACGGATTCCTGCCCTCGCCTGCGTAGACGATGTTCGGACCGTACATGGACCAGTGCCCGTAGGAGTCAAGCCTCGGGCGGGCGTAACGGAACCATTGCGTTCCGTCCCCGGAGCCTTCTGTGAACGGGGTGCGTCCGTAGCCGGTTTCCAGACCGCTCGCCCTGCCGGCACGGCGGTACAGATTGGTCGCCAGCGCGTTGGCGGTGAGTCTTGCGAGGATCTTCACCGACTCCTTGAGCTTGAGCATGTTCTCGTCGGGCATCTCGACGACCTCGAGCTGGGCGAGCACCCCGAAGTCATTGTTCTTTGATTTGTTTGTGTGCTTCCCGTAGGGCAGAGACTCAACGATCAGGTCGTCTGGTCTCTCGGCGACTCCCTGTAGGGCCTTGAAGATCGAGTCGAATACGAATGCAAAAACCTGGTCGTCAACTTCGGGGACCGGTCGGTAGATGACGTCGCCGAGATTTGTCCTCGTTCCCGCCTCGTCCGGAATGTTGATGTTTGGGGTTCTGATGGTACTGACGGGCATCATTCTCCCAAACGATTCGATGATCGGACCGACGGCGGAATACAGCGAGTAGGCCCAGTTGGTGAGCATTATCTGCCTGGGAGTCATTGAATCCAGCAGGCTCTTCACTTCCGCGTTGCCCTCCAGCGCGGCGCTGAGCAGGAGGTTGGAGAACATCGGAACTCCGCTCATCATGTTTCCATAAATCCCCGGTTGGAAGTCTTCAGGTTGGCCGAGGGTGTTGCCCGCAACGGTCGGGCCGATCGCCGGCGAGGGGTTTCTCAGGGCTTCTGTCGTGGTTGATCCGAACCTGCGCAGCAACTCGTTCTGCTCGTCGGCCGCCGCCATCAATGGAAGAACCTTGTTCATCATCTCGAGATCGCCCGGCTCAAACAGCGGGGGAGCGTCGACCATCATCGGATTGCGCATGACCTGCCTGAGTTGCCACAGCTTCGCTCGCATCTCGTCGTCGAATCCCTGCGGCATCTCGGGCTCGTCCAGCAATCCCGCCTCGATCAGCTCTTCCGTGCGGACGTGCCCGGCGTACAGTTCCGGATTTTCCTGCCTGTTGGACTTGTCCCAGGTTGCGAGGATCATGTCCCTCAACATCGGCATGATCCCCCTGTAGATTCCCTGGGCGTCAAAATCAACGGTCGCCAGAAAGGGCATGGCGTGCATGGGCCCGGGGTACATGTCCGGATTTTCCTGCCTGGTGGCGATCGCGAACAATCCGTAATCCCTGCCGGTTCCCTGCGACTTATTTGCATCGCGCGGCGGATACTCGGTCACGAACGGCATGTCCACCCTGTCGACGGGCTCCTGGACGTCCGGTCGCTCGTTGAACATGGCCATGAGGACTTGCTTGGCGGGATCCGGGTCGGGGGAGCTTGTGAAAAAACCGCCCTCGATCGCGAACGATATGTAGTCGGAAATCGCCTTTTTCCAAATCTCTGTCTTGTCGGGGTCTTTCGGTTCCCCCGAGATTGACAGCGCCGCCGGGGAGGCGGGATCAAAGAACGGATTGGCGACGACCGCCGGGGGTTTCTGCGTGTCCGCTGCGATCGGCGTTCCGTCGGCCCTCTGTGATCTGTCGGTTCTCCAGTTTTCGCTCGGACCGTCCGACAGCTCGGCCTTGTCCGGCAACCGTCTGTTCGCCATGCCTGCGTCGGCCCCGTCGGTGTAGGCGTCGGGAATTCTGCCGCGACTCATGCCGTCCTGAATGATCGAGTCGAGAGTCCTCGCCCCTATCCCGTATTTTTTCATGAGGGACCGCTTGGATTGACCGGCGTTGAAGTCGTCCATCACGTAGCGCGAGTTTTTAGCCACCCAGCCGGGTCCGCCGACGACGTCCGGAATGAGACCCTGTTTCCTGAGCTCGTGCAGGGAGTTCCTGACCGTGTTCGGGTTGAATCCCGTTGCGTCGACGATGTCCTGCTCCCTGTAGCCGGATGACGCGAGCAGCTCGACGACCGCCTTCCTGCTCCTCGGGGCGATCCCCGTTGCGTAGGCGGATGCGTCCTCTGCCGTTATCTCCTCCAGACCGAGAGCGTCGTAGAAACGCTCGACGGTTCCGTCGTTCACGAGGTTCTGCACCCTTGAGTAGATGAAGTCGGAGTTGTCCATTTCCGACATCAACTCCGCCGGGTCTATGCCTTCCGAGATGGACCTGATCGCCTCGCCCGATCTGTCCCACGTCGAGGCGAGCCAGTAGAAGTTGCCCGGGTCGGTGTCCGCGGACGGCTTTACCGCCGGCCAAATGTCCGAGGCGACGATGCCGAAAGCCGCGGCCATCCTGTCCGCCCCCTCGGGAGCAACGGCCATGCCCGGCCTCTTCAGTTTGGAGACGGTGTCGAAGTCGGTGTTCAGGAACTTCGCTAGGCCCCTGTCCGATAGTTGGTCCATCCCCGGCACCGCCTCGAGCAGGAGGCTGATCTGGTTCCTGCCGTTCTCCTTCAGCTCGGAGCCGGCAAGGCCGGTGGAGTCGTAGATCGGGCTTCTTCCGTTCGGCAGTATCAGCTCGCGACCGAACAATCCCCTCGTCCCGCGGTTGCCGGAGATCGCCCTTGCGATCGCCGGGTAAGGTCCGTCCATGGACCCGAAATCCTCGATTTGTCGTTGCAGTTCGGTGAGCTCGTCGTTGACGCCGAGCTTGCCCAGCGTGTTGAAGGCCTCCTCCGATCCGAGCCACAGTTGCCTGTCCCGGAAAGTCATGAACTCCCAATCCGATGGCAGGGTGTTGCGGAGGTCGCGCGGCGGAGTCCGCGTCGCGGACGCCGCGGATATCAGGCTGGCCACGTCCTCCGAAACCCCGTAGGCGAGGGGGACGGATCTCGGACTCAGTTTCACCAGCTTGTTCCTCGAGATCGCTGAGTTGAGCTGGCGCGAAGCTTCCGCCCTCTTCTGGTCGGACGGAGCGAGCGATCGGAGGTATTCGTCGTCGAAAGATTCGAGCTCGGGGAACCTGTTCATCGTCATTCTCCGGACGGTGTCCTCCGAGTACGCCCCGGACAGGCTCAAGGCGTAGGACTGCGCCGACCTGAGCAACCTTGAGCTCCTCGTGATCAGGGACTCGGTCGCTATGGCGTCCGAAACGTCGTCCTCGGTCACCCCGAACGCCTTGGCGGTGACGCTCGGGTGATTGTAGACGGCCATGTTTCTCATGTTCTCCGTCGACTGGGCGAGCATTATCAGTGCCGAGTCGACGTCGGACTCGCCAACTCCGTTGTTCATTATCGTCGCCGCTATTCCCGAGGTGATTATGTCCTCCGTGATACGGCGGGTGAAGTCGGGAAGGGTCATCCTCGCTATGTCGGAGAACCTGAGGAACCTGTTTCCCATCACCGAGCGAGACATGCTCTCGGCGTCGAGGTCGGCCCTAAACATGACGGAGGCCATGTTCTTGAGCTGACCCATTTCGGACTCGGTGCCGAGACGGGCTGGCGGCACCGACGCCGACGGAGAACCGTTGCGCAGGGCCGACAACGCGGCCCTCATGTTCGGGATGGCTCGCATTGATTCCATGTTCATCGTCGAAAGCACGTTCCCGATCATGTTCGCCTCGGAGACGAAGCGCTTCTCCGTCCTCGTCATCAACTCCCGCGTGCGGGGTGCGTCCCCCTCGGACGAGCCGACGATGCCGAACCTTGACCTGCCGATTGACATCCCTGCGTTTGTGTCGTCGTTGAGTGCCGACGGGTCTTTTGCGGCGTGGGACAACCCGTTCGTGATGTCTCGCAGCATCTGCATGCGGGTCTGCATGTCGTCCGACGTCAGGCGCGTAGCTTCCTGGATTTCCTGGACTCTCTGGTTCAGCTCGGACTTCTGGACCTCGAGCGCCGCCAGCACCCTCCTTGTTGCGTTTGCCTTGGACGAGAGTTCCCCGATCTGCCTGGAAGCCGAGAGGATCGCCGGGAGAACCGCTCTGTACGCCTTGTGCCAATCGTCAACGTATCCCTGCGGGGTGATCTCCCCGTCGGCCAGTCGTTGCTTGAGCACGTTTTGTGCTTCCATGAGGCCCTTGTAGAGCGTCGCGTACGTGGAGTAGAGGGTCTGTATCCTCGCCCTGATCCTGTCCTGATAGTGGCGGCTGATCTCCTTGGTTATGTTGTCCATTCGCTTCATTTCGGAGGCGATGTTCCTCAATTCGGCCGGTATGCCGCCCGGCCTCATTGCGATGTCGTTCAGCGTCGCTATCGTCTTCTGGAGCGCGACTGCGTTGTAGCGCTGGGCCGCGGCCTTGGTGGCAGCCGCACGGAGGGAGCTGAACGTGGAATCGTCGATCCCGTTGTCCCGGGCGTACTTCTTGAGACCGGAAAGTATGGCCTCCGGGTGGAAGTTGTCCCCGTCGGTCGTCTTGGTTATCGCGGCTATCTCGTACTCGTCCATGAGCGTTCCCGAGGTGAATGACGACCACCAAGCCTGCCTGGCGGCGACGCTTGCTTTGGCGGGCGATATGGCGATCTTCCTCTGCTTGGAGATTCTGTCCCTCGGCATGTCGGAACCCGTCATGACGTCCGGGTCCGGGTACGAGCTCAGATCCGGGAAGTCGCTTACGTCGTCAGGGTCTGGAGGGAGGGATGCGGCGTCGGCGAACATCCTGGATTCCTCGCCTTCCCTGTCGGGGAAGGTTGCCGTGATGGCACGCATCACCTTGTCGAGGTCCAGCGCCGAGGGGTCCCTCTTCAGCTGGTCTATCAGGCTCTCGCCGAAATCTTTGTTCTTCTCGTAGTGGCCCGGGGCGAGGGTCCGCGAATAGCGATTCGCCTGGTCAAGCCAGTCGTTGTACCCCGGGAAGAGCCTCCTGAGCTGGGCGATGCTATCCGCAATTTGAATCACCGTCGGATGCGATTCCGGGTCTCCGTCGAACTCCCCGGTCGCGGCGTCGTCCCACGTTTCGAATGTCCCTGCGCGCCCCTGTGGGTCGTACGAGAACCTCAACTTTGAGTCGTCGGCGAGGTCGAGATCCGGCGGGAGCACCATCAGGAAATCGTCTCGGTGAAGGTCGATTGATATGTTGTTGGGCGTGCGGGTCGGGTCGCTGCTCACGATTTCGGGCAGACCAAGAGCGACGTGGAGGGCGACCAGCTCCGTCATGGCGCCGAGGAAAAAATTTCTCCTGTCAATGTCCTTGTCGTTCCTCGGGTCGTAGTCGTTCGGCAACGAACGGAAGTCGAAGGGCATCCCGTCTGCGCTGGCCAGGGCGCGGAGCGTGGATTGGACCACCGCTGGGTAAATGGCCTGGCTCGTTGCGAGGCTTCCGTCCGCCCGCATTTTCTCGGCGATGTCATCGGGGATCCTGCCGACCGCGACGTCGTATAGCGCGGCGATGATGCGCCTCGCCTCAACCATCGTGTCCCGGTCGTCGGTTATCGGGAGACTGGTGGTCTCCGTCCTCGTTCCCGTCTTGACGTACTCCTCGACTCCGGGGAAAATGCGCCTAGCGGCCTCCTCGTTTAGTTTTTTGCCGTCCGACATACCGGCGTTCCCGTCGTCGAAGATGTCCCAGTAGTCGTCGGTCGCCGTCCCCCCTCCGGACCGGTCCTCTTCCCCCGACCCGGGGTCGGTGCTCGGAGTTACCGAGTCGCGGAAACCCCTCAACCTCCTGCCGTACTCCGACGGGTCCTCAAAGGACTCCCTGCCACCGGAAACGAAGTAGTCGATGATGTCCGTGTACGTCTCGCGTTCTTCGGGAGTGAGGGCGGATATTTCCGTGGCCCTCTCCCCGAACGCAGTCGCAAGGGCGTCGTCGATCATTCCAACCGTCTCTTCGACCAAGTTGCCAGACCCCGGGGCCATGCTCATCATTCCGAGGCGCCTTCCGAGGTTGTCTATCCTCGCCCTCGTCTCCGCGATCAATCCGCTTTGCTTCCTCTTCTCGAAGGCCGCGTGATCCATCCGCTGCAGAATTGACGGAATGATGTAGTTGTTCCTCAGGTTCTGTAGTTGCAGATCGGTCAGCGAGTAGACGAGGCGCACGGCGGACTCCGTCGAGCCGTTGTAATCCTGGATCGCCCTACCTAGGTCGAACAACTTCTCGTCCTCGGGCGTCGCGTCGGGCACGGTCCTGACGAGATCGTAACCCTTTGTCTGCCTCGGATGGGTGTCGATGGTCCTCCTTGCGAGGCCCCTCCCGCCGTCCGGCTGCGACTTCAGGGCGACTATCGCCTTGGACCTACGTATGGCCAGATCCGTCGCCTCGTCAATCGCGGGCGGGAGCATGGCGGAGATTGATTCACCTTCGGCGTTCCTCGAGAACTCGTACAACGCCCTCAGGATGGACCTCTCCTCATCGGGTTCTGCCACGTTGGTGGCACCTATCAGTCGCGCTATCTCCTCTGCATCCCTGTTCTGGATTGCGCGGACAAGGTTGCTGACGTTTTCGGTCATTTCCCCCGTGGCGAGAAGCGCGTCCAGCCGGCTGGCGAGCGAGCTTGCTTCCGCAACGCTTGCGCCGTGCAGATCGGATAGGGCGACCATCTTCCTGGCTGCCGACGACCACGAGATCCTCTTTGACTCGTTGACGAGTTGTGACGCTGCCTGTTCCGGCAGGTTCACATTCTGCAGGCTGGTCAGCTGGGCGTCGGTCAGGTCCTCGACGAACGCTGCGAGGGTCTCCCCGTCCAGGGGGCTGATCAGTTCGGCTAGGGATATCTGCTTCATGTGGTCGCTGGTCGGAACGTATTCCAATTTGCCCCGTTGACCGTCGATGCGGTCCCTCGCCAGTTTGATAATTCGCTCAATCTCCGCGCCGACGGCTTGCTGCGTTTCGGGTCTGGTGGCATCGTTGGTGAGCATTTGTATTAGTTGAGTCCTGTCCATGGCGAGTATTTCGAGTGCCTGCGCCGCCTTTGACCTGACGGACGGCACGGCGTCGATGTCGGACTCCGTTATGGTGAGCATGGAGTTGTTCGGCAGGAGGTCCTCGTACGCTCCGACGCCTAGCTTCGCAAGTAGTTCGTCGTCCGTGAAATTGCCCTCGGATATGGGCTTGAATTCGGCGTCCTCGAAAATTGCCCGCGCAACGGCGGCTCGGTACAGCAGCCTCGTGTTGTTGCTCGGCGTGCTCGTCATGAAGTCGCCCCTTGCGCCCCTGACGAATTCCCCTAGGGCACCCCAAATCGCATTGACCACATCGGGGTCTGCGTCACGAATGACCTTCTCGTAACCACCCTTCGCCTGCGCAATCCTCGTCAGCGAGAGCGGCGATCGTTGGTCCGTTACTCCCCTTGCCACGAACTCGATGAAACCACCGGGCTCGCTCATCCCGATCAACCTCCTTCGCCTGGCCTCCACGGTCCGCATGGCGTAGTCCTTGGCGTCGTCGATCTCGGCGATTTTTCCGAGCTCCCTGATCCTTCGGGCCTCGAGGACATTGTTCCTCAGTCGATCTATGGTCGGCCCGGCCATCCCGGCGCTCACATCTTCGGACTCCATGGAATCGAGCGCCTCGTAGAAACCAGGAACGGTCGCCCGTATTCGCGACTTGATCGCTGAGGTGGTCAGGTAGCTTCCGTCGTAAACCTGCCCCACGTACTCGCCCCTGCTCCCGATACCGCTTTGCGTGCTCACCGAGCGAATCAGGTCGTGGAACTGGTCGGCGTTGCTGACTCCGAACTGTCTCCTGAGTCTCCTGACGAACTCCTCGGCCGGGTCCTCGGTGGACATGTTGAGCTCGTTCATTACCTCGTAGAACATGTAGTCGAGATCGTCCATGGCGGCCTTGCTGACTCCCGACGTCGGGGAGTACGACTCCTCCGTTCTCCCCATCGTCGGCAAGACGGACGCAATCATGTTGTCGAAGTCCTCGTCGTTCCCCAGAGTTCCGGTAATTCCGACGACGCGCAGCTTCTCCCTCAGCGACTCCGGCGAGTCCCTCTCCTCCAGATTCGGGTTGTTGTCGAGCGAACTGACGACCTCCATCACGCCGTCGAACAGGACCGTCGTCTCCCGGTCCGGCAAATCCCGTCCCCTGATGCCTGCGTCGGCGTCTGGGGTGCCTATGGGTTTCATCCCTGCGTTTATTCTGTTTTCTATGTCCGACAGGGCTTCGGAGAAGACGTCCGCCAGCCTGTTCCTGCGCGTCGAATCCGGGATCTCCGAGACCATTTGGTTCATCATGCGCCGAACGTCCTCAAAGAAGGACTCGGTCGTCGGTCGGTCCCACCTCAGTTGACCTGCCGTGTTGAAGAACACTTCGGCGATGCCGGGGGATGGCAGCGGCGAGTCGTTCGCAATGCGATCCGCCGCAAAAATGTCGTTGGCAACCTCGGTAAGCTTCCGAGAAATTCTGCGCTCTGGCAGCCCGAGTTTTTCTCCCGACCCGAGCGGGCTCTGGCGACTCATCAGCGTCTCGCGCACGTCCTCCGGCACGCCCCTGTTCACCGTCATTCCGGCGTCTGCCGTATCCTCGGCGACCTGAGACCTGGACGCCCTCCGCGAGAGTCGTCCGACCGTTCGTGAAGGGATGTCCCCGACCCTGTCGAAGAACTCGGTGTTCTCGTTGTCCATGTTGTCGGCTATGTCCTCGAGCGCCCCAGTGAACATGTCCGCAAGTTTCTGGCGCCTCTTCGCATCGGGCACCTCCTGGACCATCCTGTTCATCATCTCGGCCACTTCCTCGTAGAACGAGGCGATCGTCGCCTGGTCCCAGCGGAATTGTTCCGCCGTGCCGAGGAACAGCTCGGAGATGTCTATCGTCGGCCCGTTCGGGCTCGCGGCCATTCTCTGCGCAAGGTCGTCCGGTAGGTCGTTCCTCATGAGCTCATTGGCCTTCTCGACGAGCTTCCTCTGCATCCTGATCGTCGGCAGACCCTGCGTCTGTCCTGAGTCGTACGGGCGAGTGAGGGACATCAGTGTTTGCCGGACGTCGTCGGGCACGGGCCTGTTGACGGTCATTCCTGCGTCGGCCGATGCGGACGACGGGAATATCCCGCGGCGCCTGTCGGTCACCGACCGCGGCTCCGAGTAGAGGGGCAGGGCGGTGAACGTCCATTCGTTGACCTCATCCATCAGGTCGAGGACGGCCTCCCTCTCGTCGCGCGACGGGGCCACCCTTGACGCAGCCACGAGGACCACGCCGATCGACTTGAAGAGACCCATCTGCGAACCCTTGTCGAAGATCGTCTCCAGGTTCGTCGGGTCAAACTCGTCAACGTCGAGCTCCGCCGTGTCCCGGTTTATCCACCCGTTGCGCGCGTAGTCCTCGAACTTTAGGGACCCGAACTCGACCTTCTCCTTCATCAAATCGATCAGTTCGGAGGCCTCGCTCAAGAGCTCGGGGTAGGAAAAATTCACGAAGCGACTGAGATCCGCGGAGTTTGACGCAATCGGACCGTACCTTGCCCTGTAGGCCTTGACCCCGTCTCTTATCTTGTTGGCGATCGGCGACCAGTCCCCCGTCTTCCTCCTGTGCCTCGGGTAGTTGCTCCCGAACCTGACCACCTGCCGGGACATCGCCGCATCGGCGGAGTCCCCGCCGAGCATCGCCGCAGTGACGTCGGAGATTGAGTCCCGGGTCGCCGCCCACACGCTGTCGTTCTCGGTGGCCGACGCGATCAGGTTCCTCGCGGTCCTGAGCAGGCGGTTGCCGCCTTGGGCGACGCTCTGCGATCCGTCGTACGCCTCCGCGAGCCTTTCCTTGTTCAAGGCGACCAAGGACCCGAATATCGCTGCCGTCTCGGATACGTTGTTGCCGACCAGCTCGTCTACGGCATCCGTGAGCTTTCCGCTGTCGGCGCCGGAGAATATGGAAGAAAGGTGGTAGTCCTTGGCCCTCAACATGTGGAAGGCGGTCTCAAAGGGGTCGTTGGATATTCTCGCCATCCACGACCCGGACGGGCGAAGAGTCTTGCGCGCGGCCCTCGCCGCAGAGATGATTGGTCGCGGCGGAACGGCCAGGAAATTTTCCACCGTCTGCGGCGACATTTCCAGCAGGGCGTCGGCGAGACGTGGCAGCCTCCCCTCCTCTATCAGCGTCGCGAGTTGCGCCACGAAGGGTGAATCAACGGGCGACACGTACGACCTGAGGGCCGATCTGTCCGAGAGCGCCCTGTAGAGAAGTTCCGCGTTGAGCGCGCCTTGGCCATTTCGTCCCGGCGTAGAGATCAGCTTGGCTGCCAGTCGCTCGTTGTCCGTCGGGACGTCAACCGAGTTGGTGCGGTACACATCGTCTATGCCGCTCGGCACGCCCGCTATGTCCATCCTGTTTCGAAGTATTTCCTCGCTCGTCCCCCTGTACTTGGAGTACGAGGGCTTGCGCGCGCCCCGCGGCCTGGTCTTGCCGGTCGTCGCGTTGATCCTCTGGATTATTTCGTCGAGAGCGTCAAGCGTCGGCGCCGGCCCGGGTTTCTTGTCGCCCGGCAACTCAATCAGCTCCGGGGAATCCAGCGCCGAGGCCATGTCGTCCGCTATCGCCGGAACCTCGGATGCGTCCGATATCGCGAATCCAGCCTGGCGCAGTGCGTCAATGGCCCTCCCGGAGGAGTCAAGGGCTCGACTTCTGGCGGCTTTCTTCCGCTCGTTTGCGAGGCTGGGGGCGAGCGCCTCGGCGAACCTGCCTGTCGGTTCTGGAACCCAACCGGTGTTGTTCTCCACGCCGAAAATTCTGGCAAGCAACTCCCAGGCCCTCTGGGTGGCGTAGGCGCCGCCGATCATCGCCTGCACCAGGAATGCCCATATCCCAGGTTTCCCGGTCAACGACGCCACTTCCGCGGCGCCACGCTCGATTATGGATGAGGTCACGAGCCTCGTGAGATTCTCGTTTTCCGATAGCGACTGCGTCGGGTTGTTGGAGATCTCCATCACGGTCCCAATGGCCTTCGCCGTGATTCGCGTTGAGGTCTCCTCGGCCGCGTCCCTTGTCGACGTGCTCCTTCGGGGACGGGAGTCAATGTGCCCGTCAACAACCTCCGCCACCGAAGATGCGATGCCCCTGACGTCGTCAAGCAACTTGCCGACAGCTTCGTCCGAGGAGACATCCGCGGCCACCTCTGAACTCGCAACGTCGTCCGCAATCCTCGCTATCAGTTCGTCAAACCTGTCTGTGTCCACATCGGCGAAAGTCGTCTCCCTCTTTCTGGAGCGCGTTGCCCTCTGGCTGGGCATCCTCGTCGCGGGCGAAGCGGAGTCGTCGCCATCCCTGGAAAGCTCAATTTCGCCGGGGGGCGAGATCCTCGGCCCCCTGCGATTCGACATTGCCGCCATGGCGAAATTCCTGTTGTCTGCGTTCGGCAACAGCTCGTTTGTGCCGCCAGGCGTCGGGTCCGGCACGCCCCTACCGAGATTGATGAATGGCAGACCCTCCAGAACCAATCCGTCAAGGTCGGCGTCTATGGCCGTTGCCGGGTTCGTGTTGACTCTTCCGCCAACCATGCCTATGGTCGCACCGAGCGCCTTCTTCGAGATGCCTTCTCCCAGCTCGGCCTTCAGCATTCTTCGCCTCTGCCTGCGACCCGAGAAGTTGGTGCCCGTCACCCGTCTGTAGTCGGACTCGTTGCTGCACGGCATCCACACCGTCCCGCCATTGGTTGAACCGTATTGCCTGATGCCGATGCAACCGAGCATCCTCGCCCTGGCCCTGGCTGATTCCTTGTCAACGTATGCATCAAAACTGTCCGGCCTCACCATTCGCGGACCGAACGAGACGTCCTTTGTTTCTATGTCATCGTCAGACAACGGACAGCAATCCCCAGGCTGAATTGATTCGTCCATCGTCTTCCGTTCTGGTCGTCGCCGAAACGCGCTTATAGTACCGACAAGAATACTTCAAACCCGGATGGGCTGATGTTACTGCTTCAAAAACCTGGAAACCGTCAACAGTTGTTTTATTTCAAGAGAAACATCGTTTAGGTTCTTTGAGGTCAAACCGAGATTGGGAGTGGAAACGATCTGTCTCGGGCCTCGTTCGGCGAGCTTTTCCCAACGCTTGCCCCTCTTCTTCCTCCTCGGACCTGGGCCCCTGCCCTCCGATTCGACGAATCGTTGCATGACGAGCGACTTGTAAACGATGACCGGCGTGTGTCCTTTTGTGGAGGTCTTTCTCGCCCTCGCCGCCGCCTGCGTGTTGTCGACGAACTGCCTGCCCCTCTTGCTTCCCTCGCGCTTCTTTTTGTTCGTGGCTGCTCGTTGGGACGGGGTCAGCTTGGACCAGGCCTTGGCGGGAAGGTAGCGCCTCGTGCCACCCTGGCGGATCGCCGGCTTACCGTCCGATGTCGTCCACTTTTCCTTGGTCCACTTGGAGAGCGAGCGTTGCTTCTTGCTCTTCTTCCCCCTGTAGCCGCCGCCGCGTTTCTTGTACTCCTGCGCCACGAGCTGCGCTTTCCTCGCCGACCACTGCCCGGGCTTGCCGCCTTGCGAGCCGGCCATGATCCGCTTCTTTATGCCCTCTCTCAGTTTTGGCTTGGTGTAGTTGTTCGCCGACTTGTTCTCGCCGAACGCCGGTGGCTCTACGTCAAACGGTCTGACCCCCCTCTTCTTCCTGCCGTTCATGTCGACGTTCGTCGCCGGCCCGCCAGCGGACGAGTTGCCCGTGTACACGTCCTTCTCGTAACGATTCAGCCATTCGTCCTCCTCCGCCGCCGAAGAAAGGCGCGCAAGCGTCTCCGGGTCAGCGCACGGCAACCACTCGCCCTTGTCGTTCTGATGCGCGCCACGGCAACCCATGTACCTGGCTATCTTGAGCGCGTCCTGCTTGCCGGCCTCCTCCTTCACAGGAACTCCCAGGGAACGATTTTTTCTGCGAAAATTACGAAAACCTTTGCTTGGGAGTCGAACACGTTGTCTGTCCGGTATGGCATGTGTTTCGGGTCCAGCCCGGTTTCCTCCAGCTCCTTCTTGATCGCCTCCCGTGTTGCGCGCACCGGATCGTAACCCAAAGACTTCCACGCCCTCGCCCTCACCAACTCCGGCTCGTACTCGTCAAGGACGGACTGGTAGGAGTCGTACGGTTTGTCGCCGTTGACGAACGCGTCGAACTCGCGGGATAAGTCGAGCAGGAATTCGGACTCCCTCGGTGACCGAGGCAGACTGAACGGCGGGTACTTTGCTATCTCGGCAACCGCCGAGTACTCGTCCACGTACTCGGATACCTCAAGCGGGGTGAGTTGATTGACCGAGTCCGACATCATTTATCACCCCCATTGTAATCGGGGTCTTTTATGAACTGATTTGTCCAGGGGTTCCAGACCCTGCTCGGGTCTTTTGGATCGCGCGCGAGAGGATTTCGGATGCCGTCTACCACTTCCTGTTCGCCCGTTTGCGTGACGGGTTGTTCCATGAAGACGATCGCGGTTCGGTTCAGGATCATCAAGTGGTTGCCGAGGTTGCCGCCCCGCAGGAGAACTGCGTTGTTGGTCGTCGGCGTGTCTATGTCTGCTCCGTAGGCGTCGATTCCGAAAATTATGCCTTGGATGAGCTCGTCCCCCCGGAACGACAGGATTTCCTGGGCTCTCACGAGGTTGGCTATCTTCTCGTTCCACGGGACCTTTCCGGCCGCCTTGAGTGCCGCGATCTCCATTGACTTGAGGATCTCCATTTGGACCATCCATCCGAACACCTGGGCCCTTGTCATGTTCCACCACTCGCCCCCACCCAGCGGATCCCCCTCCACCCGTTCGGCTTCTCCGTAGGTTCCCTGCGCGGCGGCGGCCATGACCATTCTTGCGAGATCCCTGAGCGCCTCGGGATCCGATGCGTCGACTGCTCCTACATTGTTCACGGGGGCTACACCCGATCTGCCCGGCGACGCGATACCTCCCCACGGAACGTAGTAGGCGGCGGCGGCGTTTTCCCTGTTGCTTCTCCAGTACGGGTTGACCCGGTTGTCGTGGCTCCAGTCGGGGTCGTTGTCCGCGTCGAGGTCTATCGGCATGGTCTTTTCGATGCCCGAGTAGTGCGAGATGTTGTCGAAGAAATGCATGTACATGTCCATCAACTGATCTTGGAGTCTCCCCATTTGCGTTCTTGACGCGACCCTGGCGGTGGAGGGTATGGCCGCAAGGATTATGTCCCCCATCGGGTCGGTGCCCCCGAAACTGGTCATCCCCTGGTTGGGTCTGGCAAAATTGAGGCCCTTCCCGCCCGCGTCACCACCCTCAAGGGGAATGTAGAGCGTGCCAGATATGAGCTCGCGCGCCATCTGGTGGGTGCTCTTCCCGGACTTCGCTTGCGAGATGCCCCTCCTTATGAGGTAGCCGACCGGGACGTGCCTCTGGCGATCCACGTTTTCCGTCTGGTTCGGCACCTGACTGGATCCGACAATCTTCTGAAACTCGTCCTCCGTGACCAACAACGGACGACCCTTCCAGCCGGCGAGATGGTACAGGGCGTTGTGCAGGGCGAAACGCCTCCTACCGCTATCCTCGCGGCTTACGCGACCACCTACGTCGGTGTAGACTTCGAAAACCGGCTGGCCCGTTTCGGGGTCGAGCAACGTATCCATTGCGACGTGGGCGACCGCCAATGTCTCTATTGATCGGTCGCTCAGCTCCACCAGCGCGTAGTCGCTGGTCGGCGTGACGTCCATCGGCACGTGCGGGACGAAACCGAGTGCCTGGTGCGCTTCAACCATTCCGATGATGTCACCCGGGCCCCTGCTGGCCGCGGGCGACCCGTCGGCGTTGGTTGGCGGCGCGAGCTCGCTGTCATCGAGCATTGTCACGTTTCGCAGATTGTCCGTCCTGCTCGTGCGCCTGAGGTTGCCCATGTAGTTTTGGTATTTGGCGCTTGTCGACTTCTTCAGGCGGAGAGCATTCTCCACCTTGTGCATGTTCGGACTGAAGACCTCGGCGAGGATGGTCTCGAGCGATTCCGCCATCTCGCCCATGAGCACGAATTCTCTGCGTGGCCTGTTGCTCCTCGTGTCGCTCCCGGCGGCCCCCCTCCACGCACTCAGCGCGGCGTCTCTCTTTCTGAGGGTCGCCGTGTAGGCGCTGACCACCTCATCGAATGCCTCGAACCAGTCGTTTGGATCGTCGGTCAGTATTGCCTTGTTCACCTTTGTTGCGATCCTGTTGACGGTCGAGCTTTGATCGTTGTTCCTGGCGTATGAGTAGCCGTCGGTGGAGAAACGACTGGGGTTCTGGAACACGTAGATGAATTTTCCGACCCGAGGCTTGTCGGTCTCGGAGAGGCCCGGTACCAGCGCGTCATCATCGTTCTCGCCCCTGCCGAAGATGTGGTTGAGGGTTCTGTGCCTGGACCACCGGTCGCGCTTTTTCGTCGCAGCCGCCAAGTGCGGCGGGGCGATCTGTTGAGCCGTTAGGTTCGCCGCCTGCCTTGCATTGTCCCCATTTGTGCTGTCTATTTCAAGGAAATTTGGATCCCTGCCCCCGGCGACGTACGCCGCGGCGACTTCCTCCCGTCCTACGTGCCTCAGGTAGGACTCGATGAGGTCCGAGCCTTCCGGGATGTCTACGACGTCGAGGAACATGATGTTGGGCCTCTCGCCTTTCGGTATGTCGTCGCCGGTGAGTTTCGTCATCAGGAACAGGAGCGCCGCCTGACGGAACGTTTCCATGGACGTCCCTGGCGACACGCCTGGGGCGAGGAATAGCTTGGTGCGCTTCAGCGACTCGGCGTCCCCCTTGTCCAAACCAAAAACCTGCGCGAACGCCTCCAACATGGTCATTTCGCCATTTAGGCCCGCCCTGCTTTGGCTGTTTTTTTCGGACAATTGGATGGATGGGTAGCTGACCGTCGGTGCGCCCCTCTTCTGGTTCACCTGTTCCAGTTCCCTGGGCCGGGGGACCGTTTTGCCGAGGGTTATCGGGATGCCGCTGTAGTCGTCGAGGAACAACCCGGTCACCGGGTCCCTGTACAGGCCGGTCTGGTTCTCCATTACGTACGAAATCCCCTTGACCGAAACGGTGTTGGAGAAGTCATACTGGTTCGGCCTGCCGAGGGAGCTGAGCAAGACCTGCTTCTCCGCTCCGTCCTCGCCGGCGATCGTGACCATCTGCGTTGAGGCGTCCACCGTTTCCGGGACCGGCTGCGTTGGGTCTTGCCAGTCGGCGATCCGGTTCTTCGGCGGAGTCATTCCGATCTGCGGGCGCGTGCGACCTGCCGGTGTTTGCGGCGGTGTCTGGTTTGGCGGGGTCGGCGGAAGTGGCGGAGCCGGCGATTTCGTCGGCCGCCCGCGGCGTCGCTGGCTTTGGTTGGTCTTTGCGACCTCGGGTCGCGATCCGACGTTTGCGTTGCTGATTATCTTGTCTCTCGCGGGCATGGTCAGGGCGTTCCATTCGTCGTTCCCCGGCTTGCCAGAATTGACTGCGATTGCGAGATCGTCGAGGACGATGAGGTTGTGGGCGAACACGCCTATTTTTGACCCGTCCGTGTCCGAGTTGTTGGCCATCCAGTTCGCTATGACGTCCTCGGATAGTTCTGTGTCGCTCGGCAGACCCATCTTCCTCGCGAGGTGCTCGGCTATCGAAGCCCTCATCTGCGTCGCGCTGGAGAGCAGCGCGGCCCTTTCTTCGTCCGAGTAGTCGCTCAGCAACCTGCCGGGGGCGACGGGAACCGTGGCAAGGACCAGAACCCTCGGGTTCAGCTTGCTGAGGGCGACCCGGCGGACCGAAGAGTCGGACCCCCGACCCCCCGTTTGTGAGATCACGGTCCTTTCTCCGACCGGCCCAGAAATTCTGCTGGAGCTCGCCTCCCTCACGTCCCTGCGCTGAATGTCCGCCCTCCTGGACACGACGCTCCTGTTCCTGTTGTCAATCATCCTCCATGCGGACGCCCTTGCCTCTGTTTCGTGGTCCTTCGAGGAGAGGATGTCGTTGATCGCCACGAGCGCCATCACGTCGGCGTACAGGTTCACTCCGCCCGACCTCAACGACACGAAGTCATTCCGGATCGCCTCAATGACCGATTCCGGGGTGACGACCCCGTCGCTTCTGTAGTCCTTGTCTGCCGAAAACTCGGGAGTCATCAGCTCCGTTACGATGTCGAGCAATTCGTCGCGGCGGTACCCCAGCTCGCGCAACAGCGACGACTGCTCGGATGGCGAAAAATTGGGCCAGTCCAGGTCGTCCTCCCCGAATCTCGAGCTGAAGGTGGCGTACGTCCCCGCCGGAACGGCGTCCTTCAGTGCCGCCAAAAGCATGTCCCTCGTCGCCGGATCCATTTGCCATGGATCATCGGATACTTTCACGACCTGCGGACCGTCGTAGTCGGGCAAATCGTCGCTCTCATCCAGTTCTGGCGGGTTGGGCGAATCTGCTGAATTGATTCGCTTTGACCCCCTCGAGAGTCTCGACAGGAGGTTCTTCAGCATCCCGTTGCCGTCGGACCTGGGTTTTGCGCCTCTCTCGACCCTGCCGGATTCCGTCTCTTCGAGCCCGGTCAGTTCCGTGTCGGGTTGCGCGTTTCTTCTCTCGGAAAGATTGACGACTTCGGGCACCTGCGGATCGTCGCCGGTCACCTTCCTCATGCCGGCGGATGCGGTCTCTTCGTCGGGTGAGCTTGTTGCGCTGGGGTTGATTCCGGCCCTCGCGAGGGCCTCTTCGTTGCGCCTCGCCTGCCTTCTCGTCAGGACCTCTTCGCCGTCCCCCCTCGTCCTTTCGGACGGCGCGACGGAGTCAGCGAGACTGGCCAGTCTCCTGCGCATCCTGCCCATGGCGGCTCTAGTTTCCTCGCCCTGCGGCAGCAACGAGGCGATGTCGTTGGATGCCGGCACCAGATCGAGACGACGCATCCTCTCGGCGTCGTTCCGGGTCAGTCTTGAAATCCTGTTCGTCCTGTCGACTATGTCGGTCATTCTCCCGCCGAAGGCCCTGACCCCACTCCTGATGGCGCTGGCGGCGTTGCCAGGTGTGGGATCGAGTATCCCGCGGCCCCTGTTGATCCACGGGATTCCCTCGTAGATGTAGGCGTCGTTGTCTGCGTTTCTGACGAGGTGCGGCGGCGGCAGCTGTCGCATGCCGATCGGCAAGGCCTTGTTGAAGTACCCAGACAACCCGAGCGACTCCGAGGCGTGCAACTTCGTCTTTCGGTCGTACGAATTGAGCACGTCGCCCATGGCGGGGGCGAGGGACGGGCGCGTCGCCCAACTACCGTTCACGAGCGACGCGTTCGTCTGTTTAACCGACAACAGGAAAGACGAGAACCTCCTGTTTCGCATGAACTGCATTGCCTTGAAGTGCACGGCCGTCTGCTTTATCTGCACGTCAAACTCGCTGACCGCCACGTCCGACATCATCCAGGAACTGAGCGACTCGTACTCCGGTTCCGGCTGGTGCTCATCCACCCCCTCGGGGTTCGTTTTTTGGGGCGGGTTGGTGGGATCCGCGGCCTTCGTCAGGTCCTCGCCCAGCGATTTTCTCTCGAGATGCACCCTCAGCTCCTTTGCGGTCGTGGTGCCGAAGGACGACGACTTCAGGAGAATGTTCTCCTCGTTGAGTGGGACGAACTTGGTGATCTCCAGCGAGGGGTCCAGCGAGCGAACGATCCGGGCCATTGACTTCTCGCCCCTGTTCACCCACGTCGCCCACTCCACCCCCTGTTTCATGGAACCGTGAGCCGTAATCCCGTCAGACGACGCCACGAGCACGGCGAAGGTCGTCCCGGTTTCCGAGTCAACGACCTTGGAGAAGGTTGAGTCAGATTCCATTGATCACGTTCCTTAGGAATTTCAAAGAACCCTCAAGCGTGCTCAACCTGTTATCAAAGATCGCGCCGACTATGTCCATGTGGATGCGTTCGGCAACGCTCATCTTCCCGTCGATGGACATTCTTCTCTTGAACTCCGTGAAACTGAACATCCTGGCCCGTTGGAGCATCTCCTCGAGCAACGCCAACGCGCGACGCTTCTGCTCCTTCCTCAGCTTCATGAAGAACTCCCTGTACATTGAAGTCTCTAGCTCGGCCATGAGCGCGATCCTTGACAGGTCCACCCTCCCCTGCAGCTCAGAGCGCAGCAGGCCCGCCCCGCCGGACGAAGCGACAGGACCGCCGAAGGTCCGCCTGTTGCTGTACTCGCCGACCGTGTAGAGGTTTGACGGATTCCGGTCAATCACGTCGGTCAGTAGGTCGGCGATCATCAGCCGCGTCATGTCCTCGGGATCCGCCAGGTCCAGCCCCGTGTTCCTCGCGAGACGACCCATGGAGTCCGAGTCCGTCGGGTACGAGATCAAGTACGGTCGCCTGATGCCGGACCCCGCAAACCAAACGCTCGGAGCTAGGGCGCCGAGCTGGGACTGGACCTCCGCTGCGGTCATCACGCCGAGGTGTTCGTGCGTCAGTGACGGCGAAATGGCGCTGATGGAATCCCTGCCGAGCTTGTAGGTCGTCGTCCTGTTGTTGACCCTCCGGGTCTCGGCGAACCTGCTCATCTCTAGAGCTGGAATTCTGAGTTCGGGGGAGACGTTGCCGATCTGCCCGCCGCCGTTGACGAGAGATATCGCCGACCGCAGGTCGTCGATCATCCCGGCCTCGTCCTCGATCTGCGTCTCGCGGGAGCCGACCTGACTCGAGCGTGCGTCAAGCATGAATGAGTCCCTGTACCAGCGTCTGACCTGTCGCTGCTTCTTGGTTTTCGGGTCGGACACGGTGACCATGTCGTTCGGGGATTTGAGGTCCCCGAAAGCCTGCTCGTAGGAGACGGGTCCGTCCATCTCCGACGCTATGTGCTCTATGCGGGCCGCCGGGTCGTTGGAGTTGGTCATTCCCTCGGCGTGTGCGACGAGTTTTCCGAGTTTGCGTCTCTCGCCGTTGCTCAGGTTCCTCGTCTTTCTCAGCGTCAGAGTTCCGCCGTTCGGGAGCACGTACACCAACGCATCAATTCCGCTGTTGGAAAACATGCCGAGCTCTTTGCCCCCTATCTGCTGCGGCTTCTTCACGTAGGAGACGTAAGCCGCCCCCTCCATGTTCCTATTGTCTGGCACGGTTCGCAACACGGACGGGGAAACGAGCGGGGTCAACACGACCCCGTCCCTCCTGACCAACCGAGAAACCGTTTCGTCAAACTTGCCCATTTCCGAGGAGACGTTCCTGATCGCCTCCCTGTACGCACCGAAGTTGCGACTCCCGACCTTTGGTATTTCTATGTTCGGGTCCCTGACGAAAGTCAACTGGCCGATTTCCCCCCTCGGAACCACCGATGTTCCGGATACCCTTATCGGTCGCGGCAAACGGGTTCCGACGAGATCCTCGATGTTCCTGCCCCGAGTCAGTAGGGACAAGGCGAGGGCGAAGAGCTTCTTCCCGCACGTGGAGAAATACTTGTCGGTGAACTGCCCACCGAACTGAAACCCCTCCGGGCACCTGAAACCCCTCTCCGGCTTGGGCACCGACGCCGCGGCTGCCCTGGCCAGCGGATTCGCCACGCCGCTCAGTGCCGACCCGCCGCCAGGCGTGGCGGCTGACCATAGGGCGGACCTACCGGGATTCCTGACGACGGACATGTTTCCCGGCGTGAGCGCCGAGGCCAACGCCTGCGTCGCCCGGCCCACAACGGTTTGACTCCCGACCAGGCCAACCTTGAAACGAACTTCGGACCCCTCCCTTATCGCCTCTGGCCCGAATTTCGCCATCTGTATGCATTTGAATTCGACGGCGTTCTGCTTGCTCGTGGTCACGGACAGGGGGAGCGCCGAGACGTTGTTCCTGGAAATGGCCGTGGACGGGAGCACCGTCCTCACCACCACGCCGGATTTCGGGCAGCACTCGATCGTTTCCGTCGCCTCAGACATCCGAATCAAACATCTCCCAGTTGTTGTCGTCGCAAACGAATGCGACGAACTTGGTCTCCATCTTCACGAAGTCGTCCATTACCTTCCAGGCGTGGTCCCAGTCGTCGTCGGTGATGACGGGCACGAACGGTTCGTACGGGGGCGCTGCGTCTATGCCTCCGCTTGACCTGAGGTCCTTCTTCTTCGCCGCCCTGCTGGTCAGCTTCCTGATGCGGTCGTCAAAATCGGCATCGCTCCAAAGCGAGCCGTTCACGACGCCGCGCATCTTCCTCCTGCAGTTTTTCATGCCGGGGTGGTGGCAGCCCTCGTTGGGCCACAGTCCGGTCGTCTCGTGGTGCAGCCATGCGCATATGTTGTTCAGGGGGTAAAGCTCCGGATGATCCGCGAGGATGACCCTGCACCTGCGGAACCCGCCCGGCTTTTTCATTATCGGACGCCAGTAGCGAAGCAAGCGCTCCAGGTTTCCTCGCCGCGGACCGTACCCGCGCATGATGTCCCCGGTGACGAGCTCCTGTGGAACTATCCCGCCGAGCGGGTCGGCCTTGTTGTGAGTTTGGTTACTTTGCACGTTTGATCATCTCCGCGAGTTTTTGCTGGATTTGCCTTATCTTCATTCCCGACTCCTCTGCCAACTCGTCGGTTGAGTATGTGTCGATCGGCTTGCTCGGCGAGGCGTGGGCCTTCGCTATTGACGGAATGACGGCGGACATGATGGCCATTCTCTGCTCCGGGGTGCGACCAGCCCTGACCATGCCCTCCCGCATTGACCTGACCATGTTTTTCGCCCCGGGGTTGGACTCGGTCACGTAGAAAACGTCCTCCTCGCCCGCCGGCTTGACGATCTGCTCCGCCGTAGCGCCGTCCAGGCCCAGCATCTGTCGTTTCTGGTCTGCCGTCATGTGGCCGACCTCGGTGGTTATTGCTAACAAATTTTCGTCATTCACGGCCTGCCTCCAGGTCTGTACTGAGATTTTATCAGTCCTCTGGCGGCGTCTATCATCGCTTGGTGGAGCTTCTCGACCGCCTCGCGCTCCTGCTCCGAGAGCAGGCGCATCAGATTCTCGAGTTTCATGAGCATTATCGGGTGTAGCTCGGCGTAGGTCTCCTTGTTGCTGGCGAACTCCCCGACGGGCAGGGGGACAACATGGTTGTAGTCGGCTGGTCCCGCGTATTCGGTGATGTGCGGAACCGCCTCTCGCACCAGCTGAATCAGATCGTCGGGCAGGCCTTTCCAACCGTTCGTCTCGCTCTCGGTGAACCACGAATTCACCATTTTCATGGCGGTCATTATGTCAACGCCCTTCGGTTGGGTCAGGTTGGAGAATATGTACTGAAGGTACTTGGTGTCGCTGAAATTGCCCTGGTCGTCGAACCACGGCTTGCCCTGGGTCGTGCCGTACAGCGTCATGAACTCGCTGACCGCGGCGGGGTTGGACGCTGACATGTCGGTTATCAGCTTGCGCTGCCCGCCGAAGGGGAAATTCGCCATGTCAATCGTCTGCTGGTTGATCCAGGAGCGCAGGTACGAGTACGACTGGGCGTTCGCCTCCGCATCCCGATGCGTCTCGGCGAGGCTCTCCATCGCACCCTGCAGCATCTTGACGTACGCCTCGTGGACGACCGCCGAGACCACGGCCTTGGCCAAGCTCCTGCCGACAGGGCTCGGTAGTCTGGCTATTTTTTCCTCCAGCGGCTTGATTATTCGTTCCACGTTTGACTTGTATAGGTCGTACGCGGTGATTCCGAGGGGTTTCACTTTCAGGAGCTCGCTCTCGGCACCCAGCGCCTTGATTTCGTCCATGGACGAGTCCGCCAGCGACTCGAGGCGGCTCGGGTTGGCAATGAGGGCATTGGGAACCCATCCGCCGCTGATGATGGGCCGGACTATCTCCTGGGCGGTGGAGGTGCCTATCGTCGCCGTGTCACGGTTGAGCAGGTCCTCCGCCCACGCATTCACGTCTTGCGTCGCGCCGCCTGGTACGAGCTGGGTGATCGATTGGTGGTTGGCGTTCAGGGAGTCCACGATTTTCTGGATGTCGTCAATCATCTCCGGAATGCGGTTGCGCACGTCCTCGTTCCTCAGGACCCCGGTGAGCGTGTCCTTCATGAACTTTCTGGACATCGCCTGCGTCATGTCCCGCGTCGCCGGGTGGACCACCCCCGCGCTGAAGGCTCGCAGGGCGACGATGTCCCTCGTGGATTCTATGCTTGAGTTCAATCCGAACGACGCCGCCCTCGTCGCGTTTGCGTACGCGGACGAGGATTTGTAGGAACCGACGTAGTCGAGGACGTGGCCAACCTCGTGGAGCGCAACGGCGTAGGCGTAGGCCTGCCTCGCCTCGTCGTTTATCTTGTCGAGCCGGTCCTCCAGGTCCCTGACCATTTGCAGGCGCACCTGCGAGTCCCCTTCTCCCGTCACCTGCTTCAGTTGGGAGATCCTCTCCTCCAGCTGTTCGGCCTCCAGCAGGTATCCCATGATCACGTTCGAGGCGACTCCGTCCATCAGGAACCTCGGCACCGACCCGGTTTTCTTGAATATCCTCGTCCAGTCCCTGAGCATGTCCAGGTACCTGTCCACCGTGTCCTCCGGAGTGGGTAGAGGAATCTCGGGGGCTTGCGCCTGCACACCGAGCGCCTGCGACAAGAAGGTGCCGAACGCCGCGATCAAACCAGTCGGAGTGAACGTCGCCTTCTGCTGCTCTGGCGACCTGTTTATCGGCATCAGGATGACCGCGGGTATTCTCCCGCCCGAGGCGGTTGCGTCGTTGCCGAAGAAAGCGACGCCGATTTTGGACATGTCCTTTACGCCTAGGGAGGACCTGGCATCCATGTCCCCGACTCTCCTGTCTTCAAGCGCCTGGGGCTTTAGCGCCGTGTAGATCGGGAAAACCATGGCGCTTCCTCCGACCCCGTCGTCATCGCCCTTGATGTCGGGGTTGTTGTCCGTCGCCATCACCAGATGGACGTTCTCGAAGGCCTCCGGAAAATCGATCATGTTCCCCGCGAGGGCGTAGTAGATGCCGTAGTCGTACGGCGACATCTGCGTGGCGTCACCCGCGAAACGCGGGCTGAGCGTCGTCAGTTCCGGTTGCATCTGAGCCTCGAAGTAGGGGAGATCCAGCAGGAAGTTTCGACCGTTCGGCGCCCCACCGTTCGTTATCGTCTCGAGACGCTTGAGATTCCTCACGGCTTCGGCCATGGTCGCCGGCCTGTTGCCCAGAACCGCGTCCACCCTGGTCTCGGCCTTCTTGACGGCTTGACGCGAGTCCTCGGCGTTTATTATGTTCCCCTGACGGGTGGATATCTCGCCCCACGACATCGCGGCGAGCGGAGAGTCCGAATCGCCGTAGGTGATTCTGGCGTTGGTGCGGAAGGTGCTGCTCCTGCTCGGCGAGCCCATGCTTGCGCGCGCCTCCCTCCTCAGCCTTCTGTTGAGTGGTTGCAAGTTGCCCGGGGTCGGATCGATGATGCCTCGTCCTCTATTGATCCACGGTATTCCCTCGTATATGAACGGGTCGGAGTCCGCGTTTCTCACCAGATGGGGTGGCGGAAGCGGACCGGCGCCGATCGGTCGCATGACCTTCGTCCTCACGGTTTCGGCGAGCTCCGATACCGAAAAAAGGGCAGCGTCGGTCTTGTCGTCGACGAATGAGTCTCGGCTCGTGCGCTTGGAACCTATCCTTCTGCGAGTCATGCGGGCCCGCCCTCGACTCCGGCGAGCCTGAGCAACTCGCTCACGAATTGATAGCTTCGTCCGGTTTTTTGGGCTATCTCATCGATCGTTGCTCCGCCTCTCGCCAGCATGATTATCCTTGACGACTCCACTTTCCTGCGCGCCTGCATCACGGATTCAGGGGTGACCTCTTCGCCGCTTCTCCTTAGCGATACCGCTCTTGCGGCTAGGGCCATGCCTATGTCGCTGAGCACGGTTCTGTAGTTGGCGGCCGACGCCTTGCCAAAGGAGAAACCGAAAACGGGTTTGTTGATTCCGAGGATCTGGGCTTCGTCACCCGGGCTATTGCCGAATCCGCGTACGACGGTGTCGTCGCCTCCGACCACCAGCCACTGGGTTCCCCTTATCGTGTTCTGCCAGCGATACAGCATGGGTCTATCCTTCACGTTGACGAAACCGTCGGGCGTCCTCTGGAAGCGATCGTTTCGCTCGACTTCCGTGAGGAAGGTTCCGATGTTCCCCGGAACCTTCTTGCCCGAGTTTCTACCGAAGTATCCTTCCGTCACCGTTCCTTCCGGTCTTAGCGGATAGGCGCTGACGTATCCGAACTTGGGACTTTCGCTGATCCTTTTCAGAATCGCATCCTGTCTAGCCAATGACGCGCCATCTCTTTCGATTGAGGCCCGCAGCAACTCGGCGATTCTGCCCGACAAGGTCGCCGCATCGACGCGCGGGTTGGCCGTGGCGAGATCCATAGATTGACCGGCGGAAAATTTAGTTGAACTGGTCAGTCCGTTGAGCAAATCGGCTTCGGTCTTGTCTCGTGGGGTTATCGTCGTGGTGCCGGATTTGAGTTCCTCAACTATGCGTTCCGCCGCTTTGAGTTTTCCCGCCGTTTCTTCTCTTTGTCGTTGGACGTTGCGAATCTGGTTTTGATTCAGCAAGCCGGTGTTGCCGCCCCCGTCGGCCATCGTTTCGTCGCCGGCCGTAAAACCCGGGTCCAAGACGCCGTTCTCGAGCGTGTCGGTGCCCACGTGCATGGCCGCTCGTTCTCCTGCCCCGGGGGATAGCGGGTCGGGCATTCCCATTCGGTCCAATTCGGCGTCTATGGCGACGTTTCGTTGGTCCCAGTCCAAATCGGCGAATCTCGGGTCGCTTCTGAGTTTGTCCCTAGCTTCGTTTCTTTGCGCGACGGCTCGCTTGATGTCCTCCGCCTCGGCCACGAGTTGTTCTAGCTCTTCCGCCGGGATGTCCTCTAGGTCGAGAACGTTCTGTTCCCTGCGCGTTCGTTTGTCCGTCGCCACGCGAGCGAGTCTCTCTTGCTCTTTTTTGGCCGTCGCCAGTCGCGTTTTTGCCCTGGATATTGCGTCGTTTTGTTTCGTTTCTTCGGCGCTCAGGTTTCTTGGATTCTTCGTTCCGCCCGCAGTCCTGGTCAGGTATGCCTGGGTGGGCATCGCCTCCGGTTCCACGTCCCGGAAAGTGACGCCGAAGTCGGCTCCCCTCCATTCCCCCGTGGCCTCGGCCTGGGCTATCGCAGCCTCCAAGGCGTCAATTTCCGATTGGACTAATCGGGAGTCGTCCTCTATCCCCCGAACGTTCGCCTCGTAGTTTTCCGTCGCCGTTCCGCTCCGTTGCGGGGAAGCAGCGCTAGTGAGCGGTCTTCCCTCCCCGTCGGTGCGGACCACCGGTTTGTCGGTGCCCCCACCACCCATCCCTGCTTCAGCGTCGCCGCCCGATCTTCTGGTTCCCGTGCCGCGAAGCCTTGAAGAAGTCTCCGTTTGTGGGTTTGTCATATCTATCCATTCGGAGCCGTTCCACTGCCACGTCTTACCGTCCGATTCAAAGGTCCACCGTCCATTCGGCTCCTTGAAGGGGTCGTAGTCTGGCAATTCTTCGTATCCTAGATCCCCCCTCAGTCTTCCCTCCGTTCCACGCCTCGTTCTTCTGAGAATCGGTCTAGGAGCATCGATCTGATCGGTGTCGAGATTGAGAGGATCGCGACCACCAAGAACGCGCTTCAGTGTTTCTCTGCGTTCTGGATCGGCGAGGAGCGCTTCTCTGCTGCGTTTTCTCCTCCGTTTGCGTGATTCCTCGATCATTTCCGGGGTGACCTTAAGATCCTTCAATTCGTCCATCGCAGCCCCCAACGCCTCGCCCTCGGGCAAGCCAAGACCACTCATCCCTGCTTCAGCGTCGCCGCCTCGTCTCCCCCTCATGGCGGCGTTCGGTCCCTCCGCCGCCGACCTAGCCCTCCTCGTCTCCGCCGCTTCGGCTTCCGGGTCCCAATCCCTGATCCAATCCGGGCGCTCGAGCGCCGCCAGCGACTCCGCGATTTGGCGGGCCCGCCTGTCATCAAGCGCCTCCTCCAGCTCGGCATCCGGGTCCCAGGGAGCCGGCCCGAACGACGAACCGTCCGTTTCGTCGCGCCGGTTTCGGGAGCGCCGGCCGAGCCTGTCGGCGATCCTGGTGAGTCTCGAAGGTTTCGGAGCAGCAATCTCGGCGGGCGCCAGGTCCCTCCTGTACTCGATGATCACGCCTTCCTCGGCGAACAATCTGTCGGCGGCCTCAAAATCAACCAGCTCTTCCGCGGTCGCCGACGTCTGAAACTCCCCGGATCGGCCCCTCTTGTACAGGGAGGATATCCTCTGCCTCTCCTCGTCCGAGAAGATTCCCGGCTTCTCCGACAATGCCGAGTCTATGATTCCGATGAATTTTTGTTTCGCGTAATCATACCTCCAGGTGAACCCGTTGCGGGCCCAGTGGGTTGCGCCGGTTCCGATCACCTGGTGCTCGAACGGGTTGTTTGTGCTCGTAACCGAGGAGGAGGATCCGCTGGTCGTTATGCTCCTGACCCCGAGGGCTTTGTAGATGTTCTCGTTCCTTGCGTTGAACTCGCTGGCTATCCCCATGCCGCGGAACTCCGGCGTGATGGTGAGGGAACCGTGATGGACCTCGATTCCGTCCTCGCCTATCTCCAGCCTCCTCGAGGCGTACCCGTAAATCGTTTTGCCGTCGGCGGACTTTATCTGCATGGTTATGGGGATGCTCGTCAGGTCCTGGACCTGGACCATCTCGTCCCAGTTCACTTGCGCATCCAACCTGACCATGGTGCGACCGTTGCTGAGCAACTCCGTTCTCAGCCTCCCCTCAAAATTGTTCTGCACCCTCATGTCCCCGGAGAACAGGTCCTCGAACGCGGCGGCGACCGCCACGGCCTCCTCCCTGGTCACCAAACCCCCGTTCCTGCGGGTGCGTATCCCGACGAGCGTTTGTTGAGCCCTCGCTATCTCGTCTCGTTTTCTGGAGACGACGTTCGCGTGCGTGCCGACCAGGGTTTCGTACGTTCGGCCCATGCCGGCCGACGGTCCGTCGTCAAACTGCTCAGCGCCGGGCGGTTGCCGTCGTTCGTTGGATCGGAAGTTCCCCTCGGAGAGCAATCGTCTCGGGCCCGAGACGTTCCTGCGGGCCCGGTTGCCGTCGGACATCCTGCCGATTGGCCTGGTGCGCATCTGGTTCTGTTCGTTCTCCAGTTCGCTGATCAGGTCGTCCGGCAGGTCGTCGAAACCCGCCCTGCGCACGCGCTCGTACGGCACGTCCGCGAACGTGACGACCCTGTCGTCGTTGTAGGTGACCGTGAGGTCTCCGTTTTGCGGATCGTAAGTTATGTCCCTCGCGACTGACGAGTTGGTGGTGTCCATGCGCGCCAATCTCGCCGTGGCTGCGCGAGGCGGATTCCTCGGGTCGTCGGGGCGCGACATGGCGCGCGCCACTTCGTCGTTGCGGCCGCGATTCCCGAACGAGTCGTCGCCAAGTTGCGGGGGCCTGATCATGTACGGTTTCTTTTCCGGCAACATTTGGGGAATGTTTCTGTCTCGCCTCGCCTGAGCCCTCGCGAGTCTGTTCCTGAGCCGCTCGGCCGCGTCCGCGCCGATCGCATCCTCCATCAGATCGATCGCCTGTGAGGCGCGCCCGAAGTCTCCGTCGGTAGCGAACGGGTTGTCGAGAACCTCGCTGACCACCTCCCGCCTCGCCTGGACCATGGCCTGTTCCGCGACTTCGTCGTCGATGAGACTCGGTCGCAGGGCGGAGCGACCACCCGTGTCCGGGCCGACGTCGAAGGTTCCGTCGGGTCGCAGGAAGATCTCCTCGCTCGCCCCCCTCGCCATGCCGGCGCTCGCCCCGTCGGCGGATTGAGCGCGTGCCGCCTTGCGGGCTTCGACTCTGCCAATTAGTTCTCTTTGTGCGTCGCGCGGGCTGATGAGCCCCTGGTCGATTCGCTCCTGTAGGTCCGGCGGGAAAAGTTCGATGGACCTGTCCCCATCATTCACGTAGCGAACGACCCCGCCGCCGTACGTGTGCGTGGAGGTGCTCATTCGCTCGAGACTGTTGTCGCTGAGCATCGAGAGCGATTCTTCGTCGATCGGCAATTCCGTTGCGTAAGCATTGGCCCGAGAGGTGAAATTGCCCATAACCATTGAGCCCCGATGGCCTAGGGAGCTCGGATGCGTGGAATCCAGCTCGGCGGGGAAACCCAACTCGGCGGCCATTTGAGATATCCTCCGGGACCTGGCCGGGCCGCCGTACGTTGAATAGTCCATGGTTTCCGGGAGTGGGGTTCCGCCGACCTCCAGAATCGCCCCGTCTATCGTGGCGGCATCCGCCTTCTTGTCCCCCGTGAGTTCCACGATCCTGAAGGTCCCCGGGGGAAATCTCAGTCCCTCCCCGGCTCTCGGGGTGAGACTCGTGTCTTCCAGAAGCATCGTTTCGACGGAACCGGGATTCGCATCCATGGCCTCACTGAAATTGGTCACCACCACCCACACCCGTTGGTTCGGGTCAATGTCCTTGGGGCTCTGTCTTTGAACGTGGCCACTGGCCAACCCGCCAACCCCAAAGTGCACGGTGTGACGCGGGTAGTTTACGTTCGGGTAGGTCGGTTTCCCGTCCATGTTGTCGAGATCTTCGGAAGGCGGGTTCGTCGGAAAATCGGCCAACGGCCGGATCTCCAGGGTGCCGTCGGGGAGAACTCTTGGTTCGTATTTCGTCTCGTGGACCAGGGCCAATTTATCGGGTGTCAGAGCCTTCAGCGTCGCGGCACCCCTGGACCTGTCTATCTCCGACTGGGCTTGTTCTCCGAATGCCTCCCCTAGGTCTTTCGCTATTCTCCGCGCCCTGGCCTCTTCCCGAATTTGCTCGCCAAGATCCGACAACTCAGCAATCAGCGCTTCGGCTTCCGGGTCACCCATTGAGGCCCTGTAGAGCAGGGAATCGACGTAGCCGTCAACATCGTAATGGTCCTTCACGCCATCGAGACGGTTCCTCTCCCTCAAACCGGCCTTTGCGAGATGGTACCTGCGCGCCAAGCTCCGACCCTCTTCGCTCAACTCGTCGGCCCCGGTGATCACGTACGGATTTCTCGGGATGACCCGAATTGAAGGATCGTCCATGTTGACGAGATTCGGGTCCTCGAAGATTATTCGTTCCGTGCCGTCGGGCCCGTCGAATTCGTAAGTTGCGAAATCAAACGTGTTAGCCTGGAATCCTCCGTCCCTCGTTATCGTTCCCGGGTTCATTGAGGTCGGCGGGTCGTTCGTCGTTGTGACGACGTTCTGCTGCCTGTAAAGCGCCATCCCGGCGTTCGGTCCGTCGTCAAACCTCGGCCCTTCGTAAATCAATCCGTCAGGATCGGCGTCAAACGGCGAGTCGGAATCGCGCCGTCTTCTGACTCTCCCACCCAGGTCCCGGGCTCGCTGCCTCGCCGAATCAACGACGTTCTCGCCCATCTCGGCGAGCCTTCTCCTGTTTTCGGGGGTGTTTATTCTCTCGTTGAAGAGGTCGGCCGCCTCCGAGAAGGCCCTGCCGAGCCGCCTCTTCGCGTCGTCCGGCAGACCATCGGGGGCTATCCGGTCCACGGCGGCCATGGCCTTGCGGGCCTGCTCGTCGTCGATCTTGCCGCGCTTCAGCAACTCGCCTATGGTGAACTCGGCGAGGTCCCTGCCACCCCTCCTCGCGGCCTCGACGGCCACGTAGGTGGCCGCGCCGGCCGGCCCACCCGCGCTGAACGCCGTCGCCAGCCCGACGCCGATCTTCACCTTATCCCTGGTGTCCTCGTCCGCGCCGGTCCTGTCCAGGACCTTGTCGAGCAGCTTGGCCATCGCCCGGTCCCTCAAGCTCCCCCTCGCGATCCTCCCGAGGGAGCTGGATCTGTTGCCGCTCGCCATGCCGGCACTGGCGTCAAACGTGCCATCCATCAACATTCCGTCGTCTATTCCGAGAATTCCGTCGACGTCCCCGAATGTGCGCGAGCTCACCGGGTTCAAGTTGTCAAGTCCCAAATCCGAATCGACTTGCGTTCTGAGGGAGTCCACTCGAACTCTGTCGTCTATGTTCGCCGCGTGCTGGTCGAGCAGCCTCGCCGCCGTTTCGTGCTGGAGTATCTTCGCCTCGGCGTCGGCTAGTTGGATCTGTAGATCCTCGATCGATCGCTCGCGCCGGTTCGCCGGTAGATTGATTGTTCCGTTACGAATGCCTTCCAGGTTCCTGATCAGATTGTCTCGTCGCTGTCTTTGTTTGTAGGCCTGGTTCCTCGCCGCCTGAGCCTGACTCCGCGACCATTCGGGCGTCTGATACGCCCCGTCCCCCTCGGCTAGGTAGTCGACCAAATCGTCGGTTCTTCGTTGGGCGTCGTCCCTGCTCTTTCCTACGCCGACGCTCCACCTGCTGGATCTGTCGCCGCCAGCCATGCCGGCATCGGCACCGTCGCCGCCGATCCTCTGCCTGGGCAATTCGGCCTCGTCCCTCACCGAGAACGATGGTGCGTCGGGTTTGGCCCCCCTGAGAGTGAGTAGATCGTCCGCGTCCTCCTCCGTGAAAACCCCGAACACCAGGCCCTTTTCGTTCAGGGCCGCCAGGCGACTCGCGGCGTCGGTGAGATCGGCGGATCCGGTCCCGTCCCGTTTCCAGTCGGGGAGCAAGGATTCCAGGGTGAAGCTTCTGCCACCAACGTTATACAGGGGAGTTCCGTTGAGTTCGGCGAGTTCCGACAAGTCTTTCAGTCCTTCGTCCATGAGGCGATCATCCACGTCGCCCAAATCGTTCATCAGTGTTAGTTCCTGGGCGGCCCTCAAGATGTCCATGCCCCTTCGCTCCTGTGGGTCTTTCGACTGGGCGTGCCTTCTCATGGCCCACTGACGTTTCTTGGCGCCCGAGCGAATTTCCCTAATGGTTTCACGCGAAGTAAGGTCGAGATCGCTTCCTCGTCTTCCTTTTTCGATTCGTTGCACCGCAGTCTCCGCCAGTTGGTCGAATTCTTCGGCGGTGAACAATTCGCGTCGCTCGGCCATCTCGTTGGCCGGGGCGTTCCTCTTCCTGACCGCATCCTCGTAGCTGATTCGTTCTGGTCCTGGCAACCCAAGAGTATTTTCCTGCGCGTAGATTTCACCGAGCGCAAGGTCCAACATTCTTTCTTTTTGATTCCATTCCTCGTCTCGCGTTCCCGCGGGGACGTCGGCGAGCAACTCACGCAAGACGTCCCTTCTCCTCTCGAGATCCAGCTTGGTTTGTCTCTCGCCCAGATCGTCCGGACCAACGATCGCCCTGAACGTTTCTTCGTCGTCGCCATACCATTTGCGCGCTGGTTCCACCACGAAGGTGTTTCTTCTCCCGAGTTTTTCATCCCGCGTGTCGCCGACCCACATCCTGCCTTCGTCGAGCAGGTCGCTCACCGATGTCGGCGTGTCGTCGCCGTCATCGTCGCCCATGACCTCGCGGCGCCTTCGTTCCCGTGCCGTGTCGGCCCTCCGTCTTTCGGGCGACACTCGGTCCGCGTCGGTTTCGGGTCTGATCGTCGGCTCTATGAGATCGTCGTCGGTCGTCTCCACGCGATCGTCGTCGGTCTTCGGCCTGGTCGGTCTCCTGACTCCCGTGCCACGGACCCTCGACGGAGCCCCGGGCTCCGGGGCGTCGCCGGGAGCTTCGGAATCTTCGTCCGACGGACGCATCGGAATCGTCGGCCTGGTTGCGGTCCCGCGCAACCGCGGGGACGCCGGAGGTTCACCGGGGTCTCCGGGTTCGTCCGGACTCGAAGCCGGCGGCCTGGTCGCCGAACCCCTCAACCTTCCGCCGTCGGGAGCCGTAGTCCTCGTTGCGGAGCCCCTCAGCCATCCCCCGTCCGGGGCGGGTGGAGCGTCCGAGGGCACGTCGGGATCGTCCGCCCTCGGTGGTCTCGGCGACGACGGCACACCTGGGCCGAGTCCTCCCCCGGGCGGTCTGGGTGGCGTGGGCGGGCTTCCGCCCCCGCCCGCCCCGCCGCCGGGTGGCGGTGTCGGGTAGACGTCCTCGAACCTCCTTGCGAGGTCCGACCTGCCGTGCAACCTGTAGACCTCCTCCTGACCGACGAACTTCGCGAGGGTGGTGAAGAACTCCTCCTCGGTGACCCCGTACGGGTTCCTCTCGGTGTCGGCGAGCATTTCCCTGATGTCCTTGAGCGCCCCGGGCCTGTTGAGTTGCGTCCTCAGCTCCGCCACGAACTCGAAGTCGTGGGTACCGGCGTACGTGCCGCCGATGTACCCGTAGATCAGGTTCGAGGCGGCGTTGTCGAGGCGGGCCTGGCCGCGCGGGCTCATGCCGGAAAGGTTCGCGGGGAACGGTCCTGCCGAGAAATCAAATCTGCCCGTGGACGGGTTCCACACCCCGGTCGGCGTGTCCAGCATGTCGTCCCAAAACTTCATACGTGGGACTCCCGTCTCCTCCGAGTATCCGCGCGCTGCCAGGTTCTCACGTATCGTCTCGAGTCTCTCCGCCACGGTCTTCTTGTTCATCCCCTGGTCCATCGAGAACCTGGCGTACGCCGACGCGATGCCCTCGTCGAACCTCAGATTGTTCATGTAGAACATCCACAGCGCTTGCTGCTTGACTGCGGTCGTCACGGTCGTCGTGTCGGGGTGGTTGAGTATGCGGTCCAGTTCGTCTATCTGGGATCGCAGGAAGGTTCCCGGTTTGGCGTCGGCGCGCAGGTCGATGGTTCCGGCCCTGACGCTGGTCGGCCTGATGCCGCCGGGTACTTCAACGAACTCGTTGCCCGCCCTGACGCTCATGTAGGCCTGGCTTATGGGGTCCCACTGGTCCAGCAACCTCATGCGGAACTCCGACTCGCTGGTGTAGCCGAGCCTCTGCGACAAGCGGTGCGCGAAATCGTCCACGTGGTTAAACTCGTGGTCGAGGGTGTGCGCGAGGAAGGCCTTCGAGGAGGGCTCCATCCCGAGGTGGTGGGCGCCGAACTCCCTTGCAACCTCCCCCCTGTACCTCTCGCTGGTCAGAAAATGCGGGTCTATCGATATCTGGAAGTGGAACGGTGTTGAATCCCCGGATATGAGCCACTCGGGATAGACACCTGTTTGCATCGCAAACCCTCGTTGCTGTGCCGAGAGATCACCCGACAGGTTCAGCGGTCTGTACATGGGCATGCCAGCCGAGTCGACCCTCGGTATGCCAAATTCGTCCAGCAACGGCACCCGCTCCCCCCCGGCGAAATCTCTTGGATCCTGCACGAAACCGTTGACGCTCGTTACCATCACCGCGTTGGCCAGATCGCCGCCGGCAAATTCCACGCCCTTGAGCCTCAGGTAACCAGGCATCGCCGTCACGGCCCTCGCCCTCACCTCGGGGTCGGGGTTGGGCACGCGCCTGACGGTTCCGTCCGGTTGCACCTGCTCGATCATCAGCGGACCGCCCTTGCTGGTGGCGGCGTGGATCATCTGGGCCACGACCTCCTCGAGACGCTCCTCAACCTGCTTCTTCATTTTCGCCTTTTCCCTGTCGCTCATGCCGAGGCGACCACCCCCGTGGACCGGGTCAAGCGCCTGTTCGACGAGGGCCTCGAACATCGTCTTCCCGCCGGTGCCCGCGGCGATGTCGTTGATGCCCATGAAGCTGTGCGGGGACGAGTCGCCCTCCATCTTGAGGGCCATGATCGGGTTGCCTGCGGCGTCGACCCTCCCGGTGTCGATCATCACCGGGCTTCCGTCCGGGTTCCGCGCGACGCGCGACGGGTTCAGGCCGGACCACTGGGCGAACCTGTCCAGCTTCTCCGGCGCCGTCGGTTCCCTCCCGAGGCCCGCGACCCACGACCTGTAGTCGTCTGAGCTCTGCCACTTCGCGTAGTTCTGCGCGGCGTCGTCGTACCTCTTCTCCTCGCGTTTCGTTCGCATCTTTCGGATGTTGCGACTCACCAACGCCCGGATCCCGCCGCCCTTCGTCCTGTCCGAGTACCTTGCCCCGGTCCGATCCATCCCCGCCATCGGGTCGTGATCGTCCATCGGGTTGTCGCCGATTATGTGTGGCGTGTCGCCGCCGCGTGCCCGAGTAGACGCCCTGTCAAGGAGCGATCTCAGGCTGCCGCGGGTCGCCGCAAGATCGGAACCTTCCACGACATCGGCGAGTTTCTCCCTCGTCCCCTCGACCCTACCGAAGATCTCGTCGGCCGGACCCGGCAAATCAACCGCTCCCCGGACCGCCCCGACGACGTTGCCCGCCACCCCCGACCCGGGGACGTCGCAGCCCGTGCCGAATATGTCGGTGAACCTGTTGGCGTTCGGTCCCGAGCCGCAGCGTATCTTGTTGAGCGAGTCCTTCCACAACCCCCTCGCGGTGAGTATTGAGTCGGCGATGTTGCGCGCCATGTCCCTGATCTCCCTGCCCAGGATCCCCTTGACCTCGAGCGGAGGCAAGCCCTTCGTCTCTGTCTCGCCTGGCTCGGGCATGAAGGCCAGTTCTGGGTTGACTTCCGGCATGCCCATCGCCCTGAGGGAGGCAACGACGACGTCGTCGACGGAGAACCCCGCCTGCGCGTAGTTGTCGGTGTTCGCCGGGTGCTTGTCCAGGTGATCCGCCTTGTCGTAGCCGGGGGGCATCACCGGGAGCGCGTCCCCCGGTTTGTAGTTGGCGGACCACTCTAGAAATTCCTTCGGTATGAACCTGCGCGCCCTGTTGAACGGAGTGTCCTCCATCGGTTCCTCGTCCACCGGTTCGCCCACCGGCATCGCCGTCTGCCCGAACTTTGCGGCCTTGAACGAGAAGAACGCGCTGGATCCGCCCGCTCGGGTGATCGAGTCGATCCTCGAGTCGGCCCACGCCGCGTTGTGCCCGCTGCCGTACGTCCTGCCGCCCGCGTCCCTGCCGCCGTCGAAGAACACCCTGTTCGTGGCGTGGTCCACGAAGGCCAGGCGTCCGTCCTTGAGCGCGTACAGTGAGCGTCTGTCGTGCTTGGCGACGAGCCTTGCGTTGAGCGGAAAACTTGACGAAATCGGCGACATCTGTCCTAAACCCTCTGTTCCGGGGGGCGGAACGTGACAATCATCAAACAATTATAGACGTATATTTCTTAGCTACTGGCACGCACGGCGGTTCCGCTCCTTGTCCTGACCATCTCGTCCCATTCCTCCTGCGCTTCGGCCAGCGACTCCGCTTCCTCGGTCGCCGCCGCCGCCAGGGCCACCCCGATGGATTCCAGCTTGGAGTCGGAGTCGACGACCCTCAGGATCGGCATGTCGTCTCGTTTGTTGTTCTGGTTCATTGTTTGCTCCCTCCGATTATCCTGGTTTCGCCCCCGTAGGGCCAGTACGCCTTCGGCACCAGCAAGTCCTGCGCCGTGAGCAGTCTGAGTATGGGCATGTTATCCGCAAACTGGCGGGTGCTCAAGTCCCTGACCGCGAACTGCCTTCGGATCAGCTCCTTGATCTTCGCCTCGTCCTCGCTGGGCAACCCGTGGAATTCTGGGAAGACCTGATCCATTATTTTTCGCCTGTCCTCGGCCGAAGAGAGCATCTCCTTAAGTCTGTCGTAGATGGCCCTGCCGATGGTGTCAAAGAGTACGCGCGACGAAACGGCGACCGACTCGCCGGGCTGTTCGTCGCGGCCGAACTCCTGCGTCATGACCCTGGAGACGAACATCCCAAGCTGACCGGTGTCGTTCCAGGCCCACTGCATGTGCCCGTGGTAGGAATCGATCAGATCGGCCGGACCCCTGAACGCTACGTACTCCCCGTGCCTGGTGAAACCCTGGCCCAGGTAGTGGTGGAAGAACTCGTGCAGGCCGAAATCCTCTTCCTCGCGGAGGCCCCCGGATTGGACGCTTTCTATGCGCTTGGTGACGGCCCTGTTTATCGGCGAGTACCTCGAGGAGAACGCCTTCACGCCCAACCTCGCCGCGTGACCCAGCACGCTCCCCGGTTGCACCGTGGCGAGTTTGAACCTCGATGCCTTCGTCCAGTGTTCGTTGATAACGAAAGCCACCTCTGCGTCCGTCAGGCCAGCCTCCTTCATCAGGTCGTAGGCGGTTTGCGCCCACTTCTTCGTCAGCTCGTCGTGTCGCCTGGCGTGGTCCACCACTATTTTCGCCTGATTCCTGACCATGGGGGCGAACCTCCTGGAGAGGTCGTCGTCTTCCCTGATTATGATGCTCTCGAAGTGCGAGGTGTCCCCCCAGGACCGGTCCTGATAGGTGACGCCGGGTATCCTCTCCGCGGCGGGGGAGAAGGCCAGCCCGGATCTGACCCGTTCCGGCAACGCGTCGATCACGGCCTTGAGGAAGTTGGACTTGCCGCCGAAGTAGGAGAACGGGTCGAGGTATACGGAGCGGTCGAGCCGCGATTTCTCCCACAGGTTCCGGGGTAATTGAAGGACTCTTCCGAACAGGATTGCCTCGTTTACCTGGTCCGCGTCGAGGACGGAGTCGGAAAGGTACTCCGCCCTCGCCCTGATGAGTGCGTTTACTGCGTATATCGTCAGCATCTCGTCCGCGGTCGGGAACGTTCCGAGCACGGCGTTGGCGACGGCACTGGGACCTATCAGCCTGTCCGCGAACTCCTTCACCACCGGTCCCTGGACCTTCGGGGACGAGTGCCCGGTGACTTCGTAGGATCCCAACCCGGCGGCCTTCAGTGCCGGCGAAAGGGACTGGATTGCCGGGTCCGACGCGTCCAAATCGTTCACGTCTATGTGCGGAGCCAGAAGGTACGGCTTCATGATTGCGTTCTTGCCCGGGGCGACGGGCGCACCGTCGGTGCTCCTCATCCTGACGCTTGCCGCGACCCCGGGTACCGAGTACAGGACGTTTAGCTGCGCCTCGTCGTCGGTCGCGCGCGCCAGGAGTTCGGGTGGCGCGTCCCCGAGCGCGTCGGGCGGTTGCGGACTGAACCTCGGCGAACTCCCCGCATGGTAGATCGTGTAGTCGGCCCCGATTTTCTCCAAATAGTCCACGAACTGCGAATCCACGCCCGGCATGTCCCCAACGACGAACGTTGCACCGTCTTCGTGGGCGTTCGTTATTGCCTGGATGGTTTCGTCCCTCAGTGGAAGGCCTCGGAGCTCCCCGTTTCTCGCCAGCATCACGACCATGCTCCCGGCCCGGTACGACCCGAGCGTCTCCAGCGTCGTACGCGAACTGCTCCTCTCGTCGTTCGCCAACTCAACTATGGCGCTGTCTGCCACATCCCTCATCGCCTGGTCCTTGCCGTCACCCGACGGGGTCCCCCTCCCCCTGCTGCTGTGGCCTCCGTTGAATTTGGGGATTTTTCGGGAGGACATCCCCGCCTCGCCGTCGGGGGCTCCCGAGTCCCCGAGGGACTCGGATGAGTTCCTCAACCTGGCCTTTCTTGGGTCTGGAGCAAGAACCCGTCTGGCCCTCTTGATCAAGTTGTTGACCCGATGGTAGGGAACGTTCAGTTCCCGCGCGATTTGTCGCTGGCTCTTGCCCTCCCTGAGCTTGGCCATGATCTGTTTCGTCAATTCATCGGAGGCGTCGCCCGCTCTCTCTACTCTGTCCCTCCGAATCAAACCCAGTTGCGCGGCCCTGTTTGCCAGATTTTGGACAGTAGTTTCATCGGCGTCCAGTTCCTGCGCAATTTCGCGCATTAGCTTTCCTTCCTCGTACTTGATCGCCACCTCCAGCATCAGTTCCTCAAGCTCGGGCGAAGTTCGATAGCGACGGGGTCCCGCGTCCAGCCCCAGGCGTCTCGCCTCCCCAATTAGTTTGATAACGGAGCTTTCCGTCAACGCAAGTTCTTCGGCGATCTGAGCTGTCGTCTTTCCCTGCCTGTACTTGTCGGCGGCGGCGGCGATGTTTCCGGGGGTTCTGAGGGTTCTCTTGAAGTTTCCGGACCCTCGAGGGTTGTAGTTGCGAAGTAGCTTGCGCTCGTTTGCTCGTTGCAGAAGGTTGTTGATCGTGCTCACGGGAAGATTCATTTCCCTCGCCATTTCCGGCCGGGTTTTCCCCTCGTTGTACAACCTCGTAGCCTCGCCAATCAACTCATTCATTTCTGCCGCGGTGCGTTGACGGGGTGAAGTCAGCAATCCCCGTCGTCTCGCAATCGTTCGGTAATTGTGCACCCTGTAGCGCGTGATCCCCAACTCCTCGGCGATTTGCGTGGCGCTTTTCCCCCCGTTGTGCATCTCCGCCACCCGTTCGACGAGTGCCCGCACCTCGGGCGACGGCTTGCGCCCCATCCCGGCCTCGCCGTCGGTTGATTCGTAGACGGCGTCCTCGTACAACGAGACGGGGTTCTCCAGCGCGTCGGCCAGGGCGTACAGGATGTCCCCGTCGTCCGGGTACAGACCCTCCTGCTCGTCCGCGTATCGCCTCATCTGTTCGGCGGACTCCAGCCTGTCCGTGAACTCCTCGTCGGGGAACTCTCCGTCCATCAACAGGGAGACGGCGAAGAAGATGTCGTCGGCGATCAGCTGTCTCGTTTCTTTGTCTATTCGCTCGTACGGGTAACCGAACTCGATCACCTCGTCAGGTTCCGACAGGATGTCGGCCAGCTCCTCGGCGTCGGACACGACCGGGAAGACCGGAGGTTCGTAGTTGTCATAGGCGTCCCACGCCCGATCCTCCTCCAGGAGCGTCATTTGCGAATCGTCGGAACCCTGCTTGGGATACTCGGGCTGCGAACGGTACGGGCTGGTCCAGCTGGCGGCGCCACTCGCCGTTTGTGTTTTCTTTCGTTCATCCTCCCTCTCCGTCCACGATTTTCCGAGCGAGGGTACGTCGTCCACCGTCCCCGGGTTGTCCCAGTAGGAGCGATGGTTGCCGAACACGATCCCCCCCGCCTCGAGGGACTCCTGGAGGTCCAGCAGAGACTCGAACTCCCGCTCAAGGCCGAAGATCTGGGCGGATCTGGTCATTTTCCAAAGTCTGGTCGGGTAGGCCATGTTCCAATCCTGACCCTTGTCCCAATCCAGCCGGTCGAAATACTTGCCCTCGTAGAGGGACCAGCCGAGGGCGGCCGCCTGCACCTCCATGATTTTGGCCAGGCTGCTGAGGAATTCCGGGTCCTTCTTCAGTCTCTCGAGCGGATCGCCCGCCACGTTGAAGGTCTCGCCGAACGACGCGCTTCCTCGGTCTATCGGGAAGGCCCACCAGTCGTAGTGGTCGTTGTGGATCTTTCTCCACTCGCCCGATGCGGCCAAACCCTGCTGCTTTATTCTCTCCAGCCTCTGTTCCCCCTTGACAAACTCGTCTCCCCCGTAAGAATTCGAGTAGTTGCTCTTCCAACTTTTTGGCGTCGGGACGACTTCCTGCGGTGGTTGCGAATCACCGCGGTCCCTCGCGCGAAACAACCTGCTGAAAATCCTTTTCCCTTTCGGGCCGCCTTCGTTGCCCATGCCCGCGTCGGCGCCGTCCGAGGGGTCAAAAACCACGTCCGAAAGGTCCGTTTTGTACAACGGGATCCATTCTCCGTTCTGGTTCAGGACCTCGATGTTCTCTCCCGGTATCTTGACGTCGTCAAAAAATAGGGCGTCGCCGTAGAGGCCAACCGCCCGTTGCGTCCTGGAATCCCTGGGCCCGATTGGATTTCCAGCCGAATCGATCGCCAGATGGCCGGGAAGCGTGGCTCGATCGACATCGCTCACCCTTGCGAGGAGGGAGAGCCTTTCGTTCATTGCGTCGGTCGGGCTGATCCGCAGGAACGACATTCCCTTGACCGGTGACTTCAGCCGAAGGGGGGCGTTGTGCGGGAACTGCTCGTTCCACACCGTCGGTGACGCCCCGAACCACAACTGACGCTCGGCGCTTGCGACCAGCCCCTCCGCGAGTATCTTCGGCAACGAGCCGGTCGGTGTCGCGTGGTACAACGGGTGTCCGTCCGTCCACCTTGAGTTCTCCCTGTCGCGGAAGGGGAAACTTCGCGTGGCACGGAGGTGCGTGAAGGTGGCACCCGTCGAGTCGGTCTCCTGGTGGTAGTCGGATTCCTTCGGATGCCTGGGGAACGGAACGTTGTACCCGCCGACATCTATCGTCTCTCTCTTCATGGCGTCGTAGATGGCGCGCTCGACCTCCATCTCGGGCGGTGGCGGGGAGTTCCATATCCCCGTGTCGTCCCTGACGGCGTCCCAGTACGGCTCGGTCCATTCGGCGTGGAGATACGTGTTCACCGAAGCCGGGCTGGCGCCTCTCCGCGTCCTCGGCGCGAGGTTCAGGGCCGTGAAATTCGTGTCTTTCCACATCGGTCCGGATTCTCGCGGGAAGTGACCGTCCGGATTGCTCATGTCGCTTGGGTCTTTCTCCTCACTGAAACTCCGGCGACGATCCGGGCCGGACATCGCCGCGACGGCGAAATTTTCGTCGTTCGCGTAGAGGGACGATCTCAATCTTGGCGCAGACGGCGTCTCCGCGGCTCCGCCGGGTGTCGGGTCCGGGACGCCTCGACCGAAGTTGATCGTCTCGATGTCCTCAAGGACCACCAGGTCCAGGTCGGCGTCCCTTGCAGTGAACGGATTCAGGTTCCTCGGTGCACCACCGATGGTCGGTCCGAGCGACTTCTCACCCGGGCTTTTGGTCAGGTGTCGTTCGAGGCGAGTCACCTCGATCCCCCTTAGTTCCAGTTTTCCGGAATCAAATCCTCTTTGCCGAGGGACTTGGCGCGCTTGACGATGTGGGCCCTGGCCTTGTCCTTGTCCTTGGCCCTGCCGTACGCCTGGATCGCGTTCTTGAGGTCAGTCTCGTTGACTATCGGGTACGAGCCGTCGGGTAGGGCGTTGCCCTTCTTGGCCTCGTCCTCGCGCTGCTCGTCGCTGAACATCCGCTTGAAGTACAGCTCGGCCTCATCCTCTTCGGAGTTGGACGACTTGATCTCCTCGGTGATCAGCTCGAACTCGGCAAGACTCGAGAGGAAGTTGGCGTCCCCCTTCGCCTCCTCGTTCTGCTTCTTCTCCTGCAACCACTCGTCTGGGAGCGACTTTTCGAGACCGAGGACCCTGGCCCTCGCCATGATGTGCTCCTTCGCCTCGGTGCGCTTCTTGGACCTCGGCCACGACATCACGGCGTTCCTCAGGTCCGAGTCGTTTGCGATGGGCATCTCCCCGTCCTCCATGGCGTCGCCGCGCTCGGCCATCTGCTTCCTGACGTCGTCGCCGTAGGCGCGCTTGAGGGCTATCTCGGCGGCCTCGGACTCAATGGCGAAGGCCTCCTGCTGCGTGTAGGTGTCGTATCCGAGAATGTCGCCGTCAAGGGACACGAACACGTCGTACGACTTGCCGTCCACGCCCTCTATCTCGACTGCGTAGCTGTCGAAACCCTCGAAGAGATCTGCCTCGACGGACACGACGTCGCCGTTGATGCTCTTGGTGGCTATCTGCGCAGCCTCCGAGAACCCGATCATCTCGCTCGGGCGGAATCCAGACTTCACGTTCAGGACTTCGTCGTTGAGCATGTGCCATCCGTAGCACTCTCCGGTCGTGCCGTCGAAGAACACCTCCACCGGCTTTCCGTCCTTGCGTTCCACGTCGACGACGAAGATGTCGGCTTTGTCCGAGTAACCCGAGTCAAGGACCTTGCCGCTGAACATGTCCTCGGCGACGCCCTCCATCTCCAGGAGCGCGGGCATGTCGCCCTCCTTCACGCAACCACCGGGGCAGTTCTCGCACACGGGAGAGTTGGCGGGGTACAGCTTCCTCTCGATTGCGCACACGAACGGGTTGGTCCCCATCTCGCCCTGCTTGAAGCCCATCGTTGCGAGCCTCAGGTTCGCATAGTCCGACTTTCGGTACATGTAACCCGATCTCTCCATGTCTTCCTGCATTTCGACTTCGCCTGGTTCGTCCATTTCTTCGTCAAGGGACAGCTCCTCCATCCCCTCCTCTTCCTCGTCGTCGTAATCCTCGTCGTCCATGGGGTCGCCGGTGTAGGCACCCTTCGTCCGTCGTGGTCTTACCGGCACCCTCCGTCGTCCGCCAACACCTTTGCTGTACGACCCGGAGACCTCCTCGTCGGGATCTTCCATTTCCGGCTCCTCAATGTCGAGCTCCTCGTCGTCCTCCGTGTCGGCTTCCTGCACGATTCCCAGCTCCTCGTCGTCAGAGAAGTCGCCATAGGCTCTCGCCGGCGGGGCGCCGTACATGGCGACCTTTTCCGACATCTCCTCGTCTTCCTCGTCTTCCTCGGCGAACGGATTCTTGCCACCCGTCTTCTTCTTCTTCTTGAATCTTTCGAGCAACTGGGCGGGCATTTCGCCCTTCTCCGACATCTCCTCGTCTTCCTCGTCTTCCTCGTCTTCCTCGGCGAACGGATTCTTGCCACCCGTCTTCTTCTTCTTCTTGAATCTTTCGAGCAACTGGGCGGGCATTTCGCCCTTGAAGGCCATCGCGGAGCAGTCGCCCTTGCACTCGGCGCAGGGTTCCATCACCGTCTCGCCGGTCGCCTTGCACATCATTCCGTCGGCACCGTCTTCGCCGTACATCTTCACCTCGACCGCCGTGGCGCCGCACGCCGCGCAAACGGCGTCACCGGCCTTGTAGCCGCAGGCAGCCGTCTCGGCACCCTTGGCGCACTGCAAGACCTGACCGTCGTCGCCGATCTTTACGGTTGGTGCTCCGGTCTCAGGTTCCATGTTTTCGCTCCTTGTATTGCATCGTCGTCGCCAGGCAACCCTTGTGGTTGACGCAACTGCCGCACGGAAACTGGCGTTTCTCGCCCGTCGCAATGCAGTGATATTTCAATTTGACTGCGTTATTTTGTGTAGGTTTATCATAACCCATAACACGGTTCCCGCGGGTGTACCCGCCGCTTGGTCTGCCGTTCATTGACTCGCTCGTTTACGCGTCGCCACCGTATAGGTAGTCGCTTTGCCCTCTGCCGAATCTACGAGATCTGTTGCCCGAGGTGTCGATCCTGTCGGGCGGTCTCTGCTGGGCGTTCCTCGTTCCCGAAGCGGCGCGTCCCTGTCTAGCGTCTTCGTTTCGTTGCGAAGAACGGTCCGCCGGACGAGATCTATTCATTCTGTTTCGTTCGGCCGCGTTGCTAGATCCGTCGGCCCTGCGATTTCCGGATCCGCCAAGTCTGTCTACTGGGCGATTCGGGCGCGACGCTCCTTGTCTGGATGACTCGGCCCTTTGGTTGGAGGTGTCCGTCGGGCGACGACCCTGCATTCTCGAGTCTTCGGCTCTATTGGAAGATTCGTCGTAACCGGGGCCAGAAATTCTGTCGGCAGGACCCTGTGGGCGTGAGCGATTTTGCCTAGTGCTTTCCGCCCGCTGAGAAGAAGTGTCGGCCGGACGAGACCTACCCATTCTCGCCGACTCGGCTCTATTGGAAGATTCGTCGTAACCGGGACCAGTCAGACGATCCACCGGTCTTTGCGGACGAGCGGCGCCTTGTCTTGCGCTTTCCGCCCTCTGCGAAGAGGTATCGGCAGGACGCATTCCCTGCATCCTGGCGGACTCAGCTCTATTGGAAGATTCGTCGTAACCGGGGCCACCTGCCGCACCAAGCCTGTCGACCGGTCTTTGCGGACGAGACCCAGCTTGACGAGCCGTTTCCGCTCTCTGATTCGAGGTGTCCGCGGGACGCATTCCCTGCTGACGACGACTTTCGTTTCTACCGAAAGATTCGTCGTAGCCGGGACCGCCCGCTCCTGGCAGTCTGTCGACCGGTCTCCCGGCGGGGCGCTTGCCTTGATTGCGAGCGTCTTCCGCTCGTTGATTGGACGTGTCGGGTCTGGCCCCTCGTTGTCCGGGGTTGAGACTCCCGCTTGGTCCGCCTGCACCGGGCAGCCTGTCCACGGGCCTGCCGGCGGGGCGCTTGCCTTGGTTGCGGGCGTCCTCGTTGTCCTGGAAGGAGGTGTCGGGTCTTTTGCCTCGCTGTCCCGGATTGAACGGAGCTGGCTCCCCACCGTAACCGAAACCGCTTCTGCCCTGATCGTCGACTCTTCCCGCGTTGACGTCACCCATGCGGTTCTCGAAATTGCGCTTATCTCCCGCTTCTATTCTGTCGGCGGGAATGAATCCCTCACCCTCGAGCGCTATCCTGTCGAATCGCGCTCTCGCCTCGGTCCTGAATCTTCTCTCCTGCTCCGATCGTTTCGGGCCCCGGTTTAGTTGCACGCCCTGCCTGGCGGCCTCGCCACGCACGAACTGCCTGCGTCGCGCCTCCATCCCCTCAGGAGCACCCCCGCCGACCGGTTTGCCGTCGCGGCGCTTGTACGGAACTCTTTGCTCCTGCGGGGTTCCGTCGTAAATGTATCCGTCCCCGTCCCTGTCGATCATGTCTTCGGCGGAGCCGCCACCCGACGGCTTGCCGCCGCCGATGGTGGCCCCGAGGGCCTTTTGCTCCCAGACGAAGACCAGCGCATCCCGCAAGTCCTTTGCCAGTTCTGGGCCGATCGTCTTTGCGTCGTGGATGATTATGCCGTCGTAGACGGCGCTGGAACTCATCATGTAACCGGAGAGGACGTCGTCAATGGCTTGCTTGGCGTAGAACCGGTCCCCCTTCGGGACCGGGAGCAGGAGGTCGTCATCCGGCTCGTTTTCCTCCAGTTCCTGGAGCTCTGCGAGCGATAGGACGTATTCTGACGTCGCCGACTTGGTGTCCTGATTCCGCAAAATTTTCATGGCGCCTCCCATTGTAGAGCACTACCAATGAAGGAAGTGCAAGTTGACATTAGCTAAACAATTGACAGTGATTTGAAACTCATTCCGTCGGTCAATCCCTCTGGCAGGACGTAGCGCGGAAGCCCGCCGTCCCCAATTTGCGACGACTCGCGCCCGATGCCGGCCCTTTCGTCGTGCCACTTGTTTATTGTTGCGGTGGTCGGATTGTCGTCGCCGAGTCTGTCAATCAACTGGTTGTAGAAGTAATTCCTGCGCTTCTGCATCCTCCCGAGGAAAACGACCATCATTTCAATTTCCTCGGCCGACTCGTCAATCCTCGAGCGACTCATTCGCGCGATCGTGTCGAGCCTCCCGAGCACGGTCTCGATCATTGCGTTTGTGGAGACGTAGCCGGAGATCAATCTCGTCGTCGAGGCCTCCTCCGGTGAAGGATTGGGGATTGAGGAAGCCCCGTTGTCGAACATCCTCAAAGTCCCGGCTGCGAACTCCTTGGTGATCTCCGCCGGTCCGCGCGGCCCAGACAGGGTCAGTCTGCTCGGTAACCCGCTCTCGTCGGACGAGATCTTGCTGTCCGTTTCGAGGCGGGCCCGCGAGGCCCCCGATTGAGACTGGAAGATCCTGGCCGTCCTCGGATCATTTGCGAACGATTCGGCGATTGTCGCAGGCGCGCCGTCGGGCGTCTCGGGACCGAACGGGTCAAAGCGGCTGTCGCCGACGTCCATTCTGCGGGCCCCGTCGAGGGCGCGCCTCCTGCTCTTGAACACGCGGCTCGATACCGCGTTCCTGTTGCTCATGTCGATGATAACGAATCCGTCCTTGACCGGTTTGATGTCGTACCTCTGCGGAACGAAATTCCGCTTGGCCATCCCAGCGTCGGATCCGCCGTCTCTCTTCATGTCGTTTATCAAGCCGAGGAAGAGCGTTTCCTGGTCGAGCGCCTGCGCCAGTGCCTCATCAAGGAAGGAGTCCTCTTGCTGCGTCCTCCCGGAGAAATTGAGGGACGAGAACCCGTCTGTGCCGATCGGTCCGCCGCTTGTGCCGGCAAGCTGCCTGGCGAGAGCGCGCTTCCTGCGCACGGAGTTCAGCTCCTCCGCCCTCGAGAAGGGATCCATTGCGGCGAGCCTCCTTATTTGTGAAACCTGCGCGCCGCGCCACATCAACTCGTCGACCCTCTCCGGGGAAACCTCGGCAAGAGCGGACACCTTGTCGATGGTGACGTCCAAGCCGCTCCGCCCAGCGTAAAAAGTGTCGGTCGTTCCCCCTCTCGGGGCGGCGCCGCCACCCGTCATGGTGAAGCGCTCTATCAAATCGTCGTGTTGAACCATCTGCGAGTAATGATGGATGTCAACGAGATCGTCGTCGGTCGGGTTGTCCCAGTCTCGCGAGGCAAGGTCGGCGAAACGCTCGCCTATGCCTCTGGCAACTTTCTCGTATTCCACCGAGCCGTATATGGCGTGCAGCCTCGCGTCGAGCCACTTTGATCCGCTCAGTATCGGTATTCCGTCGGCGTCGCCGAACGGCGAGGAACCGCCCGACCGACCCATGGCTGCCTCGGCTCCCGAGGATATCGCCGCGGTCCCGGGGGAGGGGGACAGCCTGTCAAGAATCCCCATGGCCCTGCCGGCAGGCACCAGACCAAGGCTCACGGCCTCCACCAGATACGCGACCAGCGCCTTTCGGCCGCCCCTGGCGAACAGCGCGGCGGCGCCGGAATCAATCATCTTGTAGGTAACGTCCAGCCCGCTGGTTCCGGAGCCCGGGCCCGCCCCTGGCGTGGAAGCCAGAAGTCCGAGCATGTCCGTCGATCCGAACCTCAGGTCGTAGATGAGTGCGAGGATCTTCGCGGTGGACTTGACCACCTCGCGTCCCAATGGGGAATTCGCCGGGATGGGGGCTTTGCTCGGGTCGATTATTCGGTCGATCGTCCGACCGACAACGCTCGCCCTGCCTTTCAGCGCATCGCCGAACGAGGAGAACGCCTGCTCCGTTCCCCGGCCCGGCCGCCGTACGAAGTCGTCGATTACCTGGTCGGAGAGACGCTTCCAATCCTCGTCGAACCCTGCGTCCGTGACGGACTCGAAATTCATGGAGGGGGCCATTCGCACGAACTCGCTCATCAAGCGGCGCAGGTCGGGGTCCGGGTTGCCCATGCCGGCCTGCGCGCCCGCCTGCAACGAATCGGTGCCTGCGCCCAGCGAGCGATGGTGACGGTTGCCGACCTCCCTTGCGATCTCTGCAAGTTTCCCTCTCATCACCCTGGACCTGACCCTGAACCGTGGGTCCGTCTCGTTGCTTGTGGACGCCAGCGAGAAGAGGTCCCCGACGGTCTCGTTGAAATCGGCCAGCAGATCAATCAGCTCCACCGCTCCGTATCTGTCCCTATCTCCGACCATCATCTCTGGAGTTCCGTGAACGTTGAGGCCCATCGCCCGCGACGAGGCGACGACGGCTGCGGAGGCGGGCTGGAGATCGAGTGCTGGATCGACCAGCAACCCGAGAGATGACGGGGTGTTCTCGCCCCGACGAACACCGTCCGCCACGGACATGAATATCCTTTCGGAAGCCGCATCTGCGTACGTTCCGTAGTCGTGCGAGGTCAGTCGGGCGACGATCTCCCCCCTCGGAATTCTCGAGATGCGTGCGAGCCTGTCCAGCGCCCTGCCCGGCCCGTCCGACAGCAGCGCCATGTTTAGGTTCACGGATAGATCGGCGTTCCTTCTGAGCTCGCGCCTCAGCTCGGTCGGGTTCGCCGGCAGTGAATATGTGGAACCGAGGGTGCCCGGGGCCCCGACGAAGTCGCCCGAGAGCGAGTAGTCGGAGTCGGCCTTGGTCACGGATATTCCGTTGTGGTCGGGGCCCTGGTTGGATCTGATCCTCATCACCCTCTGCGTCGCCGCTATCGAGTCGAGGACGCTGGACGCGTCTGAGTTGCCCGACGGGCCGAGGTTTATGAGATTCTCCAGTCTCACCTTGTCGGACCTGAGTCTTTCCGCGAGACCTGCGTCGCTCAGGCGGTCCGCCTCCACGTCCTGCTCGGTCACTCTCCAGTAGGACGGAGAATCGGAGTACCCGTCCCTGTTCGTCAGACCAGACATACCGGCCATGGGTCCGTCCGTCGTCCGGTTGTCGTTGTTGAACCTGCGTCTTCTGGAGAGATCGACGTACTGGTCCTTGGTGAGGCTCATCTCATCCTTCCCCCCGTACACGTCGGTCGGCAAAGGCACTTTCGTGAATCCGGGTTCCGACGTGAAGGCCCTGTCCCTGAGGTTGACCAAATCAAAGTCGAACGTCTTTTGTCTTCCGTCGGCGGCGTCCAACCCGAGGATCACGAACCCACCGATGCCTGCCCTCCTCGCCTCCTCCGGTGTCAAACCGGGCTTGGGGACAACCTCGATCGACAGGAGCCTGTACGTCCTCGGGGTTCCGTCTGGAGCGACTCCGTATGTGAACTGGAAACCTATGCCGTCCTGGCGGGCAACGAACAAGTTCGCCACAAAAAAAGCTGCCGTTTCCGCGTCGGTGGCCGGGGCAATCGAGTTCATCTCCACGTACTTTCCGCCGATCCCCTTGTAGATCCGGACGCCGTTCCCATAGGAGCCGCTCGGCACCCTGTCCGGGTCCGGTGTCGGGCCGCGCGGAGTCGCCCCCGGTGGTCTGGGCGGTCTAGGACCGCCCGGTGGCCTGTCTCCCCCGCCGGGGGCTGAGGGTTCGCTCGGGGTTGTCGGTTCGTCCGGTGATCCACCCGGGGCGTCCGGACGACGGGTTCCGTCCGATGGTGACGGCGCGTCGCCCGGCGCACTGGTGTCCCTCGGAGCGAACAAGTTCTCGGTGGGGGCACCGATCCCCTGATGGGCTTGCTTCCAGGCACTGTAGTTCAGCGCCCACGTTTCGTCCTCCTTGCTGACGAGCAGGTCATTTGAGTCCCTGTCGAACATGAACCTCGCCGCGCCCCACTTGTCGCCGAGCTCTATCATGGCGAGCAGGTTCCTGCGCGTCGCCTCTATGTCGGCGTTTGCGTCGTGAGCCTTGAGGATGGGGTGACCGAAGTACAGGGCGAGCGCCTCGTTCTTGGTCGAGGCATACGGATCCGGCCACCAGTTGCCGTTTACGGACAACCTCTCCTTGTACCACAGCGGTCCGGTGGCGAAACGGTAAAGCCTGTCGATCGCGTGTATCCTCTCCTGGAACCTCTTGCCCCACGACTTGCCACCCGGCTTGTCAATCTTCACGGCCTTCTTGAGCCATGCGACGAAAGGTGTCGACAGGCGGTCGTAGGCCGCGTTGCGGGCAACCTTGGAGTCGCCGGCAGCACCGAGGGCTTCCTTCAGCTGTTTGGCCATGACGCCGAACCTCTCCTTGTCCACGGCGAACAACCAATTGGCCAGCGCAAGGGTGTCCACCCATCCCTCGGTGGGATGGTCGCCCATCACGTCGTTCCATACCCGCGAGTCGAACGAGCGCCAGTTGTGCGATATGATCACGGAGTCGTTGCCGACCGCTTCCGCCAAAATTTTGCGCGCCTCCTCCTTTGACACGAAGATCTCGGGGTGCGAAGCCAGCGCCTCCTGTATCGGGATTGTCTTGTCGCCGATCTTGACTTTCAGGTTGTCCCTGGCCCAGTCCGAGAGTTCCTCTTCTGGTCGAATGTAGACGTTGATTATTTTCGGGTTGTTCCAGTCCCCGCCCGGCTCCACGACGTGGACGGCGATCTGCACTGGACCACCGGTCCTGTCGTCCACTATTCCGGTCGTCTCTATGTCGACGAACGCAAGACGCTTGCGCGACATGATTTTGAAAATGTCCCGCCACCCTCCGGCGAGGTCCATCGAGCCCTTGAACCCGAGCTCGTCGCTCTCGGTTCCGTCTGCGGCGATCGGGTTGCCCCACGGCTTCCACGCCGCCCTGAACGGCAATCGGTACTGCTTCCTGCCCGTGACTGGGTTGAGCACAGCGTTGTCGTTCTCGTCCTTGATTTCGTTGGTCTCGGGGTTCCAGGTCTTGAGTATTTTTGTCCTCAGCAATTTCTGCTTGAGCTTCTGCCACCACTTGGCCTCGTCGTTCCTTCGCGCCTCGATCACGACGGGATCGTTGGCCGCAAGGCCTATCGCCACGTCGCGGGCCGTGGGCAGCGGGGTTTTTGTTTTGTCGACGATCTCCGCCTCCTTGACCTTCTTGGGATCAACGGGCATTGTGGTCGGCTCGTCGCCAACGAAAGCCTCCGGTCGCGGAGCCTCCATGTCCTCGATGACCGTGTCGTCGGTTTCGGTCGGGACGTCCTTTGCCCCGGAGAAAGAGGGCGCGGCGGGTCGCTTCCTCGGCGTCCGCGGTTCGGTTGACGGTGCGGGGTCCGTTGGTTTGATTCTCGGAGCGTCGGACGGCTCCGTCTCGGGCGTCGGCCCGTCGCTCCAGGTAGCGACGCGGTCCGGGACGCTCAACGGTCCGATCGGGAAAACCTCGTCCATCGGGCCAGTGTCCGCTTTCATCCGGCTCGTGTTGAAAACCCTCTGGCGCCACTTGCCGTCAGGGCCCATTTCCCTGCCGAGAACGTACGTTGACAGAGTTCCGCTTGTCACGTCTGGGTGCTCTATCAGTTCTCGGCGAGTCCAGTCGTATTTGTTGGGTCCCGTGGGAAAATCGTCGAGGGGATACAGCGCGACGTTCCAATCCCCCGACATGTCTGGTTCTCGCGCAAGGATGTAGAGTCGCTTCTCGTCAGGGTTCCACCGTCCGAAGACGATGGTGGGATCGAGTATCATCCTGACCGCGTCGCTCTTGAGTCCTTCTGTCGGCCCGGAGCTCGGGTACACGAACCTGAGGAAGTGGTACCCGTGGTCGTACGGCGCACCGATCGATGCGTCCAGGCTCTGCAACGCGTAGATAGTGTCCAGCATGTACCTCGTAGGAATACGACCGGCGGCAACATAGGCCGCGTCGATCCGGACGACCCCGTACTGATCAAGTCTGTTGTCGTCCCCGAGCACGGCGTCGACGACGGTGTATATGAACTTTGGCCGCCTGCCTTCACCGTAGCTTGGCGTCGGTTTCCACCGGTCGTCCCCCGACATCCCGGCGCTGACGGAGTCGGCCTCGGTTGCCCGGTCTGTCACCATCGGTCCCGATTCTGTCGAGAAACCGAAACGACCGAAGGCGATCGCATCGAACTCCCCCCTCTCGCGGGACGGTGGTGAGTGGCTCATCAGAACCTGTCTCAGTGGGACGCGAATCTCCCTGCCTGTCAGCGCATCCCGGCCGGCGACGAAGGCTGGACCTTCTTCGTCGGGCTGGAAGTCGTCACTGGACGGCCAGCCGTTTCCGTAACCCCTGATGATTCTCGGTTTCGAAATCATCAGCGGATGGTATTCGTGGTCAAGGGTCTTCGGATGGGGGCGCGCCATCCTGATGTCGTCCATAATTTTCTCGGAACGCAGGTTGTTTCCAATCGGGCGAATGTCCTGCATCACCTCGAGGAGGAGGGGTTTCCCCGCCTCGTTTGCCTTTTTCACCAGCTCTTCCAGCTGCCTCGGCTGGGTCATCTCCGTCACGGTGAGGAATTCGCGACCCGGCAGCGCCGCACCCTGCTTGGCAAATCGTTCACTCCCAGACGCCCCGAGACTCACCAGCCACCCGCCGGTGTCGTACCAGAGTCTGTTTTGTTCTATGTCGGGGTTCAGGAGTCCGTACCTCCTGCGCAGCCCGAGCACCACCTTCTGGGGCGAGTCGCCGACGTGCGAGAGGTTCCTGTCCATCGTCCGCCTCCTGGACAAATGAAAGTCCGCCTCGGCGTCGGGCAGGCGGAAAGGCTTCCCGAGCATCTCGGGCGTCCAGTCGTTGGCCCTGTTGGGCTGCGCCATGCTTGGGTGATTCCAGTTGACCGGACCGTCCCCCGTGAGCGCAACGTACCTCATCACGGATGCTGGGTGGAACTCAGTGTCGCCGTCAAGGTCCGAAGTCTTTCTGCCTATCCTGACCGCAATGTAGGGGACGGTGCCCGTGGGGGAGGAATGAAAGGACACGGGCGTCCGATTCAAGAACGGCACTCCGACGAGTTGCTCGCGCAACCTCCTGTTCCCTCGCAACGACTCAATCTCCCTCGGGGCCACGAACTTCGTCGAACCCGTTATTTTTTCGTTGAGCGAACCGTCGTCGGGGGCGTCCATGATGTCCAGCACCGTCGCCCCGGAGGCCTCGAGCTCGTGTGGCATCGTCGAGCGACGGAACGGGAGATAGAAGGCCTCGGCGCGGTCGATCAGCGCCTCGAGCCTCAAGATGTCCGCTTCGCTGGGATTCTTTCTGTCCTCAACTAATTCCGAGTAAGTTTTTCTGAAGAAATTCGCGTCGTCCTCGTTGAAGATCATTTGATCGAAATTGACGTCTTCCCGTAGTAGGCCGCTCAGTCGCGCGTCGAACAATTTTCCTCGGGGCGTCAACGAATTCCGATAGTCCGAGTACGTCCGGGACTCGTCGTCCGTCGTGTCCGCGGAAGCCATTCCGGCGGAGGCGCCGTCGGGGTAACCGACGAAGCCGTCTGGAGCTAGGTCCGGGTCGATGAGCAGTCTCTCGATGTCTATCTCGCCGTCCCTCTTGTGCATCTTTATCGCCCTCGCGGCGAGCGCCGGGCCGAGCATCGGGATTAGGGACTCCGGGTCGTCGTCCTGCCGTTGTCCGTACAATCTCACGGGGGTGGAGAACCCGACCAACGGCTTCAGTGGCGAAATTATCTGGGCCTCCGACGTTGGACCGAGCAGGCCTCCGCTGACTATCTGGGAATCCCTCTTGCCGTGGACCACGAACGCACCGCCGCGGATTCCGCCCAACCCGTTCCAGCGTTCCAGCATTTCCTCGTCGGTCGGATTCCACCTCCTCGTCAGGTTGTCAACGAAACCATCCTCAAACTGCACGACGTCACGCGGCAGGTCGGCGTCGGCGTACCTGCCATAGAAGTTCAGTGAGCTCAGGGCCGAGATCGGGTCGGCCTCCGCCGACAGGAGCTGGTCGGCGTTCGTGCCGCCGTACCGCCGTATGGCCCCCATGATCCCCTCGTAGCGCGCGAGGTCGTCCCGCTGGGATTCGGAGAACCTCGTCAAATCCCTGATGACCTCGGAAATTTTCTGCTCTGGGAGCTCGTCGAGGTTGAGGAAACCCGAGTCGGAGGCGATTCTCGCGATCAGCGGGGACGCGGCCTTCAGCGACCTTCTTATCGACTGGTCCACGGTCAGCTGTCGTTCTCCGCGCGAAATCCTCGCCATCATGTCGTCGGCGGAGGAGACCATTTGTCTCTTGTTGTCGTAGGACTGCACGAAGCGCTGGATGTACTGCCTGTTCGCTCCGCGGGTGTCGCCCTGGCCAGCGACCTCGGCGACCGACCTGTCCACGCCAGCCGACTTGCTCGGGTCGAGGACTCCGTCCTTGAGCCTGTCCGGTCCCTTGTGGACGACATACGCAAACCCGCCCTGGCCCCTCGACAGCTGGGAGAGTTGTTCCCCGCTCAGCGACGAGATGAACCGCGTCTCCTCCGCGAGCGATTCTGCGATTCTCTGGTCGAGCGTCTCCAGGTCGATCACTCTTTGCAAACGGCGTTCCTCCGCGGAGTCCCTGATGTGACGGAGACGATCCGATTCCTTCGCCGCGAGTTCGGCCTTTCTCTTGACCTGCGCGATCCTCGACGCGTTGACGCGAGACAGGTAGTCGTCGATCTCCCCTTCGGTCGCGCCCGGTTTGTCGCTGAGGAAATCGGAGACCGCCCTCGCGTTGAACTCGTCCTGGGTTGAGTTGTTGGGGACGATCGGGCTCCCGTCGTCGTCGGCGTCCAGTCCGAACGAGAACATCACGTCCCTGTCCGGCACGCGGCCGGTCACGCCGAGGTCGCCACCGATCCAATCCCCGGTCTGCAGGAGGTGATCGAGGGCCAGCCTCAGGCTGGTCGAGCGCCTTCCGGCGACCTCCACGTCCTGGTCCATCTTTATCCTCGACGCGGAGTCGTTGTCGCGTATTGATTTGATCAGCTCGGACGCCCTCTCCTCCGCCGCGGCCGACTCGGTCGCCACCAGGGCTTGGGAGGCGTTTATGGACCTCTCTCCGAACAGGGGGACGTTCCTCCCCGATGCGTCGGTCACCCCGACAACCCTCCCGCGTGAGCTTCGGATCACGGCGGGGAACTCCACGCTGGAGGCCCGCAAGTCACCCCCGAGTAGCGCCCTGCCAATGAGCGTGGACACGGTCGCTTCGTCGTCGCCGTTGATCGGAACCAGCATCACGAGCTCGTCTCCGTAGCTGGCCCTGTCGCGCGAAATCGTCCTCGTGACGGCGTAGTCGCGCCTCCCGTCGCCGAAATCGGCGGACACCACGCGACGGACGCCCTTGTTCATTCCGCCCATCGGTCCGTCCCCCAGGCGGTTCAGCGTCGTTTGCCCTGCGTCGTCCACCAACTCGGCGAAGAGACCGAACTCGTCGTAGAAGATCCTTCCGGACTTGACCTCGGACAGCATCTCGGGCGAGGTCGGATCTATTCCTATTTTCCTCAACGCGTTTATCCTCTGGGCGACGACGGCCCTCTCGTCGGCAAACGCCGGGAACCTGTCGATTATGTCTGAGTCCGAGGCTCCGTTGATCCACATCCTCAGCGTGACGGACTCTGCAGAGGTGAGCTTGTGCCTGAGTTTCTCGGAGAGTCTCGCGATGCGCCGCCTTGCCGGTCCAGCGGAGGCGGCCAGCCTCATTGAGTGCGCCGCCGCCCGAAGAAGCACAACATCCCCGTCCATGCCGAGGATTCGCGACGCCTTGGCGACGTCTCCGCCGGCGTCCGACAGGGCGTCGAACGACCTGAAATTGAGCGACGCGTCGAGGTCGTCGTCCTGTTTTGAGTTGGCGGTTTTTATGGCGGAATTGAGGAAGTCGTCTTTTGATCCGACGACGACTCTGGCGACCTCGGCGGCCGTCTCCCGCGCCCCCTTGATCCCGTCGTTTAGCTCCTGTATTTCCGGTCCAAGATGGGACGTGCGCCTCCTGGATCCGGCGACCCGCATCGCCGTTATCTTGTTGTTGATGGAGTCACGCAGACGGATCATCGCCGCCACGCGCAATCTCTGGGGTGCGGTGAGCCCGTCCGGGCCGGAATCCCTCAGCGACTCGTAGATCTGGCTGAAGGTCGGGTCAACCTTATTTATTCTTCGCTTTCCCGGGCTTTCGGGTCTTGCGACCCGTGACGCTTTTGGGCGGTCGGCTTCTACCGCCCTGCCTCCATCGCCCCTGGCCATGCCAGCGTCGGCGTCACCTTGCACTATTCTGTTCCTGAGTTTTGCGAGAGCAAGCTGTTCCATCCTTCTCACGGCAAACCTGTCTGTGCCAAGTCGCTCGGCGGCCTCCTCGAGCATCTCGCCGTCAAGGCGCCTGCGGAGAAGGTCGGCCTCGGCGTCGGTCAGACCACTGTTTGCGTCGTCGATCGTCGCTCTGCCAACCCTGTTCGGATGGTCGACACCGAGATCTCGCAGGTACTTCTGGTGCCTCAGCTCAAGTTGACGGGCCTCCTCTCTTGAGACTCCGTGGCGACGGCCAGCCTCCTCCAACGAAAGCCTGTCGTGAGTCCTTGCCAACCAGATCTTTCTCCCAAGATCAGCGCTTTCCTCCCTCGTTCTAGGGCGACCCGCCATTCCTGCATCCCCAGGGGTTGGGTCCGTGAGGGAACGGTCTCCAGGATTCGGCAGGTCAATGTCCTCCGTCATGTCCGAGATGTCTTGTCCGCTTCTTCTTCTCCTGAGAACTTCCTCGAGCGTTTCGTCAGAATCGATTCGCACGGCGCGTCCACGGCGTCCGTTCCTGTTCGGATCGGCCATTCCGGCATCCGGTCCGTCGAGGAGCATGAGGCGTCGCATCTCGTCGAACCCGCTGTCGCGCAGACGGATCATCCTTGATTGCCTGCTCTCGCGTTTTTCGGAATCGACGCTCGCCAGCGCCTCGGCTATCTGCTTGGGCGTGCGCTTTCCGCCGCCCATGGCCGCTATGGCGAAATTGTCGTTGCTCGCCTCGCCGATCGGGACCGGTTCCCTGGGTCTCGTTGGCACCGGAACCGGAACCGGAACCGGGGTGTTCGGCCTTGCCGGTTCCCTCTCGGGTCTCGTCGGGACGGGGACTGGCGGCTTTGTCGGTTCCCTCTCGGGCCTTGACGGCTCCCTGCGCGGAGGCCTGACCGGCGGCGCCTTTGGCTTGACGGGCTCGGGGACCTCCTCGGGTTCCCTTCGCGGCACGTCGGGCACGGCGGGCATCATCCTCGGGGCGCCGAGATCCAAGTCCCCGCGTGCGGCGGGCAGATCAAAAGACGGTCTGTTGGCCGAACCGAAAGGCGTGGGGTCGGGGATGCCGCGGCCCATGTTGATGAGCGGGTTGCCCTCCAGGACCAGCCTGTCGAGGTCGGCGTCCCTCGCGGTGAGCGGGTTCATGTCCACGTTGAAACCACGGACGAATCCTCTGATGTCGGGGACGCCAAGGCTCCTTCGGGAAACGTTCCCGATCGGATTCAGGAACTTTTTCTCCATGTCCTCGGCGACCTTCTTCGCCACGAAATCCTGGGATTCCTCGTTGAGGAGGCCGAACCCCTCCAGTATGAATCCCCCGTCGGTCGGGACCACCTTGAAATTCAGCTGGTCGCCCAGGGACTTGAGTTTTACGAACGCAATCCTCGGGTCATCGCCCGGCGAGAGGGCGACGGAAGCGTCGCAACTCCCACCGTGTCCGCACCCAGGGCAGCAATGACCCTGGTGTCCGGCGTGGTGCCCGTGCTGCGCGGATATGCCGGCGGTGACTCCGCCTACGGTCTGCCCGGAAGTCGTCTGGTTTATCGGGATGTAGACGGTCTCTGGCTTCACCTGCTGAGCCGTGCCGATCATGAACTCATCCCCGTCGTAGTGGTAGGCGACCCTCATCGTCTCCGTCGACTGACCCGCGCCCATCTCGAAGATCGCTATGTCGTTGTCCGCCGTCACCAACCTCACCGGGCCGCCGAACCTCGCGGCCAACGCCCTGGTCAGCTGCGATGCCCTCCCGAACGTCTCGTTTTGCGGGGCGCTCGCGGCCGCGTAGATCGCCGCGACGTGGTTCTTGTTCTCGATCGAATCCTCGTCGTCCTTCTTCTTCTTCTTTGAGTTCTCGTATCTCTCCAGCAGACGACGACCCTTCGCCGCCAACGCGGATGCGTCCGACGCGTTCTGCGGCACCGGCTCCCCCCACGCCGCCGCCGAAAGGGCGAGTCTCGTGGGTTTTCCGTTCGGCTTCTTCATCGGACCACTCGGGTTGGTGAAGAAGCGGGTGAGGAACGAACCCTTCCTGCGCATTTTCTCCGGCGTGTCGGCCGCGCCCCTGACGCCCGGTTTCAGATTCGCACCCTCGGTGCGCTTGAAGTGGGCCCGACCGGCCGCCGTGAGTCCGCCCTTGGGATCACGCAGGGCCGGTTTGTCGGCCGCTTTTTCTTCAGGGCAACACTCGTCCTCGAGCGATTTGCCATCGACGGGCACGCAGTTGGGGACCATCCCCCCGCGCTTGCCCTTCTTCATGCCGACTTGTTTGTATCCAGGCCAGCAAGGACCCTTCCCTTCCTTGATCTGCGTCTCGGCCTCGTCGGCCTTGATCGATATCGTCCCCGTCAGCTGGTTCGCTCCGTGCAGAACCGGCGACACCTCGTAGAGCTCCACTTCCTTCAGGAGATTGGCGGTCTGAACCGGGTCGAACACCGCGTCCAGGGTCTTGTAACCGATGGACCACTCCTGCTCCATGCCGAAGAACGAAACGTTGGCGAAAGCCTCCCTGCCCTTCTCCGCCTTCAGATTGAACTGCACCCTCGCGTAGAGGCCACCTATGCCCGCCTTGCGCATCTTTGCCGGTAGGCGCGGATCGTTCGGCCCGACCTCGTAGATCTCGAGGACCTTGCCGATCGGGGAGTTCCAGTCATGGCCCCAGACGACGCGCGGCTTCCTGCGCTTGAGGGAGGACGTGAAGCACCCCGGCAGACAGATGTCACCCACGGAGTCCTTGTTGCCGACGCCGGCGACGAAGGCCTCAACGATACCCTGCGCCTCATCGACGTTGATCTGGCCGTTGAGGGACTTGTAGAGGTAGTCCTCGTCCTCAAAAACTTGTTGGTTCATCATGTCCTCGGTCAATAATAAACGACGATTCATCTCGGTGGCGCAAGGTTTAAGTATTCCGTTTATATAAACCCGTCAAGGTTTACTAAATCAGAATCCGAACCTCACCTTGCACCTGCAATTCATGGTCAGATTTATCGGGGCGGTCGGATCACCTGGGTACATGATCTGCTGCCCTGCGACAACGAACGGCTCGTAGATGGCCACGGTTTCGCCGTGGAGACCCGCGTGCTCCGGTCTCACCTTCGCATCCTTCTCGGAGACCCACGTCTTGGTCGCGGCGCCGACCGAACGACCGGCGTAGAACGATCCTGCGTTGTACGCGGCGTGCGACTCGTGCTCGGCAATCTTTCTCTTTCGCTTGCTCAGCAAATTGACGAATATCGCGAGCAGGGCGGCCTTGAGCATCCCCATTTTGTCCTCCTCCTCGCCGAGCGACATGGATATCAGCACGGCGCCTTCTATCTCCTTGGCGGTGGTGGCGTTAATCTGCTGGAATCTCTCGACTTGGTCCCTCAGGTGCTCCGCCGCCTCTTTCTCGTCTATTTCGCCCTGCATTCCGACCTCCTGGGAGACGAGCGTGGCGGCGTCGTTCATTATCCCGCTGAGGATCGGGCGCATGTCCTCGGCCAGCTGCTTGTCCCATATCCTCTGGTCGAAGATGCTCTCGTAGTCGAGGCTCCCCGCCTCCAGCGCCTTCCTGGATTTTGAGCCGGCGGCCTTCTCGAGTATCACCCTCTGCTGACGCTCCACGAAACGCTCGAGCGAGGAGTCCAGTATCTCGGTCCACCTGTCAAGCGAGTTCTCCGCCTTCTCGTCCCACTCGTCCCAGAGCGATTTGGTGGTCACCTGGTTCCCGAACGCCGACGCCTGTCCCATCTGCCCGGCTTGCGCGGCCGCGACATCCTCCGCCTGCAGCGCCGCCGTCATGCCCTCCTGCGGGGCGGGTGCGACGCCCTCGACTGCCGGGGCGCCGGGAACCGGCGGAATTTGCCCCATGCCGGGAATCATCGGTCCGCCTGGTGCCCCTGCGGGCGCAGGCGCGCCGCCCATCCCCGGAATGCCCATCTGCTGCTGGACGAACTTCTTGTTCGTGTACCCGATCGGCGTCAGGTTCGGGTTGGCGAGCATGGCGTTCATCAGCTCGGAGTCGATCACCTTGCGCCCCGCGCCCTCCCTGTACTCGTTGCCGCTGATCAGGCCGGTCTGGTACTCGCTCATCAGGTACCTGTCTCGCTCCTGTTTGTAGAGCACCAGGACGGGGACGTCGGTAACGTCGAAGTCGATGTAGTACTCGTCGTCGAGCTCGTCGAGGGCGCGAGCGATCGTCTCGAGGTGCGGGAGCATCGTCTCGTTCCAGAAGACCTTGTGCTCCTCGGCGGCGTTGGCGAACGTCCGGCCGGCGGCGTTGCCGATCACGGACTCGGGGACTCCGAAGGCGGCGAGAATCTCCTCCTTCTGTATCTGGCGCATCTGCACGTAGTTCGCGTCCCTCGGGCTCTGTCCGGTGTCCACGAAGTCGACGCCCTCGTCCGAGGACAACACGGTCACGGCCCCAGCCCTCGCGACGTTGCCCCTGAACCGGTTGCGCAACTCGTCCTTGTCGTCGTCGTCTATCTCGCCCCTGACGACCAGCAGGCCGCCCGGCCTACCGTCGTTGAGCAGGAAGTTCCTGTTGTAGAGCTTGGAGAGATTCTCTATCTCTATGGCTATGCCGGCGGACTCCATGGGCGTCAGCGACAGGTACGGGTCGAGAGGGTGCGGCTTCCTGATCCAAACCACGTCGTCCGGTTTCAGCGTCACCTTGGTTCCGTTGCGCATGTCCACCTCGAAGCCGGACACGAACTTCTTCGGGTCGGGTATCGGGGCGGTGTGCTGGGGTGGCAGCAACTGGAGGGCGATCAACTCGCCGTTGCGCCCCCTGATCTTCTCGATGAAGGCCCCGCGCGACGACATGAGCAGTTGCGACGACAACCTGTAGCGGAACACGAACGAGTTCTCCCCCATGTTCGCCTTGGTGTTGAAGATGTCCAGTATCTTCCTGTCCGTCTTCCTGACCACCCTCCCCGATGGGTTGTTGTCCTCCCGCAGGATCATGGGCAGGCGAGATTGGTTCCCGGAAATCGCGTCGATGCAACGATTCACCCAGGTGACCTTCTGAAATCCCTCGCGGTATGCGCGCTCGATGTCCCACGAGTCCCTGTACGGCCTGCCGACCTGCGATGGGTTGTAGGCCACCGGGGCGCCAGGATTCAGCGCCTTTGTCCCGTCGGTTCCGAGGTTCTTGTTGGTTCGGGAGTTCCACGCCATTTTCTACGATTACTCCTTGCCGAGCAGATAGCCGACCGCCCCCGCAGTGACCCCGAATACGATGAGGCCGAGCGGTGGGTTGATCAAGAAGGTTCCTATTGCCGTAAACAGTATAAATGAAGACATCAGCAAGTTAGCGACTGATTGTCTCGTGGCCATCTTCTGAAGAGCTACTTGGAATTTGTTCATGGCGGATTTACGTCCTGGAATTTGTGCCGACACCTATAATGTAGTACCCGGACGAGCTCGGAGCGATGATGGAAGAAGTCAATTGGGAGAAGGTGCTGGAGTGGCTCCAGCCGATAAAACCCATGTTCTGCCCTGAGGAGCCTTCGCTGACGCAGAAGGTTTTCCTCAGGACCAACTGCCTCGAGGGGCTCTTCGGGGGCGCGGCGGGAGGCGGCAAATCATCCGCGCTGCTGATGTCGGCCATGCAATACCTCGACGTGCCCGGCTACTCGGCGATCCTGTTCAGGCGGACCTTCGCCGACCTGTCGCTTCCGGGGGCGCTCATGGACAGGTTCCGTGGCTGGATAGCCGCGCACGACAACGTGCACTGGAACAACAACACCTACGTGGCCACCTTCCCGTCGGGGGCGAGAATATCGTTCGGATACCTCAACAACCAGAACGATTACCTGCGATACAAAGGCTCGGAGTTCCAGTTCATAGGCATGGACGAGGTCACCGAGATAAGGGAGAACGACTACCGCTACCTGTTCTCCCGTCTCAGGAGACCGTCAACGGGCCCCCTCTCCCTGGTGCCGTTGAGGATGAGGGCGGCCTCCAACCCCGCCCCCAACTGGGTGAGACAGAGGTTCATCGTCGAGGGGACGGATGCGGGGAGGGTGTTCGTGCCCTCGAAGCTGACCGACAACCCGGGGATTGACGCCGACTCCTATCGCATAGCCCTCGCCGCGCTGGACCCGCTCGAGAGGAGAAGGCTGGAGGAAGGCGACTGGTGGGCGACGACGCTCGGAACGATGTTCGACAGGACGTCGTTCGTGGTGATTGACTCCAGCGAGGTCCCCAAGATGGGCCCGACGGCGAGGGCCGTGAGATTTTGGGACTTGGCCGCGACCGAGCCGAGCGGATCGAACCCCGACCCGGACTGGACTGTCGGAACCCTCATGCTATTCGAGGACGGGGTCGCCTACGTGCTCGACGTGAAGAGGGCGAGGGTGAAGGGCGACAAGGTTGAGCAGCTGGTTGCGCAAACCGCCTCCGAGGACGGGCCCGCCGTGTCCGTTCGAATGGAGCAGGAGCCGGGTTCCTCCGGCAAGGCGCTCGTCGACCAGTACTCGAGGTACGTCGTTCCAGGGTACGACTTCATGGGAATAAGGTCCACCGGGGACAAGGTGACGAGGGCGAGACCGTTCTCCGCCGCCGCCGCCAACGGGAACGTCAGGGTCATCAGGGCGCCCTGGATGACCGACTGGCTTGACGAGTTCTCGTCCTTTCCCGAGGCCAAGGTTCACGACGACCAGGTTGACTCCGCCGTCGGCGCATACATGTTCCTGGCAGGTTTGGGCTTGCCATTTAGGAGGGCCGCCACTATCCTCGTGTGAACTACCTAGCGAGGAGTAAGTAACACATGCCCAACGAGACCAGCAAGATTGCGTCGCTCGTGAACGAGGTCATCGGCAGGCTGATGGCGATAGACGCGGAGACGAAGAGCCTGGCCAACGATTCCGTGACCGTTGAATCGGCGTGCTCGGACCTGTCCGAGCTCAACCGCCTCAAGCTCGAGGTGTCGGTGCTGTACGACTCCTCGGTGGCGATAGTCGCCGAAAAGATGGCCGACCTCCCCGAGATCGTCCTCGCCGACGGAACGAAGCTCGAGAAGAAGACCTCCTACGACAGGAAGTCGTGGAAGCACGACGAGCTCGCCGACGTGGTGTCGAGGCGAATCGTCCAACTCTCCACGGACCTCGACACGGGCGAGGTCGCGGCGACGCCCGAAACGGTCGGCAGGGAAATGCTGAAGTACCTGCAGCCGTCGTACTGGAGGGTGAAGGCGCTCTCGGGGATCGGCGTGACCGCAGACGAGTACTGCGAGGTGTCCGAGGAAAGCAAAACCAGCGTCATCGTCAGGAGGCCAAAGGAATGAACGGGCAAAGCAGCAATCTGTACAACGCCCTCGCGGAGAACTTCCCGCAGGAGATGGAGAGGACCGTCACCAAGGGTGGCACGGCGCTCACCTACATCCCCGTGAGCGAGGTGATCAACAGGCTCAACAAGGTTCTCGGCGTCGATAAATGGTCTTTTACGATCGTTCGTTGCGAGCGAGACGCCGCCGATCCCGACTTCGTCGTCGCTCACGTTCGCATCGAGTATTTCATGACGGAGTTCCAGACGATCTCGCGCGACGGGTTCGGCGGGCAAAAGATCAAGCGAACCAAGCAGGGGCAGATTTTGGACCTGGGCGACGAATTCAAGGGCGCCATCTCCGACGCCCTGAAAAAAGCCGCTCAAACCCTCGGCGTCGGTTTGTATCTGGCCCGCAGCGACGACGCCATCGAGGCCGAGCAATACATTGAGGCGGAATCCGTCCAGGACAACAAAGTTTCCCTGTGGAACTCCTTCGTTTCCCTTGCGAAAAACCTCGACGCCGACCAAAAGAACAAGATGCGCGAGCGTTGGAACGAGCGGACGAAGGGGGAGCCCGTGCCGAAGTCGATCGACTCGGTGTCGGTGGATGACCTCGAGTTCATCGTCGCCGAGGTGAATCGCATCAAGTCCGAGTAGGGCCCCGTGTCGGACCCTCTCCCATACGTGCTACCCGAGTACGTCTCGCCATCGTCGCTGGCGACGTATTCGCAGTGTCCGCTGAAGTACAAGTACTCCCGCGTCAACCAGATGCAGGAGCCCCCGACGCAGGCGACCCTGCTGGGGAACTTCGTCCACGACGTCCTTGAGTCGTTCTACGGGTCGCTGGACCCCGATCAGAGGACCGCGACATCGCTCAGGTCGCTCAGCACGTCCGTGTGGTCCGAGGGAAAGTGGGCGGACCGGATAAAGGGCGTCGTGCCCGAGAGGGAAGCCCAAAAATTCAGGTGGTCGGCGTGGTGGTGCCTGGAGAACATATTCAGGGTCGAGCAGCCATCGGACATAACGGTCGGCGGCGTGGAAACGGAGCTTGACGGCAAGGTGGGTGGCGTCAGGGTGAAGGGCTTCATCGACAGGTGGTTCGTCGACGACGGGATGGTTCGCATATCCGACTACAAGACCGGCAAGACGCCGCGCGAGCCGTACGTCGACGACAAGTTCATACAGCTGATGATCTACGCGACGCTACTCTCGGAGGCGTCCGAGCACCCGATCGGCTCGGTAGAGCTCCTGTACCTCAAGGACGGCAAGCGGTTCATCAGGCTCGTGAACCAATCGAAACTGGACGAAGTGCACAGGCTCATAACCGAGACCTACGACGCCATCGTCGCGTCGTTCAACGACAACAACTGGCCGGCGAAACCGACGAAGCTTTGCAACTGGTGCTTCTTCAAGGATACGATATGCGAGTATTGGAAGAAGGAAAAAAAATGAACCATTACATAAGCGACGACGCCTTCGCGCACATGGTGGCGCAGGAAGTCAAGAACAAGGCGTCGGACGAGCACAAGCAGTTCCTCTGCCAGTCGCAGAACCTGGACAGGTGGATGAGGGCGCTCAACGCCCTGCTGGATAATTTGAACCGGCAGATCGAGGGCCTGACGCAGGACATGATCGCCGACGACAAGAGGTACCTGAGCCTCGGCGAGGACGGCGTGAGGCTGGGGGTGGAGGCGAAGATGTACTACGAGAGCAAAATCGCCAAGGCCGATCGCTTCAAGTTCTACGTCGTCAAGCGCGTCTCCGACGTCGCCGGCATGATCTCGCTGCAAAGGGCGACCGGCGCCGACCGGGAGAATCTCTACGAGATGTGCCGTGACGCCATAGAGGCCCACAGGACGTATCTTTTGAGGTATGACATTGAGACGACGCCGGCCGATGAAGCGCTCTACAAAGCGCTCAACGGAGTCTGGGCGTTCGAAAGACTCGGCGCCCCCGAAGAAGAGAACAAAACTCAGGAGTCGCTCCAAAAAAACTGAGTCGATCTACGTCGAGCGACGGGCCGTCGTCCGAAGGATTCTGACGGAGAGAAAATGGTGCGAGGCGTGCCCCGTGTTCGCCAGGGATGACGGCAGGATCACGTACATCCGCAAACCAGCGCAGGACGTCCACGAGCTCGTGCGCAGATCGCAGGGAGGCTCGATACTCGAAGAGAAAAATCTCATGGCCGTGTGCAGGCCGTGTCACGAAAGAATCGGAAAATATCCGCAAAAAGCCTTTGAATTGGGTCTTTCGGTTGAGAGCTGGAAAAAAACGTAATCGCATAACTATTACCCTTTTCAGTATTAGCTATGAAGATACAATCGTGGCAGGTAACTCGACAAGGGAGGGGGTGATCCGTTCTGGCGGTTGAATCCGCGACGGGTTAGGCCCCCATCGGGCGCCGCGTCCCCGGGGAGTGCAGGCCCCGGGGACAGCCCGCCAAGCGCGGTAGTTTTCGTTCGTGACAAAAGAAATAATCTTCATGGGGCTGGATTTGTCCCTCTCGTCCACGGGGTGGTCGGTGCGAGATTCCCGGGGCGCAATAATCCCGAAGAGCAGGGGCACGCAGAGGCTCATCGACATATCAACCGCCGTGATGGAGCTCGTCCGTTTTCACCGCGTGACCGCGGTCGTCCTGGAGGGCTACGCGTTCGCCGCTCGTTCGGGCCAGGCGTTCTCAATCGGCGAGCTCGGCGGGGTCGTGAGGTACGTCCTCTGCTCCGCCAACATACCTTTCGTCGAGGTGGCGCCGACGACGAGGGCCAAATTTGCCACGGGAAAGGGCAACTCCTCAAAGAGCGAGGTCGTTTCCGCCGTCTCGGCCAGGACGGGGATTGCGTGGGTCGGTCCCGGCGCCGACGACATGTGCGACGCATGGATACTGGAGGAAATGGCATTGATTAGGCAGGGCGAAGCAAGATACGATTGGCCCGAGGCAAGCCGAGCCGTCGCCGACGGAGTCGACTGGTCGCCCGTTGACAACTACGAAGGAAGGTGCAGTGACTCGCAGTACCCCGATTAGTCAGGTTGAGGTTGAGGAGGAGCTGTTGCGCCTCATGGATTTGCTCGAGAGCGAGACCGAGGCGTTCGAGACCCTATCCACCGACGCCGCCAAGAAGGAGGCGAAGTACAAGGCCGACTGGGCCAAGTCCTATCTCGCAGCCAAGGGCTCAATCAAGGAGCGCGAGGCCTGGGCCGACTACCAAATGAACGACGAGAACTACGACTACAAGATCTCCGAGGCGCTGGTCAAAGCGAAGAGAGAGAAGCTTTTGTCTTTGAGGACGTCCATTGACGCGCTGAGGACACTGAACGCAAACGTGAGGGCCCAGGTGTGAGCGACGGGTCGAGCGGCGCAGGGGAAATACATTCCTCGATAGCCGGGCTGGCGATGGACATTGACCTCCTCAAGCCGCTGGAGAAAAACCCGCGCATCGGCAACGTCGAGTCAATCGTCGCATCTTACAGGGAGTTCGGGCAGATAAAACCAATAGTCGTGATGCCGTCAAGCGACGGCAAGTTCTCCGTCATAGCCGGCAACCACCAGCTGATAGCGGCGAAGAAACTCGGATGGACAAAAATAGCGGCGATCGTCTACGACGTGGACGAGAACCGTGGCCACGCCTTCGCGCTCGCCGACAACAGGACGACCGAGCTCGGCAACACAGACCAGCAGGTCGTGCTCGACCTCATGTCGGAGATCTCCTCCGAGTATCAGGACCTGCTGCTCGGCCTCGGTTGGGACGAGTTCGAGATCGCCTCGCTGACAACGGACATCATCGTCAACGACAGAAACGACAACAGGGGAGGCTACACGCCCGCGGTGATAGTCAACCCGTTCCAGGTCGCAGACGACGAACGGATCGTCGAGACGAAAAACGAAAATGACGAAATTGACTACGTCGCGACGGACTCGGTCGACAAGGAGGAGGCGATCACGAGGGGGAGCACGGCGGTCGGCGTCAGGGGCGGGGAGAGGGCGATAGTGCAGTACACGCTCGTGTTCGACAACGCCGTTCAGCAGAAGAGATGGTACGACTTCATCAGGTACCTCAGGAACGATCCCGCGTACGTCGGGGAGACGACGGCGTCAAAGTTGATCGACTTCATAGACACCAACGCCGAGTTCTGATGCCGCGAAAACGCCTTTATCTCGACATGAGCTGCGTGGACGCGGCCAGAAAAAGGATAAGGCACGTCTACGACACCTTCGACACGGTGTGCGTCCAATTTTCCGGCGGCAAGGACTCGACGGCGGTGCTTTATTTGGCGAAAGAAGTTCACGAGGAGAGGGGGTTGGGGCCGGTCAAGACGATCTTCAGGGACGACGAGGTAGTGAGCCCGATGGTCATTGATTTCGTGGAGGAGGTTCGGGATTACGACTGGGTAGACATGGAGTGGTACTGCCTGTCGGTCGGGATGGAAGTTTGGTCGATGGGCAAGCGAACGACCGAGATGGCCTGGTCAAAGCAACGAGAGGACGAGGGCAGGCTCGTTCGCCCGATGCCGCCCTTCGCCATAAACGCCGAGTCCTTCGGTCTTAGCAGAGAAGAGGACATGGGCGACATGGACCACTGGACAATGCAGGGAAAAAAGGGTCGCACGGCGTTCATAACGGGGGTGCGGGCCAACGAATCGATGGTCAGGTACAGATCCCTCGTGCAGAAGTTGCACGAGAATTACATCGTGGTGCCGTACAGGGCCCCGAGGAACCTCCCGCTGAGGTTGGCGAAGGTCATTTACGACTGGACGACCGACGACGTCCTCAAGTTCATCGTGGATGAGCACGGCGCGAGATACTGCGAGTACTACGACGTCGCCGCGATGACCGGGTCCAACACACGCGTCGGGTCGCCGCTCTACTCCACCGCCGCCAGGAGGATGAAGGATCTCCTGGCCACCGAGCCTTTCTTCTTCGACCAACTCCAAAGGGTCTGGCCGATGATCGACGCCCAGAGGAGGCTCTGGGTCGACTACGACGTGGAGAAATTGATCATGGATTACTCCAGGTACGGATGGGACGGCGTCAGGGCGTGCATAGACGACAACATGATCGACGAATCACACAGACAGTACGCCATGGCGTACTGCGCCAAGTTCAGGATGAAGATGAACAACGACCCCAAAAGCTACCCAATTCATTGGTTGATCAGGATTTTGCTGCTGAACGAATTCGCCGCCGTCTCGCCCACTCCGATGGGCCCGGGCACAAAGGCGTACGGGATATCCATGAGGGAAAACGAGGAGGGCGAAAGTGACCGGTAACAACACGAGACTGGTGGACGTGGACGAGCTTCAAGCGTCTGAGTGGAGGTCAACGTACATAGTGAAACCGGACCTGAGGCTTCTCGCCACTTCATTGAGTCGGTACGGATGGCTGCACCCGATCGTCGCCTTCGGCAGCGAGGGGCTGCGAATCGTCGACGGGCACGAGAGGGTCGCCCTGGCCTCCGCCAACAGGAATTTGCTCGTGGACGCGCGCTTCGTCCCGACCGTGGTCCTGCCGAACATCTCGGAAATAGAGGCGATGGTCATGCACGTGACGCTGAACAGGGCGAGGGGGGAGATATTGAACGCGAGGCTGTCGAGACTCGTCAGGACGATAATCAGTTCCGGGGTGTACGACGCCAACTCGCTGATGTCAACGCTGGGAATGACCGCGGAAGAATTCCAAGTCCTCATAGACGGCTCCTTGATAAAGATGAGGAAGGTCTCCGACCACACCTACTCGAGGGCGTGGGTCCCGATAGAGGCCAAGCAGGACGAACGGCCGAAGATCGAGAGACCGCCGAACGCCGACGGATGATCCTCCCTGTCCGGGGGCGAGTACGTTGTAAAATTCTCGTAGTCGCATAACCGGAGGTCGCAATGGCGCCAAAACTCGTTCTTTGGGCTGGCAGTCCGACGGCCCAGAGACAACTTGCGCAGATGATGCGAAGGGTGCTCGCCGAAATGAGGGCGAACGGCGTCATCCTCCCGTCAACTTTGCCGGACCCCTTCCCAATGCCACCGGTGAGGGCGGACGACACCCCGTCAACTTACGCGCCCCGGGCGGCCGAGGCGGTCATCCCCGAGCCGGCCACGCCCGCGGAGCAAACGGCTAGGCCCGGATTGATACGCAGGGCAATACGGTCCATCACCAACAGGTTGGCAGATGCGCTGTCCGCAGCCGGCAGGAGAAACCGCGGCGGGACAACCGGCAACGCCGCCAGGGAAGCTCTGAGGCGCCTGCGCGGCAGAGAGTAAGAGGCTGAGATGTTGGTTTCGGTCGCCGAGCTGAGAACTTTCATGGACATCAGCCTGACGAACAGGCAGACCGACGCCGCGGAGATGATCCTCGAGGGCCTGCAGGGCGAGCTAGAGGTGTACCTCGGTCGCCCGGTGTCCGTGGACGAGTTCGTCGAGGACCACGTTACTTCGTCGTACGAGTTCGGCGTTCCGAGCGAGTCCGGGTACATGTACGACAGGAGTCTCGACACAACGAACGATCCGATCCGTCACATGGTCGGGGGTCCGATAATGATCGCCCTGCGGAACACCCCGGTCGTTTCTGTGACGCGCGTCGGCATCCGCAACTCGTCAATGGAACCCAGGAACCTGGGCGAGGCGATGCGAAGGAACGCCACGATCACCGGTGCATCTGTCAGCGGGGCGAACGTCGTCTACGTCGCCAACAACGACTTCGTGGTCGGCCAGTACCTCAGGATCCACGGGGCGAGCCCGAGCAATTTCAACCTGCAGAACAAGCAGATACTCTCCGTCACCGAAACGACCTTCACCGTTAAGCACGACGTGTCAGGACAGACCTACGCCAGCGGCGGCTCCGCCGAGGCGACCGGCTCCGACTACAAGGTCCTTCCGTGGGGTCTGGAGGTGTACGCAGCCTTCCCCAACGACGTGCTCACGGTCGAGTACTCGGGCGGCCTCGACGGGTCGCAGCTCAAGGTCCTGAAGCTCATGATCCTGAGGGCCGCGACCAGGGAGATGCAGAACATGCACGACGACACCGTTGGCGTGAAGGACCTGACCACGCGCGGGGTGTCAACCCTTGAGACGGGATTCCTCGAGAAGGAACTCATGGCGCTCAAGAGCCTGAAGCGCAGGAGGATCGCCAGATAATGCAGGACGAACTGTTTCCCGAGAGAAGGCAGATAAAAAGGACTCGCAAGAGCACCGGAGATAAGGTAAGGGCGGCGGCCCCGATCGACACGACCGGCCGCGACTTCGTCCGGACCTCCGGCTCCAGGGGCAAGGGGGTCAGTCTCGGCATAGACGTAAAGGTCAACCACAAGAGCTACCTCAGGACCGTCGCCGCCGTGAAAAGGCTCGAGAGCAAAATACACAGGATGGGCGACGGCATGGGTGACCGAGCGGAGGGAGCCACGCACTTCGCGGGCACCTACTCCCTGTTGTCGACGATTTACGGTCGCGCCAAGGTGTGCATTCCGCCGGCGGTCGCCGTTCTCAAACCGATGGTCGCGGCGATGTTCGCGGAGAACTTCACCAGCAACGGCCTGCCATCGGGGGGGTGGGCCCCGTTGAGTCCCTCGTACGGAGCCTGGAAGGCGCTGAGATACCCCGGCAAGCCCACGATGCAGAGGACCGGAAATTTGTTCCAGAGTCTCACCGTCGGACTCAGGGAAGACAAAATAACGAACGACTCCGTAGAGTTCGGCAACAAGGTCAGGTACTCGACGTGGCACCAGTACGGGACGACGAGGATGCCGATGCGCAGGCTCGTGTTCGAGAGACCCGGCTTCGCCGCCGCCGCAGCGGGAGTCGTGGCGAAGATATCCGTCGGCAGGTCCGCGGTTGGGTTTGATCTCAGGTGAGCCCCGTCCCGGTCGGAAATTTCGAGGCGATGTACGGGCCTCAGTTCGCAAAGCAGTTCGTCAACGACTACCTGAAGGTGGAGGTTCCGAAGAGGCTCGTGAAGTACAGGAACTACTGGGGGGCTTCGAACGACGAAATTCCCGACCCGGCCGAGTACCTGGACTACGAACCGGCGACGATGGACGTCTGGCCGACGATAATCACCGTCTCGTTATCCGGTCGCGGTTTCACGAGGGTGGGTCACATGAGACACGGAGACCCGGAGTACGAGGTTTCCTACAACATGAGGACCTACGCATGGGCGCGCACGGAGGGGGAGAAATCCGTGACCACGATGAGGGACAGGCTGATAGTGGTCGTCAGGTCGGCGCTGATGGATCACCCGTGCCTGAAAAGACGCAACCCGGACCGACAGGCGAGGGTCGAGGAGTCGACCATAACGGAGGAGTACTCGGAGCTCACGCTCCTCAAGGGGGACAGGTACCTGGCGGGCGCCTACGTCGGCTACGAACTCAAGATAGAGGAGCCGATAGTCCGAGAGAAGCTCGCAGACTTCCAAGAGTTTGACTTGGGTGTTGACAGTGTAAAATTGGAGGACGGAATTCCCGACCCGGAGGACTAAATGAAAAAATTCATCTTGCTAAACGATGCGGACGGTGACAGCCTCCCCGCCGAACCAGGCCATGTGCTGGTGATCAACCGCACTTCTACGGCGGTGCTCGCCAGCGACGATGGCGACTGGCTCCTGCCCGGGGATAGGGCATACGTCGTCAAATCGTGCAGCTCCGTCAAAAAGGCCATCTCCAGGGGTTCTCTCCTAGAATTGAACGGCGCACAAACGGGCGAGGGCGGAAACGAGACGCCCAAGAAGAAGGCTGCCCCAAAATCCAAGCCCTCGGAAGAGGCCTCTGTTGCCCCCGTCGTTTCTGACAAGCGGCCAGCAGTTGAGTCGCCGCGAAAGGCAGCGGCGACAGGCGAGGCACTGGATAAACCAACCTCTTCAGAAATCGGAGTCGATTCCCCGTCGGACGCGGTCCGGCCAGCGGCGCCCAGCGACCATAAAAATGGCTAATTTCAAAACGTGTAACTTACAAAGCAGTCCGAATGCTATTATTCGTAGTGAACAAAACCCCCGCATCGGAGGATCGTAAATGCCTGGAGTAATCCTAACGACATCGGTAGTCACCGGTCCGTCAACGCTGACAATCTCGCCAACTTCAACGCTCTTCGTCGCCGGTGTGACAACCCGCGGACCAGAGGGATCTGCGTTCCTGGTTCAGAGCCTCGACCAATTCGAGGACATCTACGGGGGCTACACATCTAGTGGATACGTCCACCAAACGCTCCAGACCTTCTTCGAGGAGGGAGGCTCAAGGGCCTACGTTTCGAGGGCGATCGGGTCACTCGCGGCGGCCGCGACGGCAAATCTGAACAACGCCGCG